>Ga0070681_10006895_pt1 | contig 11059 bp, 11 predicted proteins | sample KBSC83BmetaG_FD_65650 | JGI IMG/M metagenome (GOLD analysis project Ga0070681, IMG submission 65650) | Corn rhizosphere microbial communities from Kellogg Biological Station, Michigan, USA - KBS C8-3B metaG | ecosystem: Host-associated > Plants > Roots > Rhizosphere | place: USA: Michigan...
TGGTGCCGCGCCGCTTCCTGCTGGCTGTCGGCTTTCTGGGAGCGGGTGTCGGCGCGGCCTCGGCGCAGAGCGGCCGGTTCGCCGTGCTGCCGTTCGGCAAGTTCCAGCTCAGCGCCCGCCTGGTGGACACGCGGAGCGGCCAGATCGTGCAGGTGGTCTCCAACGACGACCCACGGCGCCAGGACCGCGCCGCGGTCGACGCCATCGTGCAGCAGGCCGCGGAACGGCTCGCATCGGAGGACGCTCGCGCGGGGCTCGATCCCACCCAGGGACGCTAGCGGCTCCCCCGGAGCCCGGCGGCGACGCCGACGTGGGCCGGCAGCGCGAGGGCGATCACCTGCACGTTGGCCTGGTCGAAGCCCGGCAGCACCTTGAGCACCAGCCCGAGGATCGAGAGTCCCGCTACGACGAGCGCGAGCGCCTCCGCCACCCGGCCGACACGGGAGGACCGGATCGCGAAGGGGAGCACCAGCGCGAGCACCAGGGCGAGCGGATTGATCTGGAAGAGATTCTCGTTGCGGTAGGCCATCACGTGATCGGTGAGCGACCATAGCCCCGCGACGACCGCCCCTCCGAGACCGGCAAGCAGCTCCCATCCGCCGGCCACCAGACCGAAAGCCACCCGGCCCGAGCTCTCCCGCCGCGCCACCCCACCGAGCCAGGCCGCCGCGCAGCCGAGGATGACGCCCAGGAACAGGTACCGCGCGAGCCAGCGCGGGGGCACCGGTGGCGGCGGCGCGGCGGTCGATTCGAACAGGGTCCGCTCCGAGAGGACCAGTGGAGCCGGGCGTCCATCGGCGCCCGGCACCGTCACCCCGCGCAGGTGGTCCCGCATCTCCATCGGCAGGAACATCTCCTCCCACTTGGAGATCGGGCGGTCCACCCCCTGCCCCAGCGCGAGCAGCAGCCCGGTGAAGATCAGCGGATCGTTGGCGGTGAGCCGCTGGGTGTGAAAGCGGTAGGTCGTGCCGGCGGGAACGGTGTCGGTCTGGGTCCGGATGGCGCCGCCGAGCACCCGGTCCAGCGCGTCGCGCACCCGGGTGGAGCAATTGTCCCGATAGTAGTCGTAGTGATAGAAGCGATGCGCCGGCTCCTGGTTCCAGCGCAGGAACCGCTGCAGCTCGAGTCGGGCGGCGGGCGGCAGGTTGAGCTCCTGCAGGTACACGGAGCGGTTGGTCCGCCGGTAGGCCCGGACGTACGACTCGGCCGGAAAGCCGTCCATCCAGTACCACATCTGCCCCTTGATGAACCGGAGCAGGAAATTCTGCTGGTGGAAATCGAAGAGCCCGTAGTTGTACGCCTGATCGGGCGGAGCGGCGGGGTCGTGGATCCAGATCGCGTTGTGGCCGAAGCGCTCCCACACCAGGCTGCCCGGACCCATCGTCATCAGGTAGACGGTGAGCTCGGACCCCGGCGGACCGGCCGGCGGGTTACGCCGTTGCGCCGCGACCGGCCCGGCCGTGAGCGCGAGCAGGAGCAGCGTCGCCGCCGCGCGCCTCACAGTACCACGTCGCGGCCGTCCTGGGCGGAGCGGTAGATCGCGTCCACCACGCGGTGCAGCGTGAGATGCTCCTCGAGGCTGGGGACCTTCGCCTCGCCGGCGATCGCGGCCTCGAAGTGGGCCCACTCGGCCCGGTAGGAGGCGGTGAAGGCGTTCTCCCGGCTGCCCGACCCGCTGGGGGAGACGTCCATCGGCACGCCGTGCAGCTCCTTCCAGACGGTGAGCGGGTTGATGGCCCCGGTACCCCGGCTGCCGCGCACGCCTACGCCGAAGCGCTCGCCTTCGCCGAGGTGGTGCCAGGTGACGTCTGCGAAGATCGATACGCCGTTTTCGCAGACCACGAACGCGCTGCCGGACTGCTCCACCGCGCGCTCCTTGCCGGTCTCGTCGAGGCAGGCGCTCACCCGGGCCGGCGCCGGACTGCCGGCCAGCCAGAAACCCAGGTCGAGAATGGACAGGCCCAGGTCGAGCATGGCGCCGCCGCCGGCCTGATCACGCCGCTGGCGCCAGCCGAGCTGGTTCCGCCCGGGCCGGAAGACGTGCCAGCTGCCCCGCACGCTTTCCACCTTCCCGAGCTCGCCGCTCTGGACGAAGCTGCGCACGATCTGCACGTCCGGCCGGTAGCGGTGATTCATCCCCACCATCACGACGCGATCGCGCTTCTCGGCGGCCTTGATGATCCGTTGGGCGCTGACCGCGGTCATGGTAAGCGGTTTCTCCACCAGCACGTGCAGGTTGGCCGAGAGGGCGGCCAGGATGTGCGATTCGTGCAGGTGGTTCGGGGAGCAGATCACCACGGTGTCGAGCGCCTCGTAGCGGAGCAGGTCCTCGATGTCGTCGAAGGCATCCTTGATGGCGAACCGGTCGGCCAGCGCCCGGGCCTTGGGCAGGTCGATGTCGCAGATGGCGGCGATCTCGATCGACTTGAGCTTCCGGAGGACCGGGAGGTGGGCGACCTGGGTGATGGCCCCGCCCCCGACGACGCCGACCCGCAGGCGCTCGGATGCCGTCCGACTCACGGTCATGCGACCTCCCTCAGTACAGGCGCTCCAGCTGGGCGCCGGGGTAGTACGCCGCGACGATCTGGCGGTAGTCCTGGCCCGCGCGCGAGCGGCCCACCGCTCCCCACTGGCAGAACCCGACGCCGTGCCCCGCGCCCCCGCCGTCCGCCACCAGGCGGGTGACCCGGCGGCCGGCCCCTGTGGTGGTGAGCGTGAAGGCGCTGCTTCGAAGCGGCTCGCCCGACGCGGGACGCAAGACCTGGCGCACCGCGGGACCGCTCACCCGGGCATCGGTGCCGCCCAGCGCCACGACCAGCTCTCCCACCCGACCCGAGGGCGTGCGCCGCGCGATCCACACGTCGCGCACCTCGCCGATCTCGGACGCCGCGAGGCCCGCCACCGACGGCAGGGTGCGGCGGAGGGTAGCCTGAAGGCCCTCGCCGGTCCACTCCTCCCGCCAGCGGAAGCGCGGAGAAATGCTGCAGTAGGCGGCGCCGTCCGGCCCCACATCGGCGATCGAGCGCAGGTACGGCCGGTCGGCCGCCCGAAAGACCTCGGTGCCCTCGGCCGTGGTGCCGCCGCAGGTGGAATAGAAGAAGGCGTCGATCGGCTGCCCGCCATAGGTCAGGATCATGCCGCGGGTGCCGTTCACCGCCTCGCGTGCCTCGACCGTTTCCGCGCCGAGCCCGCCGTAGACCTGGTCGGCCACGGTCGCATAGAGGTCGAAGCCCGAGGCCCGCCAGCGGCCCCGGTTGCGGAGCGCGTAGGTGCGGGAGACCACCGACTGGGCCCGTAGCGCCTCGAGGTCCTCCGAAGCCCGTCGCCCCATTTCCGCCGACACCACGCCCAGCACGTAGCTCTCGAGGCCTACGCGATTCACGACCGTGACCCCGGTGCGGTCGGGAACGAGCTCCACCTCGCCGCGATACTCCCGGCCGTTCACCCGCACCGGCTGCCCCGACTCCTGCGCGGCGACGGCGAGCACGCCGCTCGCGCCGACGCTCTTGCCCGAGGGTGTGGCCAGGCGCATGGTCTGGCCCGGTGCGCTGACCTGCCAGGTCTCCGCCCCCGCGATCTCGGCGATCTGGGCGCCCCCCTGATCGCTCACGGTGAGGGCGGCGCCGCCCCCGATGGTGGCCGAAGCGGCCCCGACCGCGAGGCCGATGCGGAGCGCCGGCTCGGCGGATTCTGCCGTGGGCGCCGGATAGCCCGGCACCGGCTCAGGCGCCTGCTGAGGCGCGGGTGTTTCGGGCGGTGCCGCCGGCGCACAGCTCACCACGATGCCCGCCACCGTGAGGGCCAGGAGGCACGCGACGGCGCCGGCGCGGCGCTCAGCCGCGGTAGTTGCCAAACTTGAGCTCGATCCCGAAGTCCTGGGCCCGGAGCGCCGCGATGACCGCCTGCAGCTCGTCACGCGACGGGCTCGTAACCCGGATCTCGTCGCCCTGGATCGACGCCTGGGTCTTCTTGAAGCCGCCCTCCTTCACCGCCTTGACGATCTTCTTGGCGGCATCGGCGGGTATGCCCTGGGTGAGCCGGACGGTGCGTCGTACCGACTGGCCGGTGGCCGGTTCGAGCGCTCCCAGGTCGAGGTTCTTGACCGGCACGCCGCGCTTGATCATCCGCGACTGGAGCACGTCGGTCAGCGCCTCCATCCGGAACTCATCGTCGGCCGCGAGCCTGATCTCGGCCTTGTCCCGGTCGAAGTCGACGGTGCAGTGGGTGCCCTTGAAGTCGTAGCGCTGCGCGATCTCCTTCAGCGCCTGATTCACCGCGTTGTCGACCTCCTGCAGGTCGGCCCCGGTGGAGATGTCGAACGACGGATTGCTGGCCATAGGAGAGCTGGGGCTGGGGCGTTGGGGTCGGGAACGGGGTAAGGAGTAACCATGCCGAGGGGCCTGGGCAAGCGGCGGAGGCGCGCGCTGCTTGACTTGTCCTCCGGCACGGCCTAGTGTAGCGCCATGCGTTGCGTCGCGGCGGTTCGTCCCTGCTCCTGTCCTCCGATCCGTCCTCCGGACTCGGGATGGCCGGCGCCGTCGCACAGCCCGCTGGCGGAGACGGAGTAACCGTCTCCCCTCGCGATTCGCGGCCCGGACCTCTCGAGAGGTCCGGGCCTTTTTTCTCATGTCCATTGCGCTGCAGGAGGAGACTCATGAGTGCGACCGACGATCTACTCACCGCCAACCAGGATTACGCCCTGACCTTCGACCGCGGCGGCCTGCCGATGCCGCCCGCCCGCCATCTCGCCATCGTCACCTGCATGGACGCCCGGATCCTGCCCTCACGGGCCTTCGGCCTGCAGGAAGGCGACGCACACGTGATCCGGAACGCCGGCGGCCGGGCCCGCGACGCGCTCCGCTCGCTCATCATTTCGCAGCGCCTCCTGGGCACCCGCGAGGTGGCGGTGGTGCATCATACCGACTGCGGCATGCTGACCTTCAGCAACCGCGAGCTCAGGGCCAAGGTGCAGGAGGATCTGGGACAGGACACCGGGGAGTTCGACTTCCTGCCGTTCACCGACCTGGAGGGCAGCGTGCGGGAGGACATCGAATTCCTCCAGGCGACGCAGCTGCTCGATCCGGCGACAGTGTTTCGGGGATTCGTGTACGACGTGCGGAGCGGGCGGCTGACCGAGGTGCGCCAGGAGGTCGAGGCCGCGGGCTGAGGCCTAGGCCAGGAAGCTCTCCAGCGCGCGGGCCCGGCTCACGTGCCGGAGGCGGCTCAGCGCCTTTTCCTTGATCTGCCGCACACGCTCGCGGGTGATGCCGAGCAGGCTGCCGATCTCCTCCAGCGTCATCGGCTCCGGACCGTCGAGGCCGAAGTAAAGCCGGAGGATCTTGGCCTCGCGCTCCTTCAGGGTGGAGAGGACCTCCTCAATCGACTCGGTGAGCGCGTGCTCGAAGGTTTCGGAGTCGGGGCCCGGGTTCTGGGTGTCGGGGAGGTAGTCGAGGAGCTTGTTGTCTTCGCCCGGGGTGAGGGGGGCGTCCAGCGAGAGGTGATTCTGCGAGATGGAGAGGGTCTTCTGCACCTCCTCCATCGAGATGTCCATCCCCTCGGCGATCTCGGAGGGGGTGGGCTCGCGCCCCAGCTCCTGGAGCAGGGCCGAGGAGCGCTTGCCGATGCGGTGGAGCGTGCCCGCGCGGTTGAGCGGCACGCGCACGATGCGGCTCTGCTCGGCCAGCGCCTGGAGGATCGCCTGACGGATCCACCAGACGGCGTAGGAAATGAACTTGATGCCCTTGGTCTCGTCGAACTTGTGGGCCGCGCGGATGAGGCCGAGGTTGCCCTCGTTGATCAGGTCGGCCAGCGAGACGCCCTGGTTCTGGTACTTCTTGGCCACGGAGACCACGAACCGGAGGTTGCTGCGCACCAGCTTGTCGAGCGCCTCGCCGTCGTTCGTCCGGATCCGCTGCGCGAGGCTGACCTCCTCCTCCTGCGGAATCAGCGGGTACTTGCTGATCTCGCGGAGATATTGGTCCAGCGATCCCTCGTCGAACGAGGGGCCCCGCTTGCCGGAACCGACCTGCATTGGACGCATGCGACTCGACCTCGAACTGGACACGGGGAGCATCAGGAATAGCGGCGCGGCTGCCGGACGACTCCCCTACACCACACCGACCGACCGATCAGGAGGAACCTGCCGAACCTTACTCTGCGGATCGGTGGGGCGCAATGGAGGACGGCGTGTGTGAGATGCATCACCCGTCGCGCTATACGTCGTAGGTGTCCATCTGCGCCCGCTGCAGCCGGCCGGAGTAGTCCACGTAGCACACCTTCGTCTCGGAATAGAACTCGTAGACCTCCCAGCCGCCCTCGCGATGCCCGTTCCCGGTGGCCTTGACGCCGCCGAAAGGCAGGTGCGCTTCGGCGCCGATGGTGGGCGCGTTCACGTAGGTGATGCCGTTGTCGAGCAGCTGCATCGCGCGGAACGACAGGTCCACGTTCCGGGTGTAGAGGGAGCTGGAGAGCCCGTAGCGCACGTCGTTGTTGACCTTCACCGCGTCGTCGAACGAATTCACCCGGATCACGCTCAGCACCGGACCGAAGATCTCCTCCTGCTCCAGCCGGGTCCGCGGCCGCACGCCGGCGAAGATGGTGGGACGGTAGAACCACCCGTCGCCCAGTCGCCCGCGCGGCGCCTTGCCGCCGGTGATCAGGTCGGCTCCTTCCTCCCGTCCGATCTCGACGTAACGCTCGACCTTGTCGCGCGACGCGTCGTGAATCAGCGGCCCCACGTCGGTCTTTTCCTGACGACCGTCCCCGAGGCGAAGGCCTTCGGCGGCATCCACCAGGCGGCGCAGGAAGCGGTCGTGGATCTTGCGGTGGAGGATCAGGCGGCTGGTGGCGGTGCACCGCTGCCCGGTGGTGCCGAATGCGCCCCAGAGCACCCCCTCGAGCGCCAGATCGAGGTCGGCATCGTCCATCACGATCATGGCGTTCTTGCCGCCCATCTCCAGCGACAGCCGCTTGTGCATCCGGCCGCAGGTCTCGCCGATCAGCGAACCGGTGTCGGTGGACCCGGTGAAGGAGATGACCGGAACGTCGGGATGCTCGACCAGCGCCTTCCCCACGGTCTCGCCCCGGCCGTGCACCAGCTGGATCACCTCCGGCGGCAGACCGGCCTCGAGCAGGATCTCCACCAGGAGGTGAACCGTGTGGGGCACGTCCTCCGAGGGCTTGATGATCACCGCGTTTCCGCAGAGCAGCGCGGGAAACATCTTCCAGGTCGGGATTGCCAGAGGGAAGTTGAACGGCGTGATGAGCCCGACGATGCCGATCGGCCGGCGGTAGCTCATCGCCCACTTGGAGCGGAGCTCCGACGGGACGACGCGCCCGAACAGCCGGCGGCCTTCGGTGGCCGCGTAATAGGCGGTGTCGATGCCCTCCTGCACGTCGCCCCGGGTCTCGGCCAGCACCTTGCCCATCTCGCGGGTCATCGCGTCGGCAATGGCCTCCTTGCGCTCGACCAGGAGATCGCCGACCCCGCGGAGCACGTCGCCGCGAAGTGGCGCGGGAGTGCGCGACCAGAGCGCGAACCCGCGCTTGGCCGAGCGGACGGCCGCCTCGAGATCGCGGCGATCGGAGTCGGGGAACCGTCCGATCAGGTCGGTGGTGTCGGCGGGGTTGCGGTTCTCGAAGTAGGCCCCGCCCGTGGGCGCGGTCCATTCACCGGCGATGAAGTTCTTGAAGGTCTTGGCCATGCCTGAGTCGGTGTCGGGGGTATGGTGACGGATGAGTTCGCTGTCGTTTCAGGGCGTCACGGGCTGGGTGCCTCGCCCCGAGGGCGCGGCCGGTGCCGCGCCTGACGGAGCCGGCTGAGCGCCTGGAGCGGGCTGGGCCCCTGGAGACGGCTGCGTCCCGGGCGCCGGTTGTGCGCCGGATGGAGCCGGGGCATCGGGCGCGGGCGCGGCCGGCGCGGCGGGACAGAGCCACGGCCGGCTTTCCCGGGCATAGCCGCTGCGCGGCAGCGCCTCGCTCGCGCCGACCACGCCGGCCCAGAGCAGCACCAGCAGGCAGAGGAGATGGGCCACGCCGCGCCGATGGGCCCAGCTTGCCAGCGCGCCGACCACGCCTGCCACCACGGTCACGGCGGTCGCTCCGAGAAAGAAGAAGAGCTGGAGGCCGCACGCCTTGGGATACGGCCAGACGGCGAGGCCGATCCCGAGCGCGAGGGCGAGCACCGTCCAGAACCAGGTACGCGCCACCGAGCCCCGGCCCGGGGCAGGCCGCGGAGCGACCGGCGGCACGCGCTCGATGCTCCCGGGCGGCAGCGCGGCCGGCGGGGGCGGCGCGCCGGGTCCCTGCTTCTGGATCACCTTGTCGATCGCCGCGAGCTCTCGATCCCAGTCGCGGGGTTGGTCGGCGGTCATGGCGGCGACTCCCGGTTCAGGCCGTAGCGCTCGATCTTCTTGTACAGGTTCGAGCGCGGGATCTGCAGCGACTTGGCGGTCTCGGTGATGTTCCAGTCGTGCTCGCGCAGCTTCTGCACCAGGAACCCCTTCTCCGCCTCGCTCCTGAAGTTCTCGAGCGACTGCTTGGGCCCGAGGTCGGCCGGGAGCAGCCGATCCACGTCCGCGGCGGTGACCACCTTCCCCGGCGCGAGGATCAGCGCCCGCTCGATCGCGTTGCGAAGCTCCCGGATGTTCCCGGGCCACGGACGGGTCTGCAGCCGCCGCACCGCCTCCTCCGCGAAGCGCTTGCCCGGCACGCCCGCGCTCGCCCCCAGCAGCTCGGCGAAATGGGCGACCAGCGCCGGGACGTCCTCCAGCCGCTCCCGGAGCGGCGGGACATCGATCGGCACGACGTTGAGCCGGTAAAGCAGATCCTCGCGGAAGCGGGACTCCGCGATCTCCATCTCCAGGTCCTTGTTGGTCGCGGCGAGGACGCGGACGTCCACCTGGATCGGCTTGGCGCCGCCGATCCGGGTCACGACTCCTTCCTGCAGCACGCGCAGGAGCTTGGCCTGGGCCGAGAGGGACATGTCCCCGACTTCGTCGAGGAAGAGAGTCCCGCCGTCGGCCTGCTCGAACTTGCCGGCCCGATCGGCGAAGGCGCCGGTGAAGGAGCCCTTCATGTGGCCGAACAGCTCGCTCTCGATCAGCTCCGACGGAATCGCCGCGCAGTTCACTTCGATCAGCGGGCGGTCGCGCCGGGGCGAGACCGCGTGGATGGCCCGGGCGACCAGCTCCTTGCCGGTGCCATTCTCGCCGGTGATGAGCACCCGGGCGGCGGTGGGTCCCACCTTGTCGATCAGCTCGCGCACGAGCTGGAGCGCCGGGCTGTCGCCCACCATGGCGTAGCGATCTTCCGCCGCCTGCCGGAGCCGGGCGTTCTCGCCCACCAGCTCGGCGTGGGCCAGCGCGTTCCGGACAGTGAGCAGCAGCCGGTCGGTGTCCAGCGGCTTTTCCAGGAAGTCGAATGCCCCGCGCTGGGTGGCCTCGACCGCGGTGGCGATCGTGCCGTGGCCCGAGATCATCACGATCTGCGGGCCGGCGTCGAGGTTCCTGAGCCGGGTAAGGGTCTCCAGGCCGTCCAGCCCGGCCATCTTCACGTCGAGGAAGACGAGGTGCGGCTTGAACTCGCTGTAGAGGTTGATCGCCTCGCCTCCGGAGGCGGCGACCCGCACCTCGAGGTCCTCGTACTCGAGGACCTGCTTGAGCGCCTGGCGAATCCCCGCCTCGTCGTCGACGATCAGCACCCGATGGCTCATCAGCGCTTCGCTCCGTACAGGATGGCGGCCCCCGGCGTGAGCCGGATGGCGCGAACGCCCGGCGGCACCCGCAGCGGGACGCTCTCCTGTTGCTGGTCGCCGAGCACCCGCCCGACCACGCGGTGCACCAGGTCGGCCGGGAGCGGCAGCTCGCGGATCTTGATCGAGCGCACGTCCCACTCGCCCACGGCGGGCCGCAGGACGCGAAGCGGCCCGATCGCCTCGATGGGCTCCGTCTCGCGCAGGGCGATCGCCAGCGGTCCCACCACATCGCTGGGAAGGCGGCCGGTGCGCAAGCGCGCCCGGATCCGCACCTCGCCGTCGAGCGGCTCGACCCGGAGCGAATCCAGCTGCCGGCGAACTTCGGCGTCCATCCCATCGCCCACCAGCGAGGCGAGCTCCGACGGCGTCAGCACCACCGAATCGGCCCCCCAGCCGTTGAGCGAGTCCACCTTCGACTTGGCTGAAGCCAGCGCGCGCGCGCCCGGCCGACCCGCCGAGGTGGCGGGGGCCGGCGCCTCGGCGTGGGCGAGCCATCCCCGCGCGGTTCGCACCACCTGGTCGCGGTAGAGCCAGCCGAGCGCGAGTCCCCCGACGACCACGAGACAACCCAGGGCCCGGAACGGAGCCGTCAGGCAGCCGATCACGCGGCGAGCTCCAGACTCACTCGAGGCGCATAGGTGGGCGCGCCGCGGCCCGCGATGCTCTCATAGAGGACGAGCTGCTCGACCAGGAACGACAACGGCTCGTAGCCCGCCTGCAACTGCTCCAGCGCCCGCTCCGGAAGTCGATGGCCCTCCCGGACCCGGCCCAGGGTGAGATGGGGATGGTACGGCACGCCCTCGGGAGGAAAGCCGATGGCCTCGGCCCGACGCTCCAGACGGTCCTGCAGCAGCTCCAGCCCCGGCGGCGCCGTCACACCGACCCAGACGACCCGCGGCCGGCGGAGATTGGGGAAGACACCGGGCTCGCCCAGGCTCAGGCCGAGCGGCCCCGTGCCGGGCACGGCGAACTGGAGCGCCTCCACGATTACGTCGAGGCGGGCGGGCGCAACCTCGCCGAAGAACTTGAGGGTGAGATGAATGTTGTCCTCGTGCACCCAGCGCACGGGCCAGTCGCCGCCACGAAGTCGCTGGAGCAGCCGGGACACCTCCGAGCGAGCGGGCTCGGGAATCGGCAGCGCGGCGAACAGCCGCATCAGCCGGCCGCAGGCGGCACCAGCGCGAGAAGGCCGCCGCGCCGGTAGCCCTCAGGATCGAGCTCGACCCGATCGAAGCCGAGCGCGCCGAACGTCCGCTCCACCTCGTCCCACCGCTCGCGCAACCGGGACTGCTGGGCCGAGCCCAC
>Ga0070681_10006899_pt1 | contig 11056 bp, 7 predicted proteins | sample KBSC83BmetaG_FD_65650 | JGI IMG/M metagenome (GOLD analysis project Ga0070681, IMG submission 65650) | Corn rhizosphere microbial communities from Kellogg Biological Station, Michigan, USA - KBS C8-3B metaG | ecosystem: Host-associated > Plants > Roots > Rhizosphere | place: USA: Michigan...
CGGCGCCGCTCATACCTCGCACGCCCAAGCGCCTTCGTCCCCTGCCCTCGCGACTGGTGAGCACGACATCGTCGTCAACGGCGTCCGCCTCTGGTATCGCGTCGCCGGCACGAGCGCGCCCAACGCGCCGCCCGTCCTCTTCCTCCACGGCGGCCCCGGCTACAACAGCTACACGTTCTCCCAGATCGAAGGTCCGCTGCTCGAGAAGCAGCTGCGGATGATCTACCTCGACCAGCGCGGGAGCGGCCGGTCCGAGCGCCCGTGGGCGCGCGACTACAAGATGTCGACCCTCGTCGAGGACGTCGACGCACTCCGACGCTCGCTCGATGTGAACCAGCTCGCGCTCATCGGCCACTCCTTCGGCGGGATGCTCGCCCTCGAGTACGCGTCGGCGCACCCGGAGCACGTGAGCAAGCTCATACTCGTCGACATCCTATATGATGCGCCGAGCCAGTGCCGCTACCGCGCTCAGGGCCTCGCCCAGCTGCGCCCGGAGGCGTACGCGCGCGTGGCGAAGGACACCGTCGACAGCGCCGGCGTGCGTCGGAGCGACTGCGAGCTCGAGTTCCGCGCACTCCGCGGCGCCGAGCGCGAGGCGTTCAGCAACGAGATGATGTTCCCCGACTCGATGCGGCGGAAGCTGCAGGACAGCCTCGACCGCGCGAGCGGCTTGAGGAACACAGGCGAGCTGTCGAACGCGCTGTTCAACGCGGGCCTCTTGCGCTACCAGTTCGCGGGATTCGCTCGCCTAACGATGCCGGTGCTCGTCGTCGTGGGCGGGCAGGATCACGCTGTCGGCGGTCAACCGATGCGCGATCTGGCGAAGCGGATGCCGCACGGGCGGCTCCTCGAGTTGCCCAAGGGCGGGCACTTTCCGTATCTCGAGGAGCCGGAGGCGTTCGCGCGAGGGGTGATGGAGTTCGTCTTGCGGTGAATGCAACGTATGTTGATGGGGCCTGAGCGACGGCCCATCTCGAATCCGCGCTCACCCTCAGCTCCGCTGCCGACGTGCGGACTGTAGCACGTCGGCCTGTGCCTCACCTTCTCACCATGAGCAATTCCCGCGAGGTGTAATTGTCGCACAGACCTCGCAGTTGCCTTGGACAACCGAGGGGTTGTAGCTGGTCGTTATGTCGTAGCCGCCCCCTTGATCCTGATGACTGATCGCATTCATGTCGGGATCCTGTCGCCACGGACCCACGTAGAGGGCACTCGGCTGCTTCTCACCGCGCAGGTACGGCCAGACGGTGACCTGGTAGTTACTCGGGCCACTGGCGGCTGCGTCCTTTGGGATGCTGGCGCAGACACGTGTGCTCGGCAGACTCATCGAGATCGGCTCGGTTGATTTCGATTCCTGATGCTCCACCGTCACCGATCCTGCGATCAATGGCGTCAGGGTCTCGTACCAGTGCGTGTCGTGAAAGAACGTATGGCTAATTGGCGTATCGAAACACGTGGCTTCGTCGAGCCATCCTGCTGCCGTGACGGATTTCTCCAGGAAGGTAATACTGACAGAAGTTGTGTTTCTGATATCGACGTCGCTCTCACCGACGCGGGTAATCCGCCAGCCCGCGGGAATCTCGTTGTCCCACGCCTGCGTCATCGTGACGTCATGCTTATTGCTACAGTCCGCATTCCCCCATCCAAACCGCTTTCCGCTCAGAATCTTCGTCCCTTGGTTAGTTGTGGAGTAATTGATGACCGCAGTCATGCTCACACCCCGTTCGTATTCCGCCGGCACGCAAATGGGAAGTGAGGCCTCGCCGATCAGCCGCCGACCAACTGGTATTCCCAGGAACTTCTTCTTTCCATACATGTGCACGTCGAAGGAGAGGCATTCGCCTGCATGCCCGGTCAGCAGCGAGCCGTCTAGCGTAACGACGGCTTCACCGCTGTTCGCACCGGTGCGTGCCGGTAGAGTCGCCAGCGTAGCGGCAGAACTGTTCTGTAACTGAATCAGTGGCATGTACTCTGGCACTTCCCACAATCGGAAGCCCTGAATGCGTACTGTCCCACCGCTCTTCGGAATCAGGTTAGGCGTGATCAGGCCGTCCACTTTGAAGCTCACCAGTCTGGGTGCACCCGGGTCGAAGAACGGAATTCCCGCTTTCGCGCCCGCGACGGCGGTTGATACTGCCGCTATGAATAGGTCAAGATTCTGAAAAATGCAGGCGCGCTGCTTCGACACGATGTTGTCGAGTTGTCGAGTCGTCTCCGTGAGCTTCTCGGCGAGGACCCGCGCGTTGTTGCTCAGCGATGTGATGGGAGCAGCGACATTGTGATTCGTCAGGTCATCCAATTGATGCAGCAGTCCTGAGAGCTGCCCGGCAGACTGGTTGACCGCTACTTGTGCGTTGCCCGTTAGCATTACTGAAATGTCAGCTAGCTTATCCAGCGCCAGATTTCCAGCAGCCAGCACGGCGCCGACCGTAAGCACTTGTCCCTTGGCAATTGCCGGGGTGCTCGTGCACAACAGAAGAGCGAGAAGGGGCGATAGCCAGCAGAGAATGGCTGGCATTTTCGTGGATGGGATGGTGTGCGGTGCACTGCTCATGCTGTCGCTCCGCTATGAGTGATGGCTTCGTGCGCTGTACCGCTCTTTGCTCGCGAAGCTCGCGTTGTGTATGGGATCGGGGTCCAATCGAGCGCGCCCGACTACTGCATTGCCACAGCGAGGGTCCCGTTGGCGGTGAAGTAGGCTTTCACCATCCCACTGGCTTGGTCGGGATAGATGCCTAACAGTTCGAGGTTCCCGAGTGTTCCGGTCAGCTGAATGTCGCCGATCCGCTGATTGATAGCGTTCGTCAGAGTCTGGCGTGCCGTCGCCGCTTGCGCCGAGAGATCGACATGTAGCCTCTGCTTCAGGTCCGCGAGCGCGCGTGCGCCTTCAGCCCAATCGGCGACCTTCGCGAGGAGGTTCTTCGTCTCGAGCGTGTAATCCAGATCGGGCACGTCGAGCATGTTCGTCACGGGATCGAAGTGTGGAGTGCCAATCAGGTAGATGATCGCGTTTGCAGAGCCGGTGAGTCCGAGTCTGAGCACCGCCTTCTTTCCATAGACCGAGAGATCCGCGCTCGATGGCGTCAGGGAGAACGGACCTGTCGGTGGATAGCGCACACCACCAGACCCGATCTTGAGCGCCTGTCTCAGTTGGTCGTTGAGAAACGCCATCGAGATCGAAACGGGTACCGCGAGGCTGAAGGCATTGCCGGGACTAGCGGATGCGGCTGCCGGAAGGATCCTCTGATCCGCCAGAGGAGGTGTCGTGCCGACGACAATCTCCGGATGCGCTTCGATGTGAAGTCCCACCTTGAGGGAGGAGTTGTCCATACTCACCGGCGTCAGTCCGGCCGCGACCGGATGAACCACCAGATACGTGTTGCTGTCGAGACGAACCGGCGCGAGCAATGATGTCCACGCGCTCTGCACGCGCGCGTGCAGGTTCGCGGTTTGCGCGACCGTTCCATCTATCTGCGGCAAGACATGACCAAGCGCATCATTCACCGCATCCATGACCCTCGGTGCGATGTTGATTCCCAGAAACGTGACGCTGCAGGGGCCTGTCGGCGCGATGCTTCCCGTTGTATGCGTAACGAGGTTCCACCCGGCATCCGTGCTGATGGTACTCGTTAGGCCGATGTGCGCCGTTGGTGGCGGGTTGTCGCCCGGCCCGCAATGCCCGCGCAGCAGAATGTTGAGGGGGCCCCGCGCTTGACCCCATACCTCATACCGGACATCGGAAGTCAGCGTGAGCGCGTTCCCATTGGCTGCTACGCTGACATCGCCCCGCTGGACATCGTAGCCGTAGCTGACGCCGCCGCGGTCCGCGCCGCCGTTTACCTGTGCATTGTATGGATCGACCCTTAGATGTCGTGGAACTTGATTCTCCGCAGCTTGCCTGACCTGCGCCATGGGGACCGAGAGGGTCACGTCCACACTGGACGTCGTTGGCGCGGGCAGTTGGCTTACATCCACCTTGGGGGCGCTCGCCTCGTAGGTCTTGTGGCCGCAGTCATACGGCCACGTAATGATTGGGAGTGTGGCACAAAGCAGTGTGGCATAGTGGGCATTGCGCATCGGTGACACCTCGCTGTGACGCGTTCGACAGGGCAGAATCGTGGATGCTCGCTCGAGATTTCCCGAGCAGCACGATCGGCAGCTTCACTTGTGAGAGGGTCATCGGCGCCGAAATTCTCCACCGCCACTCTGCGCGATGTCATGAGCCGCGAGCTTTCCCTTGCTCCCGCCTGCCCCGGACGTAGCTTTGCGCCGACCAATGCTTTCTCGCGACGCTGCCGAATCCCTGTTCGTCGAGAGTGTTCCAGCGATCGGCCGAATCTTGGGTGCGTTGTCGCGCCGCCTCGGCTTTCGCGGCGACGATGCGGACGACTTTGCATCATGGGCGAAGATGCGGCTCGTCGAGAATGACTACGCCGTCGTCGCCAAGTTTCGCGGTGAGTCGTCATTCACGACGTATCTGACGATGGTGCTCGCTATGATGGGGCGGGAATACCTCGTACAGCAGAGGGGTCGCTGGCGCCCCTCCGCCGCTGCGAAGCGGCTCGGAGCGGTCGCCGTTCGACTCGAAACCCTTGTCTACCGCGACCGCCTCACGCTCAGCGAAGCAGCGCAGGATCTACGTACGCGCGGAGCGATGTTGAACGAGCGTGCGGTCATGGACCTTTTCAAGGCGCTGCCGCGACGCGAGGGTAGTCGCCCAACCTTCGTCGATGAAGAGTCGCTTGGTACCGTTACCTCGACGGCACGTGCCGACGATCTCGTCGAGACCGAGGCAAGCGCGGAAGAGCGTGATGAGACGCTCTCGCGGCTCGGCCTCGCCCTGACCGAACTGGATGACGAGGCTCGCGTCGTTCTTCAGCTTCATTACTGGGAGGGTCTGAGCGTCGCCGAAATCGCGCGTGCGCTGCATCTGCCGCAGAAGCCGCTATACCGAAAGCTGCAGCGGGCGCTCCTGGCACTGCGCCGGCGGCTCGAGCAGGAGGGGATTTCTCCCGCTGCCGCCAGAGCGCTCACGGAATCGGAGCTTGAGGTCGGGAGGTTTCGCGCGGATGCCCCTCTATACTACGAGAATGTGAATCGAGGCACCGGTCGTGGACGAACGAAAGCTTGACCCCGAGCGGTTGGCGGCGCTCATCGACGGCCGGCTAAGCTCGCGCGAACGAGCAAAGGCCTTGGCGTCGTTAGCAGCGGATGGCGACACCGCGGAGGCATTTGCAGACGCCGCCGCGGTCGTCAACGAGCTCGAGCCATTAGCCGTTACTCCCAAGGTTGAGCGTTTCGGTAGCGGATCAGCGCGCCGATGGCGATGGCCCCTCCTTGGCGCGGTAGCTGCCTCGATCGTCCTCGCGGCCATGCTGCTGAGACCGAGCAGCAAGTCGGCACGACTCGATTCGATTCCTCCCCTTGAAGCCTACGCGGAAGCCGTGACCTCCGGCGGCGTGACTGCTCCGGCCTCGACTCTCTGGGCAAACCGCGGCAGCGAGGGCGGCGCTACGGTAGGGAGCCATATGCGCGCGGCGCGTATCGGCGCGAGTATCACTGATCTCAGTCTCGCACTCCGTTCCCGCGACACAGGAGCACTAGCAGCCACCGATGAGATCATCCGCAACCTCTCGAAGCTCGCCGGTAGCGGACCGGCCATCGCTCGCTATCAGCAGCTCCGAGCACAGTTGCTCAACGGATCGACGCCCGCCTCGGAGACATCCCGCGATGCCGCGCGAAGCGCGGCATCCGTCGCTGGTCCAGCATCGACTCGCTTTGGCGCCTGGCTCGAAGCGGTGCGAGTGGCGGCGAGCCGAAACGATTCGGCGTTTTTCGTGCACAACAAATCGGTAATGCCGGACACGCGTGAGCTCGACGCAGTGCCGATGTCACCAACGGAGCGAGCAACGTTCGAGCGGCTCAGGGCGTTGCTCGTATCCGCGACGATGAACTCGGCGGAGGTCTTCCAGAGGGCAACAATCCTGCTCGCCGCGCTTGCGACCTAACGATTGCGACGGTGCCGCCGCACTGGTGCGCTTGCTCCATCAACCGTCGAAGATTCCCCCGAAGCAGTCCTGCGTCGCATTCTCCCTCGGCCCTCTCACGGGTGTGGGGTGAGGCAGATCCTTCGGCGGGTATGGGACGTTGCACTCCTGCCCCGGCTGCATCAGATGATAGAGCCACTTGAAGTCGAGGTCGGGCACGACCGGGTGGGTTGCGCCGAAAGAGTCCCACTCCAATGGATCTGTGGCACACAGGTTTGCCAGCTTGAGCAGGATGGCCGGACGGTCGCCCGAAGCTGTGGTCGGTCGAAGCGGAATTTCGACGACGCCCGACCGATCGAACTTCACGAGACGAAGGGTAAGACCGTAACCTTGGATCATCCGGGTCCATCGGATCTGGCCGCCGAACCAGTGCCTGTGAGTATGCCCCGCGGGGTCCAGATCGGGAATCTCCCACTGTATCGCGTCGATGATGGACGTCAGCGTGCCACCGTAAAGCGCGGTCCGCATCAAGAGCTCTGCTGCCGGCATCGGTCCGTTGAGGTTGTCCAAAAGCTTGAGCTGTGGTGCGAACTCGCTGAAGGCGGGAAGGGAGAGTCTGGCGTCATCAACACTCTCGCCATCGTCATAGATACCGAGTCGGAGCTCCTCGCGATCGAAGAGATGAACGACTTCGAATTGCGGTGTGTCCGCTGGGTTCGCGATCGGTATTCCGGCTACATCACTCGCGACGTTGGCGAGATCGAATCGAAGGTATCCAGCGTGGGGGATGGCGTTCGTTCGATCAGGATGTTCTAACATGCTTCCGGTGGCTCGCGCGTCCGGCATGAAGATCCGGATCGTGCTCGCACCGCGGCTCCTGACGAATAGGCACACCCCGGTGATGTCGATGCGCAACTCGAATGTGTCGTGAGTGGTTGACATGAGAGATCAGGGTCCGGTGTAGGTGAAGGAGGCCCAGGTTCGAGGCCGGCGAAGTTTGGGTATTTGCGAGCGAAGTGAGGCCAGCTGCGCAGTACGCAGGGCGACCGGCACGGGCGTCCCGTGTGCCAGCCGTTCATGAAATCCGACGAGCAGTTGCGCAGTCGCCTGATCGTCCACCTCCCACATCGCGCTGATCACGGCCGGTGCACCCGCTCGCATGAAGCTGGACGACAGTCCCGCAATGCCGCCGCCTCGCGAGACGCGCGTGCCAAGTGTGTTACACGCGGAGAGGACGACGAGCTGAAGGTTGGAGAACTGCAGGCGCGAGATTTCCCGAGCGTACAGCTTCCCGTCGTCCGCGCTCGTGTGGGTGAGGGCGAGATAGGAGAGCTCCGGCTGCTCAGCATTTGCGATGGCATGCCCGGCGAAGTGAAGCATCGACGCGGACGCCAAGAGCCGCCGGATGCGTGATCGCTGCGCGTCGCCCCCGAGAATCAGCGTCGATCCGTGATAGAGCTGCGCGATCTGCTTCGCCTCATCCAACGCGCCGAGGAGCGTCGTGGGCCGTTCATCCACGTCGCCATGTTCCGTCACGCCAACCACGAGTGGGGCAGCGATTAGCCGCGCCGCATCTGGGACGCGCGATGCGCGGTCGAGCAGTGCAACCCCAGGCGCCGAGCGAAGCTGAAACCGCTCGATCGCGAACTGCCGCGTCTCGCGATCCCAGAGCGCGCCAAACGGCACTTCGTTCAGCTCGCGATCGGCAATCACCGTCAGCCGCCGTGCGCCGGCAAGCTCCGCCGTGAAGGGTCGAAGCAGCAGGTCGAACAGGCGAATTCGAACGTCAGAAGCTGTGACGGTATCCCGGTCGAGCTCCGTCTCGAGGCGACCGACCAAGGTTGCGAGCGAGTCGCGACTGACTGAGACGGTGTTGGCGCGCCAATGACCTCGCGCAATCGCCCAAGTGAGTATTCGGTCGGGCAACACGGCGAAGTCGAGCACGACGTCATCGGTCGCGGTTGCACGGCTCAACGCGCCGACGCTAGCAGTTCTGGTAGCCCGTGTCCCTGCGCCGTCGTGGAACGGCGGCCATGCCGCGGCCCGGGCTCTCTCGAGATGCTCGAACGCAGACGCATAATCCTTCGCGTCCTGGTCGAGTCGCATGAGGTCATCCGAGACCTGCTCGATCGTTTCTCCAAATCGTGCTCGCAGATCCGTCGATTCCATCGCGCTCGCCTGTCCCTCGAGCAAGTGAAAGCTGCGCTCGAGGAAATGGCGCGCTCGTGCGGTGTCGCCTGCGGCGTAAGCTGCCTCGCCGGCAGCATTGAGCGCACGCGGCAACCAGAGATCACTGGGGAAGGCGTCGAGCCGAGACACGGCTTGGCGCAGCAGATCCTCACCCTCACGCGGGTCTTGTCGACGCTGGATCTGACCGCGATACACCAGCACGACCCCAGCGATGCGGTCGTGTCCGCGCCCTGCCGGAACATACGTCAGCCAATCCCCGGCGCGTGCGAGATCAGCATTTGCTTCGGCGGTACGACTCAGGGCGATGAGCGCTTCCGCTCGTGAACAGTACGCCCACGCCAGCAGCTCCGGTTTACCAACGGAGTGCGCGACCGCGATCGATTCGTCCTCAATGTCGGCTCGTGCTCTAAGATGCGCGCCGGCCTGAGCGATTTCGGAAATCAGGATGAGCTCATTGTTCAGGTGATTCGAGGCTCGCAGCGGTGCCAGCTCACGTAGCGCCTCGAGAGCGTGGGCATCGCGAGCAGCGGCCTGGCCAGTGACGGCAGCGGCTTCCGCCCGAAGGTGATGCAACCAGCCCCTCGTTTCTCGATCGCCGTCGGGCTTGAGATGGCGCGATGCCTCTTCGTACGCGTGGAGCGCGGGCTCATAGCGGCTCTGGCGCATGTCACTCACGCCGAGGCCCATGTAGATCTTTGCGACGAGCGTATACTCATCCGAACGCGCGGCGTGGCGCGCCTGCTCGAACGTCCGTTCACCGTCGCGATACCTGCCGACGCTTACGAGCGAAGCCGCGTGGTAAAAGCTCGCCCAACCTACCAGGGGCGACGTTAGGCTACGCAACCGCGGCACAGCATAATCGAGAGCGCGTTCGGCCTCATCGAAGTTGGAGGAATCGAAGCTCGCGAGACCTCGACCGAAGCTGAGATAGGCGGTGGCGAGCAGCGGCCAGTGCCGCCGATCCACCGTGAGTTGGTGAACCGCATCCGTGACGGCGTGCTCTCTCGCTACGGAACCGATTGCTGCGCCGATCTGCCCCGCCAGATCCAGCCACCGAAGCGCAGCACTGCTGTCATGCCGAGTCACTGCGACGGACCACCGACCTAGCACGGCGAAGGCCGCCTCTCTTGCCTGTTGTGCCGACGTACGGGCCGCGTCCAAGACTCGCACCTGACGGGTGCTCCGCTCCAGCGCCAGCAACGAATCGGGAGTCGATGGCCAGTTCCACGCATCACGTGTTCGCCGCGCCTCCTCGCGATACGTAGCGGCTTCGGCCCGCCAGCTGCTCCGCGATTCGGCCTCGAGAAATCGCGACCACGCCGTGTACGCTATCGCGGCGAGGTGGAGTCGATCCAGGATCAGAGCCCGATTGAAGAGCGCAGCGGCCAGCGTCGAATCGATGGCGAGCGCCTCGTCAACGCGTTCGAGAGCCTGAAGCAACGGCTCGAGCTGCTGGCGCTGCTCCGCGAGGACGAGATATGCGACCGCCACATCGTTTCGCACCGGAGCCGCATTCGGGTGCGCTTGACTGACCTTTTCCAGCATGTGAATCGCACGGAGCACAGCACCCGTGTCGGACGCGTGCCACGCCAGATCGCTCAAGGCCATTGCATGGAATGCGCTCGGCGACGGTGCGCTATCGCGTCGCGCATTCAGGTACGCGAGTCCTCGCTCGATGGCGAGAAAGGGCTCGCTGCCTGGCGCTGGCGGGGACGCGCACTTGGTGACCGGGACCAGCACCGAGCTATCGACAGTGACGCAGGCATTCCAGACGCTCTGGTGCGCGAAACGACCGATCGTGGTTCGCTCGCTCACGAGAGCCGCTTCGAGCGTCTCGAGGGTCGGCCTTTCGCGCGCTGCGCTGCAGGCGGAGGCAAAGCTCGCTAGCAGCACGAGCTCGCATACTCGACAAAGCTCGTGCGGGATACGGCGGCTCTTCTGACTACACTCGGCGCGTCTGATGCTCAAACGTCAAGAAGCATGGGTGCGTCGTCGGCGACGGGGCTGATAATACCTTGGACGGAACCCTGGCTGCCAGAGCGAGAGAACGAATTACGCTCGATTGCGATGCCCCGAATTATTAAAGGATTCTCATGATGCAGCTGAGAAGTCAGGGGTGAAAACGGCGGTGACAAGCGGCATCGTCGACGGTATTGGCCGGTACATGCTGGATCGAACACGGGTCCAAGGGATGGATGGATTTCGCGTCGTGTGCGCGTCCCGTGAGAGTACAACACCGTGTGACGGCGAGCTGTCCGGCCACGGAGACTCCGGATCGGTGTGGTATCGGCAGTCCACCATCGTAGGCGTGGGGCTGCACGTGGGCGGGGACGTTAGCGCGCCAGATCCCAATCGTCAGCCGGCCATTGCTTGTCATTTGCCGCGCGTTATCCAGCGCCTTGGGGTTTCCATCAGTCCACCGGAGTGGGTCCAGCCCCAAGTCCGCTCTCTCAGCAGTAGCGCCACGGTCGACGCCACAAATGCGCTGACCGTCGAATCGATCTGGAGTCTTTCCAGAGCGCTCGAACGGATTACTCGAGGCTAACCCTCGGGTATTCACCTCGCTTGTCGCGCGGGCGTGAAAACGCGCCGGTGCGGCCCTCTAACATCGCGATAGCTGAGTAGCTCGCTCGCTCGCAGGCCGCGAGCGCGGACCACGCGCGCACAGCGCGGCGCGGGAGCTCGACCACGTCCACAGGCCAGAAGAGGCACTCATGAAATACTCAGGGATGCAGTTCGCATTTCGATTTGGGCAACGGTTGCTCGCGGTCGCAACACTCCTATTCGCCATGAGCTCTCGCAGCCTACTCGCTCAGGTCATTCATCTCCCGCCGATCTATCGCTCCGTGCTGCCCAAAGGCGCCACCGTGCTCTCCTTC
>Ga0070681_10006900_pt1 | contig 11055 bp, 10 predicted proteins | sample KBSC83BmetaG_FD_65650 | JGI IMG/M metagenome (GOLD analysis project Ga0070681, IMG submission 65650) | Corn rhizosphere microbial communities from Kellogg Biological Station, Michigan, USA - KBS C8-3B metaG | ecosystem: Host-associated > Plants > Roots > Rhizosphere | place: USA: Michigan...
ACAGCGACCTCATGGGGTTACGTGCTGGCCGGCCGGCTGGAGTATCCGGGTCTGTTCGGCGCGTGGAACGTGCTGCCGCATTTTTCCTGGCAACATGACGTGAACGGCACTTCGCCCGGGCCGGGCGGCAACTTCGTCCAGGGCCGTCACGCTCTCACACTCGGTGTGGGCGCCAACCTGCAGGCGAAGTGGGAGCTGGATGTTTCCTGGACGCAGTTCGGTGGCGCGGGTCGCTTCAATCTGCTGAACGACCGCGACTTCGTCGCAGCCAGCATCAAGTACTCGTTCTGACGGCCCGTGTGCCGGGGCCTTGGGTTACGAAGTTTTTAGGAGCGGCCATGTTCAAGAACAGTCTGGGGCTTGCGGTGATGGCCGGCTGGCTCCTCGCGCTCGTCCCTGGAGCCGCGGGAGCTGCCGTCAGCGCACAGGATGCGGCGCGCCTCGGTAATGAACTGACGCCGCTGGGCGGCGAGAAGGCCGCCAACGCCGATGGCTCGATTCCGGCCTGGACAGGCGGCATCAAGTCGGCGGCGGAGGCGGGCTTTCCGAACTACAAGACCGGTCAGCACCATCCCGATCCGTTTGCCGGCGACAAGCCGCTCTTCACGATCACCGCCGCCAACATGAACGAGTACGCGGCGAAGCTCACCGAAGGGCACAAGCGGCTGTTTCAGACCTATAAAGACTACAAGATGATCGTGTATCCGACGCACCGCAGCGCCGCGGCGCCTCAGAGGATCTACGACGCGACCAAAAGGATCGCGACCACCGCCAATCTCGCGCCCGGCGGCAACGGCGTGGTCGGCGCGGTGGAGGGCATTCCGTTTCCGATTCCGAAACAGGGCATCGAGGTTTTCTGGAATCACGTGCTGCGCTTCCGCGCCGACGCCGCTCAGGCCGTCGTCGGTCAGGCGCCGATGACGGCGGGCGGAAGCTACACGCTGGTGAAATTCAACGAGGAATTCCTGTTTCAGTACTCCGTGCCGGGGCTGACGGAAGCGTCCCTGAACAACATCATCGCCTACTTCATCCAGGAGACCACGCAGCCGGCGCGGCTGGCGGGCGAGATTCTCCTGGTCCACGAGACGCTCGATCAGTCCAAGGAGAACCGCAAGGCGTGGATCTACAACCCGGGCCAGCGCCGCGTACGCCGGGCGCCGAACGTCGCCTTCGACAACCCGGGGACCAACGCCGACAACCTGCGCACGTCGGATCAGTTCGACATGTACAACGGCAGTCCCGAGCGCTACGACTGGAAGCTGCTCGGCAAGAAGGAGATGTACGTACCTTACAACTCCTACAAGCTGCACAGCGACAAGGTCAAATACTCGGAGATTCTCACCAAGAACCACATCAACCAGGACCTCGCCCGTTACGAATTGCATCGGGTATGGGTGGTGGATTCGACACTGAAGCCGGGCACCAGCCATCTGTACAGCCGGCGCACGCTGTACGTCGACGAGGACTCGTGGCAGATCCTTGCTGTTGACTGCTATGACCGTCGTGGTGAGCTGTATCGCGTGCAGGAAGGGCATGTGATCAACTATTACGATGTCCCGACCTTGTGGACCACTCTCGAGCTCGTGATGGATCTCACGAACGGCCGGTACCTCGCGCTCGGACTGATGAACGAGGAACCGAAGTCGTATGACTTTACGATCAAGCGCACGCCCGCGGACTACCAGCCCAGCGCGTTGCAGATGCGGGGTGTGAGGTAGCGCCGACGCCGTGGACGGCCGGCGCCTCATAGTCGCCTCGGTGGTGGCGTTATTGGGCGCCACCGCAATCGCTGCGGTCCCGAACTCCGCGCCCTCACCGCCGTCCGCCGCCGCTTCCGCCGCGTCAGAGGTCACAGCAGCGGTCACGTCAGCAGCCGCGGCCGGCGACATCCCGTCCGAGCCCGCGCGGCTCGCATCCCGTTCGCTCATGCTTGATGTCGCTGCCGCCGGCTCCCGGCTCATCGCCGTCGGCGAGCGCGGCCAGATTCTGCTGAGTGACGACGAGGGTTCCACCTGGAGTCAGACTCCGACTCCCACGCAGTCGTTGCTTACGGGAGTGTGCTTCTCTGACGCACAACACGGGATTGCCGTAGGACACGATGAGATCGCGCTGGCGACGAGCGATGCCGGCGCCACATGGAAGCGCACCCACTACGCGCCGCAGGCTCAGCAGCCCCTGCTGGACGTTTGGTGCGGGGTCGGGGGGCATGCAATTGCCGTGGGTGCCTACGGTGTATATCTGGTCAGCGCCGACGGCGGGGTGACGTGGGATGAGCGGAAGATGGACGCCCTGCCTGCGGCTGCGCCCAAGGCGGCCGACGATGACGCCGGCGGCGGGTTCCACCTCAACGCCATCGCGGCCGATTCCCGGTCGCGGCTCTACGTCGCCGCCGAAGCAGGGCACCTCTATCGCTCGGATGACGGAGGCGCCAAGTGGGTCTCGCTGCATTCGCCGTACGAGGGGTCGTTCTTCGGGGTGCTGCCGCTTGGCGCAGATACCGTGCTCGCCTTTGGCCTCCGCGGGAATTTATTTCGCTCGGAGAACGCGGGCGCTACCTGGGAACGCATCAACACGGGCACGGTGGCGATGCTCGACGGCGGCACGACGATTGGCGCCGACGGTGTGGTCATCGTCGGACTCTCCGGCACCCTGCTCGTTAGTCACGACGGCGGCAAAACGTTCACGGTCATTCAGCAGCCGGACCGCAAGGGCCTCGCTGCCGTGCTCGCGCCGGCAAAGGCCCGCGTTCTCGTCACGGTAGGTGAAGCGGGCGCCAATCTCGTGCGTATACCGCCGGCGCCGGCAGCGGCGACGACGCGCAATGCGGCAGTGGCAAGGCGATGAATGAGGGCGTCCCTTCGCCGCGCGGCGGCAGCCTCTCAGCGCACCTCGAGCGGCTGATCTTCGGCCACCGCTTCACGATCCTGACACTGTTCGCGCTGGCGACAATAGCGATGCTCGTGATCGCATGGCGCGGCTTGCGTATCGACGCTTCCTTCACGAAGCAGCTCCCCACGCAACACGAGTACATGCGCACCTACCTCGACCCGGATGTCGCCGAGTTCAGGGGCGCGAACCGCGTTCTGATCGCTCTCGTCGCTCGCGACGGCAACATGTTTCAGCCGCAGTTCTTCGAGGCTTTGAAGGAAGCGACGGACGCAGTGCTCGTCATGGACGGCATCGACCGCGGAACGGTGCAATCACTGTTCACGCCTAACGTCCGCTACCTCGAAGTCGTCGAGGACGGGATCGAAGCGGGGAATGTCATCCCGGCGGACTTTCAGCCGACACCCGCAAGCATGGCGCGCGTTCGCGACAATATTCTGAAGGCGGGCATCGTCGGCCGTCTCGTGGCGAATGATTTCTCGGGCGCGCTGGTGAGCGCTACGGTGCTGGATAAGGACGCCGAAGGGCGTCCGGTCAATCCGATCAAGGTATCGCGCGAGCTCGAGGCCAACATTCGCGACACAATTGAAGGGAGGAATGGCCCGATCGCCCGCCACGCTCCAGGCGTCGACGTGCACATCATCGGCTTCGCCAAGGTGATGGGCGACGTCGCCGAAGGCGCGCTCTGGGTGGTGCTGTTCTCAGTCGCGACGATCATCATGAAGTTGCTCGCCGTTTGGCTGTACACCCAGTCCTTCCGCGTCGCGCTCGTGCCGATCGTGTGCGCCGCGATTGCCGTGATCTGTCAGCTCGGAACCCTTGTGCTGCTTGGATACGGCATCGACCCCCTGGGACTGCTCGTGCCCTTCCTGATTTCCGCGATCGCGGTGAGCCATGGCGTGCAGAAGATCAGCGCCGTCACTGACGCCGCTCACGAAGGCCTCGGCAGCATGGATGCCGCCAGACGCACCTTCCGACAACTGCTCGTGCCCGCCGTCATCGCCTTGTTGGCGGACCTGGTCGGCTTCATCACGATCCTGCTGATCCCCGTTCAGGTCATTCGCGAAATGGCGGTGACGGCGAGCATTGGCGTCGCCATCGTCATTCTGACCGACCTCGTTCTGCTACCCGTGCTCGTGTCGTTCATTACCTTCAACCAACGCTATCGCGAGCGCGTAGCCCAAAGGCAGCAGACGCTGTCCGCGTTCTGGCACTGGCTATCCGGCGTCACGCGTCGCGGACCGGCATCGGCGATCATCGCAGTCGCCGCCGTGCTCGCGGTGGCGGGATGGTGGAAGGGTCGCGAAACTCCCATCGGGGACACGCAGGCGGGAGTGCCCGAACTACGTGCGAATTCACGCTACAACCGCGACACCGAAGTCATCACATCGAAGTTCTCGATCGGCGTAGATGTGCTGACCGTTATCGTCCGCTCAAAGCAGCCCGTGTGCGTGAGTCACGACCTGATGACGGCCGTGGACCGTTTTGGCTGGCACATGCAGAACGTGCCGGGCGTTCAGGACGTTCTCACGCTGCCGTTCGTAGCGAAGATCGCCATCGCGGGCTGGAACGAGGGCAGTCTGAAATGGCGCACGATTCCGCGCGAGCAGACCCAACTGACTCAAAGTACCCGTTACATCGAGACCAGTACCGGGTTGCTGAATGAAGATTGCAACATCGTGCCGGTGATGCTGTTCCTGCAGGACCACAAAGCGGGGACCATCGAGCGCGTGATCGCAGCCGTCAAAGCGTGGCGTACCGCTCATCCTGTCGCCGATGCGCAATTCGAGTTGGCGACCGGCAACGTAGGGGCGATGGCGGCCACCAACGAGACCGTCGAGCGCAAGGAGTTTGCCATCCTGGCCGGCGTGTTCGGCGCAGTGATTCTCATGTGCCTGATCACGTTCCGTTCAGTCCTCGGCACGGTGTTGGTCGTTCTCCCGCTGGCGTTGGTGTCGGTGCTCGTTTACGCCGTGATGGCCATAGTCGGCATCGGCCTGAAAGTGTCGACTCTCCCGATGGTCGCGCTCGGCGCCGGAATCGGCGTTGACTATGGCATCTATCTTTTCAGCCGCATGCAGGAGTATCTCAAGGAAGGACTGCCCGTTCGCGATGCCTACGAGCGTGCCATGCGCGTGACCGGCGCCAGCATCATCCTTACGGGATTCACGCTCGCCGTGGGGGTCGCGACCTGGGTGTTCTCGCCACTGAAGTTTCAGGCGGACATCGGCGTCATGCTCACGTTCATGTTCCTGGTGAACATGCTCGGAGCGATCATCCTGTTGCCAGCGCTGGCGGCGTGGCTATGCGCTGAGCGTCCGGCAGGCGTAGGAGCTGCCGCGCGAACCCATTGAGCGGCCGCGCCCTCTACAACCCACGCGCCATGAACGGTGCGCAGAACAGAATCCCGACTATCGCCGTCATCTCGACCATCAGGCACATCCGCGCGCGGCGGGTTTGCTCGGCCGGAATTTCCGGGGCCGTGCCCGCCTGGATGGCCTTTTTCCACGAGAGAAACAGGACCGTCGGGTAAATTGAGATCAACGCCGCGGCGATGAACAGCGAGAGCTTCGTCAGGAAGTACGGATTCGAGAAGTAGTATCCGGCGCCCTTTTCGAAGTAGAACACCCGCAGCAGGCCGACGACGAGCAGCACCCCTGCGGAGGCGCCGAATAGGGAATCCGTGGCCCGCAGCCGCCGTGCCTGAACCAGGGTCAGCGGGGGTTTGAACAGGGCCACCTCGACAGCCAGCGTGGCGACGAGGGTGAACGCCGCCAGATGATGGAGGAACGCCATGATCGCCGACGCGTACAACACGTTCATGTCCTTACTCCCTCTCCCTACTCTCTGTCCCATCCGCCTTTGCGGCGCAGCTGCTTCGTGCGCTTGTTGATCGACTTGTGCTCGAGACGTTTTTCGCGCGACGCCCGGGTCGGTTTCGTGGCCTTGCGCACCTTGGGAACCACGAGCGCCCGGCGAATCAAGTCGGACAGGCGCTCGAACGCCTCGCGACGGTTCTGTTCCTGAGTGCGGTGGTTGCGCGCAATGATGAGGATCGCGCCCTCGTCGGTCAGACGATGGCCCGCAAGTGCGCGCAGCCGCAACTTGACGCGCTCGTCGAGCGAGGAGCTTCCGATCAGGTCGAAGCGCAGTTGCACCGCCGAGGCGACCTTATTGACGTTCTGCCCGCCTGGGCCGCTGGCGCGCACGAATGACAGCGACAACTCGCTGTCCGGGATGGTCACATTCGGGTCGACTTCGAGGGGCACGGGAACTCGCCAGGCACTGGGAAACGGGTAATCGTGGACCGGGTAATCGTGGAACGGGCGACCGTCAGTCGTCGCCTTCCCTGAACTCGCGTTCCGAGCCTGGCTGGGGCTGCGAGCGCGGGTTGAGGGCACGTGGCGGCGGACGGTCGAGCATGCGTAGTTCACGTTGCGCCACCGGGATCTTCACGCCGTTGTCGCGGAAAATCCTCCAGATAGCCCGGTTGACATCGGAACGGACGTTGTTGACGCCGTTCATCGGGTCCGCGATCCAGAAGCGCACTTCCAGACGCATGCCGTAATCCTCGAACGCCATCAAACGCGTTACCGGAGGCGGATCCCGAAGGATTCTGGGATGGTGTTCGCAAGCTGAAAAGAGAAGCTTGAGGGCTACCTCGGGGTCATCGTCGTAGCTGACCACCACCGGCAAGCGAATGCGTACGCGGCGGTCCGAGTAGCTCCAGTTGATCACGGAGTTGGTGATGAGGTTCTGATTGGGCACGAGCGTTTCGACACCGTCACGGTCGCGCACGACAACGTAGCGTCCGCGCAGCTCCTGCACCCAACCAAAATTCTCTGTGCTCGTTCCGGTGTGTCCGGTGAAGCTGATGACGTCGCCGGGTTTGATCGACTTGTCCATCAGCAGCACGAAACCGCTGACGAAGTTGCTGGCGATCGCCTGCAGGCCGAAGCCTAGTCCGAGGCCGATCGCGCCGGTCAACACGTTCAGCGTCGTGACGTCGACGCCTGCCGCGTTGATGCCGAGCATGATGCCCAGCCCTACGAGCAGGAAGTACGTGAATTTCGAGATGCCGATACGGGTGGAAACCGCGAGTTGCTCCAGCCGCATGACTCGGCGTTCGAACGCGCGAGCGATCAAGCTCGTGATCACCACGAATGCGGTGACGACCACGAGTCCCTTCAGCAGGGCCCACAGGCTGAACTGCGTCTTGCCCGGAATAAGGTTGATGCGGTTGAGTGTCGCCTCGATCGTGTCGAGCCACCCCACCAGTGAGAACGCCATCATCAGCCACAGGACGAAGGTGATTCGTGTCTCCCACGTGTGGATCCACGACTCCGGTCCCATCATCAGCCCAAGCAGATACACACCGAACCGTACCAATACGAGCGCCGTCGTAAGTTGCAGCGCGGTGTCCACCGCGACGGTGTGCATTCCAAAGGCGCCCATGGAGGCGCGCACGATCAGGAGCACGATGAGCGCGACCAGGAAGGGCGTGACGATCACTGCGCCCTCGACGGCCTGTGTAGTCCATTCCCGGCTCTGAACGGGGCCGCGGGTCTTCTGCCAGGTCCTGACGAACTGGGCGCCGAGAATGGCGACCACGCCGGCCACGACGATCGCAATCACCTGGGCCAGCACCTCCGGAGTGGTGATGGTCAGGAAAGCGGACTTCAACGGAGAGTCGCTGGCTGGTGTCACGTTGTGACGCGAGGCATCGGCGGCACGCCTTTCCGCTCAGGCATTGAGGTCGGGTATCAACTGGCTCTCGAGGCGGATGATCTGGTCTTTGAGCATCAGCTTGCGCTTCTTCAGGCGTTTCAGTTGCAGCTCATCCGAGTGAATATCGAGTGTGAGCCGCGAGATCACCTCATCCAGGTCGCGGTGCTCTATGCGCAGTGCGCGCAACTTCTCTACGTTGCGGAACAGCTCGCGGTCGACGTTGTCTTCGATTTCCGCCATGGCTGGTGCAGCCTGCGGCTCTCCCATCGGCTTGCGAACGCTCGGTACGGGGGTTTCGATATAGGCGCCCCCAAGTGCGCCCCCGGGAGCACACTGGCAGCGCTCACCACCCCCGGGACCTCAAACCGCTAGCTTAACGGAGCCAGGAATCAGGCGCCACGGGCCGTATGATACGCCGCCCATGAGAGCGTCACTTGAAAAACCCCCCTGGGACCTCATAGACACGGTCCTGTTGGACCTCGACGGCACCCTGCTCGACCTGTCGTTCGACAACTACTTCTGGCTCGAGGTGATTCCGGCCGTTTACGGAGCTTCCCGCTCCCTGACCCCGGAGGAGGCCCGCCAGGCGCTGCTGCCGCGATTTAAAGCCTGTGAAGGCACTCTCGCCTGGTATTGCATCGAGCACTGGAGTCGGGAGCTCGAGCTCGACGTCGAGTCCCTCAAACGCACCGTCGCGGACCGGATCGCATGGTTGCCCGGAGCGCAGGGGTTTTTACGAAATCTGCGCGCGGCGCGCAAACGTGTCGTTCTGATGACAAACGCTCACCCCCGCGTTCTGAGCATCAAGGCGGAACGCACCGGTGTCGCTGGGTATTTCGACGCAACCTTCAGCTCGCATCAATTCGGTGTGCCGAAGGAAAGCCACCGCTTCTGGGACGCGGTCCGGCAGGTCGAGCCGTTCGATCCACAACGGACGATGTTCGTGGACGACAGCCCTTCCGTCTTACGCGTGGCGCGTCAGGCGGGTATTCGGTGGGTGTATGGAGTTCGCTACCCCTGTGCGACAGGTAAGCTGGAGCATCGGATCGCACGAGATCACGGCGATTTTCCGGCGGTGGATTCGGTGGACCAACTCGTGTAACGGAATGCCGCCCACGTCGAGCTGACAGGAGGGGCCGAGTTACCAGCCGCTCACGTCAGCCCGAGCCGTGCCCTCTGCGCCGGCCGCCGCCACCACCACCGCCACGGCCCCCGCCACCACCGCCGCGGCCGCCACCACCGCCGCGGCCGCCGCCACCACCGCGGCCGCCGCCACCACCGCCACTGTGACCCTGGCGCCCTCCGCCTCCACCATGGCCTGGGCGCCGGGAACCTTGATGGCGCGGCCTGTGATGATGGCCCTCGGCTGACGGCTCGCCGGCTTTGACGGACTCGGCGAGGATCTCGGGCGCGATCGGCGCCGAGGGGATCTTGTGGCCGATGTAGCCCTCGATCTCGGGGAGCGCGACCGCGAATTCCTCGCAGGCGAAGCTGATCGCATCGCCCTCGGCTCCGGCGCGCGCGGTGCGTCCGATGCGATGCACGTAGTCGGCGGCATCCTGAGGCAGATCGAAGTTGAATACATGACTGACATCCGGAATGTGCAGCCCGCGTGAAGCCACGTCGGTAGCGATGAGCACCGCGAGGTCGCCGTTGTGAAAATCGCGCAGGAATCGCAGCCGTTTGTTCTGTGGGACATCCCCCGAGAGCGCCTGCGCATGGAATCCGTTGGCCCGCAGGGTGCTTTCGAGCCGCTCCGCCATGCGCTTGGTGTTCACGAAGATCATGGTGCGGCGTGCCTCGCTCTGTCGCAGCAGGCCGATGAGCAGCGGAACCTTCTCCTCCATCGCGGGGTAGTACATGATCTGCCGCACGAGATCGACGGTCATCTTGTCGGGCTCGATGCGCACCAGCTCCGGGTTGTTCATGTGCTCGTAGGCGAGCTCCAGGACCCTGTAGGAAAGCGTGGCCGAGAACAGCATCGATTGACGGCGTTCCGGATGGGGCAGGCGCCGCAGGATGAAGCGGATATCGGCGATGAAGCCCAGGTCGAACATGCGGTCGGCTTCGTCCAGCACCAGCACCTGCGCGTGCCGCAGGTCGAAAATGCGTTGTTTGTAGTAGTCGATGAGCCGGCCGGGGGTGCCGATCAGGACGTCGATGCCTTCGGCCAGCTGGCGGCGCTGTTTGTCATAGTCCACGCCGCCGTACACGACGGCGTGCCGGAAGCCTGTGTGCCGGCCGAGTATCTCGGCGTCATTGTGGATTTGGACGGCCAACTCGCGGGTGGGCGCGACAATCAGCGCGCGCACCGATGTTGGCCCGGCTCCGGCAGGCTGCGGCTTCGTCAGCAACGCCTGGTATAGAGCGACCAGGAAGGCGGCCGTCTTGCCGGTTCCCGTCTGCGCCTGCCCCGCCACATCGCGGCCGGCGAGCGCCACAGGCAACGTCTGGGCCTGGATGGGCGTGCAATTTGTAAATCCGGCGTCGCGAATTCCCTGCATCACAGCGGGGGCGAGGCCGAGCGAGTCAAAGGCCGGGGTTCGGGATTGTGAGTCAGTCATCAAGTTCAGTTAAGGAAAAAAGCCAACGGGATGAAAGGATCAGTAAGGGCCTTGCAAAACAGCTTCGGAAGCGCTACAAAAGAGGACAAGACAGCGGACCGTTTCGATTCGGCTTCCGCACCTCCCAGCCCGGTTTTGTATCCCTCTAAAGGCTCCATACTCATCTGACGAGTTAGTGTAACCGTTTAACGGAGCTTTCTGGGCATGCATTCGTTGGGCAGGCATTGGGCATGGCTTGCGCCGGCCGACCCGCAATAACAGTTATCAAGCCCTTATCCGCACCATACAAACTTTCCACACTCTGCATTCGACGGAGGCATGAACCGCGTGAGTAGCCCGCACATCGTGCATACCACGGACGCCACCTTTGCACAGGACGTTCTGAAGTCCGAGAAGCCCGTGCTCCTGGATTTCTGGGCCGAGTGGTGTGGTCCGTGCAAAATGATCGCCCCGATTCTCGATGAGATCGCGAGCGAGTATCAGGACCGCATCAAGATCGCCAAGCTCAATATCGACGAGAACCCCCAGACGCCGCCGAAATTCGGCATCCGCGGGATCCCGACGTTGATCCTCTTCAAGAACGGCACGGTGGAGGCGCAGAAAGTCGGCGCCGTGTCGAAGTCTCAACTCCTGGCCTTTCTGGACAGCAATCTCGACAGTGTCGAGTCACCAGCGCGGTCGGTGGGGCGGAGCACCCCGTGAGAGGCTACCTCGGCAATCAGGGTCGCAACCGGCCCAAGGGTCCCCGGCACGGGAACCGCGATGGCAATCGCGGCAACAGCAACGGTAACGGCGGAGGGCGTCCGGATGACATGATGCACGAGCCGGAGGCCTTCGAGGCCGACGATTCGGAGATCATCAGTCCGGCCGAGCTGAC
>Ga0070681_10006901_pt1 | contig 11055 bp, 15 predicted proteins | sample KBSC83BmetaG_FD_65650 | JGI IMG/M metagenome (GOLD analysis project Ga0070681, IMG submission 65650) | Corn rhizosphere microbial communities from Kellogg Biological Station, Michigan, USA - KBS C8-3B metaG | ecosystem: Host-associated > Plants > Roots > Rhizosphere | place: USA: Michigan...
GCCTCCCTGCTCCGCGATCTGGAGGTGCCGGCTGCCCGCATCAGGGTGGAGCGGTTCGGGCCATCAGGGTGAGGCACCGGGCTCCATTCCCGGGAGAACTCAGGTGGCGGGCGCCCGGCCGCGCCCTATCTGCGGGCAGTGCGGGCCGGAGGCGGGATGCCATCGGCGTACGCGGGGAACGTGGAGGAAGCTGCGCTGCGGGAAGGTGATGCCGTCGCCCGTTCCGGGGCTCGGCGGAGCCCCCGCGGCCGTCTCTGGTGACCCGGGTGCCGGGCCGCCGCAAGCTGCACGTAGAGGCGGCGTGCCGACGGTCGGTGACCGGGTCCCGACTGGGCTACTGGTCCCATTTGTGGCATGATGTTGCTGAAGCCGCACGCCGCGCTGGGCTCACAGCCGGACTGCGGGAAATGGTACGGCGATGACGGGTATGAGCGGCGCTGCGAGGCGTCCGGGCTGGCCGGTCTTCGAGGAGGCCGGCGAGACGGTCCTGTCTGCTTCCAGGGAAAGGCTGGGTAATGGCAATTCGATTTGACGACCTGAAAGTCGCCGACGGCGACCCCGTACTCGCAAGGGACATGGCGGGCGCGCTGACCGCTGCCACGCTGGTCTTCGGGGACGGCGCTACGCAAACGTTCACAGCAGACGGGAAGACGACCTATACCGAGAACGGCCGCCCGACCCAAGGCGAATGGTCAGTGGTGAAGGACGGGGAGTTCTCGTCGTTCTGGCCGCCCGCCTACCGGGCCACCTACACGGTCCGCTGGATCGTCGAGGGAGGAGCGGTCACCGGGCTCAACTTCAGTAATGCCGAGCGCGGCGACCGCTTCGACGGCCGCTACCAGTGACGGCCCCCGCTGCCCGCCGACAGGCGGCCAGACCGGAGCACGCGCCGCAGGGCGGCATCAGGTAACCGGAGAGACGGCGCCGGATGGCGTGAGGCTAGAGCCCCGTACCGGACCGGGCGGCGCGCCCGGGGTCTGTGCGGCGCGCCGGGTGACCTCGGTGTGCAGCGGCGTGTTCCTGCCCGCGGCGGCGGGCCTGGTCTGCGGCAGGCGGGTGACCAGTCACCGGAGCCGGGCCGGGCAACTGGCCCGGGAACACCCCGAAGCCGTGGTCGGCTGCGAGTAAATATCAGCCCGGAATCCTCGGTTAATGCGTGCGGACAGATCAGCGGCCTGATGGGACGAGCGCTACGGCTTCGACCTCGACGTGGATCTCGGGCCACACCATTGCCTTGGCGACAAAGAGCGTGGCCGCGCGCTCGTGGTCGATCATCTCTTTCTGCACTTCGACGTAAGTCTTGATGTCTTCTTCCCGGGTCAGGTACAGGCGGACGCTGACGATGTCGCTGATCGAGGCGCCGGCCTTCTCTAGGATGGCTGCGACGTTTCGCCATGCCTGCCGGGCCTCCTCAGCGAAGTCGGCCGGAATGTCGCCATTCTCGTCGAGGCCGGGAGTGCCGGACACGATGATCTGGTCATAGCCTGCGGGCACCCGGATGGCGTCCGAGTACCGGCCGATCTGGTGGGAGAAGCCGGCGTCATAGGCTTGGGGCGCGTTCATGCGGAATCCTTTCGCTGGTTTGCCTGACAAGTGAGGGTTGCGGCGCAACCTGGGTTACATACGGGTGGCACCCGAGGCATTACGGTCGCTCTTAGGCCAGTTCCCGGGGTTGCCTGAGTCAATCAGCGGAGCGTACTCAGGGTTCTTCTCGACGAAGCGGTCCAGGACCGGGCAGTAGTTCGTCACGGCGATGTGGCGCTGCTTGACGTCCTCCAGGACGCCGCGCATGAGAGCCCAGGACAGCCCACGGCCGCGGTAGTCCTCGGCGATGAAGGTATGAGTGAAGACATAGCGGCCGCCAGCGTCCTCGTAGAAAATCAGCCCTGCGGACTGGCCGTCTGCCAGCAGTTCGTAGAACCGGTCGTCCGGATGGTGGATGACTTCAAGGGCCTGGTCGGTCAGGCTCCCCGCGGTGCGTGTGTCAGGACCCATATCGTGCTCCTCCGAGGCGAGGCCGTCGGCCGACAGTGATTCTTGATGCATTGCCGCTCCTAGTTTAAGGGACCATATAGTCCAATATTGCATGCTCTCAGAACCACCGGCCGGCCGCCTGAATCCCGGGCCGGGCGAATCCCTACGCCGTCGAGGTCTTCCGGTGAGCCGCGACCGTCGGATCTTGAGTCATCGGGCCAGGTACGCGGACCAGGCCATGGCTCGCGCCGCTAGGCGAAGCCAAGGCGGTCGACGCGGTCTGTGAGTACCAGGACCCGTACGCGCCGGTCGCCGAGATCAAGGGTCATGTCGCGTTCTACCTCGACCGGGTCGACAGCATCGACATCGAGGCAGGCAGGGACCTCGCCTGACTGGCACCGCGGCTGCGGCACCGCCGCCCTGTTCAGGCTGACCCGCCACGCCAGAGCCGGAAGGTGCCCGCGCCTGACGGCGTCAGCCAGCCGACAACAGGGTGGCATATCGCCGTCGCCGGAAATTGGCCATCGAACTCGAGTTGTTCCAGCAGGGCCGCGCCTCGGACCCTAAGCGCAGCGCCGCCGTCGCCTTCGCGAAGAAGGTAATCGAAACCCACGGCAAAGTCAGCGACGCCTGATCTCAAGCGTTCAGGCTAAGCCAGGTAGGACTTGAGGTGTTCGAGCGCCAGGTCTATCGCGATCTCCATAGGCCGGACATCATGGGCGGTGTTGGAAAGTAGGTAGCCGCCCTGCACGGCGGCCATCAGGCCGATGGCAAGCTGCCCGGGGTCGGCGTCAGGTTTCAGCGCCCCCTTGACCTGCATGCGCTCAAGACCGGCGGCGATCAGTCCTTCCCAGGTCTTGAAGAGGTCGGCAAGGAGCGCGCGTGCCTGCTCGTCCTGGTCGGAGAGTTCGTTGGCCATCGAGCCGAGAGCGCAGCCGTAAGCCCCATTCTGGAGGGCGTTCGCCTGGATGAGGGCGTTGCGCCAGCGGACCAGGCCACTGAAGGAGTTGAATCTTCCCAGCCGCTGGGTCTCCCGTTCTATTACTTGCTGGCCTCGCAATGCGATCACCGCGTGAACCAGCGTGGCCTTGTCCGGGAAGTGCCGGTACAGCTGGGACTTGCTGGTTCCGGTAGCGGCCCGGACGTCGTCAAGGGTGGTGGCGTGAACGCCCTTGACGTACATGAGATCTGCGGCCGCGTGGACGATACGGTCCCGGGTCGCCGCCCCTCGTGCGGTGAGCGGGATCTCTTTCGTTGGCTCGACCACTTCTTGCTTAGCCATGTTTACACACTACTTGTTAAGGCTGTCGATGGCTTCTGGCGACTGGAACAGCAGCTGGCCCGGCGGAATCGTTCCCTGACCGCATTTCCCGTAAAGGACCGAAAAGACCGGAAGACCTGCCAGGCGGCCTGAATTAGGCCCGTCGCAGCCGCTGCGACCGCACGCTACTGCGCTCTGGCTACATAGGCGGTCCCGACGTCGACCCGGCGAGGCGCCCACCTTGGCGGAGATCCTGGCCGGGGACTGGTTGTTCGCTGGCGACTGCAGGCATCGCTGGCAGCAGTTGGCTCCGCGGCCCGCGTACTCCGCCGGCCTAAGCGGGTCATGTAGTCACGGTTCGCCGTCCGTCGCATGCCGGGTTAAGCGGCCGGGACCGGTGCCGAGAAGTTCAGGCTCAGGCGCGCGCCGGCGAGCTGCTTCTGCTTGGGAACCGAGTGCTGGTAGTTCTTCTGGAAGCGGCCGCCCACGACCACGAGGTCTCCGCCGTGCACGACGATCGTCTTGCTGGGCCTGCCGCCGTCAGGGCGGACGAGGAACTTCCGGGTCGCGCCGAGGCTGAGGACCGGGATGGCCGCCTCATCCAGCCTGTTCGCCGGCCGGTCAGCGTGCCAGCCGGTGCCGTCGCTGTTGTCGCGCTACCAGTTCATCCACAGCCGCGTGTACGGCCGGCCGTAGTAAGCCGACAGGACACCGGCCAGGTAACGCAGGACAGGCTGCGGGGCTTCGGCTATGACGGGGTACTCGGCCTGGGGCCGCGGCTCGGCGACCATCCGGGTGTACATCCAGCGCGAACGCTGCTCCCAGGCGGCCTGCTCCATCAGCGTTTCCATGAGCTCGCCGTCGCCGGCGAGCCAGCCCTGGACATGGTCGACCCACGAGGTTTAGTCGAGCTTGCCGCCGGGTGGCCGCCAGCTGGACGCGATCAGCGGCTGACGCTTGCTCTGCGGGGCGGCGTGCTGGGGGGCCCGCCGCTCTGCGCTGGCCGCCGCGCGGCTTGCAGCGAAAGGAGGAAACCTGGCCGCCTCGCTCGCATCAATTTGGACTATCTAGTCCTTTATTGCCATGATGATGTCATGTACAGAACACGCACCGAGGCGACTGACGAACAGCGCGCAGCCGCCTTCTACCTCGGCTCGCTCGAGGACCCGCTGGCGCCGTGGGTACGGGCGACGGGCCCGATTGACCCGTACGAGATGCACCTGCCGGTCACCGTCCAGGACCCGGTCGAGTGGCTCTCGTTCTGGATTGTCAGCCAGCAGATCAGCATGGCCGCCGCGACCGCGACCTTCAGGCGGCTCCTGGCCGCTCTCGGCGGCGGGCTCGCGCCCGAACGGGTCATCGCCGCCGACGACGCGGCACTGCTGGGCGCCGGCCTGTCTCACGCCAAGGTGAAGGCCGTACGCGGCCTGGCGCAGCACGTCGAGGACGGGCGGCTGGAAGTCGGGAAGTTGCGCACGATGCCGGACGAGAAAATCCAGTCTGAGCTCGTGGCCGTGCCGAGCATCGGGCCCTGGTCGGCCCAGATGTTCATGATGCGGTGTATCCAGCGGCCGGACGTCTTCCCTGCCGGAGACCTGGGGATCAGGGCTGCGCTGACCACGCTGGACAAGCTCGACTCCAGGATCACGCCGAAGGCCGCCGAGCAGCGGAGCCAGGTCTGGCGCCCCTACCGCACCTATGCGACGTCGTACCTGTGGGGCTACCGGTGGGCCCGGGACCACCCCGGGGAGGACTGACTCCTGCCTGCCGCCGGGAGGCCGCACCCCAGTGTCCGCCACTCACGTCCTGGCGCCCAGGCCCGCCCGCACTCGCGGCCGGAAGAAACGATGCGGGGCGGCCGGTCACGGGCTGTCTTCCCCCGCCGGGCCCGCGGGGCCCGGATCCAGCCATTCAGCGGCGGCACACGCGATGGCGGGAGGTACCGTGTGCCCTCCGTCGAACTCGCGGTACTCGACGTCGTAGCCCGCTCCGCGCAGGGCCGGCACCAGCCTCCTGCTCGTGCGGTCGATCGGCAGCACTCTGTCGCCGCGGCCGTGCGATATGAAGATCCTCGGCTGCCCGGAGGGCTCGCCGGCGCCGGCGACGAAACCCGGGGAGAACGCCAGGACTTCTGTGGCCCGCTCGCCGAAGGCGATCCCGACGCCGAGTGCGTACGAGGCGCCGTCGGAGAAGCCGGCCACGGCGACCCGCTCATCGTCGATCCTGACGCGCGCGGCGGCGGCCGCCACGAGGAAGCCCAGCGCCAGCAGGTCGGGGCCGGCGCGGCCGCCGATCGCGTCCCATGTCGGCCCGGCCGACTTCGGCAGCAGCAGGGCGAACCCCCGCTCGCGCGCGTGCCGCTCGAAGATGCTCCTTACCGAGCGCGGCGACTGGCCGGCCCCGTGAAACAAGACGACCAGCCGCACTGCCCGGCCGGCGTGCCCCGGGACGTACAGCAGCCCGGACGCCCCTCCGGCCCCGGCCAGGTCCGTCCACCCCCCGGCGGCAGCAGGCCCGGGCGCCGGCGCGTCCGATGATGCCGCAGAGAAGGGTGAACTTTCCGGGTGAGGCACTGACGGTCCCATGAAAGAACTATATAGTCCAGAGCGACGAGCCCGCAGACGGGCCCGAACAGCCCCGTCGCCTTCGGCGGCCGGCCAGGTGCCGACCGCGATGCCTGCGGCGCGTTCGGGAAACCTACGAGTGCACCGGCCGTGCCGACGGCTGCGTGCCCGTCGTGGTCGCCCGAACTCGCGCATCACCGGAGGGACCCTGGCCGAGGCACGCGACCTGTGGAAGTCCGTCGGCCGCCGAACCTTATGGTGAAGATCCCGGCGAATGCCAAGAGTCTGCCGGCCGTCGCCCGGGCGCTGGCTCTCAGCCTCGTGGATGGTGCGCACGACCGGGTTCAGCGAAGGCCGGACAAGGCCCGCCGCTAGGCGCCGGGGTGCTGATCCTGCCCGGCGCCGCTCACCGGGCTTGCAGGCCCTCCAGTGGTGTGGCCGTCCGGCCGGGGGCGAACGATGCCTTGCACCAGCGGGCCTACTGGTAGCGGACGGTGGCGAACATGAGCATCGCGCCGGACGCCGCCCCGGCCAGCAGCGCGGCGAGCAGGGAGGCACTGACCCCGTAGGCCGCGGCGCCGACGTCCGCGCCAAGGACGACGCCGCTGATGACGGCGACGTTAAGCGACGTTGGACTGTTCAGTCCACTATACCTGACCGCAGCCGGACCTGTGGAGTGCACCGACGCCCGGGGCTGCCTGCTGCGGAAGGACAGCGGCAGGGCACGCCGGTAACGACACGAACTGGACGAGACCGAGCACGTTGCCCTCGCTGTCGCGAAACCAGGCCCCGCGCGACGCGGGCGCCCTTGCTGGCATATCCGCCCTCGGTGGAGGCGATAGCGCCTTCTGTCTTCAGGCCCGGGAAGTCGTACTCCTCGAACACCACGCCGCGGCTCTCTATCTTCCTGGAAAGTCCAGGTAATAAATCGTTCGGCCAGCCGTCAAGCACGGAAAGGACGGCGCCGCCCGTCGGAGGTGGTTGGTTAATGGACTTATTAGTCCATGTAGACTCTGCGCTTGGCGGCGTGACCGCCTTGAGTCCGGCCCGGCCCGGCTGCGGCTGGTGGCCCGAGAGAAGAGAAAAGAGGCCCTTCCGTGACCGATAACGCCGTGAGCCCGCAACCGCACTCGACGGAACCGACCTGGGCGTTCAGTGATTACGGCGAGTGGCTCGACGAGGGAACCGCCGCCGTCCTGGATGACATGGGCCGCAGGGTGCCCACCCCGCCGTCTGCCCCGCTGTCTTTCGTCAGCGTTCCTCCGGCCGATTACATCTTCACCGTCGTTCATGACGAGGCCGAGCAGGCATACAAGGCGGTTTTCGGGGACGAGGAGATCGGTTACCTCAGCTACCGGCTGGTCGGCGGGCGGGTGGCGCTGTGGAGCGCCGCCGTTCTGCCCGAGTACCGCGACCACGGCGTGGCCGCCGAGCTCATCGCGAAGGCACTGGACGATATCCGCGCCTCCGGGAAGAAAGTCACGGTCATCTGCCCCATCGTCCGGACAGTGATCGACCATCACCCGCAGTACGAGGACCTCGTCGACAAGGAGCACCCGGGGGTCCGGATCAAGCGCCCCGCCTGACCTCGTCGAGGCCATGCGGCCCCCGGGGCCGCGGGTTCCTGGATGACCGACGGCCGGGCGCCGCGCGGTGAGGGCGGCAGTCGTCGTCCCCGCGGTGTTCGCGGTCGGGGAGCAGCTGCTGCATAACGCCGACATGGCGCTGTTCGCTGCGTTCGGCTCCGTCACGATGCTGCGTTCGTCCATTTCGGCGGAGGTCTTCGGCAGCAGCTCACGGCCCACGTCGCGTTCGCGGGCCCTTCTCTCGCGCCAGCAAGCGCGGATCCTCGGCCGTCCCCGCCCGCGCCGGCTAGCGGTCACTCATCCCTGCCTGGGCACGGTGTTCGACCAGGCGCCGCTCCGGCCGCACATCCTGGAGAAAGCGCTGCTCGGCCTCAACGCAGAGGAATGGCTCGGCCTCCTCAACGGCCGTGTGCTCTTCTGGCTGGTCACGCGCAGGCTCGAGCAGCTCCTCACGGCACGCGGCCATCGCGGAGCTGGCCGTGGTCGGCGGTGTCCCGGACATCGCCGACCACGTCATCAGCGTGCAGCGGATTTCGGAGGCGAGCAGCTCACCAGCGGGGCGGTCTGACGGCAGGCGACTGCGCCTGCCGCCGTCTGCCGTCAGCCCCAAACCGCCTGCAGGGCCCCCGGCGGGCCTCAGGGCCGTGGCTCGGCGGCGCGGAGCGCGGCGTCGCGCGGGTGAGCCCGCCCGGGCTTGTCGGCGTCGACCAGCTTGGCGTAGCCGGGATTGCGGTCGATGTAGTCTGCGATGAACCCGCAGTAGTTCGTCAGCGTCTTGCCGCGCGCCGTCAGGTCGTCGAGCGCGAACTGCGCGAGAGCGCTGGCGATGCCCTGCGCGCGGAACTCGGGATCCACCACGGTGTGCCTGATCACCACGCGGCCGTCCTGCGGCTCGTAGACGATCGTTCCCACGACCTGGTCCCCGATAGACGCGTTGTAGCTGCGGGAATCGGTGCTGTTGCGGATGGTTATACGGCTGTCCATCTCCCGCTTTCCTCTCCTGTAACGTTGCCAGACCCTGACCGGAACGCAGGGGCAGCCTGCAATATTTCCTCAAGTGCGGACCTTTTAGTCCATTTTTCTTCGCACTATCCAGTCTATAGGGCATAGGATCAAACTGTACCGGACCTTGAAGTCCATCGATGCTGTTCGCGAAGTTGAGAAGTTAAGAGGTTCACCTGCGGGCAACGGCGAACTGCCGCACGTGCCGCGCTCGCTGCGCAATGTTGGAGGGTTCCTCGACGACCGGTTCGGCGGGGCTGGGCCCGTGCGCGCGGCTGAAGAAGGTCTTCCCCGACCACTGGACGTTCCTGCTGGGCGACGTGCCGGCCCATCTGATGCGGGTCTTCGTTACCGGCGCCTACCGCAAGCCGCGCGAGGTCACGTGGCTGATCGGGATGACGATGTTCGCCCTGGCGATGATCGAGGGCTTCCTCGGCTACTCGCCGCCCGACGACCAGCTGTCCGGCACCGGCATCCGGATCGCCCAGGGCGACGTTATACCGAAGGCCACGGCGCGGTCGGCCCGTCACCGACAAGAAAGTGCCGTCACCCGCTGCGTGGCGGGTGACGGCACTTGCACTTGGAGCTAGTAGCCCCGGGTCAGGGTCGGCTCTTCAGGAGCCGACCCTGTCCGTGCGGCGCGGGAGTTTCCAACCCGGGCGCACGAAATGGCACGTGTACCCGTTGGGGTAGCGCTGCAGGTAATCCTGGTGCTCGGGCTCGGCCTCCCAGAACGGGCCGGCCGGCGTGACCTCGGTGACCACCTTGCCCGGCCATAGGCCGGAGGCGTCGACGTCGGCGATCGTGTCCTCAGCGGTCTGCTTCTGCGCGTCGCTAACGTAGAAGATGGCCGACCGGTAGCTGGTCCCGATGTCGTTTCCCTGCCGGTTGAGCGTCGTCGGGTCGTGGACCTGGAAGAAGAACTCGAGCAGGTCCCGGTAGGAGACCTTGTCCGGGTCGAAGGTGATCTCGATCGCCTCGGCGTGACCGGGGTGGTGACGGTACGTGGCGTTGGGCACGTCACCGCCTGTGTAACCGACCCGGGTCGCGAGCACGCCGGGGAACTTCCGGATGAGTTCCTGCATCCCCCAGAAGCACCCGCCGGCGAGGATGGCCTTCTCAGTCGTCATGATTCGCTCCCAGTGACGTGCGCGGGCTCGAAGAGGGTGCGGTAAGCACCGTATCCCTCGCGTTCAAGGTCGGCTAGCGGGATGAACCGCAAGGCGGCGGAGTTGATGCAGTACCGCAGGCCGCCCTGCTCTGCGGGCCCATCGGTGAATACGTGCCCTAGGTGACTGTCACCTTGGGCGGAGCGGACCTCGGTCCCGAAAAGCCAGTGGCCCTGGTCCCGGAGCTCGATCACGTTGGCCCGCTCGATCGGTACTGTGAAGCTCGGCCAGCCCGTGCCGCTGTCGTACTTACTGACCGACGCGAATAGCGGCTCCCCTGACACCACGTCGACGTAGATGCCGGGTTCCTTGTTGTCCCAGTACTCATTGTCGAACGGGGGCTCAGTAGCGCTCTCCTGGGTGACCTGGTACTGCTCAGGCGTAAGCCGGGCTACGGCTTCCGGGTCCTTGCGGTACGTGTCCGTCATGTCAGCTCCTTCGCTGATAATGGCGCCCGCTGGCTGCGGGCCCATCCGTGGGTCTGTAGCGTTACGCTGGTCGCCGTTATTCCTTTGTGACTCTTGCCTGGGGATGCTTGCGGTCGGCTGGGAGGCTTTCGAGGTCTACGGGGTCTGGAACCCATCGCGACCGCCGGACTCGCCTGCTTTGCCCAGGCCGTCTCGCGCGGCCCTGGGATCTTGGAAGATCGCGTTCGGCAACACGTGGGTGATCGCCGCGATCGTGGTGAAGTTGCCGTGCTGCCCGTCCCCGGTGGCGCTGCCGGCGCTGTTCCGTCTGTGGCGCGGCAAGGGCACCGCGTCCCAGGTCCAGCTCGCCGCGGAACTGATAGAGCTCCTGGTCCAGGCGTTCCCCAGCCGGGAGGTCCACGGCGCCGGCGATGCCTGCAACCGCACCGCGAACGCCGTCGAGCGCACCGTCCTGTTCGCGTTCCTCATCCAGTCCCTGATGATCTGCTGGTACGCGGTCGCCTGCGACCCGGCCGCCGGCCTGGACCAGCGGCGCCAACGGAGCCCGAGGTACCGGACCCGCCTGCGTTCCCGATGTTGAACGCCGACGTGAACTGAATGAATCGTCAACCATTTTCGGCGCTCAAGATGCCCCCGTTGCCTGCGAATTGGATGGCGCGCGGGCTGCCTGACATCCCGGGCTGGCAGGCGGGAACCTGCCAGCCCGGGATGGCGCCGCGTGCCGGATGTGCGGCGCTGGAGCGGCGGGCGCGGGTGCGCTCAGCCGGGAAGGTTGACGCCGAGGGTGAAGTTGAAGTTCCCCACGCCGTGGCGGGCCAGGCCCATCAGCAGCAGGCCCGCCCCTTCCAGCCAGCGCGCCATCTCCAGGCCGCCGGCATCCAGCGGGCGCAGCCCGAGGCTCTCGATGAACGCCGACACGCTCGCCTTGGCCCGCGCGTCGTCGCCGGCGAAGAGCACGTCCAGCGGGCGGCCCTCGGCCAGGACGTGGCCGAAGACGGTGTTGAACGCCTTCACGACGTGCGCGCTCGCCGGGACGGCCTTGGCGATCTCCTGCGCGGCGGAAGTGCCGTC
>Ga0070681_10006902_pt1 | contig 11053 bp, 12 predicted proteins | sample KBSC83BmetaG_FD_65650 | JGI IMG/M metagenome (GOLD analysis project Ga0070681, IMG submission 65650) | Corn rhizosphere microbial communities from Kellogg Biological Station, Michigan, USA - KBS C8-3B metaG | ecosystem: Host-associated > Plants > Roots > Rhizosphere | place: USA: Michigan...
CGGGAGTTCGAATCTCCCCGCTCCGACCATCCCAATCCGCCGCTGAGGTTTCAATCCGATGGCCGCTGCCGCGCAAGCCTCCGACCCGGTCCTGATCACCGGCGCCAGCGGCTTCGTCGGCGCCGCGATTGCGACGGTGTTTCGCCAAAGTGGCTTCCGGGTTCGTGTCCTGGTGCGCGCATCAAGTCCGCGGACCAACATCGATCCGCGCGACGAGGTCTTCGTCGGCGATCTTTTGGACCGGGCGTCCCTCGCAGCCGCAATGCAGGGCGTGCGTTATCTGGTCCACGCGGCCGCCGACTACCGGTTGTGGACGCCCTCCCCGGACGACCTGATCCGCGCCAACGTCGACGGCACACGCTTCATTATGGAGGAGGCGCTGCGCGCCGGCGTCGAACGGATCGTTTACACAAGTTCGGTCGCGACATTCGATTTGCGTGATGGCGGCATTGCCGATGAAACCCGCCCGCTGCCTGCGGATGCGGCTGTCGGCGCGTACAAGCGGAGCAAGGTGCTGGCCGAGAATGTCGTTGCCGAGATGGTGGCGCGCGATGAACTGCCGGCCGTTATCGTCAACCCCTCGACGCCGATCGGCCCCCGCGACGTGCGGCCGACGCCCACCGGCCGCATCATCATCGAGGCGGCATCGGGACGAATGCCGGCATTCGTGGAAACCGGTCTGAATTTCGTCCATGTCGACGACGTCGCGGCGGGCCACCTTTCCGCTTTGCGACGCGGCCGGATCGGCGAGCGTTATATCCTTGGCGGCGCTAACGTCACGCTGCGACAAGTGTTGACCGACATCGCGCATATTGTCGGTGGGCGTCCGCCACTGATGCGGCTGCCTCGTGCGGTGGTCTATCCGATTGCGCTTGGCGCAGAACTCGCCGCCCGTTTTACCGGCAAGGAACCGTTCGCAACCGTCGATGGATTGCGGATGTCGCGCTACATGATGCACTTTGACGACAGCAAGGCGCGGCGCGAGTTGGGTTATACGTCGCGCGATTATCGCGAGGCGTTGCGCGAAGCGATCGAATGGTTCGTGCAAGCAGGCGCCATGAAGCGTCCGGCACACATGACACGCGTTCAGACGTCAGAATAACCGCCCGTCCGCACATCCTGCCGCCGCGCGGACGTGATGACCTCTTGCGACGTCAGTGCCGCCAATTCATCGCGATAACGATATCCCGGCGCGTGGTGGAGAAAATCATCCCGTGTCGCGGGATGAAAATAGATCTCCGTCACCCCCTGCGGCAGGAGTTGCAGAAGTCCTGCGACGCGGTCCGTCGTCATCGCGCCGGACCAAGCCAGGCCGAACACCGTATCGGGCGTCGTAAGACCGGCGCGGCGCGCGCGGCGGCCCAAAGCACGGATAAAGGGCGCGGCGATGCCTGCAACACCGGCGCGCCCCGCCGGTTGTATCTGTGCAAGCATCGTGCGCGGCTCAAGCGGAACCCGCATCGCCTTCATGCCATAGCGCGGACCGATCGCCAGGATCGCAGCGGCGATGCTGGGATGCAGATGAAAGTGCCGATGCGCGTTGACGTGGTCGAGCGGCAGGCCGGTGGCGCGATAAGCGTCGAACTGCGCCTCGATCTCCGCGGCCATCTGCCGGCGTGCGGCAGGCCGCGCGAAGATGTCGAAACCCAGCTTGGCGATGTCGGTGCGAAACCGTCCGTCGCCGCCCACGAGATCGGGCAATTGCTCCGGCGGCAAAGTCGGCTCGCCGTCGACCAGCACAACGTGCAGGCCAACGCGCAAGGTCGGTAGCCGCCGTGCGCGGGCGACCGCGTCAGCGGCCGCCGCTCCGGAAACCATCAGACTGGTCGCGGACAGAATACCGTCGCGGTGCGCGACCTCGACGGCTTCGTTGACCTCGGCAGCCATGCCGAAGTCATCGGCAGTAACAACCAGCCGTTTCAGAGTGCAGCCTCGCGCCGCTCCTTCAAGAACTGGAAGAACTCCACGCCCTCACGCAGACGGCGCTTCATCATATGCGGCGAGCGCACCATCTCGTTGACGATGGAGGCGATCTTCGGCGCCCGGAAGTAGAACGCCTTATAGAAATCTTCCACCGAGTGGAAAATCTCGGAATGGCTCAGATGCGGGTAATGCAACGGCGCAATCTGGATGCCGTTTTCGTCGACCAGGTCGGCGTTGTTGGTATCGAACCAGCCGTTTTCCTTGGCCTGCTTGTAGAGGAACGTCCCCGGATAAGGCGCGGCCAATGAAATCTGGATGGTGTGCGGATTGACGTCTTTGGCAAACCGGATCGTTTCCTGAATCGTATCCTTGGTCTCGCCGGGCAGCCCAAGAATGAAAGTACCATGGATCTTGATGCCGAGCTCGTGGCAATCCTTGGTGAACTTCCTGGCCACGTCGATCAGCATGCCCTTCTTGATGTTGTGCAGGATCTTCTGATTGCCGGACTCGTAGCCGACAACGAACAGCCGGCAACCGTTGTTGGCAAGCACCTCGAGCGTCTTGCGCGGCACGTTGCCCTTTGCGTTGCAGGCCCAGGTGATCCCGAGCTTGCCGATCTCGCGAGCCAGTTCCTCGACGCGCGGCAGGTTGTCCGTAAGAGTGTCGTCGTCGAAGAAAACCTCCTTCACCTGCGGAAAGGCCTTCATCGCGTATTTCAATTCTTCGATGACATGGCCGACGCTGCGCACGCGATAAGCGTGGCCGCCGACGGTCTGCGGCCACAGGCAGAAGGTGCAATGCGATTTGCAGCCGCGGCCGGTATAGAATGACAGATAGGGGTGCCGCAGATAACCGATGAAGTAATTCTCGATCTTGAGGTCGCGCTTGTAGACCGGCGAAACGAACGGCAACTCGTCCATGTTGTGCAGGAGTTGACGCTCTTCGGTGTGAGCGATGCGGCCGTTGGCGTCACGGTACGACAGACCTTTGATGCTGCTGAAGTCGCGCCCTTCGGCAACCTCCTTGATGGTGAAGTCGAACTCGTTGCGTGCGACGAAATCAAGTTCCGGACAGGCCTGCAGGGAGCCTGCGGCATCGACCGCGACCTTGGCCCCGATCATTCCGATCTTGAGATTGGGATTCGCGTCCTTGAGAGCGCGAACGGTCTTGACGTCGGAGGCAAACGACGGCGTTGAGGTGTGCAACACCACAAGCTCGCGCGATTTAGCTTCCGGCAGAACGTCGGCCAGCGACTGGCGATGCGGTGGGGCATCCATCAGCTTCGAGCCGTCAACCAGCGCGGCCGGCTGGGCCAGCCAAGTCGGATACCAGAACGATTTGATCTCGCGGCGATTCTGGTAGCGCGCGCCGGCGCCACCATCGAAGCCTTCGAATGACGGGGCTTGCAGGAACAGGGTTTTCATCATGGCGGCGGCGGTCTCCGGTCAGATATCAGGGTGCCTTCAGGCTGCAGTTTGTAGCGGTGTCCTCGCCAACTCACACCCCGGGCGACAAACCCCGCGAGAAACACGGCGAATGACAATAAATCTCGTATTGGAATGAGCCAATATGGGTGCCGCGGCAAGCCGTAACCGCGCTCGATGGCGAAAATCAGGACGCCCCGGCAACACAAGGCCGCGAACGCCAGGAAACCAGCGCCCCATCCGCCTCCCAGCGCCAGGGCGATCAGGGCCAACGGCAGGGCATGGGTCACGGCCCAACCGGCATAACCGAGGGGGTCGATCGTGCGAATCGTGAGCGCCCACCGCAATTCGTGCCGCCACAATTCTCCGAACGAGGTTTCGTTGCAGGCGTGACCAACCGTGAACGGCAGCACCGTCACCGGATAGCCGTTTCGGGCCAGAAGCGCCCCGATCTCGTAATCGTCCGCCAGGGTGTCTGCGACCGCCTCGAACCCGCCAATGGCGACGAGCGCGTCCCGGCGGAAAGCGATGGTGGAACCCAAACATGGCTTGGATAGCTTCAGTCGTGCACCGACCAGCACGCCCGGCAGAAAATGGCTGTCGATCATCATCTGGCCGAGCTGCGACCACACGCCGCCCATCGGGATGCCGTAATATGGCACCGTGGCCGCGCTTGAAGACGTTTCCAGCGCGCTCACAATCCGAGAAAGATAGTCGGACCGCACCCGAATATCGCTGTCCGCGAGCACCACGATGTCGTTGGCAATGCGCGGGCTCATGTTAATGAGATTCGCGACCTTGGGATTGGAGCCGGCAACACGACCGTCGACGACCAACTCGATCACGGCGTCGGGAAACGTCGCACGCAGCCGCTCAACCGTCGAAATTGCCGGGTCGTCCGCACGCGCGACCCCGAAAACAATCTGGACTGCGCCGGTGTAATCCTGTCGGAAAAACGTCGCCAGATTCTCAAACAGTCCTGGCTCGTCGCCATGCAGCGGTTTGAGGATCGTCACCCCTGGAAACGTGCCAAGCACTGGCTTCTTGCGCGGCACGAACGACGGAACGACTCCCGCCGCAAGCAGCATGAAAAGGCAACCGCACGCGCTGCCCGTTAAAAGGGCGAGCAACACAACATCGTGGATCATGGTTCGAGCATGGTCCGCTATGCCCGCTCGTTCTGATTGGCGGCTGTTGGCCGGCGCGACCTGTGGAAATGCCAGCCCTCAATCGCCTGCCAGGCAATCAAACCGGGCACACCGATGATCAAGTCGGGAATGCGTTTGACCAAAGACAATCCGAGCGCCACCTCGGGTGGCACGCCGAAGATCGCGCACAACACAATCAACCCGCCCTCTTGCGCGCCGAGCGCCCCGGGCACGGCAAATGCGGCGCCGCGCACGGCGTGCATCAAACTTTCAATGATAACCGCCTGCTCGTAGCTGACCGGATGTCCCATGAAATGCAGAACGATCCACACCTCGGTCGCGCCAACAAACCAGACTCCCAAGTGCCAGAGGCTGCTTCGAATCAACCCGCGACGGTGGGCGTAAAATGCATCGAGCCGGGCGAACAAATCGTCGATCGCGCCGAACACCAGCCAATTGCGGTCTCCGGCAAAGAAAGACAACACTCTCCGGACAAAGGCCTGCCCGCGCTCGCCTTGGATCATGAAAAAACAAGCCAGTGCAGGAATCGCAACCGCGATACCGATGGCAATCGGCCAGGCCACAACCTCGTTGCCGCCCATCGCGATCAACAGCACCAAGCCGACAATGGCAAACACAAGCTGTGTCACAGCCTGCATCAACACGTCGACAATGACGCTCGCGGCCGCGACCGTGCCTCGGACCCCTCTCAACGCAAGACATCGCGCGCCGATGAAATCCCCGCCGATCTGAGCCAGCGGCAGCAGGGCATTCGTGGCTTCGCGGATAAATCGCAGCAGAACACAGGTCAGCATCGGCGGTCGCAGCGAAGATGGAAATACCAGCCACCAGCCTACGCCGGCGCCCGCAACCGCGATGACGCGAGCCAACAGCACAAGGACCACGGCCCACCCGGCGCTGAGGACGGCTTCTCCGACCTGGCCCGCGCCATACCAGACGGTCAGACCAACCAGAACGGAAAGGCCGACGAACCAGATCAATAACGTGGCCTGCTTACCGGATGGCATGGGTGTCATTCAAAGGAGCGATCATGGCGGCGTGACGGCTACGCCGCCTCGTCCTTGAGCGCACGATCGATCAATTGCTTGCATTCTTGCAATTCGTGCAGCGCGCTCTGTAGCTTGCGAACACGCTCAAGCGTCAAGCGCGGTTCGGATGAGGGAACCATTCCCGGACTGCCGGCGTCACGCGGAGTATGCGGCTCATTTTCCTCCGGGTTCGCAGCCGGAGCTTTCAGCAAACCGAACAGCGTGCGGGCGGCATCGTCAGGGGCCAGGCGCTCGGCTTCATCGGCCGGCCCCTCGTCCGGCACGGCCGAAGGCTGCGCCGCGCCGGGTTGCCACACCGCCTGGACGAATTTCGGCCCCTGCTCGCGCAAAATGCGCTGCACGCCGCGGATCGTGTAGCCTTCCCCGTACAAAAGATGGCGAATTCCGCGAAGAAGATCGACGTCGTCGGGCCGGTAATACCGGCGCCCACCGGCACGCTTCATCGGCTTGATCTGCGAAAAGCGGCTTTCCCAGAAACGAAGGACGTGCTGCGGGATGTCGAGTTCGTCGGCAACCTCGCTGATGGTGCGGAACGCGTCCGGTGCCTTGTCCAAAGCCGTGTATTCCCCTTTCTAGAGGCCGGGGCGTGCGGGGCCCCTCAACACTCGATGCTGAGTACAACTAATCTTCTTCTTCGGTCGCGCCATCATCGGCCAACCCGTTAATGCGCTGCTTGAGGATCGCGGATGGCTTGAACACCATCACTCGGCGCGGCGAGATCGGCACTTCTTTGCCGGTCTTCGGATTGCGACCGATTCGCTGACCTTTTTTGCGCACAACGAACGAACCAAACGACGAAAGTTTCACGGTTTCGCCGCGTTCGAGACAATTGGTGATCTCCCCCAGCACCAACTCCACGAGCGCAGCCGATTCCGTACGCGACAAACCGACCTTTTGATAAACCACTTCACACAGGTCAGCCCGCGTAATGGTTTTTCCCGACATCGCCAGCCCCAGTCCAGGAGACCATATCCCGCTGAAATTACGAGGATATTAGCTTGGTCTTATGGGGTCAACGGATTGAAAATCGCACGGGCGCGTGTTTTGGCCCAGCAGTGTGGCCCGTTTGCAACGCTCAACCCCACCGAGCACCTACCAGCGGACCAGCGCTGAACCCCAGGTAAACCCACCACCCATGGCCTCGAACAGAACCAGGTCGCCCTTCTTGATGCGGCCGTCTTTGACCGCGGCGTTCAGCGCCAAAGGGATCGAGGCGGCCGACGTGTTGCCGTGCAAGCTGACGGTGGTGACCACCTTTTCCGGAGCAATCCCGAGCTTATGGGCCGAATCGTCGATAATCCGCTTATTCGCTTGGTGCGGCACGAACCAATCGATATCGGCCGCCGTATAGCCGGTGGCGCGGAAAGCATCCTCGATCACGTCGGTAATCATCGCCACGGCGTGCTTGAAGACCGCCCGGCCCTCCATCCGCAGATGCCCGACGGTCTGGGTCGAGGACGGCCCACCGTCGACATACAGCTTGGCCTTGTGACGTCCGTCCGACCGAAGATGTGTCGTCAGAATGCCCCGATCCTCGCGCCCACCCGGCTGCTGCTGGGCTTCGAGGACAACCGCGCCGGCTCCGTCACCGAACAACACGCAGGTTGTGCGATCCGACCAATCCAGGATTCGGGAGAATGTTTCCGCGCCGATCACCAACGCACGCGCATAGGCGCCCGTCCGCAACAAACCGTCGGTCACCGCAAGCGCATAAACAAAGCCCGAGCACACCGCTTGCAAATCGAAAGCCGCGCCGCGCGTAACGCCAAGTCCGGCCTGCACCGACACCGCCGAAGCGGGAAAGGTGTTGTCCGGCGTCGACGTGGCAAGCACGATCAAATCAATCGATTGAGCATCAACGTGTGCACTGGCCAGCGCAGCCCGCGCGGCATGAATGGCCAAATCCGACGTCACCTCGCCGTCCGCGGCGATATGGCGCTCCCGGATTCCGGTACGCTGCACAATCCACTCATCCGAGGTTTCGACGCTCGCAGCCAACTCCTGGTTGGTGAGCACCCGCTCCGGCAAGTAGCTGCCGCAGCCCAAAATAACCGACCGAAGAACCGTCACGATGCAACTCCACCCACCGCTCGCCCCGCTTCGGTATCCCGCGCGTGCTTGCGGATCGTATCGTCAATTTTGGCAAGCAATTCGTGGCGAACCATACGGAATCCCATGTCGATTGCCGCGGCGAAGCCTTCCGGATCGGTGCCGCCGTGGCTCTTGATGACGACGCCGTTCAAGCCCAGGAACACGCCGCCATTGGATTTTCGCGGATCCATTTTATCACGCAGCATGCGGAATGCAGGCCGCGCCAATACGTAACCGATCTTGGACCAAATCGATTGCGAAATTGCGCTTCTCAGATAGTCGGCGAATTGCTTCGCGGTTCCTTCCGCCGTTTTTAACGCGATGTTGCCGGCGAATCCTTCGGTAACAACAACGTCTGCTTTGCCGCGCCCGATATCGTCGCCCTCGACGAAGCCGATATAATCGATATGTGGCGGCGGATCTTCGCGCAGGATACGGCCGGCTTCGCGCACCGGCTCGAGTCCTTTAACCTCTTCAGCGCCGATGTTGAGAAGACCAACGCTGGGCCGGTCGAGGCCGAACAGCACACGCGCCATCGCACTGCCCATCACCGCCATATCGACCAGGCTCTCGGCATCGGCGCCGATCGAAGCGCCCAGATCGAGCACGATCGAGGACCCCTTCAACGTCGGCCATAGCGCGGCGATGGCTGGTCGTTCGATACCCGGCAGAGTCCGAAGGTTGAATTTGGACATCGCCATGAGCGCACCGGTGTTGCCGGCCGATATGGCGACGTCCGCGTCGCCCTTCTTGACTGCATCGATGGCGAGCCACATCGAAGATTTCCACCGGCCGTTGCGAAGCGCTTGGCTGGGCTTGTCGTCCATCCGCACGGCAACATCGGTATGCACCACGCGGCAGGCTTCATTGAGCCGGGGCCGCGATGCGAGGAGTGGCTCGATCTTCGCCTGGTCACCGAACAGAATGAAGGTGCTGTCGGGGTGCCGTTCCAGCGCCATTTCGGCGCCAGGAACCACCACCGACGGTCCGTGGTCCCCGCCCATGGCGTCGAGCGCGATTCGGACCTTCTGAGGCATGGCTGAACCTAAGCGGCGGTGGTTGACGCCGAGAATTCGGTCCTTCGGAAGTGACCGGGTGAAACGCCACCATATCCTGTCGGCCGGGGGGCGCACCAGGGGTTAAAGTTTTGAACCTGCTTCTTCAAACAGAGCAAGAACGGATTGAGATTCATGAATCTTTTCCGCCATCGCCCTTCTTCAGCGCCGCCAGTGCGGCAAACGGATGGGCCGAAGGATCGCCCTCCGCCGGGGAATCGAAGGCCACTCCGGGCTTCCGAGGATAGGGATCAATCCCGAGAAGCAGAAATTCCGTTGCTATCGCCCCCAGGTCGACGGAGCCCTCGCGCAATTCCTCAAGAGAGTCCTCGATATCGACCGATTGCATGCTCGTCGCAGGATTTGCACCCGGTGTACTTCCAGGCGGCGCGAAAATCAGACTGATGGGTTCATCGATATCGTTTCGAACCGGGTCGAGTGTCACCACGCACGCCTGCACCACCGTAGCGCGGACATTTCCGGCCACCCGCAAATCATCGCTCCCAACCCTCGAGAGATCAAAATGGGCTTCGAGGTGGACCACTTCCAACACCCCCACAAACTTGGCAACGGCCTCGCGGGTGGGGGGATCGGCGACGAGATCGACATGGACGCCCGATTCATGAACCTCCGTGACCGTGATCGGAACGCTCCAGGGCTGTGGCAGAGGTCCGCTCATGAATTCACCTTGTCCGGATCCGGAAATTCGATGTCCGCGGCCGTCAGCGGCCCCGGCTGGCGGCGCCCCAACGCCGCAACCGCGTCGCGCATATAAGCAGCCAAACGCCGCGCGCCGACATCAGCCTCCGGCGCGCCGAACACATTGCGCCCCACCGCGGCGGCCAAAGCGGTCATATCGCCTGCCCCGAGCGCACTTTCATAAACCTGGGAGCGGCCATAGAAATCCTCCGCGACACGCCGCATTTTCTTCGGCACCGCAAGGTCGCCGACCCCCATTTCGCGGAAATTGTGGTCGATATCCTGGCAGAACCGGTCAAACAACTGCTGCCCGGCAGGCGTCACCGCCCCCGCCTGATCCTTCATCGCACGCAGCACGAGCACCAGGTGCAGAACGATCATATCCAGACGGCCGGTGACCGTGTCCGGAACCCCGTAATCGCGATAGAATGACGGGGATCGCGCTTGTGCCACGATCATGCCATAGAGGGCATCAATGGTGGCGTCCGGTTTTGAACGGCGAAAGAGACGTGAAATCATAGGGTTCGCGATGCAGCCCGTTGGTTGTTGCAGTTTTCGTAGACCTCGCGTACCCCCCTGCGCATCCTGGATGCAAGCAAAATGACGGTTCGGAATAGCCGATCGAAGTCCCCTGTGTCGCACCGGCGGCGGCGTTTCACCGCTTGTGCGCTGGCGACCACGGCGGCGCTCATGCTGAGCGGATGCGGCGATACGTTCACGCAGGTCTACCAGCGTGGATATATCGTGCCGGAGGGCGCCCTGGAGCAGGTTCCGCTCGGCGCCAGCCAGGAACAGGTCCTCATCGTTCTGGGCACCCCTTCCACCGTGGCCACCGTCAGCGGCGAAGCGTTCTATTACATCTCGCAACGCGCCGAGCAGAAGCTGGCCTTTCTGCCGCAACAGGTCACCAATCAACGCGTGGTCGCCGTCTATTTTGACAAGGATCGCCGCGTTCAGCGCCTTGCCAACTACGGGCTCAAGGATGGCCGCGTGTTCGATTTCGTCAGCCGCACCACCCCGACCAGCGGCAGCGAGATCAGCTACCTGAATTACCTCTTCGCCATCGCGAAGCCGATCGGGTCCTGACCGCAGGCGTTCAACGCGCCGCTCGCACCGACAACAAAAAGCCCCGCGGTTTGCCGCGGGGCTTTTCGTTTGACGCAATGGCTGTCTGATTATCCGTGCGCGAGCACGGCAAGCAACAGCAGCGCGACGATGTTGGTGATCTTGATCATCGGGTTCACGGCGGGACCCGCCGTGTCCTTGTAGGGATCGCCGACAGTGTCGCCGGTCACCGCCGCCTTGTGCGCGTCGGAACCCTTGCCGCCGTAGTGACCGTCCTCGATGTACTTCTTGGCGTTATCCCACGCGCCGCCGCCCGAGGTCATCGAGATCGCCACGAACAATCCGGTGACGATCACGCCGAGCAGCATGGCGCCGACCGATGAGAAGCCGGCCGACTTGCCCGCCGCACCGCCGCCCGCGACCCAATAGATCACGTAGTACACGACAATCGGCGACAGCACCGGCAGCAAGGACGGGATGATCATTTCCTTGATCGCCGCCTTGGTCAGCATGTCCACGGCGCGGCCATAGTCGGGCTTGCTGGTGCCCTTCATGATGCCCGGGTTCTCGCGGAACTG
>Ga0070681_10006903_pt1 | contig 11053 bp, 10 predicted proteins | sample KBSC83BmetaG_FD_65650 | JGI IMG/M metagenome (GOLD analysis project Ga0070681, IMG submission 65650) | Corn rhizosphere microbial communities from Kellogg Biological Station, Michigan, USA - KBS C8-3B metaG | ecosystem: Host-associated > Plants > Roots > Rhizosphere | place: USA: Michigan...
TACGCGCGAAAGCTCGGAGCGACCCATCTGGTCGATGTCGCGACGCTCACCGGCGCGTGCGTCGTTGCGCTCGGCAAAACGACGAGCGGCTTGTTCGGCCGGCCGGACGCGTGGGTGGATCACGTCAGGCGTGCGAGCGAACGCGCCGGCGATCGCTCGTGGCCCATGCCGATTTTCGACGACTACCGGGATCAGCTGAAGAGCGAGATCGCCGACTTCACCAATACGGGCGGGCGGCCAGGCGGCGCCATCACGGCGGCGCTCTTCATCAAGGAGTTTGTGGGCGACGTGCCATGGGTCCATATGGACATCGCTGGCACTGCGTGGGCCGAGGATGCAAAGCCGCATCAGCCCAAAGGCGCCACGGGTGTCGCGGTACGCACGCTGGCAGAGCTCGCGCTCGACGTGGACTCGTGGAGTAATCTGAAATAGATCCGGCGCCGGCCGCCGGCGCGCACCCATGACATTCCAGCAGCCCTCATCACCTGCGGCTCCGCCTCCCGCGCCGGCACCGCTACCCGGCAATCCCATCGTCGTCCAGACCATCCATCAGCCACCGATCACCCGCGAGATCACCATGGGTGACGTCGTGCTGGGCTCTGTGGGCTTTGTCGGCGTTGTGATGATCGCAGCGGCGGTTGCCGGGCTCCTGGTCGGTCTCGTCGTCGTGCTGATGAAGCGATCGCGTGACCGTGCAGCCGGTCCGACCGATCCGGGCCACGCGCGCCTGCGCAGCTGAATCGCCGCGCGCCTCGCGCCTACTGCGACGCCACGGTCGCCGGCGTCGCTTTAAGCGACCTCTGATACTGCATCACGCCGGCGTATAGCGCTTCGGCCACCTGCTGCCGGTAGGCGGGCGCCCGCAGCAGCGCACCCTCCTGCGAATTGGTCAGAAAGGAAATCTCCGCGAGGATGCTCGGCATCGTCGCCCCGATGAGAACCATGAATGGCGCCTGCTTGACGCCCAGGTCTTTGGCGTTCGCGTTCGATCGTTTCGTCGTGTCTATGAGGGCGGACTGCACGAGCGCCGCGAAGTCGCGCGACTCGTCAATCTTGTTGTTCAGCGCGATCGCCTTGACGATGTCCGGAAGCTGCCGCATCGTCCGCGCGGAGCCGGCATTCTCGCGCGCCGCAATCGCCTCGGCGGCCGGGTTCGGCGCAAAGTTCAGGAAATAGGTTTCGATGCCGCGAGCGCGATCGTCTTCGCTGGCGTTGACGTGGATCGACAGGAAGAGATCCGCGCCTTCGCGATTAGCAATGGCGGTTCGCTCCTCGAGTGGTACGAACGTATCCGATCGACGGGTCATCACCACCTGCACACCCGGTTCGCTGACGAGCAGCTTTTCGAGCCGTTGCGCGATGTCGAGCGCCAGGTCCGCTTCGGTCACATCGCCATTCATGGCTCCGGGATCGTGGCCGCCATGACCGGGGTCTATGACGATGCGAGCCACGCCCAGGCCAAGCTGACGTGAGAGCGAGAATCCGCCGGCGCCGTTCTGGCGCGGTGGCGCGGTAGACGTCGGGGCCGCGGCCGCCGTCGCACGCGCAGGCTGGGGCGCTGTTCGCGCTCGATCGGCTGTACCGCGAGGCGAGGCGGACGCCGCCGATGCTGGTGTCCTCGATGGTGCAGCGGCGCGTGCCGGGGGCTCATGCGAGAAATCGAGGACGATGCGGTAGGGGTTGTACAGCGCGTAGACAGCGTGCGCTGTTGTGCCTGACAAGTTCAGCGTGACGCGCGTCGTCCCGTTCAGCCGCGCAATCCGGATCTGGCGGACCGTATCGTCCGGAAATACTTGCGCGGCCGCGGCGAGCGAATCCGCAGGCCGCGTGTCCTGCAGGGCAATGGTGACGCGGGGCGGGGCGTCCGCTTGTTCTTCCCGGAACGCAGTTTCTCCTTCGAGTTCGAGAGTCACACGCACTGCACCAGGCAGCGCTTCCCGACGAACGGCGGTGAGCGTCACAGCCGGTTTCGGTTCGGGCGCTTCCACTTTCGCGGCGACCAGCCGATCGAGCTGCGGTTGCGTCTGCTTCGCAGGCGTGCTTCCGGGAAAACGGGTGTTGATCTGTTTGATCAGGCGAATGGCCGTGGCGCGCTCCTCGGCCTGTCCGAACTCCCAGAACGAATCGGCAGCCAGCACGGCACCGTGCCAGAGCGCATCGTCGCTGGATCCGCTCTTCGGAAACAACCGCGAGATATCTTCGTAGGCGCGGACGAGGACCCGCGCGCGCTCGAGCAGGGGAGTAGCGGGTGTGCCGGCTTTGCGCGCGTCAATCTCGGCGCGCAATGCGGATTCACGCGCGCCGGCTTCCTGCAGGAGCCTCGCCGCATTCGACGTCTGCGCGAACGCCTGGACGGTCAGGCCTGCCCAAATCAGCGCGGTGATCCACAGAATCCGGACAGCCGCGGGCAGACGGTGTCGATCATCGAAGCTGCGCATCGACCTCTTCGAAATAGCCGCGATCGACGAGCACCTCGCGCGGCTTCCCGCCGGCCGCAGCGGACACGAGCCCTTCGGCCTCCATCATGTCCACGAGCCGCGCCGCCCGGCTGAACCCGATCCGCATCTTTCGCTGCAGATAGGAGATCGACACCTGTCCGCTGCTGACCACGATGCGCGCGGCTTCGTCGTAGAGCTCGTCCTTCTCGAATTCCACGCCGCCCGGACCAGACTTCTCCTCTTCGGCAGTAATCGAATCGTCGAAAACCGGCTTGCCCTGTTTGCGCAGGAAGCTCGCGAGCCGGGCGCTCTCCTGTTCAGAGATGTACGGTCCGTGCAGCCGGATGCAACGGGATGATGCCGGCGGCAGAAAGAGCATGTCGCCCTTGCCGAGCAGCTGCTCGGCACCGTTGCCATCAAGAATCGTTCGCGAATCGATTTTCGACGAGACGCGGAAGGAGATGCGCGATGGAAGGTTGGCCTTAATCAGGCCGGTGATGACGTCCACTGACGGCCGCTGCGTCGCCAGGATCAAGTGGATGCCGACCGCGCGCGCCATCTGCGCCAGACGTGCAATCGACTCTTCCACCTCGTTGCTGGCCACCATCATCAAGTCCGCGAGCTCGTCGATGACCACGACGATGAAGGGAAGTGGTTTGGGCCCGTCCGCATCCTTGTTCCCGGTCTCTTCGAGCACAAGCTTGACGTTCCGGTTGTATTGCTCGATGTTGCGAACGCCTTCCGCGGCCAACGTCTTGTAGCGTTCCTCCATCTCGTGCACGGCCCAGCGCAGCGCGTTGGCCGCCTTCTTCGGGTCGACAACGACCGGCGTCAGCAGGTGCGGTATTTCTTCGTACATGCCGAGCTCGAGCCGCTTCGGGTCGATCATGATCAGCCGCACGTCGTCCGGGGTTGCGCGGTAGAGGATGCTCGTCAGCATCGCGTTGAGACCGACCGATTTGCCCGTGCCCGTCGATCCCGCGATCAGCAAGTGCGGCATCGTGGCCAGATCGGTGACATACGGTTCGCCGTGGATGGTCTTGCCGAGCGCGAGCGTCAACTTCGACGTCGAGCGTTGGAAGGCCTCTGATTGCAGGAGCTCGCGCAGCGCGATCGCTTCGCGATTCGGGTTCGGAATCTGAATGCCGACGGTGGACTTGCCGGGAATGCGATCGATCAGCACCGATTCCGCCTGCATGGCCAGGCAGAGATCATCGGCAAGGCTTGTGATCTTGCTGTACTTCACGCCGGCTTCGGGCTTGAACTCGAATGTCGTGACCACCGGTCCCGGGTGAATCTGCGCGACCTGACCCTCGACGGCGAACTCCCGGCATTTCTCTTCGAGTTGCCGTGCGGACTCCATCAATTCGCGCTCGTCGATCTTCTGTTCGGCCTTCGCCGGATCGAGCAGCGACAGCGGCGGCAGCGTGAACGCTCCTTGCCGGCGCGGCGCGCGCATCGGCTCCGGTTCGGGGAGTGGCAGAGAGGGAGCGATGGGGGTCGCTTTCTTCTTCGCGACGAGCGGCGCCGACGGCGTACCTGCGCTCTCGGCGGCAGCCAGCGTCTTCACCGATTCCGCAGGAGCGGCTGCGGTAGCCGTGGCCGCCGCCTTCCTGGTGTGCTTCGCAATCACGTCGCGGCGCTGCTTCTGCTTGCGCCGATCGTCGAGCCAGCCGCGCACGAAACCGACGCCGCGCGCCGACAGATCGCGTGAGCCCTGGCTCGCGTTGGCGAACATCCGGCCGAACGAAAACTGTGTGGAGAGGATCACAGCCAGCACCATCAACGTGAGCAGCACGATGATCGAGCCGGTACGATTGAGGTACTCGGCAAACCATCCTCCCAGCCAGGCGCCGATTGACCCGCCAGCGTCGAACGGCTTGCCGGCGACGTCCGTGCTGCCAAACACGAGGCTGAGAAACGCCCCGCTGCAGCCGATGAGCAGCGCGATCCCGACCAGCTTGGTGTAGATGGCGTCCACGGTCTGGCACCAGAAGTAGTACCAGCCAGCCCACGCAATGCCCGCCGGAACGAGATACGCCGCGTAGCCAAGCAGCTGGAATGACATCTCCGCGAGGAACGCGCCGACGCGGCCGACGAAGTTCGCGGGCGGGTGCAGCGCCACCGTCGTGAAGAACCACACGGGGTCCGTCGGCTCGTAGGTGACCAGCGAGATCAGCCAGATCAGCGCGAGCGCGAACAGCGCGACGCCGACGAACTCGCTGATCCGCCGAGACAACTTCGATTCGGCCATCCAGTCAAATCTCCATCAACACGGGCAGCACGAGCGGCCGTCGGCCCGAACGCTTTTTGAAAAAGCGCCGGAGCTCGACACGCAGCTTCTCCGTCATCAGTCCCTGATCGGCGCGCTCTTCCACGCTCGATACCTGAATGCACTCGGCAATGACACCGCCAGCGTCCTTGAAGAGCGTCGCAGCCTCGCCCTCGGCGACGACAAAGCCGCGCGCCACGATCTCGGGCTCGCCGACGAGTGCTCCCGTCTGGCGTCCGATCGCGACGACGGCTACGATGACGCCGTCGCCCGCCAGATGGCGGCGGTCTCGCAGCACTTCATCACCGACTTCGCCGACGCGCGACCCATCGATGAGGACGCGCCCAGCCGGCGCCTTGTCCGCGATGCGGGCGCCGCGCGAATCGAACTGGACGATGTCGCCGTTTTCGGCGAGCAACACCTGCACCCGGTGCTCCCCGCCCGACATCACGCGTTTGGCGACACGCGCATGCTGCGACAGTTGTCGGAATTCACCGTGGATGGGCACGAAGTACCGCGGCCTGACGAGCGACAACACGAGCTTCAACTCCTCGGCGCTGCCGTGTCCCGATACGTGGACGTGTTTCATCGAGTCGGTGACGACGTCCGCCCCGCGGCGCGCGACGTGGCTCATCACGCGCGCGATCGCCTTCTCATTCCCAGGAATGGCGCGGGCGGAAAATACGACGGTGTCATCGGGCCCGAGCTTGACGAAGCGGTGGTCGTCGATGGCGATCCGCGGCAGCGCGGCCTGCGGCTCGCCCTGAGACCCGGTTGTGACACAGAGCACGTCCTGCGACGTGTAATTCTGAACGTCGCTGTCGCGAATCTGCACCCCCGACGGGATGCGGAGATATCCGAGGCGCTGCGCAATCTCCGCGTTCTGGACGATGCTGCGGCCCACGAACGCCACCTTGCGATCGAACTGCGCCGCCAGATCGACGAGCACCTGCATCCGGTAGATGCTCGACGAGAACGTCGCCACGACCAGCTTGCCCTGCGTGCTCGTGAACAGCTCTTCGAAGGCGTCGATGACGTCGATTTCCGGCCCGGTGAACCCGCTCCGATCAATGTTGGTGCTATCCGCGAACAGCGCGAGCACTCCCTGTCCCCCGAGCTCCGCGAAGCGATGCAGGTCGAAGTGCTCGCCGTCGATCGGCGTCTGATCGATCTTGAAGTCACCCGTATGGATCACGACGCCGATCGGCGTCGTGATGGCCAGCGCCACGCAATCCGGCATGCTGTGCGTGACGCGAACGAACTCGATCGTGAACGGGCCAACCGACACGCGGTCGCGCGGCTTGACGGTTTTCAACCGGTCGGCCGCGTCGATGCCATGTTCAGCAAGCTTCGGCTCCACCAGCGCCAGCGTCATGGCGGTCCCGTAGACGGGACCGTCGAAGAGCGGCAGGACATGCGGCACCGCGCCGATGTGGTCCTCGTGCCCGTGCGTCAGCACGAGCGCCTGGACGTTGTCGCGGCGCCCTTCGACATAGGTGAGATCGGGAATGATCAGATCGACGCCGAGCTGGTCGGGCTCGGGAAACATGACGCCCGCGTCCACCAGAATCGTGGTGTCTTCCCACGAGATGGCCATCATGTTCATGCCGAACTCGCCCACGCCCCCAAGCGGAACGACTTCGAGCGTCGCCGGAGGCCGGCCTTCGCGCGTCACGGATGGATCGGGCGCTGCGGCGAGGTCTCGCCGTAGCCGCCCATCGGCAGAGGCGGATACATCCGGCACGGCGGACTGATTCATTCGGAGCCCAGCATTCCGGCCGTGCACAACGGCCGCATCGCGTCTAGAGTCAAAGGCGGGACGTGCCCCGGGCGGGGTGGTCGTCTCGCGCAGGTCAGGCCGCTGGGAAGGCCTAATCCTTCGACTCGGCTCAGGGCCACCCCGAGCGAAGTCGAGAGGTAAAAACCGGGAAGGCTCAACGACTTGCGAGAAAAACTATAGCACAGCTCTCGACAGCCCCGCGATCTGCTCGAGCGTGAGCACCTCGGGGCGAACGCCCCCATTCACGCCGGCGCGCTGCAGCAGATTGGCGGCATCGCACCCGAGCGCGTCGCAGACCGGACGCAGCGCGTTCGCCACGGTTTTTCGTCGCTGCAGGAACATGCCGCGCACGATGCGCTCGAACACGCGCGCGTCGCCAACATCGACGCGTGGAGCGTGGAAGCGGAGGCGAACGACGGCGGATGTGACCTTCGGCGGCGGCCGGAATGCGCCAGGGGGAAGCGTGAGCAGCCGCTCGACGTCGGCCAGCAGGCTCACCTGAATTGCCAGCGCGCCGTAGTCCTTCCGGCCCGGTGTCGCCACGAGCCGGTCGGCCACCTCCTTCTGGAGCATCAGCGTCGCATCGGACAGGAGCTGTCCGCGGTCGGCTGCAGCGAGCAGCGTGAACAGGACAGGGGACGAGATGTTGTACGGAAGATTTCCGGCCACGCGAATCGGGCGTGCTTCGTCGCGCAGGATGTCGGGAAAGGAGAGGGCGAGCACGTCGGACTGGATGAGCTGGAGGTTTGAAATGGCTTCCGCCCGAAGTGCCGCAGCCAGATCGCGATCGATCTCCACAGCAATCACCCGGCGCGCCCTCGCTGCCAGCGGGCGCGTGAGCGCCCCGCGTCCGGGCCCGATCTCGAGAAATGTGTCATTCGGCTCAGGATCGATCGCGTCGACAACCTTCGCGACCCACGGCGCCTCGAGAAAATGCTGGCCAAATCGCTTGCGCGCTGGCGTTCGTCTTTCTGCGGATCTTCTTCCTCCTTCCGCCTGGCGCCGCCTATTTCTCTCCACGCCAGTACCGCTCCTCGATCTCCTCGATCTCTTCTTCGCTCAGACCGAAGTAGTGGCCAATCTCGTGGATGAGCGTCTCGCCGATCGCCGTCCGGATATCGTCTTCGTCATCGCAATCTTCTTCAATGGGCCGCTGAAAGAGCGTGACGCGATCGGGAAGAGTATTGCCGTAACTCCAGGTCCGCTCGGGCAGCGGCGTCCCTTGATACAAGCCGTACAGCGAGTCTGGCGGCTCGATCTCCATTTCCGCCAGCAGCTCAGGGCTCGGTTCGTCTTCGACGACGACGGCGATGTTCTGCATTTCGCGGCGGAACCGCGGTGGAATGAGGTCGATCGCTTCAGCGACGAGCCGTTCGAATCTTTCGCGCGTCATGTGGCGCGGGCGCACCTGAAGGTGTGCCCCTACGCTTGTTCGTCGACTTGGGCGGACTTGAAGGTCCACGCGTACGTTTCTTGGGCGGGCGTCGACCCGTGTCCTCCTTGACGACGACCTGATCGTAGTAGTCGCAGTCGTCGCGCACGGAGCACTGGTCGCAGAGCGGCTTCGGCTTACAGATGCGCCGGCCGTGGAGGATCTGCACGTCCGATGCACGCGTCCACAGCTCCTTCGGCAACGCGCGGCACAACTGCGCTTCGACCTTCACGGGATCGTCGCCTTCAGCGAGGCCGATGCGGTTCGAAACGCGCAGCACGTGGCGATCGACCGGCAGGCCGGGGACACCGAGCGCGTGGCCGAGGACCACATTCGCGGTCTTGCGGCCGACACCGGGAAGCGCGGTCAGCGCCTCCATCTCTGCGGGCACGGTCCCGCCGTGCTCGGATACCAGCCGCTGGGCAGCGCCAACGAGCGCCTTTCCCTTTTGATTGAAGAAACCGGTGGAACGGATGAGGGGCTCCAATTCGGCCGGCGCCGCCGTCGCGAGCGCCCGCGCATCGGGGTAGCGCGCGAAGAGCGCAGGCGTCACCGTGTTGACCCGCACATCGGTCGACTGTGCCGAAAGGATGGTTGCCACGAGCAGCTCGAACGCGTTGCGGTAGTTCAGTTCCGTATCGGCGTGCGGGTGCTGCTCGGCAAGCGTCTCGATGATCCGGCGCGTCGTCCTCGCGGACTTCATCAATGCACCGGGCCTTTGGTCCATCCCACGTTCGAGTAGGACTCGGAGAACACGCGCATGTGTTCCTGAAGAGCCGCAACGAGGTTGGGGACGAACTGCACCGGGACGACCACGCGCGCCCGGACAGGCGCCCGCACCGTGTGGTCGGTTTCCGCGTCCCGCAGTTCTTTCTCCGAGAGCGGCATCACCTCACAGAATGTGAGCGTGAAGTCGAACGGTGTATGCGCGATCGAGCAGAAGTTCGCGTAGGTCCGCGGCTCGCCGGGCTGGTCGTCAGGAACGATCGTGAAGTTGATCTGTTTGCGCTGTGCGGTGTCGTCGGCCATAGAGGCCAATACTACCTAAGTCAGTACTTGCGCATGACTCCGACGACCACCCCCTGCACCTGCACATGATCCGGATCGACGAGCAGCGGCTGCATGGCCGGATTGGCCGGCTGCAGGCGGACGCGCCCGTTCTCCCGGTAGAACTTCTTCAACGTGACATCGGTGCCGCCGAGCAGCGCGATGACCATTTCGCCGTTGTCCGCGGACTTCCGGTCCTCGACGATCACGAAGTCGCCGTCGCGAATCTGCTCGTCGATCATCGAATCGCCCTTGACGCGCAGCACGTACGCGTCGCGTTTGCCGGCCAGCGTTTCGGGAACCGCGATGGTTTCCGAGCCAGCCACGGCCTCAATCGGCGCCCCTGCCGCGACGAATCCGAGCAGCGGCAACTCCAGGGCGCGTCCGTTGCCGCGTGTCGGCACGAGCTCGACCGAACGGCTTCGGTTCCAGGCGCGCCGGATGAAGCCTTTCTCCTGCAGGTTCGACAGATGTTTGTGAACCGTCGCCAACGATGACAGATTGAAACGGCGGCCGATCTCCTCCAGACTCGGCGCATAGCCGTGGGTCTGGATGAACTCATTCAGGTAATCGAGGATTTCACGCTGCCGTTTGGTGAGCGGGAGCATTTGTTTCCTCCTGTTCGGGTCGAGGTGGCGAGACTATAATGCGAACAGAAGGCGAAAATCAACAGGCGCGTTCGGCAGGACGGAAAACGCGGACGGGTTACACTCGAAAATGCCAGCGAGCAGGGGAGTTTCAGCAGCATGACCGCACGAATCGCCGCCATCCTCGCCGTTGTGTTTGCGTGGGCGGGTGTTGAGGCCGCCGCCTCCGTCTCGAAGCAACAGGCCGATCTCTTTTCCCGCAAGTTGGCGCAGATCGTCGGACAGGCAGACACCACCCAGCAGCCCGGTCTGAAGCGCACGGCTGTGAGCGAGAACGAGGTGAACTCGTGGTTTGCCTATAGCGCCAAGCCCCTGCTGCCGCAGGGTGTCACCAATCCGCAGATCACGATGTTGGGCAACGGCCGTGTGGCGGGTCAGGCTGTCGTCGATCTCGACGCGATTGCCAAGAAGAAGCAAAGTGGCGGCAGCTTCGATGTCTGGAATCTCGTTGGCGGCAAGGTGCCCGTGAATGTGGCCGGCACGCTGCGCACCAAGGATGGCGTTGGCACCTTTCAACTCGAAAGCGCCGACATGTCGGGTGTGCCGCTGCCCAAATCATTTCTGCAGGAAGTCGTCAGCTATTACTCCCGAACGGCCTCGCACCCGCAGGGCGTGAAGATTGACGACCCGTTTGCGCTGCCCGCGTCGATTCGACAGATTGATGTCGGCACCGGACAGGCTGTGATCGTTCAGTAGGCGCTCAGCACAATGCCAATGCTCAATGCCCAATGCGCAATGCCCAACATTGAGCATTGAGCATTCCGCATTGAGCTTTGAGCATTTGACTGACCTCCTGAACACCCCTCTCCAGTACCTCAAAGGCGTCGGCCCGCGTAAGGCCGCCGATCTGAAGCGTGCGGGTCTTGTCACCGTCGAGGATCTGCTCTACAGGCTTCCATTCCGGTACGAAGACCGCAGCCACATGCAGCCGATCGCATCGCTTCGTCCGGGGATGCGAGCCGCGGTGCTCGGCGAGATTAAGAGCGCGCACCTGGCCGTGACGCGACGTCGCGGCTTCAGAATCTTTCACGCCGTGGTCGGCGATCAAAGCGGCGCCATCCGCTGCACATGGATGAACCAGGCGTTTCTGCAGGACATCCTGAAGCCCCATCTCTCCGTCGTCATCTTCGGCGACGTCAAGCTCGACTCGACAGGCCTGCATTTCATGAACCCTGAGTACGAGCTGATGTCCGAGGATCTCGAAGCTGTGCGCACGGCGCGCATTGTGCCCTTCTACGAAAAGACCGGCACCGTCACGCCGAACATGCAGCGCCGCATCGTCCGACAGGCGCTGGATCAGCTGCCGGCGGAGATTCCGGACCTGCTGCCCGGCGCGGTCCGGCAGCGGCTCGCGCTCATCGATCGCCGCGGGGCGCTCGAGGGCGCCCATTTCCCGCCCAACGACGCGCATGTTGACGAGCTCAATGCGTTCCGGAC
>Ga0070681_10006904_pt1 | contig 11053 bp, 10 predicted proteins | sample KBSC83BmetaG_FD_65650 | JGI IMG/M metagenome (GOLD analysis project Ga0070681, IMG submission 65650) | Corn rhizosphere microbial communities from Kellogg Biological Station, Michigan, USA - KBS C8-3B metaG | ecosystem: Host-associated > Plants > Roots > Rhizosphere | place: USA: Michigan...
CGCTTCGCCTCGTCCTTGCCGCCCATGGCGGCCAGCACGGCGGGCGGCGGGCCGACGAAGGCGAGGCCGGCGTCCTCCACCGCCCGTCCGAACCGGGGGTCTTCCGAGAGGAAGCCGAAGCCGGGGTGGACGAGGTCGGCCCGCAGCGCCTTCGCCGCTTCCAGGATCCGGTCGATGCGGAGGTAGGACTGCGCCGCCGGGGCGGGCCCGATGCAGTAGGCGGCGTCGGCCATGCGGACGAACGGCGCGCCGGAGTCGGCCTCGGAGTACACCGCGGCGCAGCGCAGCCCGAGGCGGCGGGCGGTGCGGAAGACCCGCGCCGCGATCTCGCCCCGGTTGGCCACGAGGACGGTGGGCACATGCTGGGGGTTGCGGTTCATCGTCATCACATCCGGAAGACGCCGTAGCTGGGCTCGGGAATGGGGGCGTTGTAGGCGGCGGAGATGGCCAGGGCCAGCGTGAGGCGGGTGTCGAGGGGGTCGATCACGCCGTCGTCCCACAGGCGGGCGGTGGTGTAGTACGGGTGGCCCTGGCGGTCGTACTGGTCGCGGATCGGCTGCTTGAAGGCCTCTTCCTCGTCCTTCCCGGCGAAGCCGCCCTGCTTCACCGTGGCCAGCACCGACGCCGCCTGCTCGCCGCCCATCACCGACAGGCGGGCGTTGGGCCACATCCACAGGAACCGGGGCGAGTAGCCCCGCCCGCACATGGCGTAGTTGCCGGCGCCGAAGCTGCCGCCGATGACGACGGTGAACTTCGGCACCACCGAGCAGGAGACGGCCGTGACCATCTTGGCGCCGTCCTTGGCGATCCCGCCGGCCTCGACGTCGGCCCCGACCATGAAGCCGGAGATGTTCTGCAGGAATACCAGCGGGATCTTGCGCTGGTTGCAGAGCTCGATGAAGTGGGCCGCCTTGAGCGACGACTCCGAGAACAGGATGCCGTTGTTGGCCACGATCCCGGCCGGGAAGCCCATGATGTGGGCGAAGCCGCACACGATGGTCGTGCCGTAGAGCGCCTTGAACTCGTGGAAGCGGCTGCCGTCGACGAGGCGGGCCAGGACCTCGTGGACGTCGTAGGGGATGCGGACGTCGTCGGGGACGATCTCGTAGAGCTCCCGCGGGTCGTACTTCGGCTCCTCGGGCTCGGACAGCCCCGGCGGGAGGTGCTTCTCGTGGTGGAGGGAGGCGACGATGTCGCGCACGATGGCCAGGGCGTGGGCGTCGTCGAGGGCGTAGTGGTCGACGACGCCGGACGTCCGGGCGTGGACGTCGGCGCCGCCCAGCTCCTCCTCGGAGACGTCGACGCCGATGGCCGCCTTGACCAGCGGCGGGCCGCCGAGGTAGATCGTGCCCTGCTTGCGGACGATGACGCTCTCGTCGGACATCGCCGGCATGTAGGCGCCGCCGGCGGTGCACATCCCCATGACGCAGGCGATCTGGGGGATGCCGAGCCCGGACAGCGTGGCCTGGTTGTAGAAGATGCGGCCGAAGTGGTCGCGGTCGGGGAAGACGTCGTCCCACAGCGGCAGGAAGGCGCCGCCGGAGTCGACGAGGTAGATGCAGGGCAGGCGGTTCTCCCGGGCGATCTCCTGGGCCCGGACGTGCTTCTTCACCGTCATCGGGTAGTAGGTGCCGCCCTTGACCGTTGCGTCGTTGCAGACGATGACGCACTCCCGGCCCGACACCCGGCCGATGCCGGTGATGATGCCGGCCCCCGGCGCCTCGTCCTTGTACATGCCGTGGGCCGCCAGCGGCGACAGCTCGAGGAACGGCGTCCCGGGGTCGAGCAGCCGCTCGACCCGTTGGCGGGGCAGGAGCTTGCCCCGGGCGAGGTGCTTCTCCCGCATGCGTTCCGGGCCGCCCATGGCGGCGGCGTCGATCTTCTCCTTCAGGTCGCCGACGGCCGCCTCCATGGCCCGGCGGAACTGCTGCGCCTTGTCGGCGTGGGGGTCGTGGAGGGTCGACAGCGTCGGATAGGCGGCGGGGACCGTGAGCGTCATCTCGGCTTGGCTCCCATCATGTTGAGGACGAGGACGGCATATGTCTCGGCCACCTGCCGGCGGCTCAGCCGGCCGGGCTCCCGCATCCAGGCGTCGACGCCCTTCAGGAGGTCGAGGACGGCGATGCCGGCCAGCTTGGCGTCGGGCACGGCGAACTCGCCGGCCGCCACCCCGTCGGCCAGGAAGCGCTGCACGCGCTGCTGGAAGTGACGGCGGACGGCCTGGAGTTCGGCGAAGTGCTCGGGGGACAGGTGGGCCATGTCGCGGAACAGGACGGCGATGGCGTAGCGCCGGGGCTGGGCGTCGGTGATGTAGCCCCGGACGAAGCGGTCGAGCCGTTCCCGGTAGGGCGTTTGAGCGGCCTCGAGGTGGGGCAGCAGACCGGCGAAGAACTCGCCCGAGCCGTACTGCACGATCCGGTAGAGGATCTCCTCCTTGGAGACGAAGTGGTGGTAGAGCGAGCCACCCTGGATGCCGGCCGCCTGGGCCAGCCGCCGCGTCGACACGCTCTGGTAGCCCCGCTCGTAGAAGAGGCGGGCGGCGATGTCGACGATCTCGTCGGCTCGGCGGGCGACGGTTCCGGGGCTGCGGGCCACGGCTGGTACCCTACCAAGCGTTAGGTTCGGTCGGCCACTTGGAGGACGCCCGGTGGGCTCGTGGGAGAATCCGGTCGTGCGGTGCGAGATCCGGGAGGTGGGGCCGCGTGACGGCCTGCAGAACGAGGCGCCCGTCCCGGTGGCCGACCGGGTGCGGCTGATCGACGCCCTGGCCGGGGCCGGCCTGCGCCGGATCGAGGCGGCGTCGTTCGTCCACCCGAAGGCCGTTCCGGCCATGGCCGGCGCCGAGGACGTGCTGGCGTCGATCGACCGGCGGCCCGGCGTCGCCTACACCGCCCTGGTCCCCAACCGCCGGGGGGCCGAGCGGGCGCTGGCCGTCGGGGCCGACGAGCTGGAGACGGCGGTCTCGGCCAGCGCCACCCACAACGGGAAGAACTGGAACCGCACGCCCGACGAGACGATGGACGAGATCGCCGGCGTGATCGCACTGGCCCACGCCGCCGGCCGGCCGGTGGACGCCGGCGTGGCGACGTGCTTCGGCTGCCCCTACGAGGGCGACATCGAACCGCCGGTCGTCGCCGGCTACGCCCGGCGCCTGGTCGACCTCGGCGCCGACACGGTGTTCTTCGGCGACACCACCGGGATGGGCTCGCCCCGCCGGGTCAACGGGTTGCTCGATGCGGTCGAGGCGGCGGGCATCGACCTCGGCGTCGTGAGCCTCCACCTCCACGACACCCGGGGGACGGGCCTGGCCAACGCCTACGCCGCTCTGGAGCGGGGCGTGACCCGCTTCGACGCCTCCGTCGGCGGTCTCGGCGGCTGCCCCTACGCCCCCGGCGCCTCGGGCAACGTCGCCACCGAGGACCTGGTGCACATGCTGGAGGACCTGGGCGTCACCACCGGCGTGTCCCTGGAGCGGCTCATCGCCGCCGCCCACCTGGCCGAGGAGATCGTCGGCCGGCGCCTTCCCGGCCAGGTCATGCGGGCCGGGCCCCGGACGCAGGTCGTCCCGGTGGGGTGAGCCGGCCGTGCCCTGGTGTCCGTCCTGTGACCGCTTCCTGTCCCCGCCGACCGTCACGCCCGAGGGCACCTGCCCGAAATGCGGCCGGCCGGTCGAGGCCGGCCGGCCCCGCCGGCCGGGAGCGGAGCCCGAGCCCACCGACCGGCCGAGGGGCGCGCCGCCGGCCGAGGAGGAGCTTCCGCCCGTCCCCCGGCACCTGAAGTTCCTGGGGGTGGCGATGGTGATCTATCTGGGCTACCGCTTCGCCCAGGGCGTGGAGTGGATCATCCACCGCTTCTGATCCGGGCCGCCTCGGCGGCCATCTCGGCCACGATGTCCGCCGCCGGCTTGACCGACTTGACGAGCGGCGCGCTCTCCGCCCCGGCCAGGAGGCACATCTCGTCGAAGTCGCCGGTGGAGTCCCGGGTGGGGATGATCACGCTGAACTTCGGCATGGCGTAGGGGATGCCGCCTTCGACGCTCCAGGGCTGCAGGCGGGCGGTGCCCACCACGGCCGGCGGCGGAGGCGGGGTGGGGATCTTGTCCTCCTTGCCTTTCCACTCCGCCAGCACCCGATTGACGATCGAGCGCGTGTAGACCTGGGGGAACTCGGGGCCGAAGATGGCGGTCGGCGTCGTCTCCTTCCAGCCGTCGGTCACGGCGATCACCCGGCGCATGTACTCCTCATGGGCGTACGACTCCCGGCTGACGGCGAAGCGAGTGCCGACCCAGCCGCCGTCGGCGCCCTCGGCGAGGGCGTTGGCCAATGTCCGGCCGTCGGCGATGCCGCCCGAGCCGACCACGAGCACGTCCTTCGGAACGGCGCTCTTGACCAGCGGCACGAGCTCGGAGCGGTGGAGCGGGTTGCCGTCCTGGAAGCCCCGGGCATGGCCTCCGCCCTGCTTGCCCTGGGCGATGATCACCTCGGCTCCGTAGGCCACGGCCTCCCGGGCGCCTTCGACGCTGCCGACCTGCGTCCACTGCGGGATGCCGGCCTGCTTCAGGCGTTTGACCCAGCGGGCCTCGGGCGTCGTCCAGTACCAGACGACGAAGTCGACCTTCTCCTCGACGAGGACGTCGATGTGGGCGTCGGTGATCGACCAGGTGAAGTTCCGGGTGGGGTGTTCGCCGTCGGCTTCGTAGCCGGGGGAGTAGGCGGTCTTGTTGAAGAACGGGAAGTAGACGTAGTCGACGCCGAAGGGGCCCTTCGTGAGCCGGCGGGTCTCGTGGATCTGGCGGCGGACGCCTTCGGGGGCCTCGGGAACCGGGCCCAGCACACCGAGCCCTCCGGCGTTGGTCACCGCCGCCGCCAGGGCCGGAGTGGCGTAGAACGCCATGCCGGCCTGGACGATCGGGTAGGCGACGCCGTACCGCTCGGTGAGGCGGGTGCGGAGGGCGGCCGCCGCCGGCGTCGGGCTGCCGGGCGGCGGTTCGGCCGCCCCGGCCGGCGTACCGGTCAGACGGTGGGCGATTCCCGCCGTCCCGATGGCGGCGGCGCCGGCGGCCAGGCGCGTCAACAACTCGCGACGGTCCATCATGATGTCGCCCTCCCCCCGGTGAGCGGTGCGGCTTCCCGGATGGGCCGACCCACCCGATTCGCCGACCACTCGGTCGGCTAACCGGATTTAACGCCGGGGGAGCCGCGATGTCAAGGAGGCAGGGCGCCGCGTTCAGCCCTCGCCGGCGGGGGGTTCGGCGATGCGCTCCCGCAACTCGGGCGCCGCTTCCGGCGCGGTCGGCGCTTCGGGCTCGGCCGGCGCTTCGGGATCGGCCGGCGCTTCGGGCTCCGGCCGTTTGGCCCGGGGCGCCACCAGCATCCGGGGCGACAGACCGAAGAGCCTCGCCACCTCGAGCCCGATCGCCTTCTCCGTGTCGGCCCGCCGCTCCGGTCGCCGCCGGCCCTCGGGCTGGGGCTCGGGCTCCGGTTCGGGCTCCGCGTCGTCGTCAGCCATCTCTCGTGTCTCCGGCGGGCTCAGGCGGGCTGGTTGACACGGGCTCCGAGGCTGAAGCCCGGGTAGCCGCTCTCGGCGATGCCGTCGCAGATCTGGCGGTAGAGGACCGTCCCGCCGACGAAGGGCATGAACCCGACGGGCTTCCCTGCGATGTTGCGGCCCATGTACCAGGAGTTGGCCTTGGGGAAGATCGTCATGTCGCCGAGAGCATGGACCTGGTCGGTCCATTCCCGCTCCGCCGCCGCCTCGGCCTCGATCACGTCGACGCCGTGGTCGGCGAGGTGGACGAGGCAGTCGGCGATCCAGTCGACGTGCTGCTCGATGCTGGGGACCATGTTCGACAGCACCGACGGGCTCCCCGGCCCGGTGATCGTGAACAGGTTGGGGAACCCGTGCACGGCCAGGCCGAGATAGGTGACCGGGCCGCCGGCCCACTTCTCCTGGATGGTCAGCCCGCCCCGGCCGGTGATGGCGATGCGGAGGATCGAGCCGGTCATGGCGTCGAAGCCGGTGGCGAAGACGATGGCGTCGACCTCGATCGTCCCCTGCCCGGTGGCGACGCCCTCGGGGACGATCCCGGTGATCGGCCCGTCCCGCAGGTCGACCAGCGTGACGTCGTCGCGGTTGAAGGTCTCGAAGTAGCCGGTGTCGAGGCAGAGCCGCTTGGCGGCGAACGGGTAGGTGGTGGGGATCAGCCGCTCGGCCACGGCGGGGTCGTCGACCTTGGCCCGGATCTTCTGCCTGACGATGCCGGCCACGCGCTCGGCGGCCTGCTCGCTCATGAGGATGTCGGCGAAGGTGGCGGCGATGCCGAGGCCACCGCCCTCCCAGCGGTCCTCGATGATGGAGCGGAACTCGTCGTCGGGTACGCCCAGCGTTCCCCGGGGGTCGAAGTTGACGGGGAAGTAGAGCGGCGACTGGCGGATCGCCTCCCGCACCACGGCGTAGTTCTCCTGCGTCTCCCTCAGCACCCGGGGGTCGAGCGGGCCGTTGCGGGCCGGAATGCTGAAGTTCGGCGTGCGCTGGAGGACGTAGGTGTGCTCGGCCTGGGCGGCGATGATCGGGATCGACTGGATGCCCGACGAACCCGTCCCGATGACCGCCACCCGCTGGCCGGTGAAGTCGACGCCCTCGTGCGGCCAGTTGCCGGTGTGGTACCAGCGGCCGGCGAACGAGTCGAGCCCGGGGATGGGCGGGACCTGGGCGTCGGACAGGCAGCCGGTGGCCAGGATCAGGAACCGGCACGTCGTCGTCCCGCCGGGGTCGATGTCCAGGGTCCAGACGTCGGCCGTCTCGTCGAAGGCGGCGGAGCGGACCGTGGTCTCGAACCGGATGTCGCGCCGCAGGTCGAACCGGTCGGCCACGTGGTTGAGGTAGGCCAGGATCTCGGGCTGGGCGGCGTAGCGCTCCGTCCAGTCCCATTCCCGCTCCAGGTCGGCATCGAAGGAGTAGGAGTAGTGGAGCGACTCGACGTCGCACCGGGCGCCGGGATACCGGTTCCAGTACCACGTCCCCCCGACCCCGCCGGCCCGCTCGTAGGCCACCGCGGCCAGGCCGAGGCCCCGGAGGCGGTGCAGCGTGTAGAGCCCGGCGAACCCGGCCCCTACGACGACGGCATCGAAGTCAGGTCGGGCGTCGGAAGACATCGGCGGTTCCTCTCCCATGCCCTTCAGCCTACCGGCCGCCGTCTCGTCTGCTTCGAGGGGCGTCGCTCTCCTCGGAGTCTGTCGGTTCGGGTCCGGCCGCCCGGTTCGGGCCGGAAGTAGCCTCGGCCACGGCATGGCTCCTGTGTCGCAGCGAGGACGGGCGCGCCCTGACCGGCTCATCTTTCCGACCCTGCGCAACTACCAGGCGGGGTGGGTGGGAGCCGACGTCCTGACCGGGTTGACGCTCGTGGCCATCGCGGTTCCGGAGCAGATGGCCACGTCCCGTCTGGCCGGCATGCCACCGGCGGCCGGGCTCTACGCCTTCCTGGCCGGGTCGCTGGTGTTCGCGCTGCTGGGGCGGAGCGCCCACCTCTCGATCGGTGCCGATTCGACGATCGCTCCGGTCATGGCTGCGGGGGTCGCGGCGCTCGGCGTGTCGGGGACGGCCCGCTACGGGGAGCTGATCTCGTTCCTCGCTCTGATCGTCGGGGCGCTGGTTGTCGTGGTCGGCCTCTTGCGCCTCGGATGGATCGCCGAGTTCCTCTCGATGCCGGTCATCACCGGCGTCCTGGGCGGGATCGCGGTCGAGATCGTCGTCCGGCAACTGCCCGCCGTGCTGGGGTTGGCGGGCGGGGGATCGACGACGGTCGGCCGGCTGCGGCTGGTGGCGGGCCAGCTCGGCCGGACCAACGGCTGGGCGGTGGCCATCGCCGTCGGCGTGTTCATCGTCATCATGGGAGCCGAGCACCTGGATCGCCGCATTCCCGGCGCACTGGTCGGACTGGTCGTGTCGATCGTGGTCGCCGGCGCCTTGGATCTCGAGTCCCACGGCGTGGCGGTGATCGGTTCGATCCACGGTGGTCTGCCGTCGTTCGCCGTGCCGTCGGCGGCATGGTCGGACGGCCGGGGTCTCATCGGCCCGGCCTTGACGGTCGCCTTCCTGTGCATCGCTCAGACGGCGGCCACCATGGGCGCCTCGGGCGGGGCGAGCACGAGTTTCGTGGACTTCGACCGCGACCTGGTGGCGGTCGGCGTCGGAAGCCTCGTCGCCGGACTGAGCGGCTCGTTCGCCGTCAACACCAGCCCGCCCCGCACCGAAATCGTCGCCGCGTCGGGAGGTCGGTCGCAGGCCACCGGCCTGGTCGCCGCCGCCGTGGTCCTCCTGGTCATGCTGGTGGCCACCGGACTCTTGCGGGAACTCCCCGAAGCGACGCTCGGAGCCATCCTCGTCTTCGTGGCCACCCGGCTGTTCCGGATCGGCGATCTCCGATCAATCCTGCGCTTCGATCGAATCGAGTTCGGCCTGGCGGTCGGCACCCTCCTCACCGTGGCCGTCGTCGGGATCGAGCAAGGTCTCGTGCTCGCCATGCTGCTCTCCCTCGCCGAGCGGACGCGGCGGGCCGCTCGCCCCCAGGACGCCGTCCTCGGCCGGGTGCCCGGGACCGACCACTGGATACCGCGGGACGTGGGGCAGCCCACGGAGAGCGTGCCCGGCATCGTCGTGTACCTGGTCTACGCCCCGCTGTGGTACGGCAACGCCGCCTTCGTCGCCGACCGGCTGCGGCGCCTGGTCGACTCCGCCGCCCAACCGGTGCGCGGTCTCGTTCTCGACGCCGACGCCATGTCCGACATCGACTACACGGGGGCCCGAACGCTGGGAGAACTGGCGGCCGAACTGCGGCGGAAGGGTGTCGCGGTCGCCATCGCCCGGTCATCGCATCTCGTCCACCACGATCTCAAGCACAGCGGCCTCCTCCCGAGTATCGGGCCAGACCGGCTCTTCGCCTCGGTCGAGGACGCCGTCGACGTCCTGTCGCGCCGGCCATGACCTCCCGAGCTCACCAGGCCGCATCGACGTCGGCCCGCCGGCGACCCCGATCACATTCCCGGCGCCTACTGACGCCGGTCGAAGGCGTGGGCGGAGCCCGGGGCGGGTAAAAGTAATCGTCGTTGGTGAAAAGAAGGGAGGCAGCGATGGCCGCCCACCTCGATACCCGCCTCGAGGCCGCTCCACCGGCCGCCGAGCATCCCGTCGAAGAACGGCGCAGCGAGCGGCTCCGAGACCCCCGCTATCAGGCGTACCTTCTGCTGTGGATCGGCTTCTCCGTCGCCCCCGTCCTCTTCGGGGCGGACAAGTTCTTCAACTGGATGACCGACTGGCCGAAGTACCTGTGGATCGGCTTCCCCAACTTCTTCCACGTCTCGGCCCAGCAGTTCATGTACGGGGTCGGCGTCATCGAGATCGTCGGTGGCGTGCTCGTGTTCCTCGCCCCGCGCTTCGCTCCCTATGTCATCGCCGGGTGGCTGGGCGGGATCATCACCGATCTCGTCGTCTACAGCATCGCCGAAGGGGGCCATACCCGGGTCTACTGGGACATTGCCCTCCGCGACTTCGGCCTCTTCCTCGCCGCACTGGCCTTGGCCCGCCTGGCCGCCGTCTATGCACCGAAGCCCTTCCGGCGTCGGAGGTAACGGGCTCGAGGTGGCGCCGTGCCTGGCCGCCGGGATCTCCTGCCCGGCGGCCCGACCGGACGCCCGACGCCGTCACAGTCGCCGTCCGGGCTAACCGGCCCGGGGCAGGCGCAGCACGACCCTGGCTCCGCCGAGGGCACCACCGCCGATCTCGAGGCGCCCGCCGGCCTGTTCGGCGCTGGCCCGGGCGATGTCGAGGCCGAGTCCGCTCGAGCCGGCGCCGCTGTGGCCCCGGGCCACCACGGCCGAGGGGTCCGGGATGCCGGGGCCGGCGTCGTCGACGGCCACGACGATGTCGGGCCCGTCAGACTCGACGATCACCCGGTAGGCGGTGCCGTCGGGGGTGTGGCTGAAGACGTTGGCCACGACGGCGTCGATGGCTGCTCCCGCTTCCTCCGCCGTGAGCGCGACCGGCCACGGCCCGGGCCCCTCCGCCCGGTACTCCCACCGCCGGGCCTGCTCGTCGGCCAGGGCACCCCAGTATTCGGCCCGGTCCCGGGCGACGGCGCCGGCGTCGCAGGTCGAGGCGGCGGTGGCGTCGAGCGGACGGCGGGCGGCGCCGATCAGGTCGGTGACGGCCTGCTGGAGCCGGTCCACCCCAGCGATCAGCGCCGGCTCGGCGGCGGCCTCGGCGTCGAGGCGCAGTGCGGTGAGCGGCGTGCGGAGGCGGTGCGAGAGGTCGGCCACCCGTTCCCGTTCGGCGGTCAGGAGCACCTCGATCCGGTCGGCCAGGAAGTTGAGGGCGTGGGCTGCGTCGTCGATCTCGGGAGGGCCGCCCGGTGCCGCCCGCAGGTCGAGCTCGCCGTGGCCCAGGCGACGGGCGACGGCGGCGAGCCGCCGCGCCGGGCGCGTCACGCTGTGGCCGAGACGGTCGGCGATCAGGACGGCCCCGGTGACGAGCACGGCGGCGACGGCGAGCAGGGCCAGCCAGGCGGAGCGCACCCCGCGCCGCAGCTCGGTGTCGGGCACGCGGGCCCGGACCACCGCCACCGCGCCGCTCCCGGTGAGCACCGGCTGGAACAGGATCGTCTCGCCATGGCCCCGCGTGCTGAACGACAGGCGGCGCTGGCTGGCGAGGTCGAATTGGGCCTGGTCGACCGGGGCCGAATCACCGGCCCGGGTGGCGCCGGTCCAGACGGTGATCCGGCCGGCCGCGCCGGTGCCCGTCCGGGCGATGGCGGCGGCGATCAGATCGGGATCGTTGGTGAGCGCCAGGACCGGGGCGAGCGCGTCGACGTCGCGCTGGGCGGCGGTGAGTGCCCGGTCGCGGGCGACGTTGCGGGCCAGGAGCGCCAGGGGGACGGCGAAGGCCACGGCGACGAGGCTCGTGGTCGCCAGAGCGACGGCCACCAGCCGGCGTCTCATGCGCCGGGATCAACGAGCTTGACGCCCACGCCCCGTACCGTCCGGAGATAGCGGGGCTCGGT
>Ga0070681_10006908_pt1 | contig 11049 bp, 9 predicted proteins | sample KBSC83BmetaG_FD_65650 | JGI IMG/M metagenome (GOLD analysis project Ga0070681, IMG submission 65650) | Corn rhizosphere microbial communities from Kellogg Biological Station, Michigan, USA - KBS C8-3B metaG | ecosystem: Host-associated > Plants > Roots > Rhizosphere | place: USA: Michigan...
GGTCTTGTTGATGTGCTGTCCGCCGGCGCCCGAGGCGCGGAACGTGTCGATGCGCATTTCGGCCGGGTTCAACACGACGGCCGCGATTTCATCGGCCTCCGGCATCACGGCGACGGTGCACGCCGAAGTGTGGATACGGCCCTGGGTCTCGGTTGCCGGCACACGCTGCACGCGGTGCCCGCCGGATTCGAACTTGAGCCTGGAGTACGCGCCCTGTCCGACGATCTTGGCGATGATTTCCTTATAGCCGCCCATTTCGCCCGAGCTGTGTGAAATCACTTCAACCTGCCATTTGTTGCGTTCGGCGAAGCGCGCATACATCCGGAACAGGTCGCCTGCGAACAAAGCGGATTCGTCGCCGCCGGTGCCGGCGCGGATTTCGAGAAATATGTTGCGATCGTCGTTCGGATCTTTCGGCAGCAGCTCTTGCTGCAGTTCGGCCTCGATTTGCGCCAGGCGCTGGCGGGTGTCACGGATCTCGGCTTCGGCAAAATCGCGCAGCGCCGGATCGGAAGTCATCTCCTGCGCGGCATCGATGTCTTCTTCGCTCTTGCGGTACGACCGATAAAGCTCGACCACCGGCGCGATCTCTGCGTGCTCGCGCGTAAGCTTGCGATAGTTATCCAGATCGGCGGTGGCGGTTTCGGAGCTCAGCAGCCGATTGAGCTCGTCGAGACGGAGTGTCAACTGCGCAAGCCTGGCGGCAATGCTCTGTTTCATTCGGAGCGCTTCAACTGGTACAGTCGCCGCACCATATTCACCAACTGTTCGCGATCGTCATCGTTGGCATGATTGAGCGCATGCGTCGGCGCATGCAGGAGTTTGTTGGTAAGCGCATAACTCAGCTGCTCGAGCACATTCTGCGCCGCGTCGCCGCGCGCAAGCCGCCGCAGCGCACGCTCGACTTCGTGCCGGCGCGCGCGTTCGGCGTCGTCACGCAGCGCGCGGATGGCGGGAACGAGCTCGCGGTTATCGAGCCACTGCATGAAATCGCCGACCTGAGTCTCGATAATCGCTTCGGCCTGCGCCACCGCCGATTCGCGCACGTCGAGCCCCTCGCGCGCGATATTGCCGAGATCGTCGACGGTGTAAAGAAACACATCGTCGAGCGCGCCGACCTCGGCTTCGACGTCGCGCGGAACCGCGAGGTCGATGATCAAAAACGGCCGGTGCTTGCGCGCTCGTAGCGCGCTTTCGATGAGCCCCTTGCCGATGATCGGCAGCGTGCTCGCGGTGCAGCTCACGATGATGTCGTGCACCGCAAGCTGCATGGCAAGCTCATTCAATGTGATGGCGCGGCCGCGGAATCGCTCGGCCAGGTGTTGGGCGCGCTCGAGCGTGCGATTGGCGAACGTCAGGTGGCGCGGATGCTGCGCGGCGAAGTGCGTTGCCGTGAGCTCGATCATTTCACCCGCGCCGACGAATAGCGCGCTCTGCTCGGCGATGCTCGGGTAAATGCGCTCGGCAAGTCTTACTGCGGCAGAGGCCATCGACACCGTGCTCGCGCCGATTTCGGTTTCCGAACGCACGGTTTTCGCGACTGAAAACGTGCGCTGAAATAATTTGTTCAGCAATACGCCGAGCGTGCCGGCCTCATCGGCGGTGCGCACTGCGTCCTTGAACTGGCCGAGAATCTGCGGCTCGCCGAGCACCATCGAGTCAAGCCCGCTCGCGACGCGAAATGCGTGTTTGACGGCGCCTTCCTGCGGAAATTTGTAGAGATAAGGTTCGAGGTGCTGGGTTTTTACCTTGTGATAATCGGCGAGCCAGTGCATCGCCTGACCCGGCTCTTGCGTGTGGCAATAGACTTCGGTGCGATTGCAGGTCGAGATAATCGCCGCTTCCTCGACCGGGTGGCGGTCGACCAGATCACGCAGCGCCTGGACCATATTTTCGGCATGAAAAACCACTTGCTCGCGCAGCGACAGCGGCGCGGTTTCGTGGTTGATGCCGAAAGCGAATAACTGCATGGAAATCCGGTCCCTGATCGGGGGCTATATTATAGCCCCATCGGCGCGGACCGCCTTGCGGTGCCGCGGCGCACGACGGCTTCGGCGCCGCGGTTTTCCCTGCGTCTGTGCGTTGTGCTCTGCTCCAGGTCCGTCAACAATGAATGGATAAGAGAGCCATCACCGCTTCTTGCTCTGCGCGAACAACTGATCGAGTTTCTGCTCGTAGGCGTGGTAGTTCAGATAATCGTAGAGATCGTTGCGCGTTTGCATCTGATCGATCACATTGCGCTGCGTGCCTTCGTTGCGGATCGCTTGGAATACCTTGAGCGCGGCAGCATTCATCGCGCGAAACGCCGACAGCGGGTAGAGCGCCATTGCAACGTCGGCGCTTTTCAACTCCGCCACCGTGAACAGCGGCGTCGCGCCGAATTCGGTGATATTGGCGAGGATCGGCACTTTGACTGCATCGGCGAACTTTTTGTACATGCCAAGCTCAGTGATCGCTTCCGGAAACACCATGTCAGCGCCGGCCTCGACGCACGCGCACGCACGGTCGATCGCTGCCTGGAATCCTTCGACTGCCAGCGCATCGGTGCGCGCCATTACCACGAATGCGGGATCGATCTTGGCATCGACTGCGGCTTTGATCCGATCGATCATTTCCTGCTGTGTTACCAGCTCTTTGTTCGGACGGTGTCCGCACCGCTTGGCGCCAACCTGGTCTTCAATGTGCATCCCCCCGGCGCCGAATTTGATCAGCGACTTGACCGTACGCGCGATGTTGAACGCGCTCGAGCCGAAGCCGGTATCCACGTCGACCAGCAGCGGCAGGTCGCATACGTCGGTTATGCGCCGGATGTCGATCAGCACGTCGTCCAAGTTGCTGATGCCCAGATCGGGCAGTCCCAGCGATCCGGCGGCCACTCCGCCGCCCGACAGATAAATCGCTTTGTAACCGACGCGCTCCGCCATACGCGCATGGTAGGCATTGATAGTGCCTGCAATCTGCAGCGGCTTTTCGGCGGCGACGGCCGCGCGGAAACGCGCGCCCGCGGATGCGAGCTGTGTTCTGCCGGAAGAAAGATCGGTCATGGTCTGCTCCTAAGTTCGGGTTGAGGATCTGCCGCGGTGCGCGCGAGACGGCAGTGATCTGCGCGATTTTAACGCACGCCGACCGCGTGCGGATACTGGTGTGGTCGCCGATTGCGCCACTTTCTATTTGCTGCTATATCCAAAGGGTGCGAGCGCCGCTCGCAAGCAAGGGAAAAATCGATGGAGATGGGAAAGCTGAATGTCGGATTTCTTGGCTTCGGTGAAGCGGGATATCACTTCGCGAAGGATCTGACGCACGCCGGGTTGCCGGGCATCGTTGCGTACAGCCCATCGGGCGCAAAAGCCGGGCCCGGCGATCCGCTACGCACGCGCGCAGCGGAAGCCAGCGTTGAATTAGTGAGGAGTCCGCGCGAGCTCTGCAAGCGCGCGCAGCTCATCATTGCGCTCGTTCCGGGCCGGGCCGCGCTTAAGACTTTGCGATCGGTGCGGGCGCATCTGAGCGCCGAGCATATCTACGTCGACGCCAGTACCGCAGCCGTCAAGGCGATGGAACAGGCAGGACAAATGCTGGAAGGAAAATCCGGCTTCGTCGACGCGGCAATCATGGGAACGGTGCCCACGGGTGGAATCAAGGTGCTCACGGTCGCGAGCGGACCGCACGCGGAAACGTTCCGCGCGCTGATGGCGCCGTATGGAATGAACATACAGGTCATCGGGGAAAAGCCCGGCACAGCGACTGCGATGAAATTGATCCGCAGCGTGTGCATGAAGGGGCTCGCCGCAATGCTGCTCGAATCGCTTGAGGCAGCCCGGCGCTCCGGCATTCTCGAAGCGGTGGCCGTCGACATCGCGGGATCGATCGACGAGCGCCCGTTCGAGCAGATCATCAAGCGCTTCGTATGCGGCACGGCGGTGCACGCTCAACGGCGCGTGCATGAAATGACCGATTCGCTCGAGCTGCTGCGCTCGCTCGGAGCCTCGACGCGCATGACGCGTGCGACGCGCGCGATGCTGCTCGATGTCGTCAACCTGGGGCTGCCGGCGCGCTTTGACGGGCGCGAGCCGGATTCGATTGTCCCGGTACTCGACGCGATTGTTGGCGCCAAGCAATAGCATCGCATTGTCCGCCCGCATGAAGAACGCCTTGCCCAAAAAAAACTATCAGCCCGCCGCCACGGCAACGCTCGCCGGCGTGCGCGTGCTCGATCTGTCGCGCCTGGTGTGCGGCAACACCATCACGCAGGTGCTCGCCGATTTCGGCGCCGAAGTCATCAAGATCGAGCCGGCGGCCGGCGACACGCTGCGCGCATGGCAAACCAACGGCGTGGCGACAAACTGGAAATTTTATGCGCGCAACAAGAAAAGTCTGGGGCTCGAGCTGCGCAAGCCTGAAGCGCGCGAGCTGCTGCTACGGCTGGTGCCTTCGGCTGCGGTATTTGTCGAAAGCTTTCGTCCCGGCACGCTCGAGGAGATGGGACTCGCGCCCGAGGCGTTATTCGCGCGTAATGCCAAACTGATCATCGTGCGTATATCCGGCTGGGGCCAGCAGGGCCCTTACCGCCGCCGGCCCGGCTTCGGCACGCTGGTCGAGGGCATGTCGGGCTTTGCATCGATGAACGGCTTTCCCGATCGCGAGCCCGTGCTGCCGCCGATGTATCTCGCCGACAGCATCGCCGGGCTCTACGGCTCGACCGCGGTGATGATTGCGCTGCGCGAGATCGAGCATAACGGCGGACGCGGCCAGGTGATCGATCTGCCGCTGCTCGACCCGTTGTTTGCGGTGCTGGGACCGCATGCCGCCAACTATCGATTGACGGGGAAGGTCAAGGAGCGCACCGGCAGCCGCTCGACCAATTCCGGGCCGCGTAACGCGTACCGCTGCAAGGACGGCAAATATGTCGGGCTGTCGGCGTCGATTCAAAAAATGGCGGAGCGGCTGTTTCGCGCGATTGGCCGGCCCGAATTCATTGTGGATCCGCGCTACAGCACCAATGCCGAGCGCGTGAAGCATGCCGAAGAGCTTGACGCTGTCATCGGTGCTTTCGTCGCGCAGCGCACCCAGGCCGATAACGTGGCGTTCTTCGAGCATGCCGAAGTGACGATCGGGCCGATCTATGACATCGCACAAATCATGGAGGATCCGCATGTGATCGCGCGCGAGCTGATCGCCGATTATCCCGACGCCGATATGGGTCAATTTCCCATGCATCACGTGGTGCCGCGCATGTCGGGAACGCCGGGTTCGATCCGCACGCCGGCGCCGAGTCTGGGCGAGCACAACCGGGCGCTGCTGGCCGAGCTCGGTGTGGACGACGCGGCCTATGCGCGGCTGCGCGCTGCGGGCGTCGCGTGCGAGAATGACGCTTCAACAAAGAAGGAAGCCGAATGAAATCCAATCTGCCGGTGTGGCGCTCGCTGCTGTATGTTCCGGTCAACGTCGAAAAGTATGTCGACAAGGCACACACGCGCGGCGCCGACTGCATCATTCTCGATCTCGAAGACAGCGTTCCACCAGCCGAAAAAGCGCACGCGCGAACGCTCGCCGAAAAAGCCGCGGCACGGGTGCGCCGCGCCGGTGCCGACGTCGTGGTGCGCATCAACCGCCCGCTGTCGCTCGCGGTGCGCGATCTCGAACACGCGATCTGTCCCGATGTCGACGCCATCCATTGCACCAAAATCGACAGTGCGTCGCACGTCAAGCTGCTCGACGAAGTGGTAACCGAGATCGAGGCAAAGCGCGGCATGCCGGCCGGTCATACCAAGTTCAACGTCATGGTCGAGACCGCCGATGCGTTTTTCCGCTTCCATGAAATCGTGCATGCGAGCGCACGCATCGTCGCCTGCATGATCGGCGGCGAAGACTTTGCTCTGGACTGCAATATGCAGCCGAGCGGCGAAGCATTGCTCTATCCCAAGCAGCACATGATCATCGCCGCCAATTCAGCCGGCATCATGCCGTTCGGCTTCATCGACAGCGTCGCGGGTTTCGGTGACTGGGACAATTTCCGCAAGATGGTGCGGCGCTCGCGCGATTTCGGTTTCATGGGTGCAGGCTGCATTCATCCCGGTCAGGTCACTATCGTCAACGAGGAGTACACGCCGACCGCAGAAGAAGTCGAGTACGCGCGTAAGGCGATCAAGATGGACAAGGAAGCGGCCGCGAGCGGCAGGGCTTCGTTCTCGCTCGACGGCAAGATGGTCGACATCCCGGTCATCGTGCGCGCGGAAAAACTCATCCGGCGTTACGAAGCGATCAAGGCGCGTGAAGCGAAGTCGCGGGTAGCGATGCAAAGCTAACAGGCATCTCAAAAAAAGCGAGCGGAGCGGGGGCGTTAAAACAGCAGCCACAACGCGAGTGCCCAGACCGAGAAATTGAGCGCAAGCACGAACATACCCAGGCACCAGCTTGCGTTGGTCTGCGGATCGAAGAAGCCCCTGATGCCGTGGCCCAACAATGCCAGGGCGACGAGGCCGAATCCGCCGATAAAATTTTCTTCGAGGCTGCCCGGCGCGAATCCGATCCAGAAGATGCCTGTGACCAGCAGTAAATTGAAACTGACGATCAGCTCTTTCCTGAGTCTCTGAGCGAATGTCGGATGGGCAGTTTCACGCGCGAGCCCGCGCGGTTCGGACCCTCGAGTGCGCATCTCCCGGCGCTGATAAAGGTGGCTGTGGATGAACCACAATCCGAGCGAAAGCGGAAAGGTGCCAAACAACATGAAAGCGATCGCCGCATTGCGAAGCTCCGGCACTTTCGCTATGACGGCGCGGCGCGGATCGCCGCCTTCATAGAGTACTGTGACGCGCGCGCCGACCTTGAGTCCGCTCGCGGCCGGCCCTTCAACCGAGTAGACGATATTGTCGGCCGCGGTAAATTGCACCACCGGCACGGGTTGCGTCACGCTGCCACTCGCGTTGACCGGCCGGTCTTTGACCGCGACGACCTCGCCGATGGCGGTGGTCACGTCAGGAGCCCGGAAGTGCTGGTACTCGAGCAGGCAGCGCGTTGAGAAGGTCAATGCGACCAGGCCGGGAATGAGCAGGCCGATTCCCAAAGCGAGCTCGAACGCGCAGAACCTGCCCACGGCCCACCCGACGATTCCGCCGGCCAGCAGGCTGCCGAAAAACGCAAGCATCGCGACGGTGATGAGGTCCATAAGCGTGAGCACTTTATCCGAGCTGCGCGCTCTGCGCGACACTAGCGTGGTCGCGTGCATTGCCAATGCCGCAGCCGGTACTGCGGTGTAACATCGTGGCAAAAGGAGACGCTTATGATTCCCAGATCACTTGTCGGCGTGGCGTTTGCAATGGGTATCGCGGCGAGCTCCGGGATGGTGAACAGCGCAGAAACCGCTTTCCCGATCAAACCGGTCCGCATCATCGTGCAGTTCACGCCTGGCACGTCGACCGACATTCTCGCGCGCCTGATGGCGCAGAAAATGAGCGCGGACTGGAACCAGCAGGTGATCGTCGATAACCGGCCCGGCGCGGGCGGAGTCGTCGGTACCGAGCTCGGCGCGAAGGCGACGCCGGACGGCTATACGCTGACGATGGCGGTTTCGAGTGCGTTCGGCATTAATCCAACGCTGTACGCAAAGCTCCCGTACGACGCGATCAGGGATTTCGCGCCGATCGCGAACCTTGGCTTGACGCCGCAGACGCTCGTCGCCAATCCATCCGCCGCTTTCAAGACCGTCAAGGAATTCGTTGCCGCCGCCAGCGACAGACCCGGACAGATCAACTACGCCTCACTTGGCGGCGGCTCGACGAGCCACCTGACAATGGAGATGTTTCGCAGCGCCGCCCGCATCAGGATCAATCATGTGCCTTTCAAGGGCAGTGCCGATGCCCACACCCAATTGATCGGCGGCCAGATTCCGGTCATGTTCGACGCCATACCGGCGACGCTGCCCCACATCAAATCCGGCAGGCTGAGAGGACTCGGCATCGCGACGCTCAAACGCTCGCCTTTATTGCCCGAACTTCCGACTATCGCTGAGTCGGGCTATCCGGGCTTCGAGGCCGTCGGCTGGATCGGAATTGCCGCGCCGGCGAAAACGCCGGCCGCGGTGCTGGATAAGCTGAACGCGGAAATGGTGAAGATACTCGGCCAGCCGGATGTCAGGGAGCGCCTTAACACGCTCGCGTTTACGCCGGTCGGCGGCTCGCGTGCGGAGTTTGCGGAGTACATCAAGTCCGAGATCGCGAAGTGGGGTAAAGCGGTCAAGGAATCGGGCGCCAAGGTCGATTGAGTAAAGGTTGTTAAAATCACGCCTCCACGCTTGGGCGACATCACCATCACAGGGAGGCGGGCGGCGTGACGCAGGATCTAGAACAACTCAAGCAGTGGATCGGACAGCACGAGTCGGACATTGACACCGTGACGGTCCCATCGGTGCACCGGCTCGCGGCAACGCTCGACCGCGATGATCCGCTGCCGAAGCTCGGCGATGCGTTGCCGATCGGCTGGCATTCGATCCTTTTTCCGCGTGTCGTGCGGCAATCGCAGATCGGACCCGATGGACATCCGCGGCGCGGCGATTTCCTGCCTCCGGTGCCGCTCCCACGCCGCATGTTCGCCGGCAAGCGCATCAGGTTTCACGCCGACTTGCGCGTCGGCGACGCGGTCACACGCGATTCGACGATCAAGGATGTAACGATCAAGGAAGGCCGCAGCGGCACGATGGTGTTTGTCACCGTCAATGCCGACATCTCGAGCCCGCGTGGTATTGCCATCAGCGAAGAGCAGGACATCGTCTATCGCGCCGAGCCGGACCCCAACGCGCCAGCGGCGGCGCCACAGCCGGCACCCGGCAATGCGGTATGGAGCAAATCAGTGACGCCAGACCCGGTAATGCTGTTTCGCTATTCCGCGCTCACCTTCAATGGTCACCGTATCCACTACGATCATGCCTACGTGACGCAGACTGAAGGCTATCCCAATCTCGTAATGAACGGCGGTCTTACGACGCTGCTCGCGTTCGAGCTCGCACGCGAGCATGCCGCGGCGCCGCTCAAATTCATCTCCTCGCGCAACGTGCGGCCGATGTTCGTTAACCGACCGCTTACGGTGTGCGGCGAGCCCGCGCCCGACGGCAAGCATGCAAAGTTATGGGTCGTCGATGATAAAGGCGCGCTCACGCTGAACGCGACAGCGGAGTTCGGCTGATGGCCGGCGGACCGCTTGCGGGCATCACCGTCGTCGATCTCACTTCGGTGGTGGTCGGTCCGCTCGCCACGCAAATCCTCGCCGACCACGGCGCCGATGTAATCAAGGTCGAAAGCAAGAGCGGCGACTTGATCCGCGTCATGAACGGAAAATCGGTCACGCCCGGAATGAGCGCCAAGTTTCTGCATCTGAATCGCAACAAACGCTCGATCGTGCTCGATCTCAAACATCCTGCAGGCCACGCCGCGCTGCTCAAGTTAATCGCGCGCGCCGACGTGCTGGTGTGGAACGTGCGCCCGGCCGCGATGGCGAGGTTGAAGCTTGCGTACGACGACGTGCGTGCAGTCAACGCGAAAATTATCTATTGCGGTATGTTCGGATTCGGACAAAACGGGCGCTACCGCGACAAGCCCGCGTATGATTCGATCGTTCAGGGCGCAGGCGGCATGGCCGCGCTCAACCATCGAGTCACCGGCGAGCCGCGCTTTGTGCCGATGGTGGTCGCCGATAAAGTCGTCGGCCTGATTGCGGTACAGATGATTGCAATGGCGCTCTACCGCCGCACCCAGAGCGGCGAGGGATGCGCGATCGAGATTCCGATGTTCGAAAACCTGGTCAAGTTCGTGCTCGAAGAACACATGTATTTGAAAACCTTCGAGCCCCCGCTCGGCGAAGCCGGCGATACGCGCCTGCTCGATCCGGGTTCGCGGCCGATTCCGACGCACGATGGATACATCTGCATCTCGGCCAATACCAATGCCCAGGCGTTCGCATTTTTCGACGCGGTGGGCCGGCCCGAACTGAAAACCGACCCGCGTTTCTCGAGCGTTCAGGCGCGCTTCGCCCATGTAAAAGACTACTTTCAGGTGCGGGTCGACGCATTGAAAACCAGGACCACGGCCGAGTGGGTCGAGATTTTCAACCGCAACGATGTGCCGGCGATGCCGTATCACACGCTCGATGGGGTGCTCGAAGACCGGCATCTTGACGACGTCGGTTTTTTCGAAATCAAGACACATCCCACCGAAGGCGCGATCCGCAACATGCGGCTGCCGAACCACTGGTCGTGCGGCGCGCGCAGCGAATGGAACCCGGCGCCGAAGCTCGGCCAGCAGTCGGTCGAAATTCTGCGCGAAGCGGGTTGCAGCGACATCGAAATTGAGCGGCTGGTCGCCGCCGGCGTCACCGTTGACGGCCGGCTCGACAAACAATAATGTATCATCACGCAAAATCCAGTAACGTCGCAAAATCCAGTAACGTCGCAAAGTCCCGCGCGTTGTTTCATTTATCTCACATCCGGAGGGCCGCATGACTCGGTCGCATTTTCTGTCGCAGCTGTTGTTGACCCTATTACTGTCATTAAGCGCCGTAACTGTTGTCGGTCAACCGCAGCCGGCGGCAAAGGAATTCGAGCCGCAAGTCGGTCAGGAAGGCAAGGACGTCATCTGGGTGCCCACGCCACAGGCGCTGGTCGACAAGATGCTCGACATGGCTAAAGTGACTGCGAACGACTATGTGATCGATCTGGGTTCAGGCGACGGTCGTACCGTGATCACCGCGGCAAAGCGCGGCGCGCGCGCATTGGGCATCGAATACAATCCCGACATGGTCGAGCTTTCGAAGCGCAATGCCGCCAAAGAAGGTGTTACCGGAAAAGCCGACTTCGTCAAGGCCGACATCTTCGAAAGCGATTTTTCGCAGGCTACCGTAATTACCATGTATCTGCTGCCGCAGATCAACCTCAAGCTGCGCCCGAAAATCCTCGACCTCAAACCCGGCACCCGCATTGTGTCGCATGCGTTCACGATGGAAGAGTGGGCGCCCGACGACAAAGCCAGCGTCGCGGATTCCAACGCCTACAACCGCACCGCTTAT
>Ga0070681_10006910_pt1 | contig 11048 bp, 11 predicted proteins | sample KBSC83BmetaG_FD_65650 | JGI IMG/M metagenome (GOLD analysis project Ga0070681, IMG submission 65650) | Corn rhizosphere microbial communities from Kellogg Biological Station, Michigan, USA - KBS C8-3B metaG | ecosystem: Host-associated > Plants > Roots > Rhizosphere | place: USA: Michigan...
CCTGCAGTTTCATCATCCACTCCAGTTCTCGGGCAGGTATGGGTTGGCTCACTCCGCCAGCTTCCACCCTCCCCGCTCTGGACCGGACAACTCACGTGCTAATTACACCGGACAACTCACGTGCTAATTACACCGGACAACTCACATGCTAACGACAGAAACTCAAGCCCAAGCTGGCAAGCAACGGCCTCCGTGATATAGACCACCAGGAAATGGCCCGCCCACACGAAGAAGCCAAACGCGGGGTCGAGCAGGCGATAGACCACGCCTCGTCCTGTCTGCGCCTCGATTTTCACGCCGGTGTTATCGGAATACATAGGGAAACCCAGCGATAAGCGCAAGGACCAGCGCCGTGGCGGCCGCCGTGAAGCGCCACCAGAGCAAACAAACCCGCAGCGTTACGCATCGCCACGAGTCCAGCATCCGCAGAACGAGCCGCGCCCAGCGCCAAATAGCCATCGCCGTGCCAATAGCAATGTGAACGGCAAGCCATCCCAGGAGTGTCCAGACGGCCGCACCGTAGCTATGTCGCGTGGGATTGATCCCGAGGCTGCCGGGCCATGCCGAACCGATCGCAATCGCCACGCTTGCGAGGATCGCTGTTCCCGCGAGGCAGATACCGACGGTGAACCGCGAGTCTCGCCGGTTGAATCGTTCAGCACCTTCAAACAGCAGATATGCGCCTGCTGTCAAGCCCAGCAGCACGAAAGGCTCGATGATTCCAGGCACTTGCGACCCGTCCGGCGGCCAGATCGCAGGCTTCGCCGTCCACAGAAAGAGATATGCAAACGCAAGCGACAGCGTGAGGCTGGCGTCCACGATGATAAGCACAGCCATCGCCCACCAGCCAACGCTTCGGTTATCGTTCAGGTACAAGGGCAAGCCAAGGCCACGACCAGCATCAGCGAGCCCCTTCGGGTACGCACGGTCGAGGCTCCACATCCAGGACATTAGGAAAATCAGCGCCACGGCGCCACTGGCCACCGAGATTACGGTCAGCTTCAGCGTGAGGCCTGTAAAAAAGATTGCCGTCATAGCTGCGCTAACGAGCGGCGTCCAGCCGGGACCTGGAAGCCGGAGGATCTGCTCGGGTTGGCCTGTAATCGGCGAGGTCAATAACGATTCACGTTCGAGAGTGGGCGCATCGGGCAGGTAGCCGCCACCCTCGCGGGCCTCCTGCACCACCTTCGGCTGCTCCCAGAGCGGATATCTGGAGGTGATGAGCGGCAGGCTCCTGAAACCGTAATCCGCATTGGCTGAGAGCCACTCGAGCGAGGGAGCGTTCCAGGGATTGTCTCCGGCCTTTGGCCATGACCGAAGATGCCGGATAAAATCGACCAGCACCACGAGCACACCCGCGCCCAGAATAAACGTGAAGATCGTCGAGCTCATGTTCAGGCCGTTTACACCAAGCGAAGCGTCATACGTGTATACGCGCCGGGGCATCCCGAGAAGGCCCGTGAGGTGCATCGGCAGGAATGCACCATTGAAGCCGATGAACATAAGGCCGAATGCCCACCATCCCAAACGCTCTGACATAAAACGTTTGGTCACCATCGGCGTCCAGTAATACAGGGCCGCAAAAATGGGAAACACCATGCCCCCGATGAGAACGTAGTGCAGGTGCGCGACAACGAAATGGGTATCGTGTACCTGCCAGTCAAATGGAACCGATGCGACCATCACGCCGGTCAGCCCGCCGACCGTGAAGATCGACAGAAATCCGAGAACAAACAGCATCGGCGTACGCAGCACCGGCTTGCCGTCCCATAGCGTGGCGAGCCAAGCGAAGACCTGCACGCCCATCGGAATCGAGATAGCAATACTGGCCGCGGAAAAAAATGACAGGGACATCAGTGGCAGCCCTGTCGTGAACATGTGATGCACCCATAGCCCGAAGCTGAGAAATCCGACGGAAACGGCGCCCATGACAACCCACGCATAGCCGATGAGCCGCGTGCGAGCAAAGGTAGGCAGAACCATGGACACCATACCCGCGGCCGGCAGGAATATGATGTACACCTCCGCGTGGCCGAATATCCAGAACAGGTGCTGCCACAGCAGTGGATCGCCTCCTCTCGTCGCATCAAAGAACGGCCAGCCGAAGGCGCGCTCGAATTCCAGCAATAGATCCGCGGCGATCACGGCCGGCATGCGGATCATGATCATGCCCGCCGTAACCAACATGTACCAGGCGAATATCGGCATTTTCGCGAGTGTCATACCCGGAGCACGCGTTTTGAGTAGCCCGACGATGAACTCGATTGCCGCAGCGATGGTAGCGATCTCGACAAAGCCGAGGCCAAGAACCCAGACATCGGTATTCACTCCCGGCGAGTACGTCGGCCCAGTGAGTGGCGGATACATGAACCATCCGCCATCGGGCGCTATCCCAAAAAACAGGCTGGAGAACACGAGCACGCCTCCGATGGCGTAGCACCAGAAACCGAATGACGAGAGCCAAGGAAACGGCATGTCCCGTGTACCAATCATGCTCGGCAGGAGCTTCATAGCGAACGCCTCACCGATAGGCACGCCGAACAGGAACATCATCACGGTGCCATGCATAGTGAAGAACTGGTTATATGTCGCCTCGGTGAGGAAAGTGTTGTTTCGCGTCGCGAGCTGAATGCGCATGAGCACGGCAAGCAGACCCGCGCCTAGGAAGAAGGCGAAGCCGGTCACGATGTATAGGCGACCGATCCACGTATTGTTCGGCTCGGTCAAGGCGCCCCATCGGGAGGGCATCGCCCATGCACGTTTGAGTCGTTCTTCGCCGTCTGGACCTGTTGACTGTGAATACAGAGGTGAGGCGCTTACGGGTTGGTCCTTGTGCGTCAGGTGAATTGCAGGATCGCGCATACGAGCGATGGCAGCTCCGAATCGGCGGGGAGGTTTACCAGATCTGTGCCCATTACGTCCACTCACTTTCGGGTAACCGGTGACATGGTACCGGTTTGTCGCTCACGCATTCAGCATCCCATCTGCCCAGATCCGCTCAATGTGACAGTGCCTTCGGATGAACCATTTCGGGCTGGTTGCGGCCGGACCTACCTGCTGGCAAGGACTGGAGTAGGTGGACCTTCCAGATCTACCGTGATCGGGTGATGGTCAGATAAATATTCCTTCCCAAGTTCGTTGAAATGCCGAAGGTCTTAGGATTGGGTGTATGCCTTGGAATTTACGGTCCTCCTCAGCACACATCAGCTGGCTGCACGCTCCCTCGCGGCATGGAGGGCATGCATCTCGAACTCGTCGGCATCCGTGCTCTGCATGATATCTCGTGCCTTCGCCACGTCCGCCGCCGTTCCATGCGCGATCAGCAAAAACTTGTCAGCCTTCAGAGCCGTTTCGTACCGAATTATGCTGTTCTTTGGGATACCGGCGCTGACCAATGCGGCGCCCAGCGCACTGAGACCACCAACCACAACGGCACCCTCTAGGGCCGAAACGATCCAGGCGACAACGGGGCCTGCTGCAGCAATCAAGCCGAGTCCTGGTACGGAGAGGAACGCGGAACCTAGCAACAATCCCCACATGCCACCCCAGAATGCGCCCCATTTGCCCCAGAGCTTCATTCGATCCCCGATGTTGTAATAGCCAACAACCTGCTCTTCCGTATGGTAGTCACGACCCACAATAGAAAGTTTTTTCATGTCAAAACCTGCCTTCTGCAGTTCCTTGACGGCTACCTCGGCGCCGACGTGATCTTTATAGACCCCAACAACCACGTTTGTATCGGTTTTCTCTGCCATCGCTATTTTCCTTTGCTGTTTTTTGTTCAAATCCCAGTAAGCCGACTGCATGAAGCTGCCGTGCCTAGTCGGTCGCCTCTCGCTTTCCTATGCAACGGATGTTTTCCCTTTTTGCTGCCCGGCGGTTTCGCTGGCCATTGGTTTCGGCAGCACGGCCGTAGCTTTGTTCGCTACGATCGTGACAATGCCCTCCTGCAGGGAAGCGGAGACTTGTTCGGGGTCGATCTCCTTGGGCATTATGAATTGCCGCAGCAGATCTCGTCGGCTGAGTTCGGAAAAGCAGATCTTCCCCTCTTTCCGCTCCTGTTTTGAGTCGGCCTTACCTTCAACGATGATGATTCCGGGCGAGGCTCTCACGCTGAGTTGGTCTGCCCTGAAGCCAGGGGCGGCGACTCGAAGCTCAATGCTCATGTCTTCCTCCACCAATTCCGAGGGTGGAACGAAGATCATTTCGCGCTCGGCATTCAGCCAGTCATCAATGTCCTTACCCGCTGTCCGGCCCCGCTGGTCAAACAGATCAAACGCTCTTTGCCTGATGTGTTCGAAGATATCCGTGACGCGCGGCGATAATGTGGAATCCGCGGGACTGAATTTCTGGACAGCCACTTTCGACATGAAGACCTCCGCTATCGGCCTGCAACCTTACTATTTGCTGCCTTTCACGCTCGGCCGCCCTATTGGCGGCTCTGTTTAATAAGGGCAATCGTCTGGCCAGACCACAAGTTTCAATAAGTGGTGCAGAATCGGCGGTCCGATTAGAGCCTAAGCGCCTTCTGGTCGGGTCGGAGCAAGACGGGGACGAGGGTCTGACGACATTTCAGCAGGTGCTGATGATACGCCATCACTCCTGGAGCATGCCAAATTTTAACCCGATAATTTTGGGAATTGGGACGAAACAAAACAACCGAGGTAGGATTCTCTCCACTCGGAGACTTACTCGAATGGTATTGCTCCGAAGACGACGCTCCGAGTAACGGGCGATCAGCAGGTCTTCATTAGTGGGGATCATCCGGACTGCGCACCGTGTTCCATGTCTGCTGAGCGTGCTTGCATGCATATCATTCTGCGTTGAATCGAGTTCGATTCCGAGAAAACCAAGGCCATTACAAATTCGACTGCGGACCTCGGCGGAATTTTCGCCGTACCCCCTGTGAACACAAGCACGTCAAGGCTCCCGAGAACGGGTCGCCAGCGCTCCGATACCTTTCTTTACTTGATAGCAGAACATCTCCACCGCTTGCGCGGCCTCGAGGTGTACTCGCATCGAGCAGATATCTCATGCCGCTCGATAATCCGGAGACTCCTAATAGACCTGATTCTTCCTCGATCAATTGCGCGAGCCGAGCTGGGTTATAGCCTTTGCTCATTCATCAAAAAAAGCAGCACGCCCGGATCGAGATCGCCTGTACGCGTGCCCATTATGACTCCGCCAGCGGGTGTAAGGCCCATGGTAGTATCGACAGACGCACCGTCGCGAAGTGCTGCGACACTTGCGCCGTTCCACAGATCTGCAACGATCACGGCACCCCTTGCGGCCGACCCCAGAGTGCCCCGAATGTAGTCGTATGAAAGCCCGTGGAAACCATACTTCCGCACGCCATCGTCCCAAAAGTGACGGGGCAGCGGAAGCCGCTGCGCCAGTTCCGGCATGCGCCGATGAAAAGCTGTATCGAAAGACGCCACTTGCCGGAATGACGGGCGAACTTCCTGGACGAACTTCATACCGGCAATCTGTGCAGGAAGGTGAAGCGGGGCGAGCAGGACACATCGCTTGAGGCTGTCCAATAATTCCGGCGTCACCAGTTCCAGCTTCACGTGGTCCGGACCACCATGGACTACGCGATGTCTGACCGCGTCGGCTATCGGAAAGGTCCTGGCCCTCTTGGGCAGCGAACAATGCCTCAAGAACCTGATGATGAGACCAGGAAGCCGCATTCACGTCCAGGATCAGTTCGTCCGACGAGTCCCGCGCCCAAAGCCTCGCGCTCGGGAAGCCTATTGGCCCAACGGCACCATCCAGCAATCGTCTTCATTAGCTTCATCTAAGCGATATACAGTGAACTTCAGAGATGAGGAGCCACTATTGAGACAGAGAACCACATACCCCTTACGCACTCCCTCGCCTCAGAGATCCCACTTCCAATCGCGAACCTCCGGAAGATCCAAGCCATAAGCTGAGACGTACTCCTTGTGCCGTCGGAGTGTGTCGGCGAGAAACTGCGTCGCCCTATCCGCGATCGACTTAAGTCGTGGCACCCGACGCACGGCGTCTAACGCCAATTGGAACCGGTCCAATTGATTCAAGACCGTCATGTCGAAAGGAGTGGTCGTCGTTCCTTCTTCCTTGTAGCCGCGAACGTGAATGTTGTCATGGTTCCGGCGACGATAGGTAAGCCGGTGAATCAGCCACGGATAACCGTGATATGCAAATATCACGGGTTTGTCTTTCGTGAAGAGGGCGTCGAAGCTGTCGTCGTCCAGGCCGTGGGGGTGTTCGCTCGAAGGCTGTAGTGTCATCAGATCTACTACGTTCACTACTCGGATTCGCAAATCGGGTAGGCGTTTTCGCAAAATAGAGACTGCTGCCAGGATTTCGAGCGTTGGCACATCGCCGGCGCAGGCCATAACAACGTCAGGGTCGCCACCGTCGTTGCTAGCCCATTGCCAGATGCCCGCACCAGCGGTACAGTGCTCAATCGCGGCGTCCATATTTAGCCATTGCCAAGCCGGCTGCTTGCCTGCGACGATCACGTTCACGTAATTCTTGCTGCGCAGGCAGTGGTCTGCTACGGAGAGGAGCGTATTCGTGTCCGGGGGAAGGTAGACACGGACGATATCAGCCTTCTTGTTCATCACGCGATCGATGAAACCGGGGTCCTGGTGCGAGAAGCCGTTGTGGTCCTGCCGCCAAACATGCGAAGTTAAGAGATAATTCAGCGATGCGATTGGCCGGCGCCAAGAAATATCGCCCGCGGTCTTCAACCATTTGGCATGTTGGTTGAACATAGAATCTATGATGTGGATGAATGCCATAGCAGGAGAAGAATCCGTGGCGCCCTGTCAGCAGGTACCGCTCCAGCCAGCCTTGGCATAAATGCTCGCTCAGAACTTCCATTACGCGGCCGTTCGGGCTCAGACACTCATCTTGGGCGATGATTTCCGCTTCCCACATCTTCGGGGAAACCTCATAAATGGCCTGAAGCCGATTGGAGGCAGTCTCGTCAGGGCCGAATACACGAAAATTCTTCGACTCGAGATTTAACTTCATCACGTCCCTGAGAAACTTGCCAAGTTCTTTCGTCGCTTCCGCCTGTGCCGCTCCTGGCTTTGAGAGCTGAACGGCGTAAGTCCGAAAATCGGGCATCGTGAGCTCCTTCAGCAGCATTCCCCCGTTGGCGTGGGGATTCATGCTCATCCGGCGCTGACCGATGGGCGCAAGTTTTGCGTACTCAGCTCGGAAGCGTCCGGAGTCATCGAATAACTCTTCAGGCTTGTAACTCTTCATCCAGTGTTCGAGGAGCTGAAGCCGTCCGGGCTTGTCCATTTCGAACGGAACTTGGTGCGAGCGCCAGGATCCTTCAACAGGCTTCCCGTCTACTTCCTTCGGCCCTGTCCACCCCTTTGGAGTGCGGAGAATGATCATGGGCCAACGCGGTCGTTGCCCGGAGCCGCTCGCAGTCGCTTCCGCTCGAATCGAATGGATTTCCGCGAGTACACTGTCGAGAGTCGCAGCCATCAACTGATGCATCGCTTCTGGATCGTGTCCCGCGACAATGCGTGGCTTCCAGCCATAGCCGTCGAATAAGCCGACCAACTCATCATCGCCAATTCGTGCGAGCACGGTGGGGTTCGCGATCTTGTACCCATTTAGGTGCAGGATCGGCAGGACGGTACCGTCGCGCGCCGGATTCAGGAATTTGTTTAAATGCCAGCTCGCGGCGCACGGACCCGTTTCCGCTTCTCCATCTCCGACGACACATGCTGCGATGAGATCCGCGTTATCGAGTACAGCTCCCGTTGCATGGAGCACGCTATAGCCGAGTTCACCGCCCTCATTGATTGATCCCGGCGTCTCCGGAGCCACATGGCTCGGAATTCCATACGGCCACGAAAACTGCTTGAACAGCCTCTGCAAACCGTCCACGTCCTCGCCGATGTGAGGATAGATCTCGGTGTACGTTCCTTCCAGGTAGGTGTTGGCGACGATCCCCGGACCACCGTGGCCCGGACCCGTGACATAAATCATGTTAAGGTCGTGTTGCTTGATAAGGCGGTTCAGGTGAACATAGATGAAATTCAGCCCGGGAGTCGTTCCCCAGTGGCCCAATAGCCGCGGCTTGACCTGATCCATCCGTAATGATTGACGAAGCAGAGGGTTGTCTTTGAGGTAAATCTGCCCAATGGACAGGTAATTGGCGGCGCGCCACCAAGCGTCTATTTTTTGAAGCAGTTCTGGGGAAAGTGGGCGATCCATAGTCTTCAGTCTGGCGTATCCGCTCCGAATTTACAGCGTCGTCGGTTCGTTGGTGCGTCCGGAAAAGCCTTCGTGCCGCTTCTGATCGTTACCGCAGTACGGCGTCCAGGGAATCGCCTCCAATCGGCTGGACTCGATGCGCCGCCCGCAATCGATACGTTTACCGTAGGTACCCTGCTCGATGGGCGCCAGTGCTTCCCGGAACCTGTAGCATAACCTGCCAGTCCGAATCAGCCTGCTGAAACTGCCGCTCGCTGTCCTCGGAAGAAACCACCTGGTCCATGTGACCCTGTACCTCGGGTCGAGCGTCGTCGCGCCCTCCGCCTCATGCCGCGAAATGTCAGCCTGAAGATCCTGCTCTTTCTGTTGCAATCGTTTCTTATATGCAGCGATGTCCACGTGATTCTCGGAGGGGTCTACGGCCCGCTAACCGATCTAACAATGGTTGTGAGCATCTCTCCAGCCCACGTTGGGAATGCTTTCGAGCGGCCCGTGCCATCAGCGGCCTAACCTGAACAAAACCAGCAACGCGTGCACAGTTCACAGCCATCTAGGAACAAACTCAGGGTGAAGTGCGCTCGGCCCATCCTGGGCTTAGGTGTTTTTCCGGAAGCGATCGCGGGGCGAGGCCTTCACAGTTCAGATGTATCCTCTTCGGTCTCGCCCAGGTCCGGCTTACGATCCTCCATCTCGCGATCCTCCTCCGACCATTCGCGGGGCTGGTTCTCGAGCGGCTCTTCATTGTCTTTCCTATCAAGTGCTTTATCCTTGGGAATCATATCGTGGCTCCTTGCATTGCAGAGCACGAAACCGGCCAAATGGCTTGTGCGCCCCGCCCTAAGACGACCACGGAACCGCCTTGCCATGCGCTTAGCCCCGGTGGATCGAGCACGAACAAAATTTCCAACTAGACCACCCGCCGCCCCCGAATCTTTGCTTCCCAATTGCCGCCGAATACGTGACCATAAACACAGGACGCCAAATCGGAACATGTGTCGCCTCAGGGCGCTGAACGTGTTCAATCCGGGGACCGATAGTTTCACCATCGGCGGCTTGTGCTGAAATATCGGCACCCATGAATCACGCTTCTCTAGATGATCCTGGCACCTCGCTGTTCAAGATGGCGCCCAATGCGCTGTAGGACTGTCGGGAAAGCGTTTGAGGGCTCCAAGCTCAAGTTGGGGTCGATGCCACGAATTTTTGCGACAACCAGTTTCTCGCCGCCGCCACATCGTCTGGTCCTAGCTCATGGCCGCCAGCGTGCCGGTGTACCTCAACCTCGGCGCCAAACGTCTCAAACAATTGCACGAGCGTCTCGGCATTACCGCGATGTACGATTGGGTCGCGAGTCCCAGATGCGAGAAATATTTTTACTCGGCTAAGATCCGCCGGAAAGTCGGGCGTGAAGGGTACCATCGCGCGGAAAAGAACAGCGCCCGACAGGAGATGCGGATGCAATAGCAACAGACTGGCCGCGATATTTGCACCATTCGAATATCCAACCGCTACGATCTTATTCGTACGAAGGCGATAATGTTCCAACGCGCTCGTTACGAACTCATGCAGCTCATGCGTTCGAAACTTCAAATCTTCGACGTCGAATACTCCTTCCGCGAAGCGTCTGAAAAATCGCGGCATGCCCTGCTCGATCACGCGGCCTCTTGGACTGAGCATAGCGGCGCCTGACAACAACTCTTTGCCGAGCGGCAAGAGATCGTTCTCATCTCCGCCCGTTCCGTGGAGCAGCAGCAGCGTGATCCCTGCGCCATGCGCCGTAGCGGGAACGAATTGGTGAACGAACTTCACGTTGAGTTCTGCCATGAGAGTTAACGCATGCTTGCTACTGGCAGATGCACTTTGGGCAAGATTGCTTCAAGCTCGGTACGCGAGGGCTCAAGCCACGGAGGCAGCAGCAGGTGAGTGCCCAACTCGCTTGCCGGCTCATCAATCGCGAAGCCGGGCGGGTCGGTAGCGATTTCAAAGAGCACGCCTCCAGGCTCCCGGAAATAGATCGAGTGGAAATACTTTCGATCAATCACGGGGGTGACGTTATATGCCCCAAGAACGGACCGCCACAGCACTTGCTGTTCATCGGTCGGAGTGCGCCAGGCTACATGGTGCACCGTCCCGACAGACACACGGCCGGCCCTGCCCGCCGGTATGCATAGAATATCCACGATGGTTCCGCTTCCGCCCGGAGAGACGGCATAGCGAAAGCGATTGCCTTTTGAGTCCACCAGCCGAAATCCTAGCGTTTCCGTAAGGAGCCCTGCTGTCCGTTCGTAGCCCTCCTCCGAGAGAGTTACATGGTGGAAGCCCCGAATCGCGAAATCAACGGGCACAGGCCCGTGCTCCCAGACGCGGTCGGGGTTTGCATCGGGCGAGCTGACGAGTTCCAGTTGAAGACCGTCCGGATCCACGAAAGCGAGAGCGCGCTCGTCTGAAAAAGAACGACTCTCGTTTTGGTCAATTGAATGCTCACGAAGACGCTTCTGCCAGTAGTCCAGGGCTCCGTCTGGCACGGCGAACGATGTCACCGTCAACTGACCCGTGCCGACGTGTCCTTGCATAGCACCGGGCCACGGGAAGAACGTCAGGATTGTTCCGGGGTGCCCTTGGCCGTCTCCGTAATACAAATGATACGTCGTGGGATCATCGAAATTGACCGTAAGCTTGACGAGGCGCAATCCGAGCACGCCTGCATAGAAATCGATATTTCTTTGCGGTTCACCGGCGATTGCAGTCACGTGATGGAGTCCCAGGATTTGTTTGTCCATATTCTCACTCGACCAGTTCAGGTAGCGTAGCAATTGCGCAAC
>Ga0070681_10006912_pt1 | contig 11046 bp, 9 predicted proteins | sample KBSC83BmetaG_FD_65650 | JGI IMG/M metagenome (GOLD analysis project Ga0070681, IMG submission 65650) | Corn rhizosphere microbial communities from Kellogg Biological Station, Michigan, USA - KBS C8-3B metaG | ecosystem: Host-associated > Plants > Roots > Rhizosphere | place: USA: Michigan...
ACAAACCCATAGGCCCCCGCACTCATCACCGCAAGCATGTCACCCGGGTTGACTTCAGGTAGTGACCGGTCCTTTGCCAAAAAATCACCTGATTCACAAACCGGGCCGACGACATCCACATTGTGCTTGGGTCGCTGCAGTACCGATTCGGACAGGGGACGAATTTCGTGATAGGCCCCGTAGAGGCTTGGTCTGATCAGATCGTTCATCGCCGCGTCGACGATAATAAACCGTTTGGCGTCACCGTCCTTACGATACAATACCTTCGTCACGAGAATGCCGGCGTTGCCGACAATGACGCGACCCGGCTCCATGATGAGCGTGACATGCAAATCCCTCAGGAGTGGCGACACCGCATCCGCAAGGTCCTGCGGCAACGGCGGCGTTTCGTCCGAGTAGGTAATGCCGAGACCGCCGCCAATATTGACATACCGGAGATCGATCCCCTGAGCCTTCAAGGCGCCAACCAGCGTCACGACCTTCTTGACGGCTTCGACAAAGGGAGTCACCTCCGTCAACTGCGATCCGATATGCTTATGAACCCCGACGACATCGATATGTGCGAGAGTAGACGCCAGCGTGAATTCTTCAAGCGCCCGATCAGCGGCAATCCCAAACTTGCTTTTCTTGAGGCCGGTTGAAATGTAGGGATGCGTTTTCGGATCGATGTCGGGATTGATACGCAAGGCCACTCTAGCTTTGGTCCCGACAGAAGCCGCCACTTCATTGATCGCCTGCAGTTCCGCCGAAGATTCCACATTGAACATGAGGATGTCGGCCTTCAAGGCTTCGCGAATCTCTTCGGCATTCTTCCCGACTCCTGCAAAGACGATCTTCGAGGGTGGAACGCCGGCTTTGAGCGCCCGGAAGAGTTCGCCGCCGGACACAATATCCACGCCGCTTCCTTCCTTCGCCATGAGACGGAGGATCGCAATATTGGAGTTGGCCTTCATGGCGAAGGCGATCACATGCGGCACGCTCTTGAAGGCCCCGTCGTACGCCCGGAAATGGCGGACAAGGGTCGCATGACTGTAGATGTAACATGGCGTACCGACTTCTTTGGCGATGCGGCTGACCGGCACCTGCTCGCAATAGAGTTCGCCCTCTCGATATTCGAAATTATGCATCCTGCAAATCCTCATTCAACAGCTCGAGACCAGTGAGCGAAAATCCCTGCAACGAGGCCTCAAAGGCGTCCTTAAACTTGCGGTAACGGACCTTCACGTGCGGAATCGCGACGTTCATCGCGTCAGAATCCACCAACGCCTTCAAGGCGTCGGGCGTCGCCAATTTGAGGTGCTCGAAATTTACGATGATGTCCATACGCGCCTGGTCGGCTGCATTCTTGATCCGCCTCATAAGTTCCTGGGCATTCAGCTTGTCGAGGGTGCCCTCAAGATCCACGAATAAAGCCGCAAATTTGTCATGCCGCTTGGCCTTGATGTTGAGCACCAGATTCTGGGCCGATAGTGCCGCCGGATCGAAGCGCTGTTTCAGCGCATGCAGCGCGCTGGGAATCAATTGTTCCTTGTCGAGCACGGGAAGCTTTGCCTGGAGATTCTTCAACACGCCCGCAAGCGGTGACAGCGAGCCTTTGGGACAGGACCGCTTCACTAACTTCCGAAACTCACGATTCATTTCCCATCGTGGAATCAGCCGCTGACTCGTACCGGACAGCCGTTTCCAGATAGAAGGGAGCGAGTAGAATTCGTGGTTGGCCCAGTGGAAGCCTTCCTGCAATTGCTCCGGGGTCATCCGGCTCGGCTGAAACACGACATGCTTGCCGTCGTACTTCGCCCAATCTCTGTCGAAGATTCGACCGGCCTTTTCGTAACGGTCGAACAGCGCGGTACCGGGAAGCGGGGTCAGCACATTAAAGTATGCCAGCTCCACTTGGTTCTTCGTCAAAAAGTCCACGGCCCGTTCGAAGACCGACTCGTCGTCGCTGTCGAATCCGAACACGATCCCCGGATTCACCATAATCCCGTAATCGTGGAACATCTTAATCTCCTGGGAGAACTTCTGGACTCGATTAAAGGGCTTGTTTGTCTCTTCCAGAGAGTCTTCATCCAATGACTCCATTCCGACGAAGACCGACACGCAGCCACTCTCGGCGGCGAGCTTGACCATCTCCTCGTCGTCAGCCAGAAACAGCGTGGACTGGCATCCCCATTTGATTTTGAGCGGCTTCAGCGCGGCCCACAATTCACGACAATAGGCCCGGTTGCTGTTGTGTAAGTCATCGACGAACGCCACGATGCTTCCGTCCTCGATTCCCACTCGAATTCGAAGTGCCGTGACGAAGGCGTTCCACAGCGGCTCGTCACGTAATCGTTCGACTAATTCACTGCGGATCCATCGCTGGACGTTTCGGAGTTCCGTAACCACTTCCGGGACCGGACGACGCCTCGTTGTCTTCCCGTTAAATGGGGACACGCTGCAGAACTCGCAGTCGAAGTGGCAACCTCTGGTCGTAAAGCTACACTGTCTGGTCATATAGGAGTCGGGGCTCAGCAATTCGACACGCGGGCTTTTGTACTGTTCCAGCGAGGGGAACGCACTCATCTTGTACATGCGCTGCATCTGCCCCGCCTCAAAATCCGCAACCAACTGCGGCCACAGATCTTCGGCTTCTCCACACACAATCGCGTCGGCATATCGAAGGGCTTCATCAGGACAGTAGGTGGGATGGACCCCGCCCATGATGATGGTCTTGCCACGCCTCCGAAATTCCGTCGCGATCTCATAGGCACGTGGGGCATAGCAGGTCATGATGGAAAGACCGACCATGTCACAGGGATGGTCGAAATCGATGTCCTGAACCGCTTCATCGACCAAATCAACATGCCAATGTGGCGGTGTATAGGCCGCAATTGTCGGCAGGCTCAGCTTAGGAAACCACACAGCACGCCGTTCGGAGGCCGTCAATCGATACGGGTTGTTTCGCGGATAGGGATCCACCAGCAACAGCCGCTTGCGCGACGCGTGGTTCACCATCGCTGCCTGCTCTATGGACCGGTTGTGCCGCCCGGGCTGAATGAGTTCCATCAGTTGATCCTCCTCACCGCTGTCCGGTTATCCTGCGATAACATATCCGGCAGATGAAGGCTCCATCATAACTAACATGACTAACGAGTTCCTACCGGCCGCAGGGGAGGCAGGTTGACATCCTGTCCCTGAAGCAGGGGATCGACTGGAGGCTCGGTGGACTCGCCGGCCGGTGCGGGCTCACGCTGCTTGTCCTCCAGATCTTCTAACTTCTTTTGTCGTTCAATCGTCGGAGTCACTCCGACATTTTCCGGAGGGACCGGTGGTCCGACGACCCCGCACCCGACAATCCCCCCAAGCATCATACCAACCAAGACCGGCGTGACACTCCGCATGGAACCCTTCACGAAAGCATCCGCTCGAGATCTTTGATCCGTCGCTCCACACGCAGGCGTGCCGTTCCGCCGACCTGAGACTTCCGGTCGATCGCTGCAGTAACCGTCAACCGCAAGAATATACCCTTTTCAATGCGTTGAGAAAAGTTTCGTAACTCCTCGAGCGAGAAGTCCGTGAGTTCCCGGCCTTGGTCCAATGCGGCACGCACCAGTCGGCCCGTAATCTCATGCGCTTCCCGAAATGGCACACCCCTGGTCACAAGATAGTCCGCCACCTCCGTCGCCAACATCCCACCGCCCTGAACCGCCTGTTTGAGGACGTCCCGGTTTACCGTGAGCCGCCGCATCAACTCCGTCAGAACCTCGACCGATGCAGCCACCGTATCGAGACCATCGAAAAGCGCCGGCTTATCCTCCTGAAGGTCTCGATTATAACTCAAAGGCAAGGCCTTGAGAGTCGTGAGCAAGTTGATGAGATGCCCATAAACACGTCCCGTCTTACCCCGTACCAATTCAGGCACATCGGGATTTTTCTTTTGTGGCATCATGCTGCTACCTGTGCAGAACGCATCCGGAAGCTCGACGAACTGGAACTCCTGAGACGACCAGAGGATCAATTCTTCACTGAGCCGGGACAGGTGCATCATCGTGATGGAGAGCGCCGAGGCCACCTCGATCATGAAATCCCGGTCAGAGACGGCATCGAGACTGTTTTGCGTCACGGCAGGAAAACCCAACAGGCTCGCGGTGAACCGGCGATCGACGGGGTAGTTGGTCCCTGCCAGTGCGCCAGACCCCAGCGGCATCACATTCAATCGCACCGAGGCATCGCGCAATCGCCCCTTGTCTCGCTCGAACATTTCCACATAGGCCAGGAGATGATGCGCGAATAGCACCGGCTGCGCCCGCTGGAGATGCGTGTAACCCGGCATCGCCACGGTCCGATTCGCCTTCCCCTTTGCCACCAAAATCCGCTGAAAGTGTTCCAGATGCGCCAGGAGCTGACTGATGTGATCCCGCAAATAGAGCCGGATATCCAGCGCGACCTGGTCGTTGCGACTCCTTCCCGTATGTAATTTACCTCCGAGGGTACCGATCAACTCGGTCAGCCGGCGCTCGATTGCCATGTGAATATCTTCATCTCGCGGCGCAAAGCGAAAGCGGCCTCGCTCCAGTTCCGTCTTCACCGACTCCAAGCCCCGCACGATCGTCTTCGTTTCAGAAGTCGTCAACACTCGCGCCTTCTCCAACGTCTTACAATGGGCAATGCTCCCCTGGATGTCATAGGCATACAGCCGGCGATCGACCGCCACCGACACGGTGAAGGATTCCACTAAACGGTTCGTCTTGTGCCTGAATCGCCCGCCCCAGGCCTTTCCGCCGTTGGGCGCGAGGGGGCTGTGGCCCTTTGATCGTGGCATTAGGTGGAGGCTTTCTTTCGTTGGGCTCGGATCTTCAATCGCAACGCGTTCAAGCGAATGAAACCCTCGGCATCCTTCTGGTTGTAGACCTCGTCCTCTTCAAATGTGGCAATGTCGAGACGATAGAGCGAGTTCTTCGACTTGCGCCCCGCCAACGTGCAACTCCCCTTATACAGTTTCACCCGGGCCGTGCCGGTCACGTCCTTTTGTGCGGCATCGATCGACGCCTGAATCATCTCCCGCTCAGGACTGAACCAATAACCGTTGTAAATCAGATCAGCGAAGCGCGGAATCAAACTGTCCCTGAAGTGAAGCACCTCGCGATCCATTGTCAAGGACTCGAGTCCTCGATGTGCCACATGGAGGATCGTCCCGCCGGGAGTTTCATAGACCCCGCGGGATTTCATCCCGACGTAGCGATTCTCCACCAGATCGACGCGCCCGACCCCATGCGCGCCTCCCAATTTATTGAGGTGGGCCAACAACGTCGCCGGGCTCATTTTCCTTCCGTCGACCGACACGGGATTGCCGGCCTCGTAGCCGATCTCCACTTGAAGGGGCTTGTTCGGTGCCTGCTCAGGCGAGACGGTCATTTGAAAGATTTCATCCGGCGGGGATTCCCAGGGATCTTCCAAAATACCGCCTTCATAGCTCACGTGAAATAAATTCAGATCCATACTGTAGGGCTTGGCTTTGGTCGCCGTGACGGGAATGCCATGCCGCTCGGCATACTCGATCAATTCGCGTCGCGAACGCATCGTCCATTCACGCCACGGGGCAATGATCTTCAGATTCGGAGCCAACGCTGTGTAGGTCAGTTCGAATCGCACTTGGTCATTGCCCTTTCCTGTGGCGCCATGCGATACCGCCTCGGCGCCTTCCTTGATCGCGATCTCGGCCTGCCGCCGCGCGATGAGGGGTCGGGCGATCGATGTCCCGAGGAGATAGGTGCCTTCATATATCGCATTGCCGCGCAACATCGGGAAGACATAGTCTTTCACGAAGGTTTCGCGCAGATCTTCGACGTAGACTTTTTTCACACCGAGCTTTTGCGCCTTCGCCTTGATCGCTTGCAGATCTTCGCCTTGTCCCAGGTCGGCGCAGAAGGCGATGACCTCGCAGCCGTAGGTTTCTTGAATCCACTTCAGGATCACGGAGGTATCGAGGCCACCTGAATAGGCCAACACCACCCTCTTAATCGCGCGACTCATCGTTTCCTTCGACTCCTTTTGCCGAGTAAGCTTGTTAAGATGGCCTTCTGCATATGTAGCCGATTCTCCGCCTGGTCGATAATAACCGACTGTGGTCCATCCAGAACATCGGCGCTGATCTCCTCCCCTCGATGGGCGGGTAAACAATGCATTACGATCGCATCAGGCTTGGCGCGGTGTAGCAGCCGACTGTTTACTTGATAGGGAGCCAGGACTTTTAATCGTCGGGCATGCTCCCGTTCCCGCCCCATACTGATCCAGACGTCCGTATAGATGACGTCCGCCTCCTTCGCAGCCACATGGGGATCGTGTCCGATCTCGATCAGTGCTCCGGTTTTTGCCGCTTCTAACCGAGCCCTGTCAACGACGTGTTGCTCCGGTTGATACCCGACGGGACAACCGAGCGTGATGATCATCCCCATCTTTGCCGCCGCTTCGATCAGGGAATTCGCCACGTTGTTGCCATCGCCGATATAGGCGATCTTGACGCCCTTCAATCGACCCTTCATTTCTTGGATAGTCAGCAGATCTGAAAGGGCCTGACAGGGATGGCTGAGGTCGGTCAAACCGTTGATCACCGGCATCGTCGCTTCCCTCGCCCACTCCTCCACGATCGAGTGGTCATAGGTACGGATGACGATCGCGTCGAGGTAGCGCGACAATACACGCGCCGTATCGGCGACGCTTTCCCCGCGCGAGAGCTGGATGTCGGCCATGGGCAACACCAACGCGTGCCCACCCAGCTGATTCATACCTGCTTCGAACGAGACTCTCGTTCGCGTTGACGGTTTCTGGAACAGGAGCCCTAAGGTCTTCCCCGGAAGCAGCGGATGAGGAATCCCCCGTCGCTGTTTATCCTTCAGCAGAGCCGCGGACCTCAGCAGACTTTCGACCTCTCGCCGGCTGATCGCCGCGATATCCAGAAAATCTTTTCCCCCGGCCTGGAGTGCTGTGTTTTGCATGGTTATACCGGATCCTAATGGGCGAAGAATGCCTTAGGCGGCCTGTTTGTTGAAAATCTGAGCCAGCGTGTCGAGCAATCGATCGATCTCAAGCTGGGTGATGATCAATGGCGGCACGAAGCGAAGGACATGCTCCCCTGTCCCATTAATCAAAATACCTCGCGCTAAACACTCGCTCACGACGGTGTTCCCATCCATATCGAGTTCAATCCCCTGCAAGAGTCCGAGCCCCCTCACCTCTCGCACCACCCGGTGGCGCTCCTTACAGTCGGATAATCCCTTTGCGAAATACTCCCCCATCCTGCGGGCATGGTCGAGTACCTGGCCATCCAGGAGAACGCGACAGACGGCCAGTCCTGCGGCACAGGCGAGCGGATTGCCCCCAAACGTCGACGCATGACTGCCGGGCGAGAAGGCTTTGGCCACGGAGTCGGTCGCGAGACACGCGCCGATCGGCATACCGCCTCCCAGTCCCTTGGCCAAGGTCATGATATCCGGCTGCACTCCCAACTGCTCATAGGCGAAAAGCGTCCCGGTCCGTCCCATCCCGGTCTGCACTTCATCGAAAATCAAGACCACGTCTTTTTGGGCGCACAGGTCTTTCACCTGTCTCAAATACTCTCGATCCGCGACGTAGACGCCCCCCTCACCCTGAATCGGCTCGAGCATAATTGCTGCAGTTTTATCACTGACGGCTCGTTCCAATTCCTCCAGATCATTGAAGGCCACATAATGAAATCCTGGCAGCAAGGGTTCGAAGCCCCTTTGAACCTTTTCTTGGCCTGTCGCCGTCAAAGTCGCCATAGTCCTGCCATGGAACGAATTCTTCATCGTGATGATCTCGAACCGTGCTGCGCCATACTTGTCATGGGAATAGCGGCGTGCCAGTTTGATCGCGGCTTCATTTGCCTCCGCTCCGCTGTTACAGAAGAATACTTTGTCGGCAAACGAGTGCTCCACCAGCATTTGAGCCAGCTTCACCTGTGGCTCGCTGTAATAGAGATTCGAGGTGTGGATCAATTGTGCAGCTTGGCGTTGGATCGCTTGAACAAGGTCCGGATGGCCATGTCCCAGTAAATTGACCGCGATGCCCCCGACGAAATCGAGGTACTCTCGCCCCTCAAGGTCGTACACCTTCGTTCCCCGCCCTCTCACGATCGAGAGTGGTTGACGCGTATAGGTCTGCATCAAATAATGCGCGGCGCCTTGCTTCAGCTCTTCGGTAGGCATGACCGTCGTATCCCCTTGTAAAGTAAGGGAAGGTAGCATAGGCTTCGCAAGGGAAGCAACTTCAAAGGGACAGCAGGATGATTGAGACGCAATCGAACCGCTTCTTTACGCAAGCGGGGCCTCCATTGTGATACCCTCTGGCCGATGAGATCCTGCGCGCAATGCCAGCAACAGAATCAAGAAGACGCTAAATTCTGCTACCAGTGCGGGAATACGCTCGCCGTGGAGCCTGAACCGCCCATCGCCGCTGTCGCCGCGCCACACGGTGACGAAGCCCTTTGGCGCCAATTCATCGGTCTCCATGCCGACCGTTACTTGGAACATTTTAAGAAGTTCGGATTGGGAGAAGAGCCGAAGTTCGCCCTGACGTGGAATTGGCCGGCCTTTCTTTATATTTCCTTTCTTTGGTTCCTCTACCGAAAAATGTACGTGTACGCCGTGGTCTATGCCCTCGGTCCGATGATCTCAACCTACTTGACCGGCGATCTGACCGTGGGTCTCGTCTGGAGTATCATGGCCGGAGCGACTGCAAACTATGTGTACTACTGGCACTGTCGCGAACAAATCGGAGAGATCAAGAAGGCCTCATGGGCCGACCCGGTAAAGCAAGACGAGGCATTGAAAGAAGCGGGAGGCGTCCAACCCTATGTGATCTATGTCGGCATCGCATTCTACGTGCTCTTTACGATGGCCATGATCAAAATGCTTCAGGACGGTCTCCCGGATTCGGACAGGTTGCCGGTCAGACCTGAAAAGCCTGCCGCGACGAGTATGACGTAAGGAAAAGAAACTTCTCGGAGGCTTGATATTCGTTCAAGAGACAGAGGCACGAACGCTACTGCGTCCGTTGCCACCCGATCCAAGCCTGAAACCAACCGAAGTCCTGCTCATACGCCGCTCCCCCAGAATCGGAGGCTTCCTGCTTCTGCTCAATCTGCGTATAGGTACGCGGCCAGTTCTTTTGCCACCAGGACTTGAGTTCATCCGACGCATAGGCCTGGCCGTTCGGTTGCAACATGCCCGCCGCCGCACAGACCGGCGCGATTAGGGGCCAGTAGCGATCTTTGCCGAGGCCAAGGCTGCGGAAGTGTTCCCGCAGAAGGAACACCACCCAAAGCTCCGCACTATGTTTCTTGTTATGTTTAAAGGGTTGCGTCTGCCGGAGTGGAACCGGATCGAATTGCTTGATGACCGACGTATAGTCTGGGCCGCCATAACTCCCTGCCACCTCGGCAATGCCTTCCAGCATCTTTCCCAATTCAACTTCCGCGACAGGTGAAGCAGCCGGTCCTCCGCTCATGGCCGAATCTACAAGAGGGTTCGGGGTGGTCAGCAATTCGATCAAGGGCTTCAGTTCTCGCAGACGCACGGTTGCCGCTTTTAAAATCTGCTCCGATTCCAGCCAATAGTCAGGATCGTTCTTCGTGAGCCGTTCTCGACCAGGCGGCGGGAGTACTGTCGGCACCCAATATCGCATGAGCACAAAGAGAATATAGTCGACCTGTGCGCCAACTTGGACGATCCGATCAAACACATGGCCCGCCCGCATCGCCATGAAGAAATCGTGTGCGCGGTCGGCGACGTGCAGACGTTCGCCGATCCCGCTCCACCACACCTCAAGCGCAGACCAGTTCATATCGGAAGGCGGCGAGGTGGTCATACCGTCGGAGTATCCTGTATGGAGAGTAGGGCGGCATGGTACTGCTGGTCTGTATCGAAATCAACCGCTTGACTTCGATACCTGTTCCAGTATGCTTTGGCTTGTGAAGATATCCCTTCAATCTCGAGAGGAACGAACGATGGCTCGATTGGTCTTGCTCCGTCACGGGGAATCACAATGGAACCTGGAAAATCGCTTTACGGGATGGGTCGATGTCCCCCTGACTTCGCGAGGGGTGCAGGAGGCCAAGAATGCGGGGGATAAGCTTCGGGGTTTTACGTTCGATCGTGCATTTACCTCCGTACTCGCGCGCGCGAATGAAACGCTCCGGTTGGTGCTCGAGGCGATCGGGCAGTCGAATATTACCATCGAAAAGGACAAAGCGCTTAATGAGCGGATGTACGGCGAGCTACAGGGGTTGAACAAGGCCGAAACCGCAAAGAAATACGGCGAGGGACAGGTGAAAATCTGGCGCCGCAGTTACGACGTGCGTCCGCCGGGAGGGGAAAGCCTGAAAGATACTGCGGAGCGCGTGTTGCCTTATTATGACCAGTCCATCAAGCCCTATCTCTTGAAGGGTGAAACCATTCTCGTCGCGGCGCATGGAAACAGCCTGCGCGCCCTGATCATGGAATTAGAGCAGCTCTCCCGCGAGCAAGTTCTGGAGTTGAATATTCCGACAGGTGCGCCCTTGCTATATGAATTGAACCAGACGGCAAAGGTTGTCAATCACCGCTATCTCTAAGAGGCCATGGCGGGTCATGTAATTAGCCGATATCTGCCAGTAACTGTCCGTACGTCTCGACCGGCACAAAATCAATTAACAGAGTGAGTAGATTGCGTCGCTCCTCCTCTTTGATCAGTCGATTTTCTTCCATCAGCGAAGCGGCTTCCGCACTCACGGCTAGCGGACTTACCCCCTCTTCGACCAAACGCCTGTATCGGCGTCGACGTTCCTGCCACTCATTAAGATAGGCGGTCCAGGCAGCCGGACCGACGGGAACAGTTGTACCCCATCCTGCCTCCATCGCATCCAAGATGAGTTCCGACAGCGCAGACTGGTACTTCTGAGGAATGTGCGCCTCAATTGCGGCGAAAATCCAAAACAGATTCAGCGAGAGCACTTCTTGCGTAATCGCCTGAGCCTGTTCCCTTGTCGCATCGATCCCGTATTCCTCC
>Ga0070681_10006913_pt1 | contig 11044 bp, 11 predicted proteins | sample KBSC83BmetaG_FD_65650 | JGI IMG/M metagenome (GOLD analysis project Ga0070681, IMG submission 65650) | Corn rhizosphere microbial communities from Kellogg Biological Station, Michigan, USA - KBS C8-3B metaG | ecosystem: Host-associated > Plants > Roots > Rhizosphere | place: USA: Michigan...
GAGCGCGAGCAGGCCGAGCGCGCGCACCTGCAGTCCTTCGTCGACCGCTTCAAGGCCAAGGCCAGCAAGGCCAAGCAGGCGCAGTCGCGGATGAAGCGGCTGGAAAAGCTGGCCGGCACCGAGGCGGTGCGCGCCGAGCGGCCCTTCAGCTTCCAGTTTCCAGTGCCGGGGCGGCTGCCCGATTCGATGCTGCAACTGGAGGACATCATCGCTGGCTACGCATTGCTCCCTCTCCCTACGGGGGAGAGGGCTGGGGTGAGGGGCCACGCTGAGAAGGGGCTTCCGGCAAGCCCCGGCCCCTCACCTCAATCCTCTCCCCCGAGGGGAGAGGAGGCCATGGTCGTCCTTGCAGACGTGCGTTTCTCCATTGAAGCGGGCGAGCGGATCGGCCTGCTCGGCCCGAACGGCGCGGGCAAGTCCACCCTGGTGAAGACCCTGGTCGGCGAACTCGAACCGTTCGGCGGCGAGCGCAAGGCGCACAAGGACCTGAAGATCGGCTACTTCGCCCAGCACACGGTGGAGAGCCTGCGCGAAGGCGCCAGCCCGCTCGATCACCTGATGGACAAGGCACCGGGCGTGGCCACCCAGGTCATGCGCGATTTCCTCGGCACCTGGAATTTCGCCGGCGATCGTGCGTTCGAGTCAGTCGATGGCTTCTCGGGCGGCGAGCGGGCGCGTTTGGCGCTGGCCCTGATCGCCTGGGACAAGCCGAACCTGCTGCTGCTCGACGAGCCGACCAACCATCTCGACCTCGACATGCGCGAGGCGCTGGCCGATGCACTGGCCGACTTCGACGGCGCGCTGGTGCTGGTCTCGCACGATCGCCATTTGCTGGGCATGGTCTGCGACAGTTTCTGGCGCGTCGCCGACGGCGAGGTGGCGAGTTTCGATGGTGACCTGGACGACTACGCACGCTGGCTGAAGGCGCGCGGCAGCGCAGCGAAGAAGAACGCGAAAAAAATGGAAGAGTGCGGGCAGGGAAGCCCGCTTCCTGATCCTCGCGTGCAGGACGCGCACACAAGTACCGCCCGCCGCCAAGCCGTTGCCCAGCGCGGCAACGAAAAGGCCGCACGGCAGCGGGTGAAGAAGATCGAAACCCGCACGGCCACGATCGATGTCGAACTGGCCGCGCTGGAAACCAGGCTGGCCGATCCGGCGACCTACAACGGCCCCACCCAGGAACTGATGCAACTGGGCCAGCGCCAGGCCGAACTGCGCGGGGAGAAGGAAATGCTGGAGACGGAATGGCTGGAACTGGTCGGCCAACTGGAGGCCTAGGCATGCTGACACCGGAGCCGTCATTGCAACTGTGGCTGCCTGCGCTGGCGCATGTCGAGCCAGATCATCCGTTGCGCGAATGGCTGCCGCGCGCCGACCGATTGAGTGCCGGCGGCAGCGGATACCTGGGCGGGCTCGGCGACTATTTCAGCGGCGTCGATGCCAGCGTGCCCGCGGCGGCGATCACGCGCGAGTTTCTCGCCGGCGATGCCGGCGATGCGTCGTGGTTGTCGGCCGATCCCGCCTGGGTGCGGCCCGACATGAATGGCGTGCGCCTGCTGGCCTGCGGTCAGCTGCAGTTGAGCATGGACGAAGCGCAGGCATTCGCCGCGATGCTGCGACCGGTGTTCGACGAGGCCGGCATGCAGCTGGAGGTTTCCACGCCGGATCGCTGGCATCTGCGGCTGCCCGCCGACATGCCATTGCCCGATTTCGACGCGCCCGAGCAGGCGCTGGGCGAGGATCTGTCGCAGCATTTGCCACCGGGCCCGGAAGGACGCCGCTGGCGCGTGCTGCTCAACGAGATCCAGGTGCTGCTGCACCAGCATCCACTGAACGCCGCGCGTCGCGCGCGTGGGCTGTCGCCGGTCAACAGTCTGTGGCTGTGGGGCGGTGGCACGCTGCCGGAACCGCCGCACAGCGCGTTGCATGGCGTGATCAGCGACGACCTGCTGCTGCGTGCGCTGGCCAGTCGTGCGGCCGTCGCGCAACAGTCGCGCACGCCGGAGAACGTGGCCGCTGCCGCCTCGGCGTGGCTGATCGATCTGCAGGATCTGCCGGCCGACGAACTGGCCACGCGCTGGTGGCCCATGCTGCAGCCGCTGCTCGAACATCGCGACGTGCTGCTGCACTTCGCCAGCGGCGAACGCTGGCAGCACAGGCCCTGGCATCGCTGGCGCATCTGGCGCGGGACGGGGCGTTGAGTACGCTGCAACTGCGCCGGCGCGAAAGTCGCGGCGAACCCGCGGGCTGGCCCGACTCGGTGCACCCGGTGCTGCAGCGGATCTACGCCGCGCGCGGCGTGATGGAACCCGGCCAGGCCGAACACCGGCTGGCGCGGCTGCTGTCGCCGAAAACACTGGGCGGCATGGCTCAGGCAGTCGACTTGCTGGTCGAGGCGATTCGCGGCGACTGGTCGATCCTGATCGCCGGCGACTACGACTGCGACGGCGCCACCGGCACCGCGGTGGCCGTGCGCGGACTGCGCCGGCTCGGCGCGAAACAGGTCGGCTACGCCATCCCGAACCGCTTCACGCATGGCTATGGTCTGAGCCCCGCGTTTGTCGCCTCGCTGCAGCCGACGCCGCAACTGATCGTCACCGTCGACAACGGCGTGGCCAGCATCGCCGGCGTGACGGCGGCGAAGGCGCGTGGCATCAAGGTCATCGTCACCGACCACCATCTGCCCGGCGCGCAGCTGCCGGAATGCGATGCGATGGTCAATCCGAATCTGCTCGGCGATCCGTTCCCGAGCAAGATGCTTGCTGGCGTGGGTGTGATGTTCTACCTGCTGCTTTCGCTGCGCGCGAAGCTGCACGAGCAGGGTGCGTTCGGCGTGGCCAAGCCGGATCTGTCGAGCCTGCTCGACCTGGTGGCGCTGGGCACGGTGGCCGACCTGGTGCCGCTGGATTTCAACAATCGCGTGCTGGTCGAGGCCGGCCTGCAGCGCATGCGCAGCGGACGTTCCTGTGCCGGCATCGCCGCCCTGGTCGAGGTCGGCAAGCGCAGCATGACGACGCTGTGTTCCAGTGACCTGGGTTTCGCCGTCGGGCCTCGCTTGAACGCGGCCGGCCGGCTGGAAGACATGCGCCTGGGCGTCGAATGCCTGCTCACCGACGACGCGGCGCAGGCGCAGCAATACGCCGGTCGACTCGACGCGATCAACCGCGAGCGCCGCGACCTGCAGGCGTCGATGGTGGCCGAGGCCGAGCAGATGGTGGTCGGCCTGACCGGCATCGATGCTGTCGGCGTGGCGCTGTACGAGCCGTCATGGCACGCCGGCGTGATCGGCCTGGTCGCCTCCAAGCTGAAGGATCGCCTGCATCGCCCGGTGATCGCGTTCGCCCCCGCTTCCATCGATGAGTGCGGCGACGGATCGCCGCTTTTTGATCTTCGCGCACGGGATGTGCGCAACAGTAGCGCCGACACCGACCATCTGCGCGGCTCGGCGCGCTCGATCGCCGGCTTCCACATCCGCGATGCGCTGGCTGCGATCGACACGCGCCAGCCCGGCCTGATCGAACGCTTCGGCGGCCATGCGATGGCGGCCGGGTTGAGTCTGAAAACGGCCGACTACCCGCGCTTCGCGGCGGCATTCGACGCCATCGCGCGCGAGTTGATCGATGCCGAACGCCTGCAGGCGGTGCTCTATACCGACGGTGAACTGCCGCCCGGCGCGGCCTCGCTGGAGCTGGCCCGGCAACTCCGCCACGCCGGCCCGTGGGGTCAGGCCTTCCCCGAGCCGCTGTTCGACAACCTGTTCGAATGCGCCAGTTGGAAGGTGATGGGTGAACGCCACCTGCGCCTGCAACTGCGCGACCCACGCGACGGTGTGTTGCACGATGCGGTGATGTTCAACGCATACCACGGCCAGCCACCGCCGCCACGACTGCGCGCTGCCTACGAACTGACCATCAACGACTGGCAGGGTCGTGAGGCGCCGCGGCTACTGTTGCGGCATATCGAGCCGGCTTGAGAAGCGCCCCCACCTTGCACCTTCTTCACGCAGCCTGCGCCATGCTGCCAGCCAGCCAACCACGGAGCACGCACGTGATCGCACAGATCGAAGGGTTGCCTGCCGGCACGCTGGGTTTTCGCGCCCATGGCCAGGTGACCGCGGCGGATTACGAGAACATCATCGTGCCGGACGTTGAGGCGGCGTTCGCGCTGAATCGCAAGTTGCGCCTGCTGTACGTCACCGCCGACGACTTCACCGGCTTCGACCCGGGTGCCATGTGGAATGACGCCAAGCTGGGCGCGCGGCATTTCAGCGGATGGGATCGCGTGGCGCTGGTCACCGATGTGGTCTGGTTGCGCGGTACGGCGACGGCCTTCAGCTTCGCGATACCGGCGCAGTTCCGCCTGTTCCACGGTGCCGAGATCGACGAAGCCACCCGCTGGATTACCGCCCCGGCCATCGACTGATGCGTGTGGCCGAGTTGCATGCGGCACTTGCCATGGCGGGGTCGATCTGTTCAAGTTGGCTCATGCATCCCGTCGCCGCCAGCCGCCTGAACCTCACCGCGCTTTCCGCGCGAGGCTTTATGCTGGCCGGCAACAACAATAATCGCGCGAACAATAACGCCAACCGTTGGCGGGCCCGCGCGTAGCTGCAAGTCTCCACGAAAAATACGCGAAGAAGGCCCGCCCAGTGCGGGCCTTCTTCGTTTTGGCGCACGTCTGTAAAGAGGCGTGCTTTTCCGAAAAGTGCAGCCATGGATGGCCGCTTCTTGACCTTCGCGATCAGGGACGATCGCACAAGCAAAGGCCGCAATCATGTGTTCGATCTTCGGAATATTCGACCTGCAGCCGGGCGATGACCTGGCTGCGTTGCGCCGGCTGGCGCTGGAACTGTCGCAGCGCCAGCGCCATCGCGGGCCGGACTGGAGCGGGGTGTTCGTCGACGCCGGGGTGATCCTGGTGCACGAGCGCCTCGCCATCGTCGACCCGGCCTCGGGAGCGCAGCCGCTGCGTTCGCGCGACGGTGTGCTGGCGCTGGCGGTGAACGGCGAGATCTACAACCATCGCGAATTGCGCGAAGCCAGCGATTACGACTTCACCACCGGCTCGGACTGCGAGGTGATCAACGCGCTGTATCGCAAGCACGGCAGCGACTTCGTGGACGGGCTCAACGGCATCTTCGCGTTCGCGCTGTGGGACGGCGAGGCGCAGCGCTACCTGATCGCACGCGATCCGATCGGCGTCTGCCCGCTGTACTGGGGCCACGATGCGCAAGGCCGTCTGTGCGTGGCGTCCGAGATGAAGGCGCTGGTCGGCGTGTGCGCCGACGTGGCGCCGTTCCCGCCCGGCCACGTCTACGACAGCGCCAGCGGCGAGCTGCGCAGCTACTACGCCAGGCCATGGCGCGACTATGCCGCCACGCGCGGCCATGACGTGGCCGCACCGGCCTTGCGCAAGGCGTTCGAACAGGCCGTGCATCGCCAGCTGATGACCGACGTGCCGTATGGCGTCTTGCTTTCCGGCGGGCTGGATTCATCGCTGGTGGCCGCCTGCGCCGCGCAGTTCGCCCGCGAACGCGTCGAGGACGACGACCGCAGCGAGGCCTGGTGGCCGCGCCTGCATTCGTTCGCGATCGGGCTGGACGGTTCGCCCGACCTGGCCGCCGCGCAGGTCGCCGCCGATGCGCTGGGCACCGTGCATCACGGCTTCGTCTACACCTTCTGGGAAGGGCTTGATGCGTTGCCCGAAGTGATCCGCCACATCGAAACCTACGACGTCACCACCATCCGCGCGGCCACGCCGATGTACCTGCTGGCGAGGCGGATCAAGGCGATGGGGGTGAAGATGGTGCTGTCGGGCGAGGGTTCTGACGAAATTTTCGGTGGCTACCTGTACTTCCACAAGGCACCGTCGGCCGAGGCATTCCACGAGGAGACCGTGCGCAAGCTCGACGCGCTGCACAGTTACGACTGCCTGCGCGCGAACAAGGCGATGATGGCGTGGGGCGTGGAAGCGCGGGTGCCGTTCCTCGACCTGGAGTTCATCGACGTGGCGATGAGTCTCGATGCGAAGCGCAAGATGGCGGGGCAGGGACGGATCGAGAAGGCGGTGCTGCGCGAGGCGTTCGATGGCGCGCTGCCGGACGAGATCCTGTGGCGACAGAAGGAGCAGTTCAGCGACGGCGTGGGCTACGGCTGGATCGACGGGTTGAAGGCGCACGCGGAGCAGGCGGTCAGCGACCGCGAGTTCGCCGCCGCCGCGGCGCGCTACCCGTTCAACACGCCGGCAACCAAGGAGGCGTACTTCTACCGCCGCATCTTCGAGCAGCACTTCCCTGGCGAGGCCTGCGCGGCGACGGTGCCCGGCGGCAAGTCGATCGCCTGCTCGTCGCCGGCGGCGCTGGCCTGGGATCCGGCGTTCGCGAACGCCGCCGATCCGTCCGGACGGGCCGTGAAAGGCGTCCACGCCCAGGCGCTGGCCTGACATTCGCTTCGTAGGGCGGGCATTGCCCGCCGACTTTGAGCGTCGTGACGGAGAGCGGCGGGCAGTGCCCGCCCTACGAAAGCGGGGGCGCTTGCGGCAAACGCGTCTGTTATTCTAGCCAGCTTGCATCCAACCCTGACACCAACATGATCGAGACCAATCCCATCCTTGCGCAGATCGCCGACATCCGTGGGCGCGTCGAGTCGCTTAGGGGGTATCTTTGACTACGCTGCAAAAAGCGAGCGTCTGGAAGAAGTAAGCCGCGAACTGGAAAGCCCCACCGTGTGGGACGATCCGGCCCGCGCGCAGGAACTGGGCCGCGAGCGCGCCCGCCTGCACACCATCGTCCACGGCATCGACACGCTGACCGCCGGCCTCAATGACGCCGGTGACCTGCTGGAGATGGCGATCGCCGACGGCGACGACGAAATCGCCCAATCGGTGACCGACGACCTGGCCAAGCTCGACGCGCAGGTGGGCAAGCTGGAATTCCAGCGCATGTTCTCCGGCAAGATGGACGCGATGAACGCCTTCGTCGACATCCAGGCCGGCGCCGGCGGCACCGAGGCGCAGGACTGGGCCGAGATGCTGCTACGCATGTACCTGCACTGGTGCGAATCGCGCGGCTGGAAGACCGAGTTGATGGAAGTCAGCGGCGGCGACGTGGCCGGCATCAAGTCCGCCACGTTCCGGGTCGAGGGCGACTACGCCTATGGCTGGTTGAAGACCGAGATCGGCGTGCACCGGCTGGTGCGCAAATCGCCGTTCGATTCGGACAACCGCCGGCATACCAGCTTCACTTCGGTATTCGTGTCGCCGGAAGTCGACGACGACATCGACATCGACATCAACCCGGCCGACCTGCGCACCGACGTCTACCGTTCCTCCGGCGCGGGCGGCCAGCACGTCAACAAGACCGAGTCGGCGGTGCGCATCACCCACATCCCGACCAATACGGTGGTGGCCTGCCAGACCGGCCGCAGCCAGCATCAGAACCGCGACACCGCGATGAAGATGCTGGCCGCCAAGTTGTACGAACTGGAAGTGCAGAAGCGCAATGCCGAGAAGGATGCGCTGGAAGCGACCAAGTCGGACATCGGCTGGGGCAGCCAGATCCGCAACTACGTGCTGGATCAGAGCCGGATCAAGGATCTGCGCACGGGTATCGAGCGCAGCGACACGCAGAAAGTGCTGGACGGCGACCTGGACGAATTCATCGAGGCCAGCCTGAAATCCGGCCTCGAGGCGGGCGCCAAACGCGTCGATGCCTGATCCCTTCCGCTCCGCTCACTGACGAGGTGGCCCGCATGAACAGCAAGAAGATCTGCACAATCCTCCTGATCGCGTTGGCCGCGTTGACGGCGTTCGGCGTAGCGGCGCAATCGCAGCAAGACAGCGCCGGCCAGAGCATCAAGCAGGATGCCAAGGCCGTCGGCCACGGCGTCGCCGATGGCGCCCGCGATGTTGGCCACGCCACCCAGCACGTCGCCAAGAAGGTTGGCCACGGTGCCAAGGAAGCCGGTACCGGCATCGGCCATGGCGCGAAGAAAGCCGGCGTCGCCATCGGCCATGGTGCGCGCGAGGGCTGGGACGCGACAAAGCATGCGGTCAAGCAGGTGTTCGGCAAGGGCGATTGACGCGCGATGCCGTCGCGGAGAGACGGCGGGCACGTTGGTTTGGCCACCAGACGATAGACGAAGGGCGTCCGCCGACCGGCGCGAGCGCAGGCAGCAATGGAATCACCATGAGTGAAACGACCGATACTCTCCCCATCGACGAAAACAAGCTGATCGCCGAGCGCCGCGAGAAACTGAGGGCGCTGCGCGGGCAGGGCATCGCGTTTCCGAACGACTTCAAGGTCGACAGCTTCGCCGGCGATCTGCAGGCCGAGTTCGCCGACAAGGACGTTCATACGGCCGAAGCGATCGAAGCCGCAGCGCGCCGGGTGAAGATGGCCGGCCGCATCGTGCTGAAGCGCGTGCAGGGCAAGGTCAGCTTCGTGCAGTTGCAGGATTTCAGCGGACGCATCCAGCTGTTCATCCACCAGGGCACGGTCGGCGAGATCTACGAGGCGTTCAAGAGCTGGGACATGGGCGACATCGTGGGTGCCGAAGGCCTGCTGATGCGCACCAGGACCGGCGAGCTGTCGGTGCGCGTCGATACGCTGCGCCTGCTCACCAAGAGCCTGCGCCCGCTGCCGGACAAGCATCACGGCATGGCCGACGTGGAACAGCGTTACCGCCAGCGCTACGTCGACCTGATCGTCACCGAGGAAGCGCGCCGCACCTTCATGCTGCGCTCGCGCATCATCGGCTACATGCGCCAGTGGCTGGAGGCACCGTCGCGCCGCTTCATGGAAGTGGAAACGCCGATGATGCACATGATCCCCGGCGGTGCCACGGCCAAGCCGTTCACCACCCATCACAATGCGCTGGATCTGGATCTGTACCTGCGCGTGGCGCCGGAGTTGTACCTCAAGCGTCTGGTCGTCGGCGGCTTCGACCGCGTCTACGAGATCAACCGCAACTTCCGCAACGAGGGCGTGTCGACCCGACACAACCCCGAGTTCACCATGCTGGAGCTGTACCAGGCTTACGCGACGTATCACGAGATCATGGACCTCACCGAGGCAGTGATCCGCGATACCGCGCAGGCCGTGCTGGGCACCACGCATTTGACCTGGGACGGCGCTGAAATCGACGTCGGCCCGGCGTTCCGCCGCTGGCGCATGGAAGACGCGGTGCTGGAGCTCAACCCCGAGATCAAGCGCGAGGAATTGCGCGACCGCGAGGCGATGGCCGCGCACGCGAAGCGTCTCGGCGCGCAGGTCAAGCCCGGCTACGGCTGGGGCAAGCTGCTGCTGGAAATCTTCGAGAAGACCGTCGAGCACACTTTGGTCCGGCCCACCTTCATCACCGACCATCCGGTCGAGGTGTCGCCGCTGGCGCGCGAGAGCGATACCGACAAGGGCATCACCGACCGCTTCGAGCTGTTCGTCAACGGCAAGGAACTGGCCAATGGCTTCTCCGAGTTGAACGACCCGGAAGACCAGGCCGCACGCTTCCAGGCCCAGGTCGACGCCAAGGACGCTGGCGACGACGAGGCGATGCACTTCGACGCCGACTACATCCGCGCGCTGGAAGTGGGCCTGCCGCCCACCGGCGGCCTCGGCATCGGCATCGACCGGCTGGTGATGCTGCTGACCGGTTCCGCTTCGATCCGCGACGTGCTGCTGTTCCCGTACATGCGTCCGGAGAGCGAGTCATGACGACGCCTGCCTTGCAAGATCTGGCTGCCCCGGACGGGGTCTGCTATGGCTGCGGCAGCGCCCACCCGCACGGCCTGCACATCAAGAGCCGCTGGCACGAGGATGGCGTGCACGTGATCTGTACCCACACGCCGGCCGCCGACTTCCATGGCTGGCCCGGCCTGGTCTACGGCGGCTTGATCGCGATGCTGGTGGACTGCCATTCCAATTGGACTGCGATGGCTTGCCACTACCGCGCCGAGGGTCGCACGGCGGACAGCAAGCCGCGCGTCGACTGCGTTACCGGCAGCCTCGGCGTGAAATTTCTCAAGCCCACCCCGATGGACGTGCCGCTGACGCTGAAGGCACGCGTCGAGGGCGAGGTGGGCCGCAAGACCCGCGTGCTGTGCGAGGTCTACGCGGGCGACGTGCTCACGGCGCTGGGCGACTCGATCTTCGTGCGCGTCGACACCGCCCGATTGGCCGAGGCTGCCCGCAGCGCGTGAGCTAGACTTGCCGTTTCCTTCCATCCTGGAGCCCGCATCATGTGGTTTGCCATCATCGCCACGGACGTCGCCGATTCGCTGGAGAAGCGCAAGGGCGCCCGGCCGGCCCATATCGCGCGGCTGGAGGCCTTGCTGGATGCCGGCAGGCTGTTCGTGGCGGGCGCCTTCCCGGCGATCGAGTCGGAAGACCCCGGCCCCGCCGGTTTCAGCGGCAGCCTGATCCTGGCCGAGTTCCCCTCGCTGGCCGAGGCGCGAACCTGGGCCGACGCCGACCCGTACGTGGCAGCCGGCGTCTACGCCGAAGTGCAGATCAAGCCGTTCCGCAAGGCATTGCCGGCGTGAGCGAAGCGATGCTCGAGAAGATCCGCCAACGCCTGACCGCGGCGCTGGCGCCAAGCGAACTGGAAATCATCGACGAAGGCCATCTGCACGCCGGCCACGCGGGGGAGGGCAAGGGCCACTTTCACGTGCGCATCGTCAGCGCGGCCTTTGCCGGGCAGCTGCCGATCAAGCGGCACCGCATGGTGTATGCGGCGCTCGATGGCCTGATGGATCATGGCATCCATGCTTTGTCCATCGACGCAAAGTAATTGCAAAACAATAAGGTATATGTACTTTCTCATCTTGTACTTCATGCAGAAATGCATTGCAGGTCCGTGCTCCGTTTGGCACAGTGCCTTGTCGCCCGGCTGTACCGGCCTTACCGTTGACCCGTTGAACACCGCATGCGCCTGAGCACCATCAAACTCGCCGGATTCAAGTCCTTCGTGGATCCGACCACCCTGCATCTGCCCAGCAACATGATCGGCGTGGTGGGGCCGAACGGCTGCGGCAAGTCCAACATCATCGA
>Ga0070681_10006916_pt1 | contig 11043 bp, 12 predicted proteins | sample KBSC83BmetaG_FD_65650 | JGI IMG/M metagenome (GOLD analysis project Ga0070681, IMG submission 65650) | Corn rhizosphere microbial communities from Kellogg Biological Station, Michigan, USA - KBS C8-3B metaG | ecosystem: Host-associated > Plants > Roots > Rhizosphere | place: USA: Michigan...
GTGACGGTTTCCCATTCCGATGATCTTCAACTCTTATCGGAAACCATCTCACTGCAGCGCGCGTCCGGCAGCTAAATTTCTGACCTGGCGCGGCCGTTGCAGATTAACAGTGGGCCTGGCGGCCGTTGGGTTTGCCTGCTGTGCCGTTCCATTGGCTGCGCAAAATCTGAAGGTCCCATTTGCCGCGCTCTCGCCCAATTACGCGCCACTCTGGATCGCTGCGGATACCGGCCTTTTCAAAAAATACAGCTTGGACGTGCAATTGATCTATATCTCCGCCGGGTCCGTGATTGTGCCGGCGATTTTGTCGGGACAAGTGGATGTCGCCAACATGAGCTCCGCGCCTGCGCTCACCGCATGGGCGCGCGGCGCGGAATTGAAGGCCGTTGGCGTGACATCAAACCGCTTGCTGCATGTCATCATGACGCGCAGCTCGATCAAAAAGCCCGAAGAGCTCAAAAATAAAAAAGTAGGAGGCGATCGCTACGGCTCACTTTCGGATCTGATTCTGCGCGAGGCGCTGCGCTATTACAATCTGATCCCGGATCGAGATGTGGCGGTCATTCAATCCGGCGGGTTGCCTGAACGGCTCGGAGCGCTGAAAGCCGGCGCGGTCGACGGCGCCATTGTCACTGGTGACACCGCGCTCGAAGCCGAGAAGTTGGGTTTTCACAAACTGATCGATCTATCGCAGTTGCCGATCCGGTATCCCAGCAGCACCATCATCGTCAGCAAATCGTATTTGGCGGCCAAGCGAGATACGGTGAAAAGATTTCTGCGCGGCTGGATCGAGGGCATCAAAATCGCCAAAACCGACAAAGAAACCACCATTTCAGTCATGCAAAAATTTCTCAAGACGAGCGACCGCTCTGTTCTCGAGACGATTTTTGAAGTCTACAAATCTGTTCATGAAAAAGTTCCGACACCGGATCCCAAGTTAATGGCCGTCGCTCTCAAACAACTCACCGCCAGTGTGCCGCAAACAAATCCGCTCAAGATCGAAGACTTCACCGACCAAAGCTTGATCGCCGAGCTCGAGAGCGAAGGATTTATCACTAAAGTCTACGAAAACCGCTGACGGGTGCGCGAATGAGCAGCGTGAACCTCTGCTCCTATCCACAGAGATTTCTCCTGGAGTTTACCCTGAGTTGTATCGAAGGGGTCGAAACGACAGGAAATGCCGAATTCATTCGCTCGGGATGTGCGAACCACTTGGCAATAAGGAATCGGTCAAATTCTGTTTGCTGCTGCCCTGCAACGGTGTAGTAGACGGGGTTCGCCCATCCTCTCCACATACTTCGTAAATGCTTCGGCAGGTCCGCGCCAGCGCAGCTCGTCGATGTTGGTAAAGAGCGGCGCGTCGGCCCTGAGCGTCGCCAAACGCTTAAACAGCAATGCAAGGTCCCGGTTGTTTCCGAGTATGGCGGGCGGAAAATCCTCGATTGTGCCGTTTGCATTCAGGAGCCGCGCCGCGCCGATCGGGCCGATTCCCGCGATGCCGGGATATCCATCTGCGGCATCGCCGACGAGGGCGAGAAAGTCTGGGATCAGCGCCGGCTCCACGCCGAACTTCTCACGCACTCCGGCGGCGTCGCGGATCTTGTTGCTGCGGCGATCCATCTGCACGACTCGCTCTCCGCGGACGCACTGTCCCAAATCTTTATCAGGCGTCCAGATGCAGATTTTTTGCGCTTGGTCATCTTGAAAGGCAATCTTTGCCGCCGAGGCGAGCGCATCGTCGGCCTCGAGCTCGATCATCGGCCATACCACCACCCCCATTGCTGCAAGCGCGTCTTCCAACGGGTGAAATTGCGCGAGCAGAGCGGGGTCGATGCCTGCGCCGGTTTTGTAACCGGGCCAAAGGGCGTTGCGAAAAGATTCAATCACGTGATCGGTCGCGACACCGATATGGGTCGCGCCCGTTTCAATCATCTGTAAAACCGTGTTGAGGACGCCGATGACCGCACCGTAGGGCCGATCTTCGCCTTTGTTGAATCGCCGAAGGCCATAGAAGTGCCGGAACAACTCGTACGTGCCGTCGATTAGATGAACGACGAGGTGATCAGTTTGCGCCGAGTTATTATTCATCGACGAGTTTGTATCGAGCATGAAAGATTTGGATGCCTTAGTCCCAGACCGTTCGCACCAAGTTTGATTCCTGAATCTTACTATCCCCGGTGATCAGTGGTAGGCCTGCAACTCGCGCGTGAGCGACAATCATGCGGTCGTAAGGGTCCTTAATGGCAATAAGAGCTGCCGCCTCAATTAGAATCTGTGTATCGTTAACACCCACGTCAAAATTATCTGCCTGGGCGAATGACACAACTAGGTCGCGGAATGGCAAAGGCAAGTGAATCTTTCCCGCTTCACTAAGGAGCATTACTTCCTCCAGCGTGGTAAAGGGCAAAAGCATTGTGTCGATGCCGCGCTCCACGCGATCGAAAGCGCGGCGGGCATGCCGACCAAGTTTCCTTTTGCGCCCTGTCAAATGATGAATCAACGCATGGGTATCGGTCACGTACGTCATGCTGCTCAGGACGAATAATCGCCGCCTTGCAGTCGAGACTTTCTCAACGTCTGGATCACTTGATCGATGTCAGCGCTGGATTTGGCGATGCCGCCAATTTTTAAAATGCGCTTGTCGGAAACGGCCTTGAGGTATTTCGCGGTCCCTGAAAGATGCCGATAGCGTTCAAGCCCAATAATGACGGCCACCGGTTTATGTCGTTTCGCTACCACATACGTGTCGCCGTGCTCTGCCACACGATCGACGATCTCGCTCAATTGCGCTCGCGCCTCCACAAACGTCATCACTTTTTCTTTGCCCATAATGATTCCTTTGTGTGCACATTAACTGTACACAACTCCCGCCTGAGCTGCAATGCGACCACGGGTCGTTTCACGGAACAGTCGTTTGAGAACAAACGATCAGAGTTGACGTCAGGAAGGGCAGGTCTCACCGGTAGACACTGTCGATGAACCCGCTTTGCTCGAGTTGCCGGACGATACTCGTATCGACGAAGTTTTCCGGTTTGTAGCTCTTGGCCCTGGGAACTTGCGCGGCGATTTCGTCTAGGATCGGCTGAATCCCCTCAAGGGCCGGGTAAGGCGCCTTTTCATAGAGCGCCGAAAATACCCGATAGGTTTCCTCGAGGATCTCGCGATCGCTCGAGCGCAGCATTTTACCGAGCGTCTTGATCGCAAATTCTCGATCCGTTTTCACCCGATGAACGCCCTCGATCACTGCTTTGGCGAATTGCAGAAAAATGTCGCGCTCGCGACGTAGCTGGCTTTCACGCACCACTACCACGGTGGTCGCATATTTGAATTCTTGGCCGAGGTTCGCGAGCTCATTGAAGGCAAATTTCTTTCGGCCGATGTAAGCGCGCGGCGGGTCGAGGACCGCAGCATGGATGCGCCGCTTTTCCAATGCCGCGAGACTTTCAATATAGCCACCGGTCGCTAAAAACTTGACGTCCGATTCCAGTCCCCATTTTTTCAGCAGCCGCTGCGTTAATAAGGTCGGTGATCCGCCCAAGGCGCCGACGCCGATCAACCTGCCTTTTAGATCAGCTGGCTTTTTCACTTCGGGCGCCGCGATAACGGTTAACGTGAAGGAGTTAAGGAGTCCCATGATGATGATCGGATCGGCGCCCTCAATCCTGGCTCTCACCGGCGTGGTTCCTGACAAACTTGCGGCCAACGTATCTCCCGCCAAAATGAGCTGCACCTGGCGGGAAGCCGACTGCAGCCCCAGGAGTTCGGCGTTGAGTCCATATTTGGAAAATAGTCCCGCGTCGCGCGCAGCCCAGAGCGGTAGCTGCGCGGAACCTAAACTCAAGGATATGCGGAATGGTTTAAGATCTTGACCATCGGCAACTCGCAATAACCCGTATAACAGCGCCCAGATCAGCGCCGAACAAATTTTCCATCCTTGGTGGCTAAACACGCGGGCGCCTCGACAGTTACTTGGAAAGTCCGAGCTCCGAAAAGAATTTTTCAGCACCCGGATGTAAGGGAATAGTCAAGCCACGGAGGCCAGTCTCCGGGGATTCACCGCGAAATCCATCGTTCATCTTTTGTAACTCGGCCATGCGCGAGTAGACAATCTTGAGCAGTTGATAAACCACGCCGGGGTTTGCATCGTCGCGCGCCACTAACGGTCCGGGTAGGCCGATCACTCGCGCAGAATGCGGATAATCCGGATAGAAAGTCTTGATATCGACATCAACATAAAGCGGCGAACGTTTTTGCAGTGCTTGGATTTCCGTGGCGTCCAGCGGGATAATTTTGAACGTCCGCCGCCTGACCATTTCGCTGTACGCCGGCACCGGTAGGCGCGCGATGCTGAAGACCGCGTCAATTTCTTTTTTCTCGAGCGCTGCGCGCGCTTTGTCCGTATCGCCTCTTACCGCCGTCACATCGGCAGCGATGCCGTAAACATCCAGAATCTGCTTCCCGATTAGCGCCGAACCGGTGCCGCCGCCGTAGACGATCTTTCGTCCTTTGAGATCCGAGATCGATTGAATACTGGAATCGGGATGAGTGTAGATGAACATCAGACTGAAACCGAAACTCGCGACGTGGCGAATTCGGCTTTGCGGCCGGCCCTGAAACTCGCCGGTGCCGTCATAGGCTTCTTTGACCGATTCCGCCGTGCTGGTGCCAAACGATGCCCGCCCATCGTTGACCGAAATCATGTTGCTCGGCCCGCCTTCGGAAGGTAGGGTGACCAGAGTGAAATCTGTGGCGTATTGGTTCACCAGATTGGCGAAGTAAAGCATATTCACATATACACTGCTGTTGAGCCCAGAAGTGTGAATCGTGTATCGGTTGTCGGCCGCGAATGCAGCGCCGGCACCGATCAGCTCCTGCAAGGAAAGTATGAGGACCAAGATAATTTGTACGCGCATGGGAGTTTCTCGGGTTTCAATTTTAATAGAGACAGCGCAGGAGCAAGTCAAGTTCAGGAGCCGAAGCACCTTTGACCCACGGCTGAGCGTCATTTCGCCGAACTGAAAGGGAAAAATATGTCGTCGCAGTTTATGCAATCGATGGCGGTCTTGGAGGGAGCACGCGCCGCGTTGAAAGTGGGTGCCGTTAGCAAGGGCGAGAGGGTCGGATTTATTTGCGATCTCCGGGTCGAGCCGGACGTCATCTATGCTTTCTTCACGGCCGCCGGGGAAATCGGCGCAACGCCGTTTTTGTGTATGGTGGATCGCGGTAGAGGCTACGGCCCGCCGGATGAATTTGTCGAAACCATCAAAACGGCGAACGTGCTGTACTTTTCCTGGGAGATGGCGAACTCTTTGGTGATCAAAACCCTGCGTCAAGAGCGGGGCATTCGCTGCGTCGGATTCCCCCATTGTCGCACGGCCGCCTTGCTGGCCGACGATGCCGTGCGTTTTCCGCTCGACGTGCTCTCCGCGTTGTATCCGAAGACGTGGGATGTGTTTCGCTGCGGCAAAGACGTCGATGTCCACATCACCGATACGAAAGGAACCGACTTCCGAGTCACGCTCACGAAACAGAATATTGAAGAGAAGTTTTCTCAGGACCCGCGCTATTCCGGTCAGATCGTGGCCAACAAACCGGGCTTTGTGAGCCACCTGCCGGTCGGCCATGGGCCAAATGTTTTGAGTCCCTCGGAGCCGCACAATTCTACCAGCGAAGGAACCATTCGTCTCGATGCTTTGACGCTCGCGCCGGGTGTTTATCGCGGCTGGTCGGGCGATTCCGCGTATCAGGAACCGGTGACGTGCCATATGAAGCAAGGGCGCATCGCCTCAATTGAAGGCGGTAAAGAAGCGGATATGTTTCGCCGGGTGATCGAAGAAGATCTGGACAACGTTTGCCAGCTTCGGGAAATCGGCGTCGGCCACAACCCCAAGGTGCCGACGTTTCGCGGCGAGCGCGGCTACCACGGAGCGAATCATGCCGGCGCGGTTCATTGGGGGTTTGGCGGCGGCCATCAGAAAAAACGCATTCACGTTGACGCGATCATCTTTCAAACCACGGTTCGCGCCAATGGTACGATCATCATCGATCGCGGCAGGCTCAAGGCGCTCGATGATCCCGAGGTGCGCCAACTGGCAAGCAAATACGGCGATCCCGATCGCGTCTTGGCCGAAGCGCTATAGACGATACATGCCAGCTTGTTTTCAGGCATCGATTTGTGATGCAACTAGTAATGCGATGACTAAAAGCGCCGGTCACGGGAAATGCTAGCCGGCTCTTAGTGCTGTGATATTCGCGGAGGAACTCAGATGAATCAGCCAATCCAAATCATCGATGGCGACGGACATATTTTCGAGGACGGCGACGGGATTGCCCGTCATTTTCCATTTAGCGCGGCCGGCGGGCGTTTGCGCAGCGGCGTGTTTCCGCTGAACAGCCATATTCAATATTCGCTCACGCGGCGGCCGCCGGGCGCGTTCGCGACCACAGCGGACGGGCGATTCGAAAATCCCGGTCCTGAGGGATGGGTTCACTTCATGGACGAAGTGGGAATTAGTCATGCCGTTCTCTTTCCCACAGCAGGGCAACGAATCGGCCGTATCGTCGATCGTGACTATGCGGTTGGCGCAGCGCGGGCATACAACGATTGGCTGGCCGAGACTTATCTTCAGCGTGACTCGCGCTTCAAGGGCATCGCCATTGTGCCGATGCACGATGCCGATGCGGCACTGGAAGAGTTGCACCATGCTTACAGCGAATTGGGCATGTGCGCCGTCCTGTTTCCAGCGACGGGAGTGCACCTGAATCTCGGCGCCAAGCCCTATTGGCCGATCTACACCGAGGCGGCCCGTCTCGGATGTCCGATCGTGGTTCACGGCGGCGGACACTGGGATTTGGGTATGGAAACGATGAACGTTTCCACTGGCGCCAATGCGATCGGTCACCCGATGTCGCTGGCGATCGCTTTGGCGGAGATGGTGCTCAACAATCTTTTCGGTCGCTACCCTGGACTCAGAGTCGCTTATCTCGAGGGTGGGCCGCTCTGGTTTTTAATGGCGCTCGAACGCCTGTCGCGCTCATTCGAAGCCGGAACACCACTCAATCCACGCGGTGAGCTACTCAGTTTGCCCGAGGGCCAAACCGTCGCCGATTACATTCGCGCGCTGGTGCAAGCAGGGCGCTTGGTGGTGGGAATCGAGGGCGGAGAAAGCGATCTTGCCTATGCCATTTCAGTCGCGGGCGAGCAAGCGTTCATGTTTTCCTCGGACTTTCCCCACGAGGTCAACGTCCAGACGGTGAGGAAAGAAATTCACGAGTTGTGCGAGCGCAGAGGAATCAGTGATGGCGCCAAACGAGCCATTCTCCGCAACAACGCCGGGCGCTTCTACGGGTTTCGGGGCATCTCCAACTAATCAGTCTATTTAATCTTTGAAGCCGTGCAGCCTGGCGGGATTGTCGACGAGAATTTTGCGTAGCAGCTCCGTGTCGCCGTCGACGTAGCGATAGAGCAGTTCGACTTCCTCAGCATCGTTCATCATTCGCTTGGTCCACTGTGGGTGCGGCCAATCGCTGCCCCAGATGATCCGCTCCGGCGCCGCTTCGATGAATGCTCTGCCATACGGGATGGCATCGTCCCAGCCGACCTCCATTCGGGAATCACGGTTGCCGTTAGAGATCATCATCCACCAGTTTTCCTGTTTTAAGATGTCCAATACCCAGCGGATCACCGGCCGTTCCATACCACCCTCGAAGCCGACATGGCCGAAATGATCGATCACCATCGGCACGTCTTTAAGGGAGCGGAGCAGATCCGAATTATTGAGAAGATCATCGCCGTTGACGTGCAGCCGCGCATGCCAGCCGAGCTCGCGTAGGCGCTCCATCGAGCGCCTGATCTCAGACTCGCGCTGATCGAGAGTGAGAAAACGGACGAAGTTGAAGCGCGCGCCGCGCACACCCACGGCGTGCAGCCGCGCGAGCTCTTGATCGGAAACCCGATCGTCGACGATGCCAATTCCGCGGTAGCGATCCCGATCGTCCAGACTTTCGAGCGCGTGCAAGAGCAGCCGATGATCGCTGCCGTAAATTGCGCTATGGACGATCACGCCGCGATCAAAACCGATCGCTCGGTGCATTCTTTGCGCTTCGCCGAACGTTGCGCTCTCGATGGCTGGATAGGGCGGATTGGGCCGGGGCGGGAACTTTGCGGGACTCTCATAGATGTGAAATTGACAATCACAGCTTCCGCGCGGGGGCATTGGCACGGGCATGCGCGGCTGCTTGTCCCACTCGTAAATTTTGTCTCCGGCTCGTGCCATTGTCGTTCCTTTACTCCTTGAATTCCTGAGTTGGAGGTCGCTAAGCGCCAGCCAGCTCTAAGCACGGCGTCGGCCTTTGTCAAGTCACTTGACGGTTCACGCCGACGTACTTATCTTTCGGACATAAGGAGGATTTAGGAATATGGAACTGGTTAGATGGGAACCTTTTATGAATTTCAGCAATTTGCACTCTGTATTGAATGATTGGTTCGATGGTGACGCCAATCGCTCACCGGCGCAGCCGAGCAAATCGACTTGGTATCCGGCGATCGACGTTTTGGAAGCCAACGATGGCTACGTGATTCGTGCGGAGCTGCCAGGCATGAAAAAGGAAGACATCAATGTCGAATTGAAGGAAGGGACGTTGGTGCTCAGCGGCGAAAGAAAGGCGGATACGCTAGCCGATGGAGTTAAATACCGGCACGTCGAGCGAGCAGCCACGAAATTCTGGCGCTCCTTCACTCTGCCCGAGAGGATCAAACAGGACGGCATCGAGGCGAGTTACAAAGACGGTGTCTTGGAAGTGCGGATCCCGAAGGCTGAGGAAGCGAAGCCGCGACAGATCGAGATCAGCGTTCATTGACCGAGCTGCTGGAGTCGAAACAAAAAGGGAGGCGATTTTCGCCTCCCTTTTCTCATTTCCTTTCGCGTTAGACGTCATTTCTTAGTCGAGTGTTGCCAGCAGCGGCGACATTGTCGGGAGCCGAAGGTTTTGCGCCCCCCGCACGCGGGACAGTGATACGCCCGTGGATTTCGCCGGGTTTTCTCGATCAGCTTAAGCGGTGTTAATTCTAGTCGTAATTCACGCACCTGTTGATCGTTGGTTCGTTCGGGACATTCCCGGCGTCCCCGCAGCCAAGGCCAGAAAAACGGCACGTTATCCGGTTTAGTCAAAGACGTGATCTTCAGCTGGCGGATAGTTCCGCAGCCGATCTGTTTTTGCAGCTCGGCGCATTTCATCAGCGCCATCCCACTCATCTTCATCGGACACCATACCATTCCGCTCGGGTACCCACACTCATCCAGCGCTATCCGATTATCACTGGGGCGCTTGTTGAATCCTGCGCTTCGGATCACGTTCGGCATTGTATCTCAGTATGCGCAAAATCTTTGCGATGACAAGACAAAAGTAAAAAATCGACGAAATTTATTCGGGCGGCGCGGCACAGAGTTAAACGCTCCATCAAGCGATCGCGGCATCCTCGAACACAGAGCCCTCTCGAACGCGCAGCACTCGAGATGCGCAGTCACGCGCAAACGGTTCGTCGTGGGTGGCAACCACTAGAGTACGACCTGCGCCGGTCAACCCGCAAAGAAGATCCCGAAGCTCCGCGCGGCGATTCGCATCGAGGGACGCCGTCGGCTCGTCCAACAATAACAGCGGGGGATCCACCGCTAGGGCGCGGGCGATCGCAACGCGCTGCGCTTCGCCGCCCGAGAGCTCGCGCGGGAACGCGTGCGCCCGATGTTCAACCCCGAGTGCGGCAAGTAGTGCGCGAGCGCGATTTTCCGCCTCTCGTTGGGGCATTCCCCGTGCGTAAACCGGAGCGAGCCAGACGTTCTTGAGCACTGAAAGATGTTCGAATAGATGATGGAATTGAAAGACCATTCCGACTTTAGCACGAACATCGCGAAGCTGTCCGGGCAGATGTCCGTTAGCGCCGCTTATCGCGATTCCTTCGACGTGCACGGTTCCTGACTGAAAGGTCTCAAGCCCGGCGATCACACGAAGCATAGTCGTTTTACCCACGCCTGACGGACCCATCAGCGCGACCAATTCGCCACGGTGAACATCAAAGGTGACCCCGGCGAGGACTGGACGGCCACTGCGAAGCAGCGTGACTTCTTGCAAGCGCAGCACGCAGTGATTCATGCCGTTGACAATCTCCAGCGCTGCTCGAGCCGACGCGCCAGCGTGGCGAGCGGTAGCGACATGGCGAGATAGAGGGCGGCGCAGAGCAGCCCCGGTATGACCCAGCTACCAATGTTTGTGGCAAAAATCTGTGTCTGTTTTGTGAGTTCGAAAACCGTGAGCACCGAGACCAATGAAGAATCTTTCAGTAATGCAATGAAGTCGTTGGTCATGGGCGCCAACGCTAAGCGAAACGCCAATGGGCCGCGCACGAGCGTCAGCACCCGGGTCTCGCTCAATCCTAGAATACGCGCGGCCTCAAGTTGGCCCACGGGTACGGCTTGCAAAGCGCCGCGATAAATTTCGCTCTCGTACGCGGCGTAGTTCAGCCCAAGGCCGAGGAGCGCCGCGCCAAACGCCGGCAGGCGGATCAGATCAGCGATGCCATAATAGAGAACGAACAGCTGCAGCAGGATCGGCGTACCGCGCACGAGCTCGACATAGCCCGTCAAAAGCCAGCGCATGAGGCGAGTACCGTAGACGCGGCCCGTGGCGATGGAAATCCCAAGGACAATTGCGAAGAGCATTGCTAAGCAGGAAAGCACAATCGTCACCAGCGAGGCGCGCAGAAGCGATGGTAGATAACGTAGCATCGCTTGCCACGCTGTGAGTGTTATAGGCGACGCTTCAAAGCCGGTTACGGCGGCCACCGGTTGCGCCGCAAGCAGTCGGGCGTGAAGGCGCGGCTGATCATCATTCCAAACACGCCATTTGCGGAAAATTCTTTCCAAGGTGCCGTCACGCATGGCGGTGCGCAGAATGTCATCGATCTGATCGCGGAGCGCGCTGTTGCGTGCCGCCAAAATTCCGACGTAATGACCCATGGCGACGCTCTGTGGCTGAATGGCTAAACCC
>Ga0070681_10006917_pt1 | contig 11043 bp, 10 predicted proteins | sample KBSC83BmetaG_FD_65650 | JGI IMG/M metagenome (GOLD analysis project Ga0070681, IMG submission 65650) | Corn rhizosphere microbial communities from Kellogg Biological Station, Michigan, USA - KBS C8-3B metaG | ecosystem: Host-associated > Plants > Roots > Rhizosphere | place: USA: Michigan...
GCGCGCCGAGCGAGCGAAGCGCCGAGGCGCGCAGCGGCGCGTCCCGGACGAAGTGCGAAACCACCCGCCCCGCCGGGACCGCGTAGATCGGGATGGCGTTGCGGTCGCCGCCGCCTTCCGGCATCGGGATCGGTCGCGGAACCTGCGGCGGGAAGGGCGGATCGACCTCGGCGCCGGCCACGAGGCCCCCGGCCGTCATCGGCCGTCCGTTGTGGCTGTGGCTCCAGACCTCATAGCGGAAGTGGGCGATGCGGCCCGAGGCGTCGAGGCTCGCTTCCGCCTCGCCCACCTGCACGCAGCCCAGGGGCTCCCAGCCGTGCTCCTGCTCGCGCATCCACTGCATCCGCACAGGCCGGCCGGGGACGGCCAGCGCCGCCAAGGCCGCGTCGGCGGCGACGTCGTCGGCGCCGTTGTGACCGTAGCAGCCGGAGCCCTCGACGTGGATGCAGCGCACCTTGTCGGGCGGCATCCGCAGCAGTTGGGCGAGCGCGCCGCGCAGCGGATAGACGCCCTGGCTGTGGGTCCAGACGGTCATCTGCCCGTTCCGGAGCAGGGCCACCGCGCAGGAGGGGCCGACTGCGGCGTGCATCAGCCAGGGCCGGCTGTAGCGGGCTTTCACGGTCTTCGCGCCGCCCGCTCCGCCGGGCTTGTCGAAGATCACCTGGTCCTGGGAGGCGCCCGAGAGCCCAGCCTCGGGACGGCCTTCCGGCAGCGGCGGAGCCGTGCGCCGCCAGGCGGCCTGCTGCAGCCGCTGGAGCGCCTGCACGGCGGTCCATTCGCGCTCGGCGATCACCGCGGCGAAGCGGCCGTTGCGGGCGACGGCCACGACGCCCGGCATCGCCTGCGCCGCGGCGAAGTCCGGACCCGTCAGCTCGGTCCCGAAGCTCGGACCCCGCACGACCCGGGCGTGCAGCATGCCGGGCAGCCGCAGGTCTTGGACATAGGCCTGGCCGCCCGTCACCTTCGCCGGGATGTCCACGCGCGGATAGTCCTGGCCCATGAGCTTCCCACCCTGGCGCGAGCGGAGCGGCGCATTGGGCTGCGCCTCGACATGCAGCGAAAGGCCGGCCGCGAGTTCGCCATAGCCCGCCAGACGGCCGTCCGGCGCCTTGAAGCGGCCCTCGCCCGTGGTGGCGAGCAAATCCGCCGCGACGCCGCGCCGCCGGGCGGCCGCCTGGCCCAGGATCATCCGCACATTGGCGGCGGCGTTGAGGATCGCCGTGCCCGAATCCTGCATCGAGTGGCTGCCGGCGGTGAACCCCTCGTTCGGGGTCTGGCCGGTGTCGGCAGTGATCAGCCGCAAGCTCTGCGGCGGCACGTCCAACTCCTCGGCCGCGATCTGGATGAGCGCGGTCTTGATCCCCTGTCCGAGCTCGGCCTTGCCGGTGAAGACGGTGATCTGGCCCGTGACGTCGACGCGGATCCAGGCGTCGAGCCAGGGCGTGGTCTTCAGGCTGCCGGGCAGGGCGGGGGGGACCGTCTTCTGCGGGCCGCGCGCTTCCTGCGCGCGCGCATGGCCCGTCATCGAGAAGGCGACCACCAGCGCGCCGCCGGCCAGCGCGTCGCGGCGGGACGGCGCTCCCACGCTCATGCGGAGGCCGCCTCGACCGGCAGGCCGGCCGCGCGGCGGATCGCGCGAAGGATGCGCATGTGCGTGCCGCACCGGCAGAGGTTCGGCTGCATGTGGGCGCGGATCTCGGCCTCGGTCGGGCGCGGCGTGGCGTCGAGCAGCGCCTGGGCGCGCATGATCATGCCGGCGATGCAGTAGCCGCACTGCGCGGCCTGCTCGACCATGAAGGCCTTCTGGAGCGGGCTCGGCGCCTCGGCCGTCCCGAGCCCCTCGACGGTGCGGATGCGCCGGCCCGCGGCGGCCGCGACCGGCAGCAGGCAGGCGTAGGCCGCCTTGCCGTCCACCTGCACCGTGCAGGCGCCGCATTGGCCCAGGCCGCAGCCGAATTTCGCGCCGTTGAGCCGGAGGTCGTCGCGCAGGACGTAGAGCAGCGGCGTCTCGGGGGAGGCGTCCACCGGGTGGTCGCGGCCGTTGATCGTGAGCACGAAACTCATCCCTGACCCCCTTGCCTGCGGCCCTTGGCGACGGCCGACGTCAGGTCCTTCCAGGGCGGCCTGTCGCTGTAGCGCGCCCGGACGTAGGCGGCGATCGCGGCGACCTGCCCATCGGAGAGTGTCCCGGCGAAGGCCGGCATGTAGGGGCCGCGCGGGCCGGTCGCCGGCTGCACCCCCTGCAGGATCACCTGGATCACGTCCGTCGGCCTGTCCTCCTGGGGCGGGGTGGCGAACTGCAGCGGCGGTCGGCCCTCGCGCATCATGGCCGCGCCCGCGTCATGGCAGGCGGCGCAGGCTCCCGCATAGAGCGCCGCGCCGGCCGGCTGCGCTGCGGCGGCCTGCGCGGCATGGTCGGCAGGGGCGGCCCGGCCCTTGGCGGCGGAGGCGGGCTGCATGAGCGTCGCGAGATAGACCGAAAGCGCGCGGACGTCGGGTTCCGGCGCGCGGGCGAGCTCGCGCACCACGCTCCCCATCGGTCCCGCGGCGGCGCTGTGGTCGCGATCGAAGCCGGTGCGCAGGAAGCGGTAGACGCGCTCCGGCGTCCACGGGACGGAGGCTGGCGAGAGCGCGTTCAGGGGCGGAGCGTACCAGCCCTCCTGGACACCGCCTTGCAGCGGCTTCTTCGTCTCTTCCGCGTCGAGGATGTTGTGCGGTGTGTGGCAGGCCCCGCAGTGGCCGAGGCTCTGGACGAGGTAGGCCCCGCGATTGAACTCCGCGCTCTGTCCCGGCGTCGGCTGGAAGCGACCCGGGTGGAAGAACAGCGCCTTCCAGATCGCCACGGCGCCGCGGATGTTGGCCGGCGGGATCAGCTCGTTGGGAGTCGGCGGCCGATCCTTGGGCCGGCGGGTCATGAGGTAGGCGTAGAGCGCGCCCAGGTCCGCATCGTCCGCGTAGGCGAAGTGATCGTAAGGCATCGCCGGATAGAGCTCGGCGCCGTCAAATCGGACGCCGCGGCGGAGCGCGCGGACGAAGGCCTCGCGGCTGTAGCGGCCAAGGCCGGTGCTCGGATCCGGCGTGATGTTGCGGGTGTAGATCGTCCCGAAGGGGCTCTTGAGCGGGCGGCCGCCCGCGAAGGCCTGGCCCCCGTCGGCGGTGTGGCAGCCCTGGCAATCGGCCAGCTTTGCGAGTTCGGCCCCCTTCTCGATCTCGGCGGCGGAGAAGGTCTGCGGCGGAGGCGGCGGCAGGCGGGCCCCGCCCGTGCAGGCGGCCAGCGCCAGCGCCAGGGCGGCGGCCGGCGGCGCGGGCGTCTTCCAGCCTAGGCTCATGCGCCGCTCCTGCGCCAAGGCCGAGCTCGGCCTCGGTGCAACGCAACCCAGGTGACGCTGTACAGTTCCGTTAGCCGGGCACGTTGGCATCGAGCTCGTCCACCCAGGTCCGCGCCGTGGCGTCGGAGGGGGCGCGCCAGTCTCCGCGGGGAGAGAGGTTGCCGCCGGAGATCACCTTCGGCCCGTTCGGCAGCGCCGAGCGCTTGAATTGGCTGAGCTCGAAGAAGCGGACCAGGAAGACCCGGAGCCATTTCTTGATCGTGGCGAGGTCGTAGTCGTGCCGCGCCTCGTCCGGGAAGTTGGGCGGCCAGGCCCCCAGCGCCTTGTCGCGCCAGGCGTGCCAGGCCAGGAACGCCACCTTCGAGGGCCGCAGCCCGAAGCGGGTGATGTAGTAGAGGTTGAAGTCCTGCAGCTCGTAGGGCCCGACGATCGCCTGTGTGGATTGAATCGCGCCCGAAGCGTCGGCCGGCACCAGCTCCGGGGAGATCTCGGTGTCGAGCACCGAAAGCAGGGTCTTCGAGGTCGCTTCGTCGAACTGGCGGGTCTTCGCGGCCCAGCGGATCAGGTGCTGGATCGAGGTCTTCGCGACCGAGGCGTTGACGTTGTAGTGGCTCATCTGGTCGCCGACGCCGTAGGTGCACCAGCCGAGCGCCAGCTCGGAAAGATCGCCGGTGCCGAGCACGATGCCCTTCCGCTGGTTGGCGAGGCGGAACAGGTAGTCGGTGCGCAGGCCGGCCTGCACGTTCTCGAAGGTCACGTCGTAGACCGGCTTTCCCTTCGCGAAGGGGTGGCCCATGTCCTTCAGCAGCTGCTGGGCGGCCGGGCGGATGTCGATCTCCTCGCCCGTCGCGCCGACGGCCTTCATCAGCGACCAGGCGTTCGTCTTGGTCGTCTCGCTGGTGGCGAAGCCCGGAAGGGTGAAGGCAAGGATGGCCGAGCGGGGAAGCCCAAGCGCGTCGCAAGCCTTGGCGGCGACCACCAGGGCATGGGTGGAATCCAGCCCCCCCGAGACGCCGATGACGATCGACTGGCTCTTGGTGGCCTTCAGGCGGCGGACCAGCCCCTGGACCTGGATGTTGAAAGCCTCATAGCAGTCCTGGTCCAGGCGGGCGGGATCGTCCGGCACGAAGGGGAAGCGGTCGACGGGGCGGATCAGCCCCACGTCGCTGGTATGCGGCTGGTGCTCGAAGCGGATGCTGCGGAAGCGCATCTCCGGGTGGCCGGCGGCGGCGGCGGCGTCGTTGAAGGTCGGCGTGCGCAGGCGCTCCAGCCGCAGCCGCTCCACGTCGATGTCGGCGATGGCGATCTGCGGCCTGCTCGCAAAGCGCTCGGTCTCGGCCAGCAGCACGCCCAGCTCGTGGATCGAGCCCTGGCCGTCCCAGGCGACATCGGTTGTGCTCTCGCCGGGGCCGGCGGCGGCGTAGAGATAGGCCGCCTGGCAGCGAACCGATTGCGAGGCGCAGAGCATGGCCCGCTCGTCGGCCTTGCCGATGAGGATGTTGGACGCCGAAAGGTTGCAGAGGATGAGCCCGCCGGCCAAGGCGCCGAGGCTCGAGGGCGGCGTCGCCGACCAGAAATCCTCGCAGATCTCCAGGTGGAAGACGAAGTCCGCGAGATCAGCCGCCTCGAACAGCAGGTCGACGCCGAACGGCGCCGTCTGGCCGGCGAGCTCGATCTCGAGCCCCGTCAGGCCGACGCCGGAGGCGAACCAGCGCTTCTCGTAATACTCGCGGTAATTGGGCAGGAAGCTCTTCGGGACGACGCCCAGGATGCGGCCCTTGGCGATCGCGACCGCGCAGTTGTAGAGCCGCCCGTTCCGCCGCACCGGGGCGCCCACGACCAGCACCGGGCTCAGCCGCCGCGTGGCCCGCGCGATCTCCGCCAGGCCCGCCTCCACACGTTCGAGGAGCGCGTCCTGCATGTGCAGGTCGTCCTCCGCGTAGGAGGAGACGCCGAGCTCCGGGAACAGCATCAGGTCGCAGCCCTCGGCGTGGCCCTCGCGCACCAGCGCCAGGGTGTCGGCGACGTTCGCCGCCGGATCGGCGGTGGACACCCGCGGCGCGCAGACCGCCGCGCGGACGAAGCCGTGCCGGTGGATCGAATAGAACGCGCCCGCGTCAGCCATCCGTGCCCTCGACCAGAGCCCGCATGGCGGCGCTCCCTAGCCCCTATCTATTGACGCGCGATCAATCGCGCCACTTTCGACGCGGAGATGGACCGGAGGACAGCGCCGACGCGCGCCGCTACTTGGCCGGCATAGGGACTTCGACCTGGTTCGTCGCCGACATGAACCGCACCGCCTTCATGGGCCGCTTCGGCTGCCAGTCGGTCTTCACCTCGATCGCGGTGGGCTTGGCGGCTGCGCCGGCCGGCTTGGTCGCGACGACGTCGATCTCATAGACGCCGTCCGGCGGCGCGGCGGGGTAGATCCTCGGCACGAACTCCGGGTCCGTGTAGCCGGGACCGGCCGCCGTGCCGGACACTTTTAGCGCCAGCACCCCGGCCGTCTTCGCCGGCACGATGGTGGCGGAGTCGATTTTCACGATCAGGCCCTGCCCCTGATAGAAAACCTGCGACCGGCCAAGGTCTCTTGGCTTCGGCGCGACCTCCTGGGCCTCGCTGGACGATTGCTGGCAGGCGGCAAGCAGCGTGGCGGCGGCGGCGACGCCGGCGGCCATCATCAGATAACGCATGGGTTCCCTCCCGAATCCCACTCTCTGGAGCGAGGCTGGACCCGCCGACCTATTGTTACAAGGCCGGTGAACGGCGTTCACTCATTCGTTAGGCGTCGCAGGCCCTGACCGCATGGGCGACGTGGAAATCGCCGGTCACCGAGAGCACGATCCAGTCGCCGCAGTGGGCCACCACCGGGCCATCCGGCGTGCGGACCTGCACGGCGTGCGCCTCGGCGACCGCGTGGGCTTCCGCGCCCAGCCACATCCACAGCATCCGCCAGTTCTCGGCGTCGCCCGGCGGCGGCACGCGCAGGGCGGCGCCGTGGTCGAACCGGGGCTGAAAGGCTCTGGCGCGCATGGTCTTGAGGGCCGTTTGGGGTCCTGGTGAGAATCGGTCGGGTCGGGAGGCCGAATTCGCGGGTGCTTCGGTCACCAAGAGCTTAACCGCCCCGCCAGGCTCAGTGCGGCGGGACCAGGTCGCCGGGCGGGAGCGGCGCGTCGTCGCCCGTCGCGTCAGGCGGATCGTGCAGCTTGGTCGCCGGCGGCTCCCAGGCGGTCTCGGCGGCCCTGGACGCCCGGTGGACGCGGCGGCGGTGAACCTTGGGCCGGACCGCAGCCTTCGGCTTCTGCGCCAATCGATGCGGCGCCGCGTGCCTGCTGACTTCGACCTTGGCTCTGTGGAGCTTGGGCTGCGGCAGCACGATGGTGGTCAGCGCCCGCACCTGGCCGAGCCGGTCGGCGGCGTCGACCTCGGCCGGCAGGGCGGCCCGGGCCAGCGCCAGGTCCCGGTCCGGCGCGTCCTGGAACCAGCCGGCGGCTTCGGAGCCGTCGGGCGGCAGGATGTCGGCGGAGTAGACGTCGAAGGCGAGGCATTCGTCGAGCCGGGCCGGATCCTGCTGCAACCCCTTCGCGCAGTCGACCGACGCCTTCGCCAGGGCCTCGGGGCCGCCGCCGGAATATGCGGCGCGGACCTCGTCATAGGCGCGCCGCACCTGCTGCGGATTGGGTTCCGGCGCCGCGAAACGCAGGGGGGCAGGCTTGGGCGCCGGCGGCGGGATGTCTTCGACCTGCGCGGGCGACGAGGCCGGGGGGGCCGGCGCGAAGCCTTTGTCGGGCGACAGCAGCCACAGTCCGAATCCGAGCGACGCCCCGAGCGCCAGAAGGCCGACCAGCAGCCGGCCGGGTCGCAGACCGCGCGCTGCGCGGCTGGGCGGTGATGGCCCCTCCCTCGCCCGCGGCGACGGCTGCGGCGGCGGCGTGACCGGCTCCGAGGTCACGTCCGGCGTCACCGTCCAGGGGTTCACGTCGCCGGCCATGCCAAGCCAACTCGGAAGCGAAGCCTTGGGTTGCGCGACGGCGGATGCGATGCCCTTTTCAAATCGGAAACAATGGCCTTAGTCTGGCCTTATCAGGGCGCGGGCGGTCTCCGGATCGCCAAAAGAACGCTCGATGGACGGGAGCGAACAAGTGGTCGAGCGATCCTCCAAGGCGCCGGATCCGATGGATGTCGCCCTGGGCGCGGCGGTGAGGATCCGCCGGCGGACGCTGGGGCTTTCGCAAGAAGCGCTCGCCGAACAATGCGGGATCTCGTTCCAGCAGATCCAGAAGTACGAGAACGGCGCCAACCGGATCTCCTTCTCGCGGCTGGTGCAGATCGCGCGCGCCCTGAAGTGCCGGGTCGTCGACCTGATGGACGTGCTGGACACCCCCGATTGCGAGACCGCCGCCGACCTCGACCTCCTGAGCCGCATGCGCACGCCCGGCGCGATCGAGCTGCTCGCCGCGTTCGAGCAGCTCACGCCGGAATCGCGCACCGCCCTCGTCGCGCTGCTCCGCACCCTGACCGGCCATCCCGAGGCGGTGCGCCGCCTGGGCGAGCTCGCCTGAGGCTCAGCTCGCCAGGACCTTGTCGATCACCGCCTTAGCGCCGGGTCCTGACCAGTCGGCCTCGCCGGAGATGCGGCCGCGCTCCAGGCCGTCCTTGCCGAGGATCAGCGTCGTGGGCATGCCGGCCGCGGCCGGCGTGATGGCCCACGGGAGCTTGGCGTCGGGATCGTTGTAGAAGGCGAGCGGCGCGTTCCGGGCGATGAACGCCTTGGCTTCGGCCAGCGCCTCGGGCTTGTCGATGGAGACAGCCACCACCGCCACCGGCTTGCCCTGATAGGTCTTGGCGAGCTTGGCCAGCGTCGGCATCTCGATCTTGCAGGGCGCGCACCAGGTCGCCCAGAGGTTCATCACCACCACCTTGCCCTTGAAGTCGGCGGGCGTGAGCTTCTTCCCGTCGGCGTCATAGAAGGCGTAGGCGGGCGGCGCCTGGCCGTCGGCGGGATGCTCGAGCTTCCTGGCCACGTCGTGCTCGGCGGCCGCAGGGGCCGCGGCGGGCGCGGGCGCTTCAGAGGCCGGCTTGGTCGAAGCCTGCGCCATGATGTAGACAACCGCCGCGACGCCGATCAATGCGGCGCCCCAGAGGGCCCAGGTCAGGGCGCCGCCCCTGGGCTTCGCTGCGGGATGATCGCTCATATGACCGACGACTCCTCCGACGACGCCGCCAAGACGCCCCCCACCGGCAAGGGCCCCGCGCAAAGCCAGGCCATGTGGGGCGGGCGCTTCTCCGAAAAGCCGGCCGAGCTGATGCAGGCGATCAACGTCTCCATCGGCTTCGACCGCCGGCTGGCGATGCAGGACCTGGCGGGATCCCGCGCGCACGCGGCGATGTTGCGCAAGGCGGGCGTCATTTCAAGCCAGGACGAGGCGGCGATCCAGGAGGGCCTCCGGCAGGTCGAGGCCGAGGTGGCCGCCGGGACCTTCCCCTACCGCGAAGAGTTCGAGGACATCCACATGAACGTGGAAGCCCGCCTCGGCGAGCTGATCGGCCCGGCGGCCGGCCGACTTCACACCGCGCGCTCGCGCAACGACCAGGTGGCGCTCGACTTCCGGATGTGGGTGCGCGACGCCTGCGACCGCACGGTCGAGCAGTTGAAGGCATTGCAACGCGCGCTGCTCGCCAAGGCCGAGGCGCACGCCGCGACCCTGATGCCGGGCTTCACCCACCTGCAGCCCGCCCAGCCGGTGACGTTCGGCCATCACCTGATGGCCTACGTGGAGATGTTCGGCCGCGACGGCGGCCGCTTCGCCGATGCGCGGGCGCGGATGAACGAGAGCCCGCTGGGCGCGGCTGCGCTGGCCGGCTCGCCGTTCCCGATCGATCGCCACCAGACCGCCGAGGCGCTCGGCTTCGCGCGGCCCACGGCCAACTCCCTGGACAGCGTCGCCGACCGCGACTTCGCGCTCGAGGCGCTGGGGGCGGGGACGATCTGCGCCATCCATCTCTCCCGGCTGGCCGAGGAGATCGTCATCTGGATGACCCCGCAGTTCGGCTTCGTGCGGCTTTCCGATGCGTTCACCACCGGCTCCTCGATCATGCCGCAGAAGAGGAACCCCGATGCGGCGGAGCTGGTGCGGGCCAAGGCCGGCCGGCTGCTGGGCGCCTTCAGCCAGCTGGCGGTGGTCATGAAGGGCCTGCCGCTGACCTATGCGAAGGACATGCAGGAGGACAAGCAGCCGGCCTTCGAGGCGTTCGATGCGCTCGAGCTGTCGCTGAAGGCGATGGCCGGGATGGTCGCCGACCTCGAGCCCGACACTGAGCGCATGGCCGCCGCCGCCGGCGCGGGCTTTTCCACCGCCACCGACCTCGCCGACTGGCTGGTGCGCGAGCAGGGCGTGGCCTTCCGCGAGGCGCACCACATCACCGGCGCGGCGGTGAAGCGGGCCGAGGCGCTCGGCTGCGATCTCGCCACCCTGCCGCTTTCGGAGTTGCAGGCGCTGCATCCCGGCCTCACAGAGAAGGTGTACGCTGTGCTCACGCCTGAAGCATCCGTGGCCAGCCGCAGGAGTTATGGCGGGACCGCGCCCGACCAGGTCCGTGCGCAGATCGAGCGTTGGAAGGAGATCCTTCGATGAGCCGCAGCCGCCTCGCGCCGATCGGCGCGCTCGCCGCGATCGCCCTGACGGCCGGCGCCCTCTCCGCCTGCGGCAAGATGGGCGAGCTGGAGCGGCCGGGTCCGCTGTTCGGCGGCGCGGCGCCGCAGCATGGCCCGATGCAGCGCAACCAGGCGCAGGATCCCAACCGGCCGGTGCAGACGGTCGATCCGCGCGACGAGAACGCCACGCCGGCGCCGCCTCGCACCGTGCCGCTGCCCAGTCAGAACGCGCCGAACGGGCTCGGGCCGCCCGGCGCCTTGCCCGACCCCTACGCCAACCCCCCGCGATGAATCACTTCGAGCTCAAGGACGGCGAGCTCACCTGCGAAGACGTGCCCCTCACCACCATCGCAGAGGCGGTGGGGACGCCGGTCTACGTCTATTCGACAGCCACCCTGGAGCGGCACTACACCGTGCTGGACGAGGCGTTGCGGGGCGCAGGCCTCGGCGATCCGCTGATCGCCTTCGCCGTGAAGGCCAACTCCAACGTCGCGGTGCTGCGCACGCTGGCGAGGCTGGGCGCGGGGGCCGACGTGGTCTCGGAGGGCGAGATCCGGCGCGCGCTCGCCGCGCAGGTGCCGCCGGAGCGCATCATCTTCTCCGGGGTCGGCAAGACCGCGGGCGAGATCGCTTTCGCGCTGCAGTCCGGCCTCGCCGAGATCAACGTGGAGTCCGAGCCGGAGCTGCGGCTCGTGGACCAGGTCGCCCAGAGCCTGGGCGAGCGGGCGCGGATCGCCATCCGGGTCAATCCCGACGTGGCCGCCGGCGGGCATGCGAAGATCGCCACCGGCAAGGCGGAGAACAAGTTCGGCGTTTCCCTCGACGAGGCCGAGCGGCTCTACGCCAACGCCGCCAACGCCGCGGGGCTGCAGCCGGTGGGCCTCGCCTGCCACATCGGCAGCCAGATCACCGAGCTTGCGCCCCTGGAGGCGGCGTTCCGCAAGATGCGCGGCTTGGTCGAGCGGCTGCGCGGACAGGGCCTCGCCGTCGAGCGGCTCGACCTGGGCGGGGGGCTGGGCGTGCCCTATTTCAACCAGCCGGAGCCGCCGGGACCGGTCG
>Ga0070681_10006918_pt1 | contig 11042 bp, 8 predicted proteins | sample KBSC83BmetaG_FD_65650 | JGI IMG/M metagenome (GOLD analysis project Ga0070681, IMG submission 65650) | Corn rhizosphere microbial communities from Kellogg Biological Station, Michigan, USA - KBS C8-3B metaG | ecosystem: Host-associated > Plants > Roots > Rhizosphere | place: USA: Michigan...
ATCGGCTTCATCTTCCAGACGTTCAACCTGCTGCCCGTTCTTTCCGCCGCGGAGAACGTCGAATACCCGCTGCTCCAGCTGGGCGAGGTCGACAAGGACGAGCGCCGACGTCGCGTCGCGGAATACCTTCGCATCGTCGGGTTGTCGAGGTTCGCGCGGCATCGGCCCAATCAGTTGAGCGGCGGCCAGCGTCAGCGCGTCGCCATCGCCCGCGCGCTCGCGACGAAGCCGCGACTCGTGCTTGCCGACGAACCGACCGCGAACCTCGACCACAAGACGGGCGAGGGCATCCTCGAGCTCATGAAGGACATCAACCGCGAGCTGGGCACGACGTTCGTCTTCTCGACGCATGACAAGAAGGTGATCGCAAAGGCCGATCGCCTCGTGCGAATCGAGGACGGACGGGTTCTCGCGCTGGGGCTCAAGACATCGGAGGATTGGCTGCTGGTGCGCGAGCGCCGGCGTCAACCGCGTCCGAGGTCGATCTCACGACAATGATCGCCGCCGAAGCACGTTGGAGCGCTTGCGGCGGAACGCGCAGCGACCGCCACCGGTGACCCGACGCAAGCGCGTCCTGTTCTTCGCCGAACCCGCCACGCTTGCGCACGTCGTCCGTCCGGCCGTGCTGGCGGCCGCACTGAGCCGGCACGGCTATGACGTGCAGATCGCGACCGGACACGATTTCGAAAAGCTCGCGGCGGAATCGGGGCTCGTCGTCAGAACGCTCGATTGCATCGGCACGAACGCCTATCTTTCGGCGGTTCGCGCGAGCCGTGTTGTTTTCCCGCTCGAAGTCCTCGAACGGTACGTCGACGACGATCGGCGGCACATCTCGGACTTCAAGCCCGATCTTGTCGTCGGCGATTTTCGCCTGTCGCTTTCGGTGAGCGCCCGGCTTGCCAGCGTTCCGTACGTCTGCGTCTCGAACGCCTACTGGAGCCCGTACGTGGCCGCCAGGACCGAGATTCCCGCGCACTGGAGCACGCGGCTGCTGGGACCCGGCTTCGCAGGCGCCCTGTTTCGTCCGATTGCGCCGCTGATCCTGGGCCTGCATGCGTTGCCGATGCGGCGTCTTCGCGCCCGCCACGGGCTGCCGTCGATCGGGCTCGATCTTCGTCGCGTATTCACGGACGGCGACATCACCGTGTTCGCCGACGTGCCGGACCTCGTGCCGGGCGCGGACGACGACGGCGGGCAGCCGCAGCGCTACGCGTACATAGGCGCCGTTCCGTGGTCCCCCGTTGCGGATGTGCCACGGGAACTACTCGCACTGGCCGACAAGCAGCGCCTGGTCTACGTGAGCCTTGGAAGCTCCGGGAACCCGGCGTTACTGTCGCCGATTGCGCAGGCGGTCGCCGACGCGGGTTGCGTGCCAATCGTCGCGACGGGCCGGGCGTCCGATGGCAAGCGACGAATGCCCGGCAACGGCATTGCGCGCCCCTTCCTGCCCGGCGACAAAATGGCACGACTGGCCTGCGTCGTGATCTGCAACGGCGGGAGCCCCTCGACCCAGCAGGCCTTTGCCGAGGGAACACCCGTCCTCGGCATCCCGGAAAACCTCGACCAGTTGCTGAACATGCAGTTCGTCGTTCGGTCGGGATCCGGGCTTGCCATTCGCGCCGATCAGGTCGATCGGCGACGGGTGGCGTCGCATCTCGCGCGAGTCGTCGAGGAGCCGTCATTTGCGGCGAATGCCGGGAGGGCCGCTGCCGCGCTCGCGCGCTACGACGCCGGCGAACGCTTCGCGGCGGTCGTGCGCCGGCTATTGCGCGACGCTTGAAAACGAAGAAGCCGGCGCTGGGCCGGCTTCTTCGTAGGTGCTGGAAGGCTTCGGCTTATTTCGAACGACGGCGGACGAAGCCGACGCCGAGGATGGCCGCGGCGAGCAGCGCGAGCGTACCGGGTTCGGGCACGGAGGCCACCGTGAACGATTGATTGCCGTCGGCCTGGAAGGCGAGCGACGGGTTCGGAAGGCCGGTCGTACCGCCGCCTGCGGCGGGCTGAGAAGTCGGGGCCGTCCAGCTCGTCGTGGACGAACCGAACTGCAGCGTCGCCGACGCGGTCGATCCCAGCAGCGACGGGTTGACGAACATGTTGTCCGTGAACGTCACTAGACCCTGGTAATTGAAGCCACCGATTCCGCCCGTCCCGAACAGGAAGAACGTTCCGCCACCGGAGTCGACGTTGCCGGCGATGATGGGCGTGCCATCGGTGATGCCGGCGCCGGTGACGAGATTGGCGTTCGGCGACGTGTCGTAATACACCGTCCACGTACCACCGGTCGCGGTGAAGTTGGCCGAATTACCGCACGGATCGCCGATGTTCCCAGCACAGGAAACCGTCTCGGTAATCGTCGCGTACGCCGTATACTCGTAGCTCGATCCCGTCGGATCCAGGCCGGGCGTGGCAAAGGGCTGGTTGTTCGTGTCCTGAATGTGGACCGCGTTCGCCCAGAACACCGACGTCACCGTCCCGCCGTTGACAATGTTGCCCTGCGTCACCACGTTGCCGGCCGGGCTCCAGTCGAACCCGCCGAACGGGCTGAACGACCCGTCGGTGTTGGTGATCGTGGCTGCCGACGCCGCTGCCGCGCTCAGAAGGAGGGCACTACCGAAGGCGAGCCCGCCGACACGCCTTGCGAATCTGCCCGTTGTCGTTGTCATGTTTCCGCTCCGTCGGTGTAAGAAGTTTCCCGGAACAAGAGGAGCAACGGGTGTGCCCGGAATAAAAAATAGAAGGTAATCATGCCGTTACGTCATTCGTCGGCACGACCGGCGGCCCGAATGTAAGCTGTATCGACACTCGTCTCGGCCGCCCGGCGCGCGTTCGGTCCCGCGACCCCTCGCCGACCCATGCCTGAATTCCGTACCTGTAACCTGTGCCCCGGACGTGGCCGACTGGAAGAGTCCGACGAGATCGCCCGCGTCGCGTGCAACGTACGCGAGTTCCACGACCGGCATTTCACGGTCTGGCGCTGCCGGCATTGCGCTTCCCTTCATTGCGCGGAAGTGATCGATCACGGCCAATACTATCGGCGATATCCTATCCAGGGGCAGCGCGCCGACCTGCCCACACGACTGCTCTTCGCATCGCGCCGCCGTCAACTCGAGCGCGGCGGCGTCCGACCCTCGCATGCGATCCTCGATTATGGATGCGGGAACGGTGGCTTCGTCGAATTCCTCCGCGACCGCGGTTACGCCGCCGTCAACGGATTCGATCCGTATTCGGAGCGCTATGCCGATCGGTGCACGCTCGACCGCCGTTACGATGTTGTCATGGCCCAGGACGCGATCGAGCATGTGCCTGATCCCGGCGAATTTCTCGACCACGTGCTGGGTCTCGGGCGTACCGCGGTGATCGGCACGCCTGACGCGGCGGCGCTCGATCTCGACGACACCTTCGACAGGGTCGGCCGGTTGCACCAGCCCTATCACCAGCACATGCTCTCGTTACGCGCACTCACCGCGATGATCGACGCTCGCGGCTTCGCGGTTTCGCGGGTCGAGCATCGCTGGTACGCCGATACGCTTTATCCGTTCATCAATTCGCGCTTCCTGTTCGGCTACGTCAACGCCACCGGCGGGGTCATCGATGCGGCGTTCGAACCATGGCGCGCGGACGTCGTGCTGCGCTCGGCGCGACTGCTGCTCCAGGGACTGCTCGGTGGCTGCTTCAATCCGCGCAAGGACGTCGTCGTCTTCGCGAAGAAGCGCTGACGGAGCCTCTTCGCGCGCGAAGCAGGCAATGGATCGGCGATGACTCGCTTCGGTCGAATCGGCCGTGTCGTCGACGCGGGATCGCTCGTCCATGACGCGCGCCTCGCCCTGCGCAACGTCCTGCGCGATCCTCGGCGCAGCGCGCTCGCGATCGCCGCGAGCGCGTTCGGCGTCGTCGCGCTCGTCGTCGCCGGCAGCTTCATCCAGTGGATGTTGTGGGCGATGCGCGAGGGAACGATCGAAACGAGCATCGGCCACGTGCAGGTCGTGCGCAAAGGCTACTTCGACCACGGCCTTGCGGATCCGCTCCACTACCTCATCACGAGCGCCGATGTGGACGCCCGCGCGCTGTCCGGCATTGCCCACGTGAAAGCGGTCGCGCCTCGCCTGTCCTTCAACGGTTTCGTGAGCCACGGCGACGCGACGATCTCGTTCATCGGCGAAGGCGTCGACCCGGCGAGCGAGGCGGGATTTCGCAACAGCGTGGTCATCAAGAGCGGCAGGCAGCTCGAAGCGCGCGACGACGACGGCGTGATCATCGGGCGCGGTCTCGCGGACAACCTGGGCGTTGCGATCGGCGACCGTGTCGTGTTGCTCGTGAATCCCGCCTCCGGCGGCGTGAACGCCGTGGAAGTCCCGGTGAGAGGCATCTTCTCCACGGTGAGCAAGGCCTACGACGATTCCGCGCTTCGCGTGCCGTTGCAAACCGCGCAGAAGCTCATGCGCATCAACGGCGTCCACCGGCTGGTCGTCCTGCTCGACGACACCGAGAATACCGACGAAGCGCTGACGGCCGTACGCGACAGGATCGCCGGGACTCGCCTCGAGGCCGTGGCCTGGCCGTCGCTTGCCGACTTCTACCGGAAGAGCGCCGCGCTCCTGTCCCGCCAGATGTCCGTGATGCGGGTGATCGTCGCCGCGATCGTCGTGATGAGCATCCTGAACACGATGACGATGAACGTGCTCGAGCGCATTGCCGAAATCGGAACGCTGTTGGCGATGGGCACCCCCGCAGGACGCGTGCTTCGGCGCTTCGTGCTCGAGGGCACGCTGATCGGCATCGTCGGCAGCGTGCTGGGCGTCGCCGTCGGACTCGTCGCCGCCTACGCGATCTCGTCGATCGGCATCCCGATGCCGCCACCGCCCGGCATGTCGGAGGCGTACACGGCGAAGCTCCTCGTGACGCCCATGCTCGTGCTGGGTTCGGTCGCCCTTGTCGCCGGCGTCACCGCGCTCGCAAGCCTTTATCCGGCCTACAAAGCCGCGCGGCTCGACATCGTCGATGCTCTACGAACGGGTCGCTAGGCACGCCGGCGACGCCGTGCAGATCGTTCGGCTCGCTTGCCGCAACGTGCCTCGTCATCGCGCGCGGACGGGCGTCGTGCTGGCTGCGATCGCCTTCGGCGTCGCCGCGCTCGTCGTGGCGGGCGGCTACGTCCACGACGTCTACGCGAAGCTTGCGGAAACCCTCATTCATTCGCAAACCGGGCACATCCAGATCGCGAAGGCCGCTTTCTTCACGAGCGGCTCGCGTTCGCCCGAGAAGAACCTTCTGACCGATCCGCGACGACTCGCGGCGCTCGCGTCGCGTGTCGCGCCCGGCGCGACGGTCATGAGCCGGCTGACATTCGCCGGCCTCGTCGACAACGGGCGAACGAGCTATCCCGTCGTCGGCGAAGGCGTCGAGCCGGAGAAGGAAGCGGCGCTCGCATCGCACGCGACGATCGTCGCAGGGCGCGCGCTTTCCGGGACAGACCGGATGTCGACGGTCGTCGGGCGGGGCCTCGCCGAGGCGCTCGGGCTCGTTCCCGGCGAACGCGTCAACGTTCTCGTCTCCACCGTCGGCGGCGCGATGAACACGCTCGAGTTCGAAGTCGTCGGCGTCTCGCAAAGCTTCTCGAAGGATTACGACCTGCACGTCGTGCGGATTCCGCTCGCGACCGCGCAGGAGCTGATGGACACCACGGCCGCGAACGCGATCGTCGTCCTCCTCGCACAGACCGCCGATACCCGCGCGGTCGCCGCGGGGCTCCGGCACGATCTTGGCGCAAGCGCAGACCTCGCGGTCAAGACATGGGACGAGCTCAACGACTTCTACAAGGCCACGGTGGAGCTCTACGACCGGCAATTCCTCGTGCTGCGAGTCGTCGTCATCGTCCTCGTCGTCCTGGCCGTCGCGAACGCGATCAACATGGCGGTCTTCGAGCGCGCCGGAGAATTCGGGACGATGCGAACGCTCGGCAATCGCTCGCGGCGCCTGTTCGTCCTGATCCTCGTCGAATCGGCGATCCTCGGCCTTGCGGGCGCCCTGCTCGGCGTCGCGCTCGGTGCCGGCATCGCGCGCGTCATTTCGATCGTCGGCATACCGATGCCGGCGCCACCGGGATCCGATCTCGCCTACACCGCGCAGATCATGCTGGTTCCGAGCGTGATGGCCGGCGCATTCGTCGGCGGATTCCTCGCGGCCGCGGTCGCGAGCGTCGTGCCCGCCTTCCGCGTCTCGACGATGCCGCTCGTCGATGCGCTCGGCAGAAACCGTTAGTCACGCTTCCGCTGCGTCCGCGTGGCGGGACGAGCGGGTGTACCAGTAGTCGAGCACCGGTTCGAGAAAGCGCACGATCGGCGGCGCGACGATCCCGCCGCCTTCGAGAAAGCGCGACGTTCGCTCGTGCTCGAACAACTGCGGGTCACGCAGATAGTCGAGGAAAAACGGCAGCGTCGCGAGCGCTCGCCGAACGGACCCCGGCGACAGCGGTGTCGCGACGGCCAGCAGCGCGCGCATCGCGGGCAACGGCAGGTAACGCGGTCGAAAGACCGTTTCTCCCCGCGACGCGAGAAAGACGCGCAGGCGTTCGCCGAGATCGGCCAGTCGAATGGCGCCGGTGGGCCCCGCGCAAAGGTGCAGGATGCGCCCGACGGCGTCGTCGCGCCGGCTGCAGGCGACGAGCGCGCGTGCCACGTAGTCGGCGGGTACGAGATCGAGCCGCGCATCGCCGAAGGCCGGCAGCCAGCCGCGCGTGCGCGATCCGGCGATGAAGCGAAGCAGGTGGTAGAACACCTGGAAACGCCTGACGACGCCGTCGCGCGAGTCGCCGACGACCATGCTCGGCCGGTGAATCGTCGCCGGCAACCCCCGTTCGATCTCGCGCAAGACGATCGCCTCGGCCTCGGCCTTCGCCTGCTCGTAGGTGTTGTGGTACCCCGATGCGTTGGCGAGCGGCTCTTCGGGAATCGTCCCGGCACGGCGTCCGGCCACGCCGACCGTGCTCAGATATTCGAGCTTCGCCATTCCCCGTGCCGATGCGCAACGACGAGCGAAGGCGACGACCTCCGTCGCCGAACCGATCGCGAGCGTGCGCGCCTGTTCGAGCGACTGGTTGAGCCTCACTTCGCCTGCCGCATGAATGATGTTCGTCACGCTCGCCGCGAGCGCATCGTGACCGCGCGCATCCAGCCCGAGACGGGTCTGGCCCACATCGCCTCTGACCGCCTGCAGCCGGCCCGCGCCATCCGTTACGCCGATTCGTGGCGCCCAGAATTGCATCAGCTCCGACAGGCGTGCCGACAGTGCGGTGTCCGACGTCGCGCGGAGCAGAACGCGAACCTCGGTATCCGGCTCGGACAGCAACAGCGGCACCACGGCGGCGCCGATGACGCCGCTCGCGCCGGTGACGAGATAGACGTTCGTCGCCGTCACTGCGGGCCGTACATCGCGTCGATCAGCTCGCGATAGTTGCGAAGGATCGTATCGCGTCGCAGTTTGAGCGACGGCGTGATCTCGCCGCGGTCGAGCGCGAACGGCCGCTCGAGCAACTCGAAGCGACGGATGCGCTCGTGGCCGGGAAGCTCGGCTCCCAGCGCCGCGATGTCGGCTTCGACCTTCGCGCGGAGCTTTCGCACATCGCTCGACGACGTGACGTCGCGGCCGTCACTATCCTGCACGAGGCGCGGGTTCACGCGTACGAGCGCCCCGACGAACGCTCGTCCGTGGCCGAACACGATGATCTGATCGATGTAGGGCAGTTTCCTGTAGTGTGCCTCGACCTTCGACGGCGAAATGCGAAGGCCGCCGGACGTCTTGAACACCTCGGATTTGCGCCCGGTCAGGTAAAGGAATCCGTCGTCATCGACGACGCCGATGTCGCCGGTCGCGAAGAAGCCGTCGGCCGAGAATCCGCTCGTGTCGGTGCCGTCGGCGCTCCAGTATCCGTCGAAGAGGCCCGGACCACGAACGAGCAATTCGCCATCGTCGGCAAATCGGACCTCGTTCTGCGGAAACAACTTGCCGACCGATCCGAACCGGAACGCGTCAAGACGATTCGCCGCGATCGGCACCGTGTCTTCGCTCAGTCCGTATGCCTCGAGCAGCAACACGCCGCATCGCCGGAAGTATTGCAACAGCCACACCGGCATCGGCGCGGAGCCGGTCACGACGAACTCGACCCGGCCGCCGAACGTCCGGCGAACGGCACGGGCCACGAACGCGGCCGACATGCGCTCGACGACTCCCGCACGTGCTTCGCGCGCATCACGATCGAGCGACCGGCCGCGAAACGCGCGCGGGAGCTTCGACAGCCGTTCCTGTATCTCGCCGTGGAGCCTTTCGAACAGCCGCGGAACGGCGATCAGATAGGTCGGACGAACCTCGCGCGCGACGGTGACGAGTTGCGCGGGGTCTTCGACGAAGTAGATCGTCACGCCGGCCGCCAGCGCGACGTAGTTCATCATCCGCTGAAACAGCGGCGCCATCGGCAGCCAGCAGATCGTTCGGCCTCGCGACGCCGCGAGCATCGGAAACGCAGCCAGAATTGCCTGGCACGCCGCGACGAGGTGCATCTGCCGGAAGAGAATGCCCTTCGGGACGCCGGTGGTCCCGGACGTATACAGAAGCGCCGTCGGCGACCGCGCCTCGTCGTCTTCGGCAGGTGCCGGCCTTTGCTCGTTTGCGACGTCGGTCGCCTCGAGAAGCTCCGACCAGTCGACGCTCGAAATTCCGGACGGCGGATCCTCACCCGTCGGCTGACCCGTAACGGTCAGTCGCATATGCGCAACGCTCGACTCGGGAAGCGCCGCAAGCGCGCTCGGTTCATCGACGAACAGTGCCGAAGGCTGTGCCTCGTCGAGAATCCGCGCGAGCGTATCGCCCGGCGCGTGACGATCGAGACCGACGACGACGAGGCCGGCCGACATCGCAGCCAGCTCGACGAGCAGCCATTCGACGCGTGTCCGGCTGAATATCGCGATGCGGTCGCCGCGCTTCAGGCCGCGACCGACGAGGGCGCGCGCCAGCCGCTCGACCGTCGACGCGAGCGCTGCATAGGTCATCGGTTGCCACGCGGCCGTTCCCGCTCGGTGGCAAAGGGCAACGGCGTCGGGCGATCTTCGCGCGCGGTCTGCGACGAGCGACGAAATGGTCTTCGCGCCCAACGGCTCGCGCATTACGGCTTCGGCTTGCGCCCCGGAAACATCGTGTCGTCGGTTTGCGCGGCGCGCGTGATCCGCAGTTCGCCGGTCTTGAGGTCCAGGTCTTTCAACGACTCGCGCACGTTTCTGCCGAGGAACGTCTGCGTACGGATCATGTTGTCGACGACGGGCGCCATGATCCTCCAGTATCGCCTGCTGGCCTTGCCTTCCCGGATCAGCTTCGAAAACTCGGGCGCATACGGGTTGTAACCGAGGTTCTTGAGGTCCGAGTACATGAGAAGCCAGTTGAGCGGGCAGTTGCTGTGCACCGGGCTCGCCTTCGTCGTGTTCTTGATCAGGCCAAGCTCGACGACCTTTCGGATGTTGTCATCCTGCGAGTAGGGCCACGCGTGGAATGGCGCCAGGTAGCGCGGGAAGCGGGTGCCCTCGGGATAGCGTCCCGGATTCCAGAAATATCGCAGCTCGGCCTCCGAGAAAAGGCCGCTTTCGCGCACCTCCGGCGGAGTCCAGTCGGTGTCCTCGATCAGCGCGCGCCGGAACTCGTACTTCATCCGGCTCGGATCCGGCTGCCCCGGCGAGTAACCGGCCAGAACGAGCGGAATATGCTTCTCGACGGCGACCTGGATCGAATAGCCCTCGTAGAGCGGTGCGCAGACGTAGCAGACGGTGCGCACGGCGCCCCCCGCCTCCTGATTGCGCAGCAGGAACCGGTAGAGCTTGCGATAGAAATCCTTGGGCGGCGTATAGACGACGTGATCGACGTTCACGAGCCGTACCGTTCGCCGGATGTTCTCCCACGCGACGTCGGGAATGTTCACGTCGGCCGTGAAGGCGAGGACGCGCAGTCCGTGCTCCTTCGCGATCCGGTACAGGAGCAGGCAGCTGTCCTTGCCGCCGCTCAGGTTGACGATGCAGTCGTAGTCGCCGGTCCCGCGGACGGTGGCGAGCGTCCGGCTCAGGTCGGCTTCATATTCCTGGCGCAGCGCTTCGTCGCGTTCGCGCAGGTCGTCGTGTTGTTCGCGGCAGGCGCGGCAACGGCCCGACGCGTCGATGTCTGCTCCCGGGACGCTGTCAGGCAAAAGGCAGTTCTTGCACTTGCGCATGGCACAGGCGAGGCTCGATGACGCGAGGAGGCACGCCTCCGCGCGGACGCAGCGCGCGAGCCTACCCGAGCGCGCGCAGTCTCCGCTCGATCATCACCTGCTCCCGCTCCGCGAACGCATACGGATACAGGGATCGGGTGATCGACGAAAGATTGGGATTGCCGCCGATGCGCGCGATCTCCGATTGCGCGTAGTCCAGCGAAAGCCGCAAGAGCTGGGCCGGCGCGCCGATGCGCGGATCCTGGCGGATCGGCCCGGCCATCTCGAATCCCAGCATTCGCCGGTAGTAGCTCTCGTGCCGAGGGTTCACCTCGATCAGCAGGTGCGTGCACCGGTGAATGCGCTTGGCATAAATGAATGCAATATGGAACAGCGCCGCGAGCAAGGGCTTCGAATGGACGTTGTTGTCGATCGCGAGCTTCGTGAACTCGGCCAGCCGGTAGCCTTGCGCGCGCAACAGATCGGCTTCGGCCTGGTACAGGCCGTCGACGAACAGGCCCTCCGCCGAATCGAGTCCGACGGTGACCGTGCCGGCGGTCGCGTCCCGGTCATGCGCGGCGACCGTGATCCGGCTCGGCGTACGGTCCGTATGCTCGCCGACGGCATAGCCCCGCCACGCGTATCGGCGCTGGATCAGGTAGCTTGCCTGGGAGCGACGCTCCTGCGTGTTGGCGAGCCGGAGCTTGAAGAGATTCGTCTGCGACTCGGTCGCGAGCCGGCGCGAATCCGGATCTTCGACGCACAGGCGGACCGGGGAGACTTGATGGGGAATTGCGGTGATCGTGTCGCCGCCGACCGG
>Ga0070681_10006920_pt1 | contig 11040 bp, 10 predicted proteins | sample KBSC83BmetaG_FD_65650 | JGI IMG/M metagenome (GOLD analysis project Ga0070681, IMG submission 65650) | Corn rhizosphere microbial communities from Kellogg Biological Station, Michigan, USA - KBS C8-3B metaG | ecosystem: Host-associated > Plants > Roots > Rhizosphere | place: USA: Michigan...
CGGCTGCCCAGTCTGAGCGAGATCGATCGCGTACGAGACGTTGGGGTAGGGCGTCACGACGTACATCGTGTTGCCAACTACGAGCGGCTGTCCCTCATGTCCACGCAGCACCCCAGTCGAGAATGCCCATGCGACCTTGAGATTCGCAGCATTCTGCGGAGTGATCGAGGCCAGCTGGCTGTAGCGTGAGCTCGCGTAATCACCGGCTGGCATCTGCCATTCACCGGGTGGGCCGGCATGTGCGACGGCGATTTGCGCACCCGATACGGCCGCCGTTCCTGTCGTCGCACCCGACGTCGCCTGCGGGCCAGAGCTCGATGCGCTATCGGTGGCTGCGGGCTTTTCTCCACCGCCGCATGCCGCAAGCGCAAGCAGCGGCAGAATCGCGGAATACGCGTGCAGGACTCGGCTCATTTTCTCTCCGGCAGGGCTCGGCTCATCTTCTCTCCGGGTGCAAGATCTATTTTGGAATCAGATAATCCTGCGCTGCGATGATCTGCCACCGACCGTTGCGGAGCTGCCACGTGTCGGTGAACTGATAACGCCGGTTGAACGGCCCGTCCTTCCCTCTGCCGCGGAGATGAAGCACTCCGGTGATGACATGGACGTCCCCGAAATCGTGGACCTTCATTCCCTCATTGCGAGCCCACTCGACGCGATCAGAACCGGTGACACTCTTGATCACGTCGCTTCGCGTCATCACAGCGGCATCTTCCGTGTACACGAAATTCGGCGCGAGCAGGCGATCGAAAGTGCGGGAGTCGCGCTTGACGAGAGCTGCCGTCCACTGATCCTCGAGCTTGATCGGAGAGAGTGTCTGAGTCGGCGGCACCGTAGCGGCCTGCGGAGTAGGGCGCACAATCGTCGGAACGGGAGTCGGCTTCGGTGGCGGGGTGCGACTCGCCTGGCCGAGTACTGGCGCCGAACAAAGACAGACCAGAATGAACGCAGTCGACGGGCATCTCATCAGTATCTCCTTGATCGGTGCCGTTTTGCCTTGGTACCACCCTGATCGGTGCTGTTTATCTGGTGGCACATCTCCAAGCCTGCAAGCTTCTCGCCCCAAAATCTCGCCGCTCGTTGACATCGATCAGACAATGTACGGAATGAAGCGCTTTCGTTCCTTCATGAAGGAAGCGTATTGCTCGCCGATCGTACCGAGGAGCGCGCGCTCCTCGATCGTGACGCGGTACCAGTAGGTGGCGATCGAGGCAATCGTAATCAGCAGGAAGCTGAGCCAGCTTCCGAGCGCCAAGCCTATGCCCGTGAACATCATGATGCCCGCGGTATATGACGGGTGACGCACGAAGCGATACGGGCCGGTTCGAATCACGGGCTGATCGGCGCGCGCTTTCACGTCCCCCGTGAAATACTGACCGAGCGTTCGGAAACACCAGCGGCGCAGCAGGCTGCCAAGAATCATCAGGGCCACCCCGATGACGAAGACAGGCAGCTGTGCACCAGGCGGAAACGATCCCGCCCTAACGAATGAAAGCAAAAAGCCCAGCATGAGGGCGATCCACATTCCGCCGAGCAGTACTCGGAGCGAGCCGCCGTCCTTGGAGTCTGTGCTCTTGGCGCCTTCCACGCCGCCCCGCACCACCTTCCACTCCGGAAGAAATGACCAGAGATAGGCTCCCCAAAACACGAGAGCGTAGGGCCACACAAATGGGAGTGGTCTCATTAGTCGCCTCTTATGATTTGGTCGCCGTTACAACGTGGGCACGTAGCGGGACATGAAGCAGGCCAGCGCCAAAGCGAGCCTCCAGCGCACGCGCCAACGCGAGCACGATCTCGTCGACGTCGGCGGTTCCGCGCTCACGGATCGCGTTGATCACTGGATTCCCCTTCACGAGTCCCTGTGCCGCGCTCTCGGCGGAGCTGCTGCTTCCCGTTAGCGATACAGTCTCGATCACAATGTCTTTGAACCCGGCATCTTCAGTTAGACGAACCGCCTCTGTCTTGTTTCCCATTCCGCACGGAACCTTGTAGAAGTCCGGTGGATCCTCCTGGAAGAAAGTCCCGATCGTCGAATGTGCGATCGATTGCACCGGATTGGTTTCGAAGGAATCCCACACGCTGAATATCAGTGTCCCGTCCTTCTCCAGCACTCGATTGAATTCGAGTAGTCCTCGGTGCTTGTCGGGAAAGAACATCACGCCGAACTGGCACACGACCACGTCAAACGATCCGTCTGGAAAGGGGAGTTGCTGCGCATCCGCCTGACGCCATTCGACGTCGCGTCCTCGAGCTGTTGACTTGCTTCTGGCGTACTCCAGCATCGGCGCATTCAGATCGGTGACAGTCAGCGAGGTCTCCTCTGGCAGTGCCTCGATCAGTCGGCGTGAGACTATTCCTGTCCCAGCGGCGATCTCCAGTACCCTTCGCGGTCGTAGCTCCGCGGCTCGTTCGGCGATGTCCGCCGCGTGTGGCTCGAACAAGAGCGCTCCGAGATATCGGTCGTACATCTCCGGAATGGAGCCGTCGAAGCGCGCACTTTCCTCGGCGATCGAGAACATATCGGGGTGTAAATAGCACCATTATTGCGCTCCCGCCAACCGTGACACCCGCATCTCCCACTCCCCGCGAGCGCCCTCGGAAAAAGCTGCAGATCACGCGCGCACTGCAACACCGCAATTACCGGCTCTTCTTCAGCGGCCAGACCGTCTCGCTCGTCGGCACGTGGATCACACGCATCGCGACCAGCTGGCTCGTATACCGGCTCACCGGCTCCGTATTCCTCCTCGGCATCGTCGGATTCTTCGGGCAGATCCCAACGCTCGTTCTCGCACCCTTCGCCGGCGTTCTGGTCGATCGCTGGGATCGTCATCGCATTTTGTTCATCACTCAGTTTTTCTCGATGCTGCAGTCAGTCGGACTCGCTGTGCTGACATTTGCCGGTGTGATCACTGTCACGCACATCCTGATCCTCCAGGTCGCTCAAGGGATCATCAATGCCTTCGACACTCCGGCGCGACAGGCATTCGTCGTCGAGATGGTCGAGGATCGTTCTCACCTCTCGAACGCCATCGCTCTCAACTCATCCATGGTGACGGCGAGCCGCGTCATCGGCCCTTCAATCGGAGGAGTGTTGATCGCCGCCTTCGGAGAGGGTTGGTGCTTCACCGTTGATGCCATCTCCTACCTCGCAGTCATCGCCTCACTTCTGGCAATGCGCATGGAGAAGCGTCCGGTTCGAGTGCCTGAAACGCGAATGCTGCAGGAGCTCCGAGCTGGATTCAGATACGTGACGCGCTTTGCACCGGTGAGAGATTCGCTATTGCTCCTCGCCCTCGTCGCAACGATGGGAATGCCGTACGCGGTGTTGATGCCGGCGATCGCCGCTACTGTTCTTCACGGTGGCCCCCACACTCTCGGCTTTCTCATGACCGCGTCGGGTGTTGGCGCGCTCGCTGGAGCGGTCTATCTCGCATCGCGCACATCAGTACTCGGACTTGGTCGTGCGATCGTGGTGGCCACTGTCATCTTCGGAGCTTCGCTTGTTGCATTCTCCTTCTCGCGGATCCTCTGGCTTTCGCTCCTGCTGCTGCCCTTCGTTGGTGGCGGAATGATGGTCGAGATGGCGGCGACCAACACCATCGTCCAGACGATCGTCGCTGACGAGATGCGAGGCAGAGTGATGGCCTTCTACGCCATGGCATTTCTGGGCACCGCCCCGCTCGGCAGCTTGCTGGCGGGAATCGTCGCGGCTCACATCGGCCCGATGAGGACGATCATGATCGGCGGCGTGGCGTGCATGGTTGGAGGAGTCATTTTCGCGTTCAGGCTTCCGACGCTCCGAGCGCACGTCCGTCCGATCTACATCGAACGGGGAATTCTTGTCGCCACCGAGATCGAAGGTGGGGCGAAGAGTCTTTGAAGAAATTCCACCGTTGAAACCGTAGATTACGGGAGGGTCCAGCCATCGACGAAACAGTGAGGACCGATTGATCCAGCAACCAGCTCCAGCATCACCGACCACGCCGGCTCCAACTATCATCACTACGCCGGTTGCGGCTGCGCGTAGCGCGCCGAGCGCGAGCGCGATTTACGAAGGATTCAGAGCGCAGCGTCGGGAATTGACCAACCAGCTCGATGAGCTCGAGAGCACGCGCCGGGAAATCACCGGCCAGCTCGAGGACATCCCCGCAGGATCGCCCGACCGGACGCCTCTCGTAGCCCGGATGGCCGACATCGATTCGCGGATCACATCGGTTGACCATTTGCTCGCGTCGAATGCGACGGACATAGCCAAGGCCGCCGCCATACCTGGCGCGGTCGTCGAGCCGCCGCGCGTTGTCGAAAATGGACCACCGGAAGAAGCCTGGGTTCTTGGCGGAATGTTCATGGTAATCGTGCTACTACCGCTTTCGATTGCGTGGGCCCGACGCATATGGCGTCGAAGTGCCGCTGCTGTGGCGTCATTTCCGCGAGAGATCGGGGACCGATTGCTTCGGATGGAGCAGGCACTCGAGGCCACGTCGGTCGAAGTCGAGCGAATCGGAGAAGGCCAGCGTTTTCTCACCCGCCTCTTTACCGAGGGAGAAGGAAACCGGTCAATCGGCGCTGGTGCGGCTCAGCCGATCGAGCGCAAATCGGTCAAAGCCCCGGAACGCCTTCCATAAAGAGAAGGCCATCCTGCATTAGGATGGCCCGTGGTCGCCGACTACCTGGTCGCCGTAATTACCAGTTCCCCTGCTCTCCCATCACTTCGATAGCGCGTACTAATCGGTCCGATGCGTGGCGCCAGTTCGTCTGCACCGCGCGCTGCGCGGCGGCGCTGTTGCCGGTGCGGATCGCATCGACGATCACATCATGCTCGGTTCCCGCTGTCGGAACGGTGTCCAGCAATAGCGCGATGTACATCCTGATGTAGCGCTCGGCTTGCGGCTTCACGGCTTCGTGAAGCGATCGCAGTCGGGATCCGGCGCCGGCTTCCACATAGCGCCGATGAAACTTCTCGTCGAGCTCGTAAAGTTTTCCAGGCTGAGCGCCTTTGGCCGAGGCCGCCCGGCGAAACTCGGCGTTGAGGGCGGCGAGCTCCCTGGCCAGAGACTCACGCTTCGCTTCATCCAGCCGTGCAGCACTGCGGGCGGCGAGACCTTCCATCTCGCCGACGATCTCCAGCAGCTCCCCGACATCTTCGCGCGTTAGTGGCGCGACGGTCATCCGCGCCTGGTGGGTGGTCGAGGCGATGACGTAGCCCTCACGCTCGAGCCGCTGAAATGCGGCGCGAACCGGCGTCCGACTCACCCCAAACCGTTCGGCTACCTCGGTCTCCACGATTCGCGCGCCCGGCGCGAGCTGACCGCGGACGATGAGATTCCGCAGCGAGTCGTAGAGTTTATTCGCCCGCTCGGTGGCTCCTCTGGCGCGTCGCCCCCGCTCCGGAGAGCGCGTCTTGTTAGCAGCTCGTCTCTGCACAATGGGCCAATATAACGCCGCGTAGGCCGCTCGTTCTCCGTCATTTGCCATCGACAACTCGACCTGCGCCCGGGACCTTGCCCTTCCGGGTCCTTGCGGTCCAATTCCGCCCCGGCTATTCTAGGCTCGCTATTTGTATACAAATCCGCATCCAATCGGGGGTAGGAAGATGTCGATCTTCGTTCGGAAGGACCTGGGGGCGCTCCTGGCAGAGGCTGGCTCCGGAACTCTGCGGCGAGAGCTTGGGCCGCTGGCGCTGGTCACCCTGGGAATCGGCGCCGTCATCGGCGCGGGAATATTCGTCCTGTCCGGCACCGTCGCTTCCCAGAACGCCGGTCCCGCGTTGACGCTGTCGATGGTCTTCGCCGGAGTCGCGTGCGTCTTCGCCGGTCTCTGCTACGCAGAGCTGGCGAGCATGATCCCGGTTGCCGGCAGCGCCTACACTTATGCCTACGCCACCATGGGTGAGCTGGTCGCGTGGATCATCGGCTGGGATCTGGTCCTGGAGTATTCGCTCAGCTCCTCGACCGTAGCGGTAGGATGGTCCGCCTACGCCTACACCCTGCTCAGCGAGATGGGGATCAGGATTCCGCCCAGCCTCACCGGCGCGCCGGGAGTTCACATCTGCCTGCCCGACGGAACCCACGCCACCGGCGTGTTCAACCTTCCCGCAATGATAATCTGCCTTGTGCTGACCGCCCTCCTGGTGATCGGCATCCGTGAATCGGCGCGAGTGAACACCACTATCGTCATCATCAAGGTCGCCGTGCTGGCAATCTTCGTGGCAGCGGGCGCGCGCTACATCAACACCGCAAACCTGCATCCCTTCATTCCTCCAAACACAGGACAGTTCGGGTCCTTCGGCTGGAGCGGGATCCTTCGCGGCGCGGGAATCATCTTCTTCGCCTACATCGGATTCGATGCCGTGTCGACTGCCTCGCAGGAGGCGAAGAACCCCGGCCGAGACATCCCGATTGGAATTCTCGTTTCATTGGCGATCTGTACAGTCATCTACATCGCGGTTGGTCTGGTGATGACTGGGCTCGTCCCGTATACGAGTCTCAACGTCGCTTCCCCAATCGCCGTTGCGGTGCAGGCAACAGGACTGACATGGCTCGCGCCAATCATCAACATCGGCGCGCTTTGCGGGCTCTCGAGCGTGATACTGGTGAACATGCTCGCTCAGTCCCGGATCTTTTACTCGATGAGTCACGACGGTTTGCTCCCTCCGCAATTCGCCAAGCTCCATCCGCGTTATCGAACCCCGCATGTGACGACAGCAATCACGGGAATCGTCGTCGCCATCGCGTCCGGGCTTTTCCCCATTTCAGTACTCGGCCAGCTCGTAAGCATGGGAACTCTGCTCGCGTTCGCGATCGTGTGCACGGGAGTGCTCGTGCTACGTAAAATCGAACCCGGTACGCCTCGCCCTTTCCGGACACCGGGAATGCCGTGGGTTCCAATCATCGGAACTCTCATCTGTCTCTATCTGATGTCGACCCTGCCGCTTCCAACCTGGATCAGATTGTTCGTGTGGCTGGCCGTTGGCCTGACGATCTACTTCACGTACGGAAGATTTCACGCTGCGGCGCATCGTAGCCGGCCGCTTGCTAACGCCGCTTAGTGATTGAGATGTCGCGCGAAAATCGTGTCCCAGGTTGCGAGTGCCGGCTTCGGCCGGAGATTCACATCGACGAGTCCCAACGTCGCGAACAGAGGGAGGATTGTCGGGACCGGTTTCGGAAAACTTCCAAGATCCAGATCGGCGAAGGACAGCTGGAAAACACCGATCGCGTTAGCCTGGTCCAGAAGTTGGGATTGTCGCGCGATGTATCTCGCCTCCATCGCGGGCGACGACGAAAACGCTCCGCGCACCGAAGCAGATGGCCAACCACCCTCGACTACCATTACCGGCAGCGACCGCGAGCCCTTCACGCGCGCGTAGTATTCGAGCGGAATATCCTTCGGATCCTTGAACCCACCGAGGTAGGGATATGACGACAGCCCGAGAACCGTGATGAACGGGAAGTCGCGCAGGTCCTGGTCGATTCCTACGTACTCGCGTTGCGGGCCGAGCTTTCCCCAGGCGGTCTCGACCTGCACGCTCACGTAAATAGGGAGCGCGCTCGGTGAGTGCGTGCGGCGGATGTCGGACGCTGCGTCATTGGTCATCCGCACCACCGCGTTGTAGACCGGTCGAGGCGCAACCTGCCTGATCAGATTCGTCTCGGCGGCCAGGCCCAGATAGTCCGGATGCAGCACCTCGACGAGCGTCCGCACATAATCGCGATATATCCGCTGAATCGCGGGCTCCGTAATGCTGCGATGCGCCGCGACGAGCGCCGTCGCACCACTGTCCCGAGCCAATCCATTCGTGACATCAATTGTCACGACAAGCTTCAGATGCTTCGAGCGATAGTAGTGCTCGAGATCGACGCCATCCTTTCGCAGCGCGTCCGCGGCAGAAGTTCCGCCAAGCAGAAGCGCCCACGGGACATCCAGGTGCATGATCGCGGCGTCAGCACGTCTGGTCCAGATACTGAGTGACTGCACAGCTACTCTGATGTCCGGCTTGGGTGGAATGACCGAGAAGCCCATCAAGTAGGAGCGCGCGCCGTTCGAGGAGATCTTCGGCTCCTTCGGCGCCTCCGAGACGCGTGGGCAGGCACTCGATACCAGCACCAAGGCCGTCGCCAAACCGGTACGAAATGCGATCATCGTCACGGAATATGTCTCGAAAAAGCGTGCCCGGGAGACGCTTCCAAACGGCTGGTGATCGGGTTCAAAGGCCCCGCTTGTGTCGGAGTCCCGTGTTACATAAGCTGATAATCCGCATTACAGGATCTCCTGTGGAATTAGTTCCCCAAACCGCTGCCGATTCATATCGATTTTCCTCCCGGGCCTGGCAGCCGGTTCGACCCGAAGACGCAACCAAGCTCTCGAACTGCAGACTGCAGTTCCACTACGCGGCACAATTCGGAGCTGCCGCGGGAATTTCTTTCCTCGAGCATCGTTCGGACGACAGCCACACGAGCCTGGAATGGGTGCCGGTACTTGGCGGTTTGTTTTCTCGGCCGATTCCCACTGGAAGACCATTTCGGATTGGAGCTCGGGCATCGAGGCTTGCCCTACTGATCGTCTCCGAGGACAACAAGCCGATCGCCGAGTACAAGCTTCATGGTCACACGATCACCGATGCGACGCAGTGGATTCGATCGCAGATCAAGCTTCTCGGCGCGGATCCTATGCGATACACACTGCGACGGAATTACGAGATACCCGCGCATGAGGTCGCGATTGGTGAATCGTTCGATGCGAGCGCGCCGTCGGATTTCGAAGAACTGTCGAAGTGGTTCTCCAATTCCGCGGCGCTGCTTGGCTCTCTTGCCAGAAAAGCTCGCGGAGCCAGTGATGTGAGGTGTTGGCCGCATCACCTCGACATCGCGACACTCGTCAGGGTAGACTCTGATCGGACCATGGGAATCGGGATGGAGCCGGGCGACGATTACTACGACGAGCCGTACTTCTATCTCAATATGGATCCGGAGCCCGCGGCCGATCGTGTCCTGTCGCGCCCATTGTGGGGCGAAGGACGCTGGCACACCAACGAATGGGTTGGAGCGGTTCTTACCGGGTCACGATTGGGCCCCGCCTCATCGCAGGAGCGACAGGTCCGGGAGTTTATCGATTCAGCAGTGGCTGCCTGCCGCGCGCTACTGACTCAGGCCTAGATTCGGCTTCGCCAAAATCGTTTGCGTCGGTGGGCGGGCGCAATCGCCAACTCGACGATTGCCAGTACGCCGTCAACGGCCAATGCGAGCGCGGCGGCGGGAAGTGCGCCGGATAAAATCATTCGCGTATCGGCGAGCGCGAGTCCAGCAACGATAGGCTCTCCCAGACCTCCCGCGCCGATGAACGCGGCGAGCGTCGCCGCTCCGACAGTTATAACTGCGGCTGTGCGGATCCCAGCCATGATCACGGGCGCGGCGAGCGGAAGTCTCACCCACATTAGCCGCTGCGCGGGAGTAGTACCCAGCGCTTCAGCGGCAGCGACTGCATCCGGATCGGCATCGCGCACGCCGGTATATGTTCCGCGCGCAATCGGATAAAGAGCGTACAACCAGAGCGCCACCAGCGCCGGCGCGACTCCCACACCAAGCAGCGGAATCATGAACGCGAGCAGAGCAATGCTTGGAATCGTCTGGAGCACGCCCAGTGCACCGATCGTAGGCTCCGCGATTCGTCTGGCGCGTTCGAGCGCGAGTCCGAGTGGGGCGGCGACGAGCACTGCGGCGAGAAGGGCAATTGTGACGAGCTCGAGATGGCGCACGGTGAGCGCGCCGAGCGTCTGGCGCCGATTCCACAAATAGCGCCAGAATCCAGACTGCTGCGCTGACGATTCTTGTTGCGCGGCATTCGCCGAGCTCGCTGCGTTCGCAGAGCCGACCAGTCCAAGCATGGCCAGCTCGTCGCGCGCCACTTTGCTCACATCCTCGCGATCCACTTCCACCCGGCGATTGAGCTGTCTCATCGTCGCCTCGTCGAGACGTCCGCTCAACAGTGAGAGTGCCGCGATTGCACCCGGAGCCTGAGTGTCGAGTCGATGCGAGACGAGCGCCGCTGCTTCATAGGGCGGGAAGAAACGCCTGTCGTCTACCAGCGTTATGAGATCGTAACGTGCGAGCAGTCCATCAGTCGAATAGCCGTCGATGACGTCGACCGCACCAGACGCCAGCGCCTGGTATTTCACCGCGGGTGCAAGAGGCCTCACGTCACGAGGCTTGAGTCCATACACCCGCGACAATCCAACCAACCCATCGCTCCGCCCAATGAAATCGGCGGTGAAGCCGGCGGTGAGATGTGGACTCTCACGCGCCAGGTCGCTCAGAGTGCGAAGATGATAGCGGGCCGCTGTCGATCGCCTCACCGCGATGGCGTAAGTGTTCTGAAATCCGAGCGGCGGAAGCCAGCGCACGTGGTACAGATTCGCGAAACGCACCGCAACATGCGCGAAAACCGCCCGCGGATCGGCCGCAACGGAATCAGGCAGCGTGTCATGGAGAATCGCGACGAGCCCCGTCCCTGTGTACTCCGGGTATACGTCGATTGCATCTCGACCGAGCGCACCAAACGCGATCTCTGTGGCGCCGAGTCCGGGTTTACGATCCACTTTGAATCCGCGAGACTCGAGAAGCTGCGAAAACATTTCCGCGAGCAGATACGATTCGCCGAACGGCTTCGACGCGACGACAACTGGCCGATCCTGGCGTTGTGCAACGAGCACGACAGGAATTGCGCCGCCGATCATCATCGCGGTGAACCCGATCATCACCATCGCCTTCATGCGCGAAGACCCTCGAGTCCCGCCCGTGCGCGCTCTATCAGCCGCGCGACGTATTCCGTCGCCGGTGCACTAACGAGATCTCGCATGCTTCCGCGCTGCTCGATCCTCCCCTTCCTCATCACCACTACTTCATCCGCCAGCCGTCCCGCCTCGGCAAGATCGTGAGTCACCAGTAGCGTGGTGACGGCGAGATCGCGGCGAAGATTGTCGAAGCTCTCCTGCAGCTCCGCGCGCGAGATTGCGTCGAGCGCTCCGAACGGTTCGTCGAGGAG
>Ga0070681_10006921_pt1 | contig 11040 bp, 10 predicted proteins | sample KBSC83BmetaG_FD_65650 | JGI IMG/M metagenome (GOLD analysis project Ga0070681, IMG submission 65650) | Corn rhizosphere microbial communities from Kellogg Biological Station, Michigan, USA - KBS C8-3B metaG | ecosystem: Host-associated > Plants > Roots > Rhizosphere | place: USA: Michigan...
GCCGGCTTCAAGGTGCCGCGCTACGTGCGCTTCGTCGAGAACTTCGACGCCATCGGCATGACCGCGAGCTCGAAGATCCAGCGGAACAAGCTGCGCGAGCACGCGCTCGTCGACCTGGGACTATCATCGAACGTGAAACGAGGAGTGAAATGAAAGCACTGATGGCTACCCTGGTCCTGTGGACCACGGTAGCGGCCGCGCAGAATTATCCGACGCACCCGGTGCGCGTCGTCGTCCCGTACGGGCCCGGCGGCGTCGACCTGCAGGTGCGGGCGATGGCGCCGACGCTGTCGCGCATCCTGGGCCAGCAGGTGGTGATCGAGAACCGGGAGGGCGGCGGCGCGGTGATCGGTACCAACGCGGTGAAGAACGCCACGCCGGACGGCTACACCATCCTCTTCACCGGGACGTCCGCGCTGGCCGTGGTGCCGCACATGCGCAAGAACGTCGGCTATACCGCGGCCGATTTCGCGCCCATCGGCAACGCGACCGGCACGCCGCTCCTCATCGCGGTGCGCGCCGATGCGCCGTACAAGACGCTGAAGGAGCTCGTCGAGTACGCGAAAGCGAATCCGGGCAAGATCAACATGGGCAGCGCCGGACCCGGCACCACGACGCACATGGCGGGAGAGGCCTTCCAGCTCGCCGCCGGCATCGAGTTTACGCACGTTCCCTTCCGGGGCGTGGGCGCGGCCACGCAGGCGATCCTCGGCGGCAACAGCGACATCGTGTTCGGCGTGCCGACGACCATCCTGCCGCATGCGCAGTCCGGCAAATTGCGCGTGCTGGCGAGCATGGGCCCGAAGCGCTCCGAATTCGCGCCCGACGTGCCGACGCTCGTGGAAGCGGGCTACGACGTGACGGAGGTGACGCGCTTCGGCTTCTTCGCGCCCAAGGCGACGCCGCCGGCGGTGCAGCAGAAGCTGGTCGATGCCGTGGCGCAGGCGGCGCGCGACCCGGAGTTCATCGCCGCGATGAGGAAGTCGAACACCAGCGTGCTGTACCTGACTCCGGCCGAGCTGGGCGCGGCAGTCGAGGCCGAATCGAACCACTGGGCGAAGATCCTGAAGAACCCGCGGTTCAAGAGCATCGTCGAATAAGGAGAACCCGTGGCGAGCACTTCCCTCTGTACGTCCGACCTCACCTCCATCACGGTGCGCGGGCGCGACCTCGTCAACGATCTGGTCGGCGAGCTCACCTTCACCGAGATGCTCTACTTCCTCTCGACCGGCCGCGAGCCCGACGCCGCGCAGGCGAAGGTGCTGGACGCTTGCCTGGTGACGATCATGGAGCATGGCATCAATCCCTCGACCATCGTCGCTCGCCTGACCTCGCACATGGTGCCGGAAGAGCCGCAGGTGGCCATCGCGGCGGGCTTGCTCGGCATCGGCGGCCAGTTCGCCGGCACGTCGGAGCAGTGTGCCGCCATCCTGCAGGAGCTGGCGAGAGAAGGCGACGTCCATGAGACGGCGCAGCGCCTGATCGCTTCGGGCCAGCCGATTCCCGGCTTCGGCCACCTGCACCACAAGCCGGACGACCCGCGCACGCCGCGGCTCTTTGCTGTTGCCGAGAAGGCGGGCGTGAAGCAGACGCACATGCGCCTGCTGCGCGCGCTCGGCAAGGCCATCGATGAGGTGAAGGGGCGGCACATCACGATCAATGCGACCGGCGCGATCGGCGCGCTCATGCTCGACATCGACGTTCCGCTCGCCGCCATCCGCTGCTTCTCGGTGGTCGCGAGGTCGGCGGGCCTGACGGCCCACGTGCTGGAAGAGAAATCCAACCCGGCGGCGCGCGCCATCTGGAAGGAATCGCGTAACGCCGTTCCCTACGTGGCGCCCTGATGGACTTCTCGATACCCGAAGAGCTGGAGATGGTCCAGCGCACGGTCAAGCGCTTCGTCGACCAGGAGCTGCGCCCGCTCGAGAAGCAGGTGGAGGAGACCGACCATATCGACAAGGAAGTCGACCGGCGCCTGCGCCAGAAGGCGGTCGAGCTCGGCCTCTATGGGCATAACCTCCCCGAGAAGATCGGCGGCGGCGGGCTCACCAACCTCGGCCAGGCGCTCGTCGGCGAGGAGCTCGGCCGCACCACCATGGCGCTCGCCTCGACCGCCGGCTTCCTGCCAGGCGGGGTGGCGCATTCGAAGCCGAACCAGCGCTCGTGGTTCCTCGATCCGATCCTGCGCGCGGACAAGGTGGTCGCGTATGCGCTCACCGAGCCCGACGCCGGTTCCGACATGCAGCGTGTCGCCACCAAGGCGCGCCGCGAGAACGGGCGCTGGGTCCTGAATGGGACCAAGCAGTTCATTTCCAACGCGGAGCACGCCGACTTCGTCATGGTGGTCGCGGTGACCGATCCATCGGCGGCGCTGCGCTCGCGCTTCACCATGTTCATCGTCGAGCGCGAGAACCCGGGCTTTCGCTACGTGCGCTCGATGCGCGCGATGGGCTGGCGCGGCCATTCGCTCGGCGCCTTCGCGCTCGACGACTGCAAGGTCGACGACGACCACGTCCTCGGCGAGGTGAACGGCGGCTTCGCCGTGGCGATGGGCCACATCAACGCCACGCGCATCCACCTCTCCGGCCGCTACCTCGGCATGGCGAACGAGCTGATCGAGATGGCGGTCGATTACTCCAAGCAGCGCGTCGCCTTCGGCTCGAAGCTCGCCGAGCACCAGTCGCTGCAGTTCATGCTCGCCGACTGCGACGTCGAGCGCGAGGCGGCGCGCTTCCTCATGTACGCGGCCGCGCTCGCCGCCGACGCCGGCGACCTTAGCGCCCGCATCGCCGCCTCCCGCAGCAAGCTCTACGGCAGCGAGATGGTCGGGCGCGTCGCCGACCGCGTGCTGCAGATCTTCGGCGGCGCGGGCTACGTCGCCGACCTGCCGATCGAGCGCATGTACCGCGACGCGCGCGCCTTCCGCATCGGCGAGGGCACCTCCGAGATGCAGCGCATCCAGATCGCGCGGCACCTGCTCGGCCGATGAGAGTCCAGTTCAGCATGAGGGGAAGGATCGGCCTCCTCACGATGCAGGATGCCGAGCACTTCAATGCCCTCGCACCCGCACAGGTGCGCGCCATGATGGATGCGCTCGAGGAAAGCCGCCGCCAGGAAGCGCGCGCGCTCGTCATCGTCTCGGCGGCGAAGCACTTCTGCGCCGGCGCCGACATCAAGGAATTCCTGAAGGGCGAGCTGCTCGATCCGAAGCGGCCGGCGCCGGCCACCTCGCCGGTGAATCTCTTTCGCGCGCTGATCGACGATCCGCGCCCGGTGATCGCGGCGGTCGACGGCCTCGCCATGGGCGGCGGCGTCGAGCTCGCGCTCTCGTGCGACTTGGTGCTCGTCACCGACAAGGCGCGCTTCGCGCTGCCGGAGCTCGGCCTCGGCCTCGTGCCGCGCACCGCGCTCGCCCGGCTGCCGGAGATCGTCGGGCGGCGCAAGGCGCTCGAGCTGATCCTCACGCGGCGGCGCCTGAGCGCGGACGAAGCCGTCGCCCTCGGGCTCGCGAACCAGAAGGTGGACGGCGCGGCGCTCGTCGAAACGGCGCTGAAAACGGCGGAAGAGATCGTCACCGCGCCGCCCGCCGCCATCGCGGCCGTGAAGCGCAACCTCGGCCGCGTGCCGCCGTCGGACTGGGCGGCGATCCACGCCTTGCTGGCGCACCTCGATCCCGAGGAATGGCGCGAGGGCCTGACCGCGTTCGCCGAGAAGCGCACGCCGGACTTCGAGCGCTTTTGGAAGTAGCCGAGCGCAGGCCGCTCGACGCCACGGCTTACGGCGTCATGCTGGCGCTGTGCGCCGTGTGGGGCGTGCAGCAGGTGGTGATCAAGCTCACCGCGCCCGAGGTGTCGCTCCTCATGCAGGGCGGCATCCGCTCGATCATCGCCACGGCGCTGGTCTTCGTGTGGGCGCGGCTGCGCGGCATCCCGCTCTTCGAGCGCGACGGCACCGCGCGCACCGGCCTGCTGGCGGGATCGCTCTTCGCCGTCGAGTTCGTGTTCATCTACTACGGCCTCGGCCATACCACCGCTTCGCGCATGTCGGTGTTCGTGTACCTCGCGCCGATCTTCGCCGCGCTCGGCCTGCATGCCGCCGTGCCGGGCGAGCGGCTCGCGCCGGCGCAGTGGCTCGGCGTGCTGCTCGCGTTCGCCGGCGTCGCGGTGGCTTTCTTCGAGGGCTTCACCGCGGCGCGCGGCGCGACCCTCCTCGGCGATGCGTGCGGCGTGATCGCCGCGCTCCTCTGGGCGGCGACCACCACGGTGATTCGCGCGACGAGCCTCGCGCGCGTCGCGGCGACCAAGACCTTGCTCTACCAGATCGGCTGCGCGGCGATCCTGCTTCCGCTCGCCTCGGTCGCGCTCGGCGAGCCGGGCGTCGTGTCGCTGTCCGGCTTTGCCGTCGCCAGCCTCGCGTACCAGGGCATCCTCGCCGGCTTCGCCACGCTGCTCGCCTGGTTCTGGCTGCTGCGCCACTACCTCGCGGCGCGCCTCGGCGTGCTGTCGTTCGTCACGCCGCTGATCGGCGTCCTCTGCGGCGTCGCGTTCCTAGGAGATCCGCTGACCGGCCATTTCGTGCTGGCCGCGCTGCTCGTCGGGGCGGGCATCGTGCTGGTCAATCTCCGAGGCTAGGAGCTGCGCGATGTCGCGCCGGCCCTGCTCGGTGAGCGCGATCAGCTTCTCCGTGTCGCGGCGGAACGGCGCCTGCGCCGCGATCTGCCGCTCGTCGTAGTCGCGGAAGCGCTCGACGACGCGCTGCGCGGCTTCGGCCTCGTAGCCTAGCGCGACGAGCAGGCGCTCGGCCGCGGCGAGCGACGAGCCGAGCATCTCGCGCACCGCCGGCACGCCCATCTCCGCGTATTCGTAGGCGTCGGTGCGGCCGTGCGCGCGCGCGATCATCGGCAGGCCCGGGAAGCGCTGGCGCACGCGCTTCACCATGCGCATGGCCGCCTCCGGGTCGTCGATCGCCACCAGCAGCAGCTTCGCCTTGCGCGCGCCGGCGGATTCGAGGAGGTCCATGCGCGTCGCATCGCCGTAATAGGCCTTGAAGCCGAAGCGGCGCACCGTCTCGATCTGCTCCGGGTCGTGGTCGATGACCGTGGCGCGGATGCGCAGCCCCCGCAGCACGCGTACCACCACCTGGCCGAAGCGGCCGAACCCGGCCACGATGACCGGATTGCTTTCCTCGATGGTATCGGCCGCGCGCTCGACGGGACGCACCCGCGCGGTGTAGCGCGAGTACAGCATCATGAGGAACGGCGTGGTGAGCATCGAGGTGGCGACGACCGCGTTCAGCACCGCGATGGTCCCGGCCGGCAGCACGTTGGCGGCGGCGGTGAAGAGCACGAACGCGAACTCGCCGACCTGGGACAGCGCCACGGCGAAGAGCCCGGCGTCGCGGCGGTGGCAGTAGCCGAACAGGCGCGCGCTGTAGAAGAGGATCACCATCTTCACCGCCACCACCGCGAGGGTGATGGCGAGAATGATGTGCGGGATGCGCACGAAGAGCCCGAGGTCCACCGACATGCCGACCGCCATGAAGAAGAGGCCGAGCAGCAGGCCCTTGAACGGATCGATGTCGAGCTCGAGCTCGTAGCGGTACTCGCTCTCGGCGAGCATCACGCCGGCGAGGAAGGCGCCGAGCGCCATGGAGAGGCCGACCACTTCGGCGAGCGCCGCGGCGCCGAGCACGAGGAACAGGGCGAAGCCGACGAACACCTCGCGCAGCCGCGTGCCGGCGATATAGCGCAGGGCGGGCCGCACCAGCACGCGCCCGGCGGCGACGAGCGCGACGATGAAGCCGGCGGCCTTCGCCGCGTCGATCCAGTGGAAGCTGTCCGCGTCGCCGCCGAGGAAGGCGAGCACGAGGAGGAGGGGAATCACCGCGAGGTCCTGGAAGAGGAGCACCGCGAACGACGCCTGGCCGCCCGGCGTCGGCAGCAGGTTCTTTTCCGTCATCAGCGCGAGCCCGATGGCGGTCGACGACATCGCGAAGCCCATGCCGGCGATCAGGCCGACGGTGAGCGGCTGGCCGAGCGCGATGGCGATGGCCGCGACCGCCGCGGTGGTGATGACGAGCTGCACGCTGCCCAGGCCGAAGATGGCGCGGCGCAGCTGCCACACGCGCGCCGCGTTGAGCTCGAGGCCGACGAGGAAGAGCAGCAGCACCACGCCGAGCTCGGCGATGTGCAGCACCGTGCTCGCGTCGGTGATGAAGCCGAAGCCCCACGGCCCGATGGCGAGGCCGGCGACCAGATAGCCGAGCACCGAGCCGGCGCCGAGCCGCGTGAAGATCGGCACCGCGATGATGCCGGCGCCGAGGTAGAGGAGGGCCTGCTGGAGAAAGCCGTCGGTGTCCATGGATAGAATGTTCGCATGGAACAAAATCCCGTCGATGCGGGGCAGTTCAAGATCGGGATGCGCACGCTGGCGGGCGCGGTCAACATCATCACCAGCATGCACGCGGGGCACCGCTACGGCATGACGGCGACCGCGGTGTGCTCGGCGACGGCCGATCCGCCCACGGTGCTCGTGTGCATCAACAAGCTCGCCACCACGCATGGCGCCGTGCAGAAGGCGAAGGCGTTCTGCGTGAATGTGCTGCGCGCGGAGGACTGGGAGCTTTCCACCACCTTCAGCGGCGGGCAGAGCGGAGAGAACCGCTTCAAGAGCCGGGACTGGACGCGCCTCGCCACCGGCTCGCCGGTGCTGATCGACGCGCTGGTCTCGTTCGACTGCCGCGTGGTGAAGACGCTCACGCACGGCACGCACACCATCTTCCTCGGCCAGGTGGAGCAGATCCTCGTCGGCCAGAAGGGCAAGCCGCTCCTTTATTCCGACGGCCAGTACGCGAAGCTCGCTTCCCTCACGCTCGGCGAGCCGCTTCCCGAAGGGCTCGATTACTGGGGCTTCTAGCGCTCGACAAGCGCATCCGCGTCGTCGTGGCGGCGAACTTCCTCGCCGTCGCGGCGCGCATGAGCCTCGTCACCTTCCTCGGCATCTACTTCGTGCAGAGGGCGGGGATCGGCGTGGCCGTGGTCGGCCTCGCGTTCCTCGCGGAGAACCTGGCGCGAGGCCTGCTGGCGCCGATGTTCGGGGCGCTCTCCGACCGCGTCGGGCGGCGCACGCTGCTCCTCGCCTCCGCCGTGCTCACCGCCGCCGTGCTGCCGTGCTTCCTGCTGGTGCGCGACCCGCTCACGCTGGTCCTCTGGAGCCTCGCCCTCGGCGTCACCGGCGCGATCAACATGCCGGTGTCGTCCGCGCTGCTCCTCGACCTCGCCCCGGCGCAGCGCCGCCAATCGGTGCTCGCGCTCAACTACACCGTGATCAGCGTGGCTTATACGCTCGGCGTCACGCCCGCCGGATACGTCGCGGAGCAGGGCTATGGCCTGCTCGCCGCCATCAGCTCGGCCGGCTTCGTCCTGGTCGCGGTGCTCTATGCCGTCGCGCTGCGCGGCTCGCTGCCGCTCGAGAAGCGGCCGGCCAACTCCGGAATGGTGCGTGACTCGCTCGCCGCGTTCCTCGACCGGCGCTTCGCCCTCTTCGCGGCGATCGCATTCGTCTTTCCGCTCAGCATGGGCATGGTGGTCACCGTGTCGCCGCTATTCGGCGCCGAGCGCGGGCTCGGCGAGGGCTACATCGGCCTCGTGCTGGGCGGCAACAGCATCCTGGTGGCCGCGCTCGCGCTGCCGGTTGCCGCGCGCATCGAGCCCATGGGACCGTTCCGCATGCTCGGCGCGGCGGCGGCGATCGTCGCTGTCGCTCACGGCTGCTACGGGCTTATCCCGGGCACTGCGGCGGCGCTCCTCGTCGGCACGGTGGTATTCAGCTTCGGCGAGGTGGTGTTCAGCTCCGCCGTGCCGGCTGCCGTCGCGCGCCTCGCCCCCGAAGGCCGCCGCGGCGCCTACCAGGGAAGCTGGACGCTCATCTCTTCGCTCAGCATGGGCAGCGCGCTGGTGCTGTCGGGCCTGATCAGCAAGCTCGCCGGGTGGCAGGGCGCCTGGCTGACGCTCGCCGTCCTGGTGGCGCTCGCCGCCGCGGCGCTCTTCGCGCTGCGTCAGGAATTCAGCCGCGGCCTGCGGTGATGCTGCGTCTCGAACTCGGCGAGGAGCTCCCGCCAGCGGTCCTCGGGATGGAAGCTGATCTCCCAGCTGAAGTGCGTCGCTTGTGCGGCGTGCGCGGCGAGCTCGCGCTCGAGCTCCGTGCGCAGGGTTTCCTTCCTGCGCGTGCTGCCGACATAGAGGAGCTCATCGCCGTCCCACAGCTCGAACACGCCGGGCGTGTCGGGCGCGAGGGTCACGAGCGCCGCGATGACGAGCCATCTGGGGCTTCGGATCGCCATCCCGGAGATGCTGCACCGCGCGGCTTGCTGCAGCCTTAACGCAGGTTTCAGAGCGCGTAAGTGGCGCCCGTCGGCGCACGAGCGCGACGAGCGTGGTCACGAGGCGTTTGCGCAGCATGGGTCGAGCATAAACGCCCCGCGCGCGCTCGCGTAAGGCTCTAGGTCACGCGCGGCGTGATCTGCGCGGACCACGCCACGTGTCACCGAAGCTGCGAGGAGTCGGTGAGCGATTGCAGGAAGACGACGAGATCCTCGCTCTCGCGAGGCGTGAGGTCCGGCGCGGAGTGCTTCACCGCCTCGCGCAGCGTCGCGACGCTGCCGTCGTGCATATAGGGCGCGGTGAGCGCGACGTTGCGCAGTCCGGGCACGCGGAACTCGCCGTGGTTGCGCTGCCGGGGCTCGAGCTGCTTCGTGCCGGCGGCATTGCCGCGCGTGGCGTCGTCGTTGAAGCGGCCGAGGAGGTTGTAGGGATCCGACTTCAGCTTCTTGATGCCTTCCAGCCGTCCGGCGTCGAGGCGTCCCTTGGTGCCGGCACCGGCGAACCCGCCGTTCGAGAACTGCGGGCCGACGTGGCATGTGGCGCAGTTTCCCTTGCCGACGTAGATGGCGAGGCCGCGCTGCGCCGCCATCGGATAGCGGCGCATGCCGGCGGCGTCGTTCTTTTCCAGCGCATCGCGGAAGTCGTCGAACGGCGCGCGGCCGCTGACCAGCGTCTCCTGGTAGGCGGCGAGCGCCTTGGCGGCGTCGATCATCGCTTCCTCGTCGTCGCCCGGCACCGGCCGGCCGAAGGCCTTTGCGTAGTCGGCAGCGAACTGGCTTCTCAGCACCGTCGCGATATGCGCCGGCGTGGCACGCATCTCGCGCGGGTCGAGCATCGGCCGCACGCTCTGCGCCCAGAGGCTGTCGTGCGCGCCGTCCCAGCCGTACCACCGGTAGAGGCCGACGTTGATGAGGCTCGGCGTATTGCGATCGCCCTCCTCGAGGCCGAAGCCGCGCGCCCGGCCGTCCTGGAAGGCGCGGAAGGGTGCATGGCACGTCGCGCAGAGCACCGAGCCCGTGCCCGATAGGCGCGGCTCGAAGAAGAGGCGCTCGCCGAGCGCGATGGCTTCCGGCTTCCCGGACACGCGGTTGCTCGGATCGCGTCGCGGCTTCGGCGGCCACGGGCCCTGCGCGAGGATGCGCGCCTTCTCGTCGGCGCCGAACGCGATCACGTCGGCAGCGCACGCCGCCGCCGGGGCGGCCAGGCTCAGGCACAGCGCGACGAGCAATCGCATCGAGTTATTATGCAGCGATGACCGATATCTGCATCCTGCGCGGCCGCTATTTGCTGGCCGACCCGCGCAGGAAGGAAAAGGGCGTGCTGAAGAACGGCGCCATCGCCATCGAGGGCGATCGCATCGCCGCCGTCGGCACGTTCGAGGAGCTGAGCCGCGCGCATCCCGGCGCGAAGGTGCTCGGCAACGGCCGCCAGCTCCTCATGCCGGGGCTCGTCGATGCGCACAGCCACGGCCGCGGCATGTCGCCGATCCAGAAGGGCGTGAAGAACGATTTCCTCGAGAACGCGCTCTTCGACTGGGCGTACATGCACCTCCTGCCGCCGGAGCTCTGCGCCGGGATGACGGCGTACCACCACATCCGCTCGGGCTGCACGCTGCTCCATCACAACGGCTTCGACGACGACGGCGCGATCGGCCGCGCGCGGGCCCACGCGGCGATCAAGGTGTACCTCGATTCCGGCATCCGGCTCGCCTTTTCGCCCGGCGTGCGCGACGAATCCAAGCTCGCGCTGGACGAGTCCGGCTTCTTCAGGACGCTGCCCGCGGACCTGCAGGATTTCGCGCGGCCGCGCGTGGAATACGACAAGGCGCAGATCGAGGCGGACTACTTCGCGCTCTTCGCCGACCTCAAGTCCCGCTACGACGGCGGCGACACCAAGATCCTGCTCTCGCCGTCCTGGGCGCATGGCCTGACGGAGCGCTTCGCGCGCAGGATCGTGGATGCGGCCGCGGGCAAGACGCAGATCCACATGCACACGCTGCAGTCGCCGGTGCAGAAGGCATATGGGCTGCGCCGCCATGGCAAGCCGACCTTCGAGTGGCTCGACAGCGTCGGCCTCGTGGCGAAGAACGTGACGTATGGGCACGCCATCCACGTCACCCAGGCCGACATCGACCTCATGGGCCGGCGCGGCGCGTCGGTCACCAACCACCCGAGCTGCAACTTCATCATGCGCAACGGCATCACGCCGGTGATGCAGATGCGCAAGGCCGGCGTCAACGTCGCCATGGGCCTCGACGACAAGACCATCAACGACGACGAGGACGCGGTGATGGAGCTGCGCATGATGCACAAGGTGCACCGCATCTCGACCTATGAGCTCACCGAGCCGCCGCTGGACGCCTACGAGGCGCTCGAAATCGCCACCTTGAACGGTGCGCGGGTGTGCGGCTTCGAAGGCGAGGCCGGGGCGCTCACGCCGGGCATGAAGGCCGACGCGGTGCTGGTCGACCTCGACCGGGTCGAGAACGAGCCGTGGCTCGACCCGCGCTCCGACATCGTCGAAGCCTTCGTCCAGCGCGCCATGGGCACGGACGTCGACACCGTGGTCGTCGGCGGCCGGGTCGCCATGCAGGAGAAGGAGCTGAAGCTCCTGGACGTGAAGGCGCTCTTCGCCGAGGTGCGCGAGTTCTGCTCGAAGGG
>Ga0070681_10006924_pt1 | contig 11039 bp, 10 predicted proteins | sample KBSC83BmetaG_FD_65650 | JGI IMG/M metagenome (GOLD analysis project Ga0070681, IMG submission 65650) | Corn rhizosphere microbial communities from Kellogg Biological Station, Michigan, USA - KBS C8-3B metaG | ecosystem: Host-associated > Plants > Roots > Rhizosphere | place: USA: Michigan...
GTGAACAAGACCGAGGGCATGCGCGAGGAGGTCGTGACGGCGGAGTTCCACGAGCTCGCCCTGGGCGAGCCGCGCGCGATCTCGGCCGAGCACGGCGAGGGCGTGAGGAGCCTCGTCGAGGAGGCGCTCGCGGCCTTCCCCGAGGATGGCGGCGTGGAGGAGGAGTCCGACCACCCGCGCGTGGCCATCGTCGGGCGCCCCAACGTCGGCAAGTCCACCCTCGTGAACCGGCTCCTGGGAGAAGAGCGCGTGATCGCCTTCGACCAGCCCGGCACCACGCGCGACGCGATCGAGGTCGAGCTCGAGCGCGAGGGCCGGCGCTACACGCTGATCGATACCGCGGGAATAAGGCGCAAGGGCAAGGTGTTCGAATCGGTGGAGAAATTCTCGGTGGTGAAGACGCTGCAGGCCATCGAGCGCGCCAACGTGGTGGTGCTCGTGGTCGACGCCGCCGCCGACATCGCCGAGCAGGACGCCCACATCGGCGGCTACATCCTCGAGGCCGGGCGCGCGCTCGTGGTGGCGATCAACAAATGGGACGCCGTGGACAGCGAGAAGCGCAAGGACGTGCAGAACGACCTGGAGCGCAAGCTCCAATTCCTCGACTTCGCGCGCTTCGCGCCGATCTCCGCGCTCAAGGGCACGGGCGTCCGCCCGCTGCTCGCCGGGGTCGACGCCGCCTTCGCCGCCGCGATGGCCAAGCTCGCCACGCCGCGCCTCACCCGCGCCTTGCAGGCCGCCATCGTCCAGCAGCAGCCGCCCATGGCCGGGCGCTTCCGGCCCAAGATGCGCTACGCCCACCAGGGCGGCTCCAACCCCCCGATCATCGTGATCCACGGCTCGGGGCTGGACGGCGTGAAGGCGCCCTACAAGCGCTACCTCGAGAACACCTTCCGCAACGTCTTCAAGCTGCAGGGCACGCCGCTTCGCATCGAGCTGCGCTCGTCGGTCAACCCCTTCGAGGGCCGTCGCAAGCCCTTGACGGAAAAGCAGGATGCCCAGCGGCGGCGGCGCAAGATCATCTCCAAGCGGCGCTATGGTTAGGGGTCAGAGTCGATTATTCGTTTCTGGGCGATTTGCGGCCCGGAATAGTCGACTCTGACCCCCGATTTTTGAACTCGGAGAGGCCCTCGCCTGTCCGTGGTAAAGTCCCAAACGCGTCTTCGTCTTTCACTCCGGCCCGGCGTAGACCGGGAAACCCGATGGTTCGAAAAGGGGCAGAACAATGAGCAACAAGGGCCAGCTGCTGCAGGACCCATTCCTCAACACGTTGCGCAAGGAGCACGTTCCCGTCTCCATCTATCTCGTGAACGGGATCAAGCTCCAGGGGCAGATCGAATCTTTCGACCAGTACGTCGTGCTGCTCAAGAACACCGTGACGCAGATGGTCTACAAGCACGCCATTTCCACGGTGGTACCGGCGCGTCCGGTGTCGGTCCCGATTGAGCATTCGCAGGAATCCTGAGCGCCCGCGCGCGATCCTCGTAGCCCTCGACATCGGTCGCGCCTCCCAGGCCGAAGATAGGGCCGAGGAAGCAGCGCGCCTGGTCGACAGCGGCGGCGCCGAGGTGGCCGAGGTGATCCGCGGGCGGCGCGATCGTCCCGACGCGGCCACCTTCGCGGGCTCCGGCAAGGTCGACGAGATCCGCCTGGCGGTGACCGAGCGCCGCGCCGAGATCGTCGTCTTCGACCACCAGCTTTCCGCCGCCCAGGTGCGCAACCTCGAGCGCGCGCTGTCCGAAGGCGGGCCCGGGGTGCAGGTGTACGACCGCACCGACCTCATCCTCGACATCTTCGCGCAGCGCGCGCGCTCCCACGAGGGCAAGCTCCAGGTCGAGCTCGCGCGCCTCGAGCACCTGTCCACGCGCCTCGTGCGCGGCTGGACGCACCTCGAGCGCCAGCGCGGCTCGCTCGGCAAGACCGGCGGCCCGGGCGAGAAGCAGATCGAGCTCGACCGCCGCATGATCGGCGAGCGCGTGAAGAAGCTGCGCGAGAAGATCCGCAAGGTGGGCAAGGTGCGCGCCACGCAGCGCTCGGGGCGCTCGCGCTCGGGCGTGCTGCGCGTGGCGCTCGTGGGCTACACCAACGCGGGCAAGTCCACGCTCTTCAACCGCCTCACGCGGGCCGATGCCTACGTCGCCGACCAGCTCTTCGCCACCCTCGATACCACCACGCGCCGCGTCTACCTGGGCGAGGGCGCCACGATCGCGCTCTCCGACACCGTGGGCTTCATCCGCGACCTGCCCCACGGCCTCGTGGAAGCGTTCCGCGCGACGCTCGAGGAGACCGTGCAAGCCGACGTCCTGCTGCACGTGGTCGACAGCGCGAGTCCCCGGCGCGACGAGCAGATCGCGGCGGTGGACAAGGTGCTGGGCGAGATCGGCGCGGCCGAGGTGCCCCAGCTCCTGGTCTACAACCAGATCGACCGCGTGCCCGGGCTGGAGCCCGAGGTCGTGCGCGAATCGTGTGGTAAGATATTGAATATCAAGGTGAGTGCGTTCACCGGCGCCGGCATCGAGGCGCTGCGCGAGGTGCTCGCCGAAGCCGCCCGCGTCGCCGCGAGCGGCTCGCTCGCCACCGCTGCCTGACCATCCCTTTTTCCCATGCCTAACGATCCCCAGTGGGGAAAGAAGAACAACGACGGGCCGCCCGATTTCGAGGAGATGCTGCGCAAGGCGCAGCAGAAGATCGCGGCGCTCCTGGGCTTTCGCGGGCGCAATAGCGGCCCGGCCGGCGGCCCGCCCGGGCGCGGCGGCGCGAGCTACGGCGCGGCGATGGGCGGCGGCGCGGCGCTGGTCGTCATGCTCGTGGTCGCCGTGTGGCTCGCGAGCGGCTTCTACATCGTGGACGAGGGCAAGCGCGGCGTCGTGCTGCGCCTGGGCAAGTACCTCGAGACCACCATGCCCGGCCCGCGCTGGCACATCCCGTATCCCATCGAGAGCGTGGAGGTCGTGGACGTGGCGCGCGTGCGCACCGTCGAGGTGGGCTACCGCGGCAACACGAAGAACAAGCAGCCGCAGGAAGCGCTCATGCTCACCGACGACGAGAACATCGTCGACGTGCAGTTCGCGGTGCAGTACAACCTGAAGAGCCCCGAGGACTACCTCTTCAACAACAAGAACGCCGACGACAACGTGCTGCAGGCCGCCGAGACCGCGATCCGCGAGGTGGTGGGCAAGAGCAAGATGGACTTCGTGCTGTCGGCGGGCAGGAGCGAGGTCGCCGCGCAGGTGAAGACCATCATGCAGCAGATCCTGGACCGGTACCACACCGGCATCCTCGTCACGACCGTGAACCTGCAGAACACGCAGGCGCCCGAGCAGGTGCTGCCCGCGTTCGAGGACGTGGTGCGCGCGCAGCAGGACCGCGAGCGCTTCAAGAACGAGGGCCAGGCCTACGCCAACGACGTGGTGCCGAAGGCGCGCGGCGTGTCCGCCCGCCTGATCGAGGAGGCCAACGGCTACCGCTCGAGCGTGATCGCCACCGCCCAGGGCGATGCCGCGCGCTTCCGCCAGATCCTCGCCGAATACGACCGGGCCCCCGCGGTGACGCGCGAGCGCATGTACCTCGACACGCTGCAGCAGATCCTCTCGGCCACGAGCAAGGTGATCATCGACCAGAAGGGCGGCCAGAACCTGCTCTACCTGCCGATCGACAAGCTGATCCGGCACTCGGGCGACAACGCCACGCCCGCGCCCGCGGCCGGGGCTCCCACGCCCGATTCGATGCGCTCGGGCGGGCCCACCGAGGTCACGCCGCCCCCGCGCGGCGACGACCGCCGCGATGCCCTGCGCTCGCGCGACCGGGACGCCGGGCGATGAGGCGCGCGACCCTCACGGTGTTCGTCGTGGCGCTGGTGGCGCTGCTCGTGCTGTCGATGAGCGTCTACACGGTCGACCAGCGCAAGGCGGCGATCAAGTTCCAGCTGGGCGAGGTGATCGAGGTGCAGACCCGGCCGGGCCTGTACTTCATCGTGCCGTTCGTGCAGAACGTGCGCCTCTACGACACGCGCATCCAGACCATGGAGCCGCGCGACCCCGAGCGCTTCCTCACCTCCGAGAACCGCAACGTGCTGGTCGACTCGTTCGTGAAGTGGCGCGTGATCGACGTGCGCCAGTACTACGTCTCGGTGCGCGGCGACTCGATGCAGGCCGAGGCGCGCATCTCGCAGACCGTGAACGACGCCCTGCGCGCCGAATTCGCCAAGCGCACGGTGCACGACGTGGTCTCGGGCGAGCGCGACCGGATCATGGCGGTGGTCGCCAAGCGCGTGGACGAGGACGTCCGCCGCATCGGCGTGGGCGTGGTGGACGTGCGGTTGAAGCGCGTCGACTTCGTCCCCGAGATCTCCTCGGACGTCTACCGCCGCATGGAGTCGGAGCGGAAGCGCGTGGCGAACGAGCTGCGCGCCACCGGGCAGGCCGAGGGCGAGAAGATCAAGGCCGATGCCGACCGCCAGCGCCAGGTGATCGTCGCCGACGCCTACCGCGACGCCCAGCGCATCAAGGGCGAGGGCGACGCGCAGGCCTCGCGCATCTATGCCGAGGCGTTCGGCAAGAATCCCGAGTTCTACAGCTTCTACCGCAGCATGGAGGCGTACCGCCAGAGCCTGCGCAGCAAGAGCGACGTGATGGTGCTCGACCCGTCGTCCGACTTCTTCAAGTACCTCAAGAATCCGGGGCGCGGCAAGGCCCCGGGTCCATGACCGGCGCGGGCCTCTTCGCGGCGGCGTTCGCCCTCATGCTCGTGATCGAAGGAATCCTCCCGTTCGTCGCGCCCGGGCGCTGGCGCGGGCTCTTCCGCATGCTCACCGAGATGAGCGACGCGCAGATCCGGGTCGCGGGGCTCACGTCGATGATCCTCGGGCTCGTGATCCTGCTGCTGGTGCACTGACATGCGCCGGTGGCTCCTTCCCGAGCACATCGAGGACGTGCTCCCCGCCGAGGCGCGCGCCATCGAGCGCCTGCGCCGCGCGATCCTCGACCTCTTCGAGCTGCACGGCTACGAGCTGGTGGCGCCGCCGCTGCTCGAGTACGTGGAGTCGCTGCTCTCGGGCACCGGGCGCGACCTCGAGCTCGCCACCTTCAAGCTGGTCGACCAGCTCTCGGGCCGCATGATGGGGGTGCGCGCCGACCACACGCCGCAGGTGGCGCGCATCGACGCGCACCTGCTGAACCGCCAGGGCGTGGCGCGCCTCTGCTACTGCGGGAGCGTCCTGCACACCCGGCCCGCGGGGATGACCAAGATGCGCGAGCCGATCCAGATCGGCGCCGAGCTCTACGGCCACGCGGGCCTCGAGGCCGACGTGGAGGTCGTCCGCCTCATGATCGCGGCGTTGAAGCGCGCGGGCGTGGAGCGGCTGCACATCGACCTCGGCAACCCGGCGATCTACCGCGCGCTCGCGGGCAACGCCGCCGCCGAGAACGCCGAGGCGCTGTTCCACGCGGTGCAGCAGAAGGACGCGGTCGGCGCGGGGAAGCTCGGCATCCTCACCGAGCTGAACGGCCCGGTGGCCGAGGTGGTCGCGCGCTCGCGCAAGGAGCTGCCCGCCGACGCCGGCATCCGCGCGGCGCTCGCGGCTCTGGAGGAGCTCGCCGCGCGGTGCGCCGCGACGGACGTGGAGATCACCGCCGACCTGGCCGAGCTGGGCGGCTTCAACTACGAGAGCGGCATCGTGTTCGCCGCGTTCACGCCGGGCAGCCCCGACGCGATCGCGCGCGGCGGCCGCTACGACGAGGTCGGCGCGTCGTTCGGCCGCGCGCGGCCCGCCACCGGCTTCACCATGGACCTGCGGCAGCTCGCGGCCCTGGTGCCCGCGCCGCCCGCGCGCCGCGCGATCCTCGCGCCGGCGGCCGACGACGCGGCGCTCGCCATCGCCATCGCGCAGCTGCGCGAGGCGGGCGAGGTCGTGGTCGTGGACCTGCCGGGGCACGCGGCCGCGCGCGGCGAGCTCGCGTGCGACCGCAGGCTGGAGAAGAAGGAAGGCAAATGGCGCGTAACGTAGTCGTCATCGGCACCCAGTGGGGCGACGAGGGCAAGGGCAAGATCGTCGACTGGCTCACCGACCACGCGGCGGCGGTGGTGCGCTTCCAGGGCGGCCACAACGCCGGGCATACGCTGGTGATCAACGGCCGCAAGACCATCCTGCGGCTGATCCCGTCGGGCATCCTGCACGGATCGGTGACGTGCTTCATCGGCAACGGCGTGGTGGTGTCGCCGTCCGCGCTGGTCGACGAGATCGCCGAGCTGGAGAAGCTCGACGTGGACGTGATGCGCCGGCTGCGCCTGTCGGAAGCCTGCCCGCTGATCCTCCCGCACCACATCGCCATCGACCAGGCGCGCGAGCTCGCCAAGGGCGAGGCGAAGATCGGCACCACCGGGCGCGGCATCGGCCCCGCCTACGAGGACAAGGTCGCCCGCCGCGCGATCCGGGTGCAGGACCTCTACGCGCGCGAGCGCTTCGCCGCCAAGCTGGGCGAGGTGCTCGACTACCACAACTTCGTGCTGCGCAACTACTTCAAGGCCGGCACCGTCGATTTCCAGAAGACCCTAGACGACACGCTCGCGCTCGCCGAGCGCCTGAGGCCCATGGTGGCGGACGTCTCGGGCGAGGTGAACGCGCTGATCCGCGCCGGCAAGCCGATCCTCTTCGAGGGCGCGCAGGCCTCCCTCCTCGACGTGGACCACGGCACCTATCCGTTCGTGACCTCGTCCAACTGCGTCGCGGGGCAGGCCGCGGCGGGCGTGGGCGTGGGCCCCGGGCAGCTGCACTACGTGCTGGGTGTGGCGAAGGCGTACGCCACGCGCGTGGGCGCGGGCCCGTTCCCCACCGAGCTCGAGGACGAGATCGGCGAGTTCCTGCGCGTGAAGGGCAACGAGTACGGCTCGGTCACCGGGCGGCCGCGGCGCTGCGGATGGTTCGACGCCGCGGCGTTGAAGCGCGCGGTGCAGCTGAACGGCATCACGGGCCTGTGCATCACCAAGCTCGACGTGCTGGACGGCCTGGACCGCGTGCGCGTGGCCGTGGGCTACAAGATCGCCGGGGGCGGCACGCGCGACATCCTGCCGGTGGGCGCCGAGGCGCTCGCGATCTGCGAGCCGATCTACGAGGAGCACCCGGGCTGGAAGGAGAGCACCGTGGGCGTGAAGCGCCACGCGGACCTGCCGGCCAACGCGCGCGCCTACCTCGCGCGGCTCGAGGAGCTGGTGGGCGCGCCCATCGCGATCATCTCCACCGGCCCCGACCGCGCGGAGACCATCGTGCTGCGCCACCCGTTCGAGTGAGGTCGAGACGATAGTCGAGCTCGAGCCCGGGACCTGCTCATGCCGGATGCCGCGCATCCCCGCGTGCGAGAATAGCGGCCTTCGGGCGCGCGCGGCCCGGGAAACCTGGTGCCCAGAAGAGGACTCGAACCTCCACGGTGTTACCCGCCAGTACCTGAAACTGGTGCGTCTACCAATTCCGCCATCTGGGCGCGGAAGCCCTGAATTTTAACAGGATTGTCCATCAAAACCAAGAACCTGAAGACCTATCCCACGCAGATTCCGACCCGCGAGGCGATCTTGGCCGCGCTCGCGGATGCCGGAGTCCCCGTGGCCGAGGACGAGCTGATCGAGCGCCTGCGCGTGGACGGGGCCGGCGAGCGCGAAGGTGTCGCGCGCCGCATCGCCGCCATGGAGCGCGAGGGCGAGGTGATGCGCAACCGGCGCGGCGCGTTGCTGCTGCCCGACAAGGCCGGCCTCATCAAGGGCCGGGTCATCGGGCACCCCGACGGCTTCGGCTTCCTCAAGCCCGACGACGGCCGCGACGACCTCTTCCTCGGCCCCAAGGAGATGCACAAGGCGCTGCACGGCGACACCGTGCTCGCGCGCGTGACCGGCGTCGACCGCCGCGGCCGCCTCGAGGGCCATATCGTCGAGGTGCTCGAGCGCGCCAACCGCAAGGTCGTGGGCCGCCTCTTCATCGAGCACGGCGTGGCCTTCGTCATCGCCGAGAACAAGCGCATCAACCAGGACATCCTGGTCGCGCCCGAGAGCCTGAAGGACGCGAAGGCGGGCCAGGTCGTGGTGGCCGAGATCGTCGAGCAGCCGAGCAAGCACGCCGAGCCCCTCGGGCGCATCGTCGAGGTGCTCGGCAACTACGCCGATCCGGGCATGGAGATCGAGATCGCGCTGCGCAAGCACGATCTTCCCCACGAGTGGTCGGCCGAGGTGCTCGAGGCCGCGCGCCGGCTCCCGAAGTCCGTGGCGGCGAAGGACATCAAGGGCCGGCACGACCTGCGCAAGCTCCCCTTCGTCACCATCGACGGGGAGACCGCGCGCGACTTCGACGACGCGGTGTACTGCGAGAAGGGCCCCAAGGGCTTCCGGCTCTGGGTGGCGATCGCCGACGTGAGCCACTACGTGCGCCCGGGCGAGCCGCTCGACCGCGCGTCCTACGAGCGCGGCAACTCGGTGTATTTCCCGCGCCGCGTGATCCCGATGCTGCCCGAGGAGCTCTCCAACGAGCTCTGCTCGCTCAAGCCCGAGGTCGACCGGCTGGTGATGGTCTGCGAGATGGACGTGAGCGCGGCGGGCGCCGTGCGCCACTACGAGTTCTACCCGGGCGTGATCCACTCCCACGAGCGCATGACCTACACGAAGGTCGCGGCGATGGTCGAGGGGCGTGAGGCGAGCCGCCCGGAGATCGACGACCTCTACCGCGTCTTCAAGGCGCTGCTTTCCGCCCGCGAGAAGCGCGGCGCGATCGACTTCGAGAGCGTCGAGACGCAGATGATCTTCGACGCCCACGGCAAGATCGAGCGCATCGTGCGCGTGGTGAGGAACGACGCGCACCGCCTGATCGAGGAGTGCATGCTCGCGGCCAACGTGAGCGCCTCGCATTTCCTCGAGAAGGCGGGGCAGCCCACGCTCTACCGCGTGCACGAGGGGCCCACGCCGGAGAAGCTCGAGGCGCTGCGCTCCATGCTCAAGGACTTCGCGCTTGCGCTGGGCGGCGGCGACAAGCCCCAGGCGAAGGACTATGCGCAGCTCCTCACGCGCATCAAGGACAAGCCCTACGCCGGCATGCTGCAGACCGTCATGCTGCGCTCGCTGTCGCAGGCGGTATACAGCCCCGAGAACGTCGGCCACTTCGGGCTCGCCTACGACGCCTACGCGCACTTCACCTCGCCGATCCGCCGCTATCCGGACCTGCTGGTGCACCGCGCGATCAAGGCGGTGCTCGCCGGCAAGCGCCACGACGCGGGCGACCTCGCGGCGATCGGCGTGCACTGCTCCGAGACCGAGCGGCGCGCCGACGACGCCACCCGCGACGTCGAGGCGTGGCTCAAGAGCTACTACATGCAGGACCACGTGGGCGAGGAGTTCGAGGGCACCATCAGCGGCGTCACGAACTTCGGCCTCTTCGTCACGCTGGACGACCTGCACGTCGACGGGCTGGTCCACATCTCGGACCTGGGCCAGGACTACTTCCAGTTCGATGCCGCCCAGCACCGCTTGCGCGGCGAGCGCTCGGGCGCCCAATACCAGCTCGCCGGACGGGTGCGCGTGAAGGTCGTCCGCGTGAACCTGGAGCAGGCCAAGATCGATTTCGTGCTGGTGCAGGAACCCTCGCCGCGGCCTTCTCCCCAGCCCCAGGGAAAGAAGAAGCGCAAATGAAATACCTCACCGGCTTCCACGCCGTCACCAGCCGCCTGCGCCAGAAGCCGGAGACGGTGCGCGAGATCTACGTCGACGCCGAACGCAAGGACGGGCGCGCCCGCGACCTGCGCGAGCTCGCCAAGCGCCTCGAGGTGCGCGTGATCGCGGTCGACATGAAGCGCCTGGACGGCATGGCGGGCGGCGTGCGCCACCAGGGCGTGGTGGCGTCGGCCGAGCCGCTCGACATGCCCAAGTTCATCGAGGACGTGCTGGAGGGCCTCACCGAGCCCGCGCTGCTCCTGGTGCTGGACGGCGTGCAGGACCCGCACAACCTCGGCGCCTGCCTGCGCGTGGCCGACGGCGCCGGCGCCCACGCGGTGATCGCGCCCAAGGACCGCAGCGTCGGCCTCACCACGGCGGCGATCAAGGTCGCCTCGGGGGCGGCCGAATCGGTGCCCTACATCGTCGTGACCAACCTCGCGCGCACCATGCGCGACCTCAAGGAGCGCGGCATCTGGCTGATCGGCGCCGACGACTCGGCCGAGCAGTCCCTATATAACGCCAAGTTAGAAGGCCCGATGGCGATGGTGCTGGGCGCCGAGGGCGAGGGGCTGCGCCGGCTCACGCGCGACAGCTGCGACCTCCTGGTGTCGATCCCGATGCGCGGGGCGGTCGAGAGCCTGAACGTCTCGGTGGCGAGCGGTATCTGTCTTTACGAGGCGCGGCGGCGCCGATTGTAACGGGCGTCATCCGGGCGGCGGCCTCGTGCGTTTCCCGGATATGGACCTCTCTACCCACGTCGAAGAGGGCGGCCCTGCCGCTCCCGTACCCCTCGTCCACCCGGGCGCCGTCCTGCTCAACGACTGGATGATCCCGCGGGATTTCAGCCAGAACGGGCTCGCCCGCCGCCTGGGCGTCCCCCCGCGGCGCATCAACGAGATCGTGCTCGGCAAGCGCGGCATCAGCGCCGATACGGCCATCGGGCTCGCCGCCGTGTTCGGCACCACCGAGCGCTACTGGATGAGCCTGCAGGCCGACTACGAGCTCGGCGTCGCGCGGGCCCGGCGCGCCATGCTCGATCGCATCGGCACGCGGCACGCTTCGCCCCCGGATCACGCCGAGGAGTGAACCGGCCGGCCCGGCCGGGATCGAATCACGGGCATAATCCGCCATCCCGCGCGTGGGCTTGGCGCGTGCCCTCTTCGACTCCCTCCCGGACTCCCATGCACCTCCCCTCCCGTTTGCGCGCCGTGCTCGCGGCCGCCTGGCTCGCCATCCCTTTCGTGACCCTTGCGGCGCCGGGCGGGCAGGCCCCCGCGGCCAGGGCCCCGGCGGGGGCGAAGGCCGCCCCCGGGGCGAAAGCGGCTCCGGCGGCCCGGGCCGCAGCGGGTGCCGCG
>Ga0070681_10006925_pt1 | contig 11038 bp, 8 predicted proteins | sample KBSC83BmetaG_FD_65650 | JGI IMG/M metagenome (GOLD analysis project Ga0070681, IMG submission 65650) | Corn rhizosphere microbial communities from Kellogg Biological Station, Michigan, USA - KBS C8-3B metaG | ecosystem: Host-associated > Plants > Roots > Rhizosphere | place: USA: Michigan...
GGCGCCCGCGGCCGCATGATCGGGGCCGGCCGCATCGAGCGTTACGTGCTCGGCCGCGTGCTGGGCGGCGTCGGCGCCGCGCTCGCGGTGATCGGCGCCGTCATCCTGCTGGTCGAATTCGTCGACCTCTCGCGCACGGTGGGCATCCGCACCGACGTCGGCGTGGGGGAGATCTTCTGGTTGTCGATCCTCAGGGGCCCGACCCTGGCGCTCATCCTGCTGCCGTTCGTCTTCCTGTTCGGCGGCATCGGCGCCTATGTCGGGCTCAACCGGCGCAGCGAGCTGGTCGCCATGCGCGCGGCGGGCGTCTCGGCCTGGCGGTTCATCCTGCCCTCCGCCGCAGCGGCGTTCGCGATCGGCGTCGCGACCGTGCTGGTTCTCAACCCCATGGCCTCCGCGCTCAGCGCCCGCTTCGAGATCGAACGGGCGAAGCTGATGCAGAATTATCTGGGCGACATCCCGCAGGACGTGTGGTTGCGGCAGGGCGACGACCGCACGCAGATGGTGATCCACGCACGGGCCCGCGACACCGTGCAGGGCTTCGTGCGGCTGCGCGGCGTCTCGCTCTACATCTACCAGAAGAGCCCGAGCGGGGCGCCGGAGTTCAGACAGCGGATCGAGGCCGGCGAGGCGCGCCTGATGCCGGGCTTCTGGCAGCTGCGCGACGTCCGCGAAGCCACCGCCGGCGAAAGCTCGGTGCATTCAGAGACCCTGTCGATCCGCTCCGACCTGGACGCCGAGGCGGCGATGGAGCGGTTCGCCTCCCCCGAAGCGATCTCCTTCTGGCGCCTGCCCGCGGCGATCCGGCTGACCGAGCAGGCGGGCTTCTCGGCGGCGGGCTACCGACTGCGGTTCTGGCAACTCCTGGCGACCCCGCTGCTCTACGCCGCCATGGCGATCCTGGCCGCGGCCTTTTCGCTCAGGCTGGCGCGGCTCGGCGGCCTGGCGGGCCTCGCCGGGGCCGGCGTCGCCCTGGGCTTCGTGCTGTTTTTCTTCAACCAGTTCTCGGGCGCCCTGGCGCGCGCCGACATCATCCCGCTGTTCGCCGCCGCCTGGGCGCCGGCGGTGGTGGCGTTGCTCTCGGGCCTCAGCCTGCTGTTCTTCACCGAAGACGGTTGAATCCTCAGCCCCTGCGGCTATGCATCGATAGTCGCGCTCGCGCCGTCGGCGTCGCGGAGAGGGGATCCGAGAGCTTCATGAGTCTGCGCCGGCGCTCGCCCTTCGCTGCCGCCAAGCGCGCGCTGCTCGTCGGCGCGGCGATCGCGGCGATCGGCGCCGGCCCGGCGCTGGCCCAGCGTCCTGGCCGGCCAACGCCCCCGCCGCCGCCCGCTCCGGACGGACTGCAGCCGGGCGAGCTCTACATGGAAGCCGACCAGGTCATCCGCGATGACCAGAAGAAGGTCACCACCGCCCAGGGGGCGGTGGAGGTCCGCTATCAGGGCCGCACGCTGCGGGCCGACCGCGTCGTCTACCAGGAAGGGGAGAACGGCCAGAAAGGCGTGATCCGCGCCTTCGGCCACGTGCAGGTCATCAACGCCGACGGCTCGGTGGACTTCGCCGACCAGCTGGTGCTCGACGACAAGATGCAGGCGGGAGCGGCGCAGGGCTTCTCCACCCGCATGCCGCAGACCATCCCGGGCTTCGGCGCCCTGGACATCAAGCTGGCCGGCGCGACCGCGGTCCGCCGCTCCGAGGACGTCCAGGAGCTCAACCGCGCGATCTACACGCCCTGCCCGGTCTGCGCCCAGAACCACGCGGTCAAGCCGACCTGGTCGATCGCCGCCGAACGGGTGGTCGAGGACAAGCCCCGGCGGATCATCTACTACCGCCACGCGCGCATCCTCGTGCACGGGGTGCCGATCCTGTATTTCCCGATCTTCTGGCACGCGGATCCTTCCGCGAAGCGGGTTTCCGGCCTGCTCGGTCCGAAGTTCCAGATCTCCGACCGGCGCGGCTTCTCCTACGAGCAGCCCTACCTCTTCACGCTGACGCCCTCCACCGACCTGATCCTCAGCCCGCAGATCAACACCAAGGTCAATCCGCTGCTCAACGGGCGCATCCGGCAGCGCTTCTACTCGGGCGATATCGATCTGCGGTTCGGCTACACCTACGAGCGCGACTTCGATTCGAGCGGCCACAAGTTCGGCGATGGCACCAGCCGCAGCTACATCCTGGGCCGCGGCGGCTTCCAGGTGAGCGACACCTGGCGTTGGGGCTTCACCGCCGAGCGCACCTCCGACCCGCTGCTGTTCGACAAGTATCAGATCGGCGACGTCTATCTGACGCGCGGCCCCTACATCCCCGACGACCGGCGGCTGATCAGCCAAGTCTACGCCGCCCGCCAGGATACGGCGTCCTATTTCTCGGCCGCGGCGATGAGCTTCCAGGGGCTGCGGGCGGGCGACAACGACCGCACCTTCCCGATCGTCGCGCCGCTGGTCGAGGCGCATTACGACGATCCCGACCAGCTTCTGGGCGGCCGCCTGCGGGTGACAGGCAGCGCCGTGGCGCTCACCCGCGACCAGTCGCCCACGGACCCGACGGCGCGGCTGCCGGGCCTCGACAGCCGACGTGTGACCGGCGAGGTCAACTGGCAACGCGCCTTCACCTCGGACGCGGGCCTGCGGGTCGAGCCGTTCATCGACGTGCGGGCGGACGCCTACAGCCTCGGCGACATCCTCACCGGCGTCGGCGCCCAGACGGCCTCGCGCGAGGTCACGCGCGGCCTGGCGGTGGCCGGGGCGAACGTCACCTATCCCTTCTACCGCCGGTTCTCCGACTTCACGGTGGTGCTGGAGCCGCAGGTGCAGCTCGCGGCCTCCCCGCGCGCCAAGCAGATCCTGATCGGCCGCGACGCCTCCGGCCAGCCCGTCTTCTTCAATGAGGACAGCGTCGCTTTCGACTTCGACGAGACCACCCTGTTCCGGACCGACAAGTTCCCCGGTTACGACCTCTACGAGGATGGCGTCCGGCTGAACGTCGCCGGCCGCGCGGAAGTCCTGTGGGATGACGGCCGGCGCGCCAACCTGCTGATCGGGCGCAGCTTCCGGGACAAGGCCAACACCGTCTTCCCGGCCGCCAGCGGGCTGCAGGGGCGCGCTTCCGACTGGATCGTCGCGGCCGACGCCCAGCCGATCAAGGGCCTCTCCTTCTTCGCCCGCGCGAGACTGGATTCCGACGACCTGTCGGTCCATCGGGCGGAGGCCGGCGTCAATCTGACCAACAAGTGGGGCACGGGGTTCGTCCGCTACCTGCGTGACGACTCCAACCTGCTCGGACCGACGGTGGTCGGCACGACGGTCGTTCCCGCCGGCCAGCGGGTCGAAAACTTCGAGCTCGGCGGCGACGTGCCGGTGGGCAAGAACTGGGGCATCACCGCGTACGGCAACCGCGACATGATCCAGCACGCCTGGGTGATCCGCGACATCGGGGTCTATTACCGGGACGACTGCGTGCGTGTAGATGTGATCTACAGGAGAGAGGACACGGTCATCGGGCGCCTGGGCCCGGCGGATTCGATTGCCTTGCGCCTAACGCTCGCCACATTGGGTTCACCATTTACCGTCCGATAGGAAAGCCGGCCCGCGCGCCGCTCGAAGGAATGATTTTATCCATGATGCGCCGCTGTAACCTCACCGCCCTGGCGGCGCGGAGCGCGACCCTGTCCGTGCTGTTCGCGCTGCCGGCGTTCGCCGCGACGGCCCAGACTGCGGACAGCGCCGCCGCCCCGCCGCCTCCCGCCGCGGCCCAGCCGCCGGCCGCCGCCGAACCCGCGCCGGCGCCTGCACCGCCGAAGGGGTTGTCGGAATCCGTCGCCGCGGTGGTCAACGACGACATCATCTCCACCTACGACCTCGGCCAGCGCGTGCGCCTCCTGGCCGCCACCTCCGGCGTGCAGCCCACCCAGGAGACGCTTCCGCAGTTCGAGCGCGAGGCGCTGATCTCGCTGATCGACGAGCACCTGCAGATGCAGGAGCTGAAGCGGATCGAGAAGGAGCAGAAGTTCAAGATCATCGCCTCCGACAAGGACGTCGAGGAGGAGCTCGACGGGATGGCGAAGCAGGCCAACACCACCAAGCCGCAGTTTCTCGCGGCCCTGGGCAAGGCCGGCGTCAGCCCCGAGACGATAAGGCAGCAGCTCAAGGCGCAGATCAGCTGGCGGGACTACATCCGCGGCCGCTACGGCAGCCGTCTGCGGATCGGCGAGGACCAGATCAAGGCCGTGCAGACCATGCTCCAGGCCGACGCCTCCAAGCCGCAGTACGAGGTCAGCGAGGTGTTCATCGACGCCGCGCGCGTGGGCGGCATGAACCAGGCGATGCAAGGCGCCCAGCAGCTGATCTCCCAGATGCAGCAAGGCGCGCCGTTCGCCGCCGTCGCACGGCAGTTCTCGGCCTCCCCCACCGCCGCAGCGGGCGGCGAAGCCGGCTGGATCAGCCCGGGCGAGATGCCGCCGGAGGTCGACGCCGCGCTCGAGCAGCTGCGCCCCGGTCAGCTCTCGGCCCCCATTCCGGTGAAGGACGGAGTCTACATCATCTACCTGCGCGACAAGCGCTCCGGGGCCGGCGAAACCCTGGTCAGCCTCAAGCAGGCGGCGATCGCCCTGCCGCAGAACGCCACCCAGGCGGACATCGACGCGGCGCGGACCAAGCTCGAAGCCCTGCGCCCGCAGATCAAGGGCTGCAACGGACTGGAGGCGGCGGCGGCCAAGACCCCCGGCGTGGTGGCTGGCGACCTCGGCGAGGCGCAGATCAGCGATCTCGCGCCGCAGTTCAAGAGCGCCGCCCAGAGCCTTCAGGTCGGCCAGGTCTCCGAGCCGATCCGCACCAATGTCGGCCTGCACCTGGTGGCGCTTTGCGGCCGCCATGCCGCCGGCAGCGAGATGCCCAATCACGACCAGATCGAGAACCGGCTCTACGGCGAGCAACTCAGCATGATCGCACGCCGCTATATGCGCGACCTGCGCAGCTCCGCCACCATCGAGACCCGGTGACGGCAGGGCCCCTCGCCCTCACCCTCGGCGATCCGGCGGGCATCGGCCCCGAGATCGCGGTCAAGGCCTGGAGCGCCCTCTCGGACGAAGGCCCGGCCTTCTTCGTCGTCGGCGACCATGACGCGCTCGCGGCCGCCCCAGGCGGCGGCGTGGCGCTCAGGCGGATCCTGGGGCCGGGCGAGGCCGCCGCCGTCTTCCCAGACGCCCTGCCGGTGCTGGACTCGCCGCTTCGGACCTCGGTGGTCGCCGGCCAGCCGTCGCCCGCCGCAGCGGAGGCCATCGTCGGCTGGATCGAGCGCGCCGTCGGCCTGGCGCTCGCGGGCTCGGTCAGCGGCGTGGTGACAGCTCCGATCGCCAAGGCCCCGCTCTACGCGGCGGGCTTCAAGTTCCCCGGCCACACCGAATTCCTGGGCGAGCTCACTGCGGCGGCCCCTTACGAGGGCGCGCGCGGGCCGGTGATGATGCTCACCGCCGGCGACCTGCGCGCCACGCTGGTCACCGTGCATGAACCGCTCGCCAAGGTCCCGGGCCTGCTGTCGGTCGAGGCGATCGTCCACGCCGGCCTGGTCACGGCCGAGGCGCTGCGGCGCGATTTCGGCGTGGCCGATCCGCGCCTCGCCGTGGCCGGTCTCAACCCCCACGCGGGTGAAGCCGGCGCGCTCGGCCGCGAGGACGCCGAGATCATCGCTCCGGCCGTGGCCGCCTTGCAGGCCGAGGGCGTCGAGGCGAGCGGCCCCTCCCCGGCCGACACCCTGTTCCCGCCGGAGATGCGCGCCCGCTACGACGCCGTCCTTTGCATGTATCACGACCAGGCGCTGATCCCGGTGAAGATGCTGGATTTCTGGGGCGGCGTGAACGTGACGCTGGGCCTGCCCATCGTGCGCACCTCGCCGGACCACGGCACGGGCTTCGACATCGCCGGCCGCGGGATCGCCCGCCCGGACAGCCTGATCGCCGCCATCCGGCTCGCCGACCAGATCGCCAAGAGCCGGGGCTCGTGAGCCTCGCCGGCCTGCCGCCGCTCCGCGAGGCGCTGGCGGCGCACGGCCTGACAGCCAGGAAGTCGCTCGGCCAGCACTTCCTCCTCGACCTGAACGTCACCCGCAAGATCGCCCGCTTGGCCGAGGTCGGTCCCGGCGACGTGGTCATCGAGGTCGGACCCGGGCCCGGCGGCCTCACTCGCGGCCTCCTGGCGACCGGCGCCCGGGTGGTCGCCATTGAGAAGGACGCGCGCTTCGGTCCGTTGCTGGAGGAGCTCGGCGCCGCGGCCGAGGGCCGCCTGAGGCTGATCATCGGCGATGCGCTCGAGGCCGACGAAGCGGCGCTCGCCGGCGGCTCCGGGCATGTGGTCGCCAACCTGCCCTACAACGTCGGCACGCCGCTGCTCATCAAGTGGCTGACGGGCGCCTGGACGCCGTTGTCGCTCACCCTGATGTTCCAGAGCGAGGTGGCCGAGCGGATCACCGCCTCGCCCGGCGGCTCCGCCTATGGCCGGTTGGGAGTCATCGTCCAGGCGACGGCCGAGGCGCGCTGGGTCATGGAGGTCCCGGCGCGGGCGTTCACCCCGCCGCCCAAGGTCGACTCCGCCGTGGTGCGGCTCACGCCGCGAGCCGACCGCCCCTCGCCTCTCCGGCTGCAGGCGCTGCAGCAAGTCACCGCCGCGGCGTTCGGCCAGCGGCGCAAGATGCTGCGCGCCAGCCTGAGGACGCTCGGCGGCGAGCCCCTGGCCCGGGCCGCCGGCCTCGATCCGCAGGCTCGCGCCGAGACCGTCGAGGTCGCCGGGTTCCTCCGGCTCGCCGATGCCTGGCTCGCCGGCCGCGAGCGGTTGCGCCCAGCGCCGCAATAGGGCTCGAATGCCCGCCCCGCTGGCTGTCGAGGAGCCGCCATGCTGACCCTGCTGGGCGTGGCCGTCGTGGTGCTGGGCTTCGCCGCCGGCTTCAACCCCTTGCTGGTGGTGGTGGCCGCCGCCCTGGTCACCGGCTGGACCGCGGGCATCCCGCCGCTGCATGTCCTGGCCGCTCTCGGCAAGGCGTTCAACGACAACCGCTTCGTCTCCGCGGCCCTGCTGGTGCTGCCGGTGATCGGCGTCGCCGAGCGCGCCGGGCTGCAGGAGCGGGCCCGGATGCTGATCGGCCGCTTCCGACGGCTGTCGTTCGCGCCGCTGCTGATCGGCTACATGGTGTTCCGCCAGGTCACTGCCGCCATCGGCCTCACCGCGATCGCCGGCCAGGCCCAGAGCATCCGGCCGATGGTCGCCCCGATGGCCGAGGCCGCCGCCGAGAAGCAGGCCGGCGCGCTCGACCCGGATGCCCGCGACCGCATCCGCGCCTGGGCGGCCGCAACCGACAACATCGCTCTGTTCTTCAGCGAGGACGTGTTCATCGCGGTCGGCTCGATCCTGCTGATGGTCGGCTTCCTCGCCCAGAGCGGGCTCAACCTCGATCCCCTGCAGCTCTCGGTGTGGGCGATCCCGACGGCGGTCGCGGCGCTGCTCATCCACGGGACGCGCCTCGTCCTGCTTCAGCGGCGCCTCAAGCCGCGCGCCGGAGCGGGCGGGTGATCAAGCTCGGCGTCGTCTACGTCCTGGCGGGCCTGGTGTTCGCCGCCTTCGCGGTGCTGAGCGCAGCCGATCGGAACAATCCCAGGCGGCTCGGCAACGCTGCGTTCTGGGGCCTGGTGGCGCTGAGCTTCCTGGCCGGCGACCGGCTGGGCGACCTCGGCAACGGCGTGCTGGTGCTGGGCCTGGCGCTGATCGCGGGCTTCGGCTGGCTCGGCCGCGGCGCGCCCGCCACCACCTCGCCCGACGAGCGCCGCGCGCTCGCCGAGCGTTTCGGCGCCAAGGTGTTCGCCCCGGCGCTCAGCCTGCCCGTCGTGCTGGTGATCGGGCTGCTGGTCCTGAAGCCGCTGCGGGTCGCGGGCCAGCCGCTGCTCGATCCCAAGCAGGCGACGCTGATCTCGCTGGCGCTCGCGGCGGTGATCGCGACCGGCGTCGGGGTCGTGCTGCTCCACCAGCCCTTGATCAGCCCCCTGCAGGAGGGCCGTCGGCTGATGGACATCGTGGGCTGGGCCGCCCTCCTGCCGCAGCTCTTGGCGGCGCTGGGTGCGGTGTTCGCGCTCGCCGGCGTCGGCAAGATCATCGGCGATCTGGTCACCGGGTGGCTGCCAGTGGACACCCGCGCGGCGGCGATCGCGGTCTACTGCCTCGGCATGGCGGGCTTCACGATGATCATGGGCAACGCCTTCGCCGCCTTCCCGGTGCTCACCGCCGGCGTCGGCATGCCGATCCTGATCAGGCGGTTCGGCGGCGACCCGGCCGCGGTCTGCGCGATCGGCATGCTTTCGGGCTTCTGCGGCACGCTGATGACCCCGCTGGCCGCCAACTTCAACCTGGTGCCGCCGGCGCTGCTGGAGCTCAAGGACCGCTATGCGGTGATCAAGGCCCAGATCCCCACCGCGCTCGTGCTGCTCCTCGCCAACATGGGGCTGATGTATGTCCTCGCCTTCCGCTGAGCGGCTGACCCCCGCGCTCGCCTCGCAGTTCGCGAAGATCGCGCTCGGCCACGTCGCGCGCGAATACCCCAACAAACTCGACCACGTCTTGACGGGCCCGGAGGACGCCGAGGGTCCGCGCGCGCTGCATCCGGTGTTCTACGGCAGCTTCGACTGGCACTCCTGCGTGCATGGCTACTGGCTGCTCGCCAGCCTCCTGCGGCTGCAGCCCGACGTCCCCGAGGCCGGCGCGATCCGGGCGCTGTTCGACGAGATGCTCATGCCGCAGAAGGTCGCCGGCGAGCTGCACTACCTGCAGCGGCCCGGCGCGCGCGGCTTCGAGCGACCCTACGGTTGGGCCTGGCTCCTCGAGCTGCAGGCCGAACTTCTGCGCCAGGAGGACCGCCGCTGGGCGGCGGCGCTCAGGCCGCTGGCCGAGGCCTTCGCCGACCGCTTCCGCGGCTTCCTGCCGAACGCGGTCTATCCGATCCGCACGGGGACCCACTCCTCGACGGCGTTCGCGCTGGCGCTCGGGTATGATTACGCCGTCGCCGCCGGGGACGAGGCGCTTCTCCGGCAGTTTCGCGAGAAGGTCTGCGATTGGTATCTCGCCGACCGCGATGCGCCTGCCTGGGAGCCGTCGCTGGACGACTTTCTCTCGCCCACCCTGATGGAGGCCGAATGCGTGCGCCGCTTCCTGCCGCCGGAGGAATTCCGCGCCTGGTTCGCGCGCTTCCTGCCGCGGGCGGCCAAGGGCGAGCCCAAGGCCCTGTTCTCGCCGGCCGTGGTCAGCGACCGCTCCGACGGCAAGATCGCCCACCTCGACGGCCTGAACCTGTCGCGCGCCTGGTGTTGGCGCGAGATCGCCGCCGCCCTGCCTGACGACAGCGCGCTGCGGAGCGTCGCGGCGGAGGCGGCGAGGCGGCACCTGCTAGCCAGCCTGCCGCACGTCGCGGGCGATTACATGGGCGAGCACTGGCTCGCCTCCTTCGCGCTCCTGGCGCTGACGGCGGGACCTTAGGCGGCGATCTGCAGCGCTTGCTGGGCGCGGTCGGTGAGCGCCCAGCGGGCCGCGTACTCGCCGTCCGCCGCCGGACGGCCTTCCCAGCCCAGGAACGCCAGCCAGCCGCGCTCGCCGAGCGCGAAGCAGCGCCGCTCGCGCTGGAATCCGGTCTCCAGGCGCGCCCCGTCCCGGTAAAGCACATTGACCAGGAGACCCCCGGGAAGGGCCTGCTCCAGGAGCGCACGGCTCATCGGCGAGAGGCTGTCGAAATTCATCGGACGTTTCCCCTGCAGATTTTTCGTTGGCCCGAGCCTGAGGCCGAATCGGCAGGCCTGCCAAGGCCTCGCGGACGACGCCTGTGGATGGCCGCGCCGGAGTTGGGGACGGCTCTGGGGACAGCCGGCTCAGCGATCCTCGTACAGCCGGCGCAGCACGCTCGGCGCGAGCCCCGGAAGGTCCTCCGAGATCAGACCGGCGCCGTGCAGCTCGGCGCATTCGGCGTGGATCCAGGCCGCCGCGCAGGCCGCCTCGAAGCTCTCCATGTTCTGAGCCACCAGCCCGCCGATGAAGCCTGCGAGCACATCGCCCGAGCCGGCGGTGGCGAGCCAGGGGGAGCCGTTGACGTTCACCGCCGCACGCCCGTCGGGCGAGGCGATCACCGTGTCGGAGCCCTTGAGCAGCACCACCGCGCCCGCGCGCTCGGCCGCCCGCCTGGCCGCGGTGATCCGTTCCGGCGAGCCGGCGAGCAACCCCGGGAACAGACGCTCGAACTCGCCCGGATGCGGGGTGAGCACGTCGTCGCGATCGAGCACCGAGAACAGCTCCTCCGGGTCGTCGCGGAAGATCGTGATCGCATCGGCGTCCAGCACCAGCGCCGCGCCGGTGCGGGCGAGCGCCAGGACGTTGAGCAGCGTGGTTTCGCTGACCCCGGCCGCCGGCCCGATCACCGCGGCGTCCACCTCCGCTGCGCCCTGCTCCAGCTCGAGGTCGGTCTCGAAGGGCCTGAGCATCACCGCCTCAAGGTGGGCGGCGTTCACGGCCAGCGCCTCCGGCGGCGAGAACAGCGTCACGAGCCCCGCGCCGATCCGCAGGGCGCTCCGCGCCGCGAGCCGCGCCGCCCCGGTGCTCCAGGCCTCGCCGCTGACCACGATGAGCCGCCCGCGGGCGTGCTTGTGGCTGGCGGCGGTGGGCCAGGGGAGCCGCTCGCCCCACAGCTCCGGGCCGTTCTCGAACAGGCGGGCGGCGGTCGCGCCGAGGCCGATCTCGGCGACCACCACCTCGCCGCAGCGCGTGCGGCCGGGCTCCAGGACGTGCGCCGGCTTCTTGGCCTGGAAGGTCACCGTCAGGGCGGCGCTGGCGGCCGGCCCCAGGGGCTTGCCGGTGTCGCCGGAAACGCCGCTCGGCACGTCGACGGCCACGACCCGCTCCGCCGCCTCCGACATCTGCTGGGCCGCATCGGCGGCCTCGCCCGCGAGCGGCCGCGAGAGACCGGCGCCGAACAGGGCGTCGATCAGGAGCCCCGGCCGCGCCGGTCCGCCCAGCCGCGCGACCGG
>Ga0070681_10006926_pt1 | contig 11038 bp, 10 predicted proteins | sample KBSC83BmetaG_FD_65650 | JGI IMG/M metagenome (GOLD analysis project Ga0070681, IMG submission 65650) | Corn rhizosphere microbial communities from Kellogg Biological Station, Michigan, USA - KBS C8-3B metaG | ecosystem: Host-associated > Plants > Roots > Rhizosphere | place: USA: Michigan...
ACCAGCTCGATGCCGACGAAGGCGAACACCGCGATCTGGAATCCCGCGAAGAAGCCACTCAAGCCCTTCGGGAAGAAGCCGCCATCGTTCCACAGATTGGCCACCGTGGCCTGGTGCCCGCTCGGCGAGGTGAAGCCCCAGGCGACCAGCGCGAAGCCGGTGACGATCAGCGCGCAGATCGCGATGATCTTGATCAGCGCAAACCAGAACTCCATCTCGCCGAACAGCTTCACCGTGACCAGGTTGAGGCTGAGCAGCAGCAGCACGCACAGCACCGCGGGGATCCACGGCGCCAGTCCGGGAAACCAGAACTGGGTATAGGCCGCGATCGCGATCACGTCGGCGATCGCCGTGATGATCCAGCAGAACCAGTAGGTCCAGCCGCAGAAGAAGCCGGCCCACGGCCCGAGCAAGTCGGTGGAGAAGTCGATGAACGTCTTGTATTCAAGGTTGGACAGCAGCAGCTCGCCCATCGCCCGCATCACGAAGAACAGCATCACGCCGATGATCAGGTAGACCAGCAGGATCGACGGCCCGGCCAGGCTGATCGTCTTGCCCGAACCCATGAACAGGCCGGTGCCGATCGCACCGCCAATGGCGATCAGTTGCAGGTGTCGGTTGGAAAGGCTGCGGCGCAGGTGATCGGGCTGTTCCGTCGATGCGGTCATGCGTGTGCCTTTGCTGTCCGAAAGGCGACAACATACAGAAAACCGGAGCCGGCGTGCAGCCTCCGTCACGCGCCCCCACGCACATCCACCCGTGGATCTACCGGATTCTCATGAACAGCAGGCCGATATGGATCACGAACACCACAACGGGGTGGATGATCCCGCAACCCCTCGTGGGTGGTTCCGCAGAGCCGGGGCAGGCCCGGGTAGCGCATTCAACCGAGCGGCCAGCGCCCGAGCCGGATGTGACGGGTCTTGCCCAGCAGGCTGTGCACCAGCACGAACTCGTCGACGCGCCAGCGGATCGGCGTCACCACTTCGGCGGCCACCTTGCGCGCGTCGTACGCCAGGGTGAGATGCGGCTCGAAGCCGGTCGTCGCCGACGGCCCCACGCCGGCCTCGCGCAGTTGCGCCCCAAGCTCGGCATGAAACGCATGCAAGGCCGCATTGCCGCCATCGGCCCTCAGCACGAACGGCAGCTTGTCGCGCCGTCCGTCGAAACTGGCCACCCGGTCGAAGGCCACCTCGAACGGCGCCGCCCGTGTCCGCACCGCCGCGGCCGTCACCGCATCCACGACGTCCGGGGGCAGCCCGACCCAGTCGCCCAGATGGAACAGGGTGACGTGAAAGCGCTCGGGCAACAGCGGCTTGCCGCGCAACCCGTGACGGGCGCACTGATCGGTGGCCAACACGGTCAACTGCGCGACGGCTACGCGATCGGGAAAAACCGCCAGGAACAGCCGATCCGTGGCCACGGCCGGCGCGAATCCGGGAAACGAGGTCTGGCCGCTCAACGCAGGGCCTGCTCGCGCAGCTGGTGGATCTGGTCGCGCAGTCGGGCGGCGTCCTCGAATTCCAGGTTCTGTGCGTGCTTGTACATGCGTGTCTCCAGCTTCTTCAGCAGGCCGGCCGCCTGGCGCGCGTCGAGGCCGGCGTAGTCGGCGCCCTGCTCGGCCACGGCGCGGCTGCGTGGCTGGGCCTTGTTGCCACGGCGGTTGCCCGACTCGCTGCGGGCGCCCTCCATGATGTCGGCGATGCGCCGCACCACGGTTCTGGGCGTGATGCCGTTGGCCTCGTTCCAGGCCAGCTGTTTCTCGCGGCGGCGGGCAGTCTCGTCGATCGCCGCCTGCATCGAGCGGGTGACGTTGTCGGCGTACAGGATCGCCTTGCCGCGCACGTTGCGGGCGGCGCGGCCGATGGTCTGGATCAGCGAGCCGGTGGAGCGCAGGAAACCTTCCTTGTCGGCATCGAGCACCGCCACCAGCGACACCTCGGGCATGTCCAGCCCTTCGCGCAGCAGGTTGATGCCGACCAGCACGTCGAACTCGCCCAGGCGCAGGTCGCGGATGATCTCGCTGCGCTCGACCGTCTCGATGTCCGAGTGCAGGTAGCGCACCTTTACGTCGTGCTCGGCCAGGTATTCGGTGAGGTTCTCGGCCATCCGCTTGGTCAGCGTGGTGACCAGCACGCGGTCGCCCATCGCGATGCGCTTGTTGGCCTCGCTGAGCAGGTCGTCGACCTGGGTACGCACCGGGCGCACTTCCACCTCCGGATCGACCAGGCCGGTGGGGCGCACCACCAGCTCGGTCACGGCATCGGCGGACTTGTGCAGCTCGTAGTCGCGCGGCGTGGCGGAGACGTAGATCGCACGCGGCACGCGCTCTTCCCATTCCTCGAAGCGCAACGGCCGGTTGTCCATCGCCGAGGGCAGGCGGAAACCGAACTCCACCAGGGTCTCCTTGCGCGAGCGGTCGCCCTTGTACATCGCGCCCAGCTGCGGCACGGTGACGTGCGATTCGTCCACCACCAGCAGGCCGTCGGCCGGCAGGTAGTCGAACAGTGTTGGTGGCGGCTCGCCCGGCGCACGCCGGGTCAGGTGGCGCGAGTAGTTCTCGATGCCCTGGCAGTAACCCACCTCGGCCATCATCTCCAGGTCGAAGCGGGTGCGCTGCTCCAGCCGCTGCGCCTCAAGCAATTTGTTCTCCTTGTACAGGTATTCCAGCCGCTCCTTCAGCTCGACCTTGATCGTCTCGATCGCGTTGAGCACGCTCTCGCGGGTGCTGGCGTAGTGCGTGCGCGGATAGACGGTATAGCGCGGTATCTTGCGGATCGTCTCGCCGGTGAGCGGATCGAACAGCGCCATGTTCTCCACCTCGCCGTCGAACAGCTCGATGCGCAGCGCCTCGGTTTCCGACTCGGCCGGGAACACGTCGATGATCTCCCCGCGTACGCGATAGGTGCCGCGGCGCAGCTCCATCTCGTTGCGTGTGTATTGCAGTTCGGTCAGCTGGTGGATGAGCTTGCGCTGGTCGATCCGCTCACCCTTGGCCAAGATCAGCCGCAGGCTGAGGTAATCCTCGGGATTGCCCAGGCCGTAGATCGCCGACACAGTGGCCACGATGATGGAATCGCGGCGCGACAGCAGCGCCTTGGTCGCCGACAGCCGCATCTGCTCGATGTGCTCGTTGATCGAGGCGTCCTTCTCGATGAAGGTATCCGACGCCACCACGTAGGCTTCCGGCTGGTAGTAGTCGTAGTAGCTGACGAAGTACTCCACCGCGTTGTGCGGAAAGAATTCCCTGAACTCGCCGTACAGCTGCGCCGCCAGCGTCTTGTTCGGCGCCATCACGATGGTGGGGCGCTGCACCCGCTCGATCACGTTGGCGATGGCGTAGGTCTTGCCCGAACCGGTCACGCCGAGCAGGGTCTGCGCGGCCAGGCCGGCCTCGAAACCCTCGGCCAGGCGCTGGATCGCCTGCGGCTGGTCGCCGGCGGGCTGGTAGGGGGCGACGAGTTGGAAGCGGTCGGTCATCGGCTGGAGATGTGGGCGCGGAATCGCATTTTAAATCGACCCTGCTGACAGCGTGCGTCAGCAGAGGCTGACACCGGCGCCGGCATCGGGCCGCTGGGCGCATGGCGTCGGCGCCCTAGGATGGATACTTCGCCAACGCAGGATGCGACATCATGACGACGCCAGGGAAATCGGGCCCCCATCGTCCTCCACGCGGCTTCAGCCTGATCGAACAGGTCGTGGTACTCGCCATCGCCGGCATCCTCGCCGGCATCACCCTGCCGTCGCTGCACCACCTGCTGCGCCGCGACCGGCTGCAGGCGGCGCAGGTCGATTTCATCACGGCCTTGCAGCACTCCCGCAGCACCGCGGCCATGACCGGCAAGCGCACCGTGTTCTGCCCCAGTGCGGACGGCAGCCGATGCAGCAGGGACTCGCAGTGGCAGCGCGGCTGGCTGCTCGGCCACGATGTCGACGGCGATCACCAGCCCGACGGCCGGCCTTCGTACACTCACGCCGCCTACGCGCCGGGCCTGCGCATCGCCAGCAGCAACGGCCGCCGCGACGTACGCTTCCGGCCCGACGGCAGCGCCGGCGGCAGCAACCTGACCCTGCTGTTCTGCGAACCGGATGGAAACGGCCCCGTGCTCAGCGTGGTGGTGTCCAATGCCGGCCGGGTCCGCGGCGCCCCGGCCACCGCCGCGCAGGCGGCCAGTTGCATGCATCCTGATTGAGGCGGATATGCCGGGCCGGTGCGATCGACCGCCGGCGCCCCCGAACTCACCGGTCGTCCCGCGTCCAGATCGCCCCGTCCTCCTCACGCACCGGAAAGCTCGCGATCGGCTCGTAGGCCGGCGGCCTGGTTACCGCGCCGGTGCGCAAGTCGAAGCGCGCGCCGTGACGCGGGCACTCCACCTCGAAGCCGAACACTTCGCCGCCGGCCAGGTCGCCGCCGTCGTGGGTGCAGGTGTCCTCGACCGCGTACAGCGTGCCATCGATGTTGTACACGGCGATGGGCGTATCGCCATCCCATACGACCTTGAACTCGCCGGGCAGGAATTCGCTGCGCGTGCCGACCCTCGTCCAGCCATTCATGCAGCCGCCTCCACAAAATCCTTGAGCAGCACTTCAAAGCGGAGGTCGTCGCGCCGCGGCACACCGAAGCGCTCGTCGCCATAGGGAAACGGCTGGTACTCGCCAGTGCGCCGGTAGCCGCGCCGGCCATACCAGGCAATCAGCTCCTCACGCTGCACGATCACCGTCATGCGCATCGCGCGGCAATGCCACTCCTCGCGGGCAATGCGCTCTGCCTGGGCCAGCACCTGCCTGCCAAGGCCGTTGCGCTGCTCGCCGGGGTCGACCGCGAACATGCCGAAGTAGCCCGCCACACCCTGGCGCTCGACATGGCAGCTCGCCTTGAGCCGGCCGTCGCGCTCGGCGAGCAGCACGCGGCTGTCCGGGCGGGCGATCAGGGCCAGCACATCCGCCGCATCGGTGCGCCGGCCGTCGAGCAGGTGCGATTCCGTGGTCCAGCCGCGCAGACCGGACTCGCCGCGATACGCCGATTCGACCAGGGCGACAATGGCGGAAACATCCGCCGCGCAGGCGGTGCGAAAGGCAACGGGGAAGGGCGTGTCGATCATCGGTTCATGGTAATGCGGCGCCTGCCGGACGACCATGATCTGCGGCAAGCGGAGCCGATCCGATCGCCCGGGCGGATGGCGTCGCCGGCCTGCCCGCCTCGTAGACCTTGAGGTGCGCGTAGACGAGCGCCAGCAGGATGGTCGGCGAGCCCAGGCGGGTGGCGCGAGCCAGCATGTCGCCGACCACGTGATCGGCCTCGATCGGATGACCCTGGCGCAGATCGCGCAGCATCGATGCTTCCAGGCGCGAACCGGACTCGCTCAGCAACGCACGCGCGCGTTCGACGACGGCCTCGCCCGGCGGGTGGCCGGCGGCCGCGGCGGTGGCGCGGCATTCCTCCAGCAAGGCCAGCGCGGCAGCGCGACCGCTGGGCGCCGCCGCGATCTCGCCGACCGAGCCGCGCATCAGGCAGGTGATGCCGGCCAGCGAGGCCAGGAAGAACCACTTGTCCCACATGTCCTGCACGATCCGGCCACTGGGGCGGGCGTCGAAGCCGGCGTCGGCCAGCGTCCGGGTGATCGCCTGCATGCGTGCGGACGAAGTGCCGTCGCGTTCGCCGAAGGTGATGCTGTGCATGCGGTTGAGGTGCTGCACGACGCCGTCGTCATCGAGCGTGGCGGAAATCACGCACTGGCCGCCAAGCACGTGCTGCGCCCCGAACTTTTCGTCCAGCCGATCCAGTTGAAGCATGCCGTTGAGCACCGGCAGGATCGCCGTCTGCGGGCCCACGGCCGGTGCGATGTCGACCAGTGCCTGTTCCAGCGCATAGGCCTTGCAGCTGAGCAGGATCAGATCGAACGGATCGCGCAGCTCGCCCGCCGGCACGGTCGGCGGCGAAGGAAGATCGGCATCGCCGGTGGCGCTGCGGATGACCAGGCCGTGCTGCGCCAGCTGTTGCGCACGACGGTCGCGTACCAGGAAGGTCACGTCGCGCCCGTGCTGCAGCAGGCGTCCGCCGAAATAGCCGCCGGTGGCGCCGGCTCCCACGACCAGTATGCGCATCTCAGTCTCCCGTCGATCCGGAGTCCGCCGCCAGCTGCATGCGTGCCGCCTGGGCATCCTTGTCGCGCCACAAGGCGTTCATCCACGCCTTGACCCGCCCGCGAAACGCAGCATCCTCGTCATAGCTGCCGATCAATTCGCGCCCGAGCGGGCGCTCGCGCACGTGCACGCGTATCTCGCGCACGCGCCCGGCGATCAGGTCGGCGATCGTGCAAGGCCCCTGCGGATAGACGATGGTGACGTCGACAATGGCGTGCAGCGCCTCGCCCATCGCGTCGAGCACGAAGGCCACGCCACCGGCCTTGGGCCGCAGCAGGTAGCGGAACGGCGAGTTCTGCGCATCATGCTTGGCCGGGGTGAAGCGGGTGCCTTCGGCAAAATTCATCACCGACACCGGCATGTGGCGAAACTTCTCGCAGGCGCGGCGGGTCGCCTCGCGATCCTTGCCCTGCAGTTCGGGGTGGCGCAGCAGGGTCTGCCGCGAGTAGCGCTTCATGAAGGGAAAATCCAGCGCCCACCACGCCGGCCCCAGCAGCGGCACCCAGATCAGCTGCTGCTTGAGGAAGAAGCGCAGGAACGGAATGCGCCGGTTGAACACTTTCTGCAGCACCGGAATGTCCACCCAGCTCTGGTGATTGCACAGCACCAGGTAGTTGCCGTCCCGGCGCAGCCCGGCCAGCCCTTCGACCTGCCAGCGGATGCGCGTGAACAGCTCGAACAGGCGGTTGTTGACGCCGATCCAGCTTTCCGCGATCCACACCAGCGCGCGCGAGCAGGCCCGCCGGAGCGCACGCACCGGCAGCACCAGCTTGAACAGGGTGAACACGAAGATGAAGAGCACGTGCAACAGGATGTTGAGTGCCAGCGCAAGCAGCGCCAGCGGCACGCGGATGAATGAGGGCAACGTCGCAAACATGGGGATGATCGGTGGGGACTCCGGCCAGCATGATGCCCGACCGCGGCCGCGGCGGGAAAGTCGCGGTCGCTTGGCAGCGGCTCAGCGCAACAGCCGGCGCACCTTGAGCAGGGCCACGACGAAGGCGTCGATTTCCTCGCGCGTGTTGTAGAACGCCAGCGACGCCCGCAAGGTGGCGGGCACGCCGTAGAACTGCATCAGCGGATGCGCGCAATGGTGGCCGGAGCGCACGGCGACGCCTTCGAGGTCAAGCAGGGTGGCCAGATCCGTGGCCTGGGCGCCGTCGATCAGGAACGAGATCACCGGCTCCTTGCCGGCCGCCTCGCCGACGATGCGCAGGCCGGGAATCTCGTGCAGCCGTTCGGTCGCGTAGCGCAGCAGTTGCTGTTCCCACGCCTGGATCGCCGCGAAGCCGACCGATTCGTAGTAGTCGATGGCCGCCGCCATCCCCACGAAGCCGGCGATGTTCGGCGTGCCGGCCTCGAACTTGTGCGGCGGCGCGGCGAAGGTGGTGCCACTGAAACGCACCTCGCGAATCATCTCGCCGCCGCCGAAGAACGGCGGCATCGCCTGGAGGTGCTCGCGCTTCGCCCACAGCGCGCCGGTGCCGGTGGGCGCCAGCATCTTGTGGCCGGTGAACGCATAGAAATCGCAACCCAGCGCCTGCACGTCGACCGGCCGGTGCGGCACCGCCTGCGAGCCGTCGACCAGCAGCGGGATACCGCGCTTCCTGCACTCGCGCGCGATCTCGCGCACCGGGTTGACCGTGCCCAGCACGTTGGAAACGTGGGTGACGCAGGCCAGCTTCACGTCCGGCGTCAGCATGTCGAGGTACTGCTCGACGATCAGCTCGCCGCGCTCGTTGATCGGCGCCGCCTTCACGGTGGCGCCGCGCCGTTCGGCCACCAGTTGCCAGGGCACGATATTGGCGTGGTGCTCCATCACCGTGGTCAGGATGGTGTCGCCGGCCTGCAGCCGCGGCAGCACGTAGCTGTAGGCGACCAGGTTGGTGGCCTGGGTGGTGCCGGAGGTGAGGATCACTTCGTCGCGCGCACCGGCGTTGATGAAACGCGCCAGCTTGTCGCGCGTGCCCTCGTACGCCGCGGTGGCCTCCTCGCCCAGCTGGTGCACGGCGCGCGACACGTTGGCGTTGTGCTCGCGGTAGTGCGCGTTCACCGCCTCGATCACCGACTCCGGCTTCTGGCTGGTGTTGGCGTTGTCGAAATACACCAGCGGCTTGTCGTGCACGGTGCGCGCCAGCAGCGGGAAGTCCGCGCGGATGCGCTGGACGTCGAAGACGGTGGGGGTGCTGGTTTGTGCGTTCATGACGGGCTTGTTCGCGTTTGGTTGATTGCGAGCTTTTGCTTCGATGGGGCTTGGTGGCGGCGTGCCCCTCACCCCCTGCCCTCTCCCCACAAGGTGAGAGGGTTTCCCGGCGCCAACAAAGTTCTTGGCACCCCGGATCAGGTATTCGGCAACTGCGCGACCAGCAGCGTGGACAGGTGCTCACGCAAGGCCTCGTTCGGCAGATCGCCCAGCACCGCACGGCAGAACGCCGCGGTCAGCAGCGCGCGCGCCTCGGCCAGCGGAATGCCGCGTGCGCGGAGATAGAACAGGGATCGTTCGTCAAGCTGGCCCACCGTCGCGCCATGCGCGGCCTTCACTTCGTCGGCGTAGATCTCCAGTTCCGGCTTGGTGTCGATCTCGGCGCTCGGCGACAGCAGCAGGTTCTTGTTGCTGAGGTTGGCGTCGCTGCCGTCGGCACCGCGCGCCACCACGATCGCGCCGCGGAACACGCCGCGGGCGCGGTCGTTGGCGACACCGCGCCAGTGCGAGGTGGAGGTGGTGTTCAGCGCCTGATGGCGAATCGCCAGCTGGGTGTCGATGTGCTGGCGGCCGTGCGGCATGAACACGCCGCGGGTGTGCAGTTGCGCGCCGTCGCCGACCAGTTCGGCGCGCAGGTCGTGTCGCACCAGTGCGCCGCCCAGTTCCAGCACGTGCAAGGTGGCCAGCGCACGCGCATGCAGGCGCAGACTGCTGCGGCGGATCAGATTCGTGCCGATGGCCGCGTCCTGCAGCACGACGTGATGCAGTTTCGCGCCGTCGCGTACTTCGATGTCGCTGACCAGGGTGGCCAGTTGGGCCGGCTCGCCGCTGCCCAGGTGCTGCTCGACCAGGCTCAGCTCGGCCCCCTCGCCCAGCTCGATCACGTTGCGCGCATGCCAGGCCAGTTCGGCCTCGGCACCAACGAATACCAGTTGCACCGGTTGCTCGATTTTTGCGTGGGCGGCGACCCGCAGCACCACACCATCGCTGGCGCTGGCCGCATTGACCTGCGCGAACGCGTCGCCGATGTCACGGTAATGCCGCGACAGCGCGAAGCGCAGCGGTTCGGCATCGCCCTGCAAGGCCTGCGACAACGGCTGCAACGAAAGCCCGGCGGGGAGTTTGTCCAGCGCCGACAGGTCGGCCCGGAACGCCCCATTGACGAAGACCAGTCGCACGCCTGCGATGCCGGGCAACACCAGTACCGATGCATCCACCGCGCGCGTCTGCGCCGCGGCATCGCCGCTGGCGAAGCTGCGCTGGCCGAGTCCGCGCAGTGCGGTGTACTTCCACGCTTCCACCCGCGTGTCGGGCAGGCCGCCGGCAGCGAACGCCGCGCGATTCTCCTGTCGTGCCGCGTCCAGCCAGGCGATGCCGCTGGCCGGCAGCGGCGCGTCCAGCAGCGAGGCGACCAACGGCAGGGATGCCGGCTGGTTCATGCCACCGCTCCCGCGGGATGGCTTGCACCGATGCCCGCGTAGCCATGTGCTTCCAGCTTCAACGCCAGCGACTTGTCGCCGCTCTCGACAATGCGGCCGTCAGCCAGCACGTGCACGAAATCCGGCACCACGTAGTCGAGCAGGCGCTGGTAGTGGGTGATCATCAGGAACGCGCGATCGGGCGAGCGCAGCGTGTTGACGCCTTCGGCGACCTGCCTCAGCGCGTCGATGTCCAGACCCGAGTCGGTCTCGTCGAGGATCGCCAGCTGCGGTTCCAGCACGGCCATCTGGAAGATCTCGTTGCGCTTCTTCTCGCCGCCGGAGAAACCCTCGTTGACGGCGCGGTGCAGTAGCTCGTCGGAGATCTGCATCACCTTCAGCTTCTCGCGCACCAGCTTGAGGAACTGCATCGAATCCAGCTCTTTCTCGCCACGCACCTTGCGCTGCGCGTTGAGCGCCGCGCGCAGGAAGTAGGTGTTGTTGACGCCAGGGATTTCCACCGGGTACTGGAACGCCTGGAACACGCCTGCCGCGGCCCGCGCCTCCGGTTCCAGCGTCAGCAGGTCGATGCCGTTGTAGGTCACCGTGCCGGCGGTCACTTCGTAGCCGTCACGCCCGGACAGCACATAGCCCAGGGTGGATTTGCCGGCGCCGTTCGGCCCCATGATGGCGTGCACCTCGCCCGCGTTCACGCTGAGGCTGAGGCCCTTGAGGATTTCCTTGCCGGCGACGCGGGCGTGCAGGTTTTCGATTTTCAGCATGGTTGTTCCTGATTTTTTTAGCCCCTCTCCCACCGGGAGAGGGGTTGGGGAGAGGGTGCGGGGCTTGCGAAGATCCACGCAAGCCCCGCACCCTCATCCGCCCTTCGGGCACCTTCTCCCGGAGGGAGAAGGAAAAAGCATCAACCGACGGCGCCTTCGAGGCTTACCTCAAGCAGCTTCTTCGCCTCCACCGCGAACTCCATCGGCAGTTCGCGGAAGACCTGCTTGCAGAAGCCGTCGACGATCATCGACACGGCATCCTCTTCGGGGATACCGCGCGCGCGGCAGTAGAACATCTGGTCGTCGGAGATCTTCGAGGTGGTGGCCTCGTGCTCGACGATCGCGGTGGGGTTCTTCACTTCCATGTACGGGAAGGTGTGTGCGCCGCACTTCTTGCCGATCAGCAGGCTGTCGCACTGGGTGTAGTTGCGCGCGCCCTCGGCGCCCTTCTCCATCTTCACCAGGCCGCGGTAGCTGTTGGAGCTGCGCCC
>Ga0070681_10006929_pt1 | contig 11033 bp, 7 predicted proteins | sample KBSC83BmetaG_FD_65650 | JGI IMG/M metagenome (GOLD analysis project Ga0070681, IMG submission 65650) | Corn rhizosphere microbial communities from Kellogg Biological Station, Michigan, USA - KBS C8-3B metaG | ecosystem: Host-associated > Plants > Roots > Rhizosphere | place: USA: Michigan...
CTGACGCACGACGTCGCCCAGCGCGACAACCTTCGGGTCGGCCGCCATGACGGTGTCGCTGCGGTCATCGAGGCGCTCAAAGGTCATCCGCTCTTCGCACATGTGACCTTGACACGGTCAGAACGTTCGCCGATCGCGGCACTTGTGACGGAGATGCTCGAGGACCTCGGCATCTGACGCGTTCCGGCGCTCGCCATCTGCCCTTCTACTTCGGTTTTCGCTGCAGCTGGACCTGGCGCTCGTTGTCGTTGAACCCGAGTGCGCGGTAGAGGTCGATCGCGACGTAGTCGGGGTCGGCGACGATCACGAGTACCGTCGCTGCGAGTCGCGTGAGTGCCGCCTCCGCTGCGGCGACGAGCATTGCGCTCGCGAGTCCTTTTCGCCGGTGGTCGGGGTGAGTCTCGACAGCCTGATAGCGCGCCAGTCCGCTGCCGTCCGTGACGATCCCCAGTGTCGCCCGCGCCACTCCGTCGACGAAGGCGCCGAAGAACTCCCCGCGTCCTTGCTCCATGAGTCGACGGGCTTCGATGGCCTTGAGCTCGACGAACTCACGATGGCCCGGGCTCGCGTCGTCGTCGATCTCGAGCCGGACCGCAACCATCTGCTCCCAGTCGGCGTCCGAGACAAGCGGCCGAACCTCTGCAGCCGCTTCGCGTGCCGGCGGTTCTAACCGCTCGGCGGTGAGCACCACGCTGACCTCGAGTTCGAGCCCCGCGGCAGTGAGCCCGGAGACATCGCCGGTGTCACCGTCGGTGCCGTCGACACCGATCGCCACGTGTTGGGCGTCGGGGAACTCCGTTGCGAACACGTCCAGCCACCGTTCCGATTGCGCATCCGGCGGCTCGATCAACAGGAAGTTCCCCCAGTAGAACGTCGGGTTGTCCGGAGTGCGCACCACCTGGTGGTCCCCCCGGTCGACGACTTCGCCACCCGCCAGTCGGCGGAGCATGAGGTCGGTCCGGAAGCCGAGTGAGCGCACCTGCACGGTGCGACCCTAGTTACGTCGGGCAGACTGCACCGCGTGGTCATCCCGATCCATGACGACAACCCGGTACGCCGGACACCGATCATCACCTACCTGCTGATCGCACTGAACTTCGTTGTCTTTCTCAGAGAACCGGTCGTCTCGCAGATCGGCGTCGGCAGCCAGACGGCATCGCAGGTGTGCTCGCAGCAGGCCTACTTCGACAAGTGGGCGGCGATTCCCAAGGAACTGACGGACAACGAGCCGCTACCAGCCCATCGCTATGTGTTGCAGACCAACCAGGGGCGGCTCGAGTGCCCCGTCATCAACGAGACGCACAAGAAGCCGTACCTCTCTGTTCTCTACTCGATGTTCCTGCACGGCGGCTGGCTGCACATTCTCGGCAACATGCTGTTCCTTTGGGTGTTCGGCAACAACATCGAGGATGTCTTCGGCCGATTCAAGTTCCTGCTCTTCTATCTGTTCTGCGGCTACGTCGCGGCGTACGGTTTCGCGTTCGGTTATCCGCATACGACGACGACGCTGGTCGGCGCATCCGGTGCGATCGCCGGCGTGCTCGGCGCCTATCTCGTGACGTTCCCGCGCGCCCGCGTGACGAGCCTGCTCCCGCTCGCGATCATCCTGATCCCGATCCGGCTGCCGGCGTGGCTCGTGCTCGGTGGCTGGTTCCTGCTCCAGTGGCTCTACTCGAGTGGCACGGCTGTCGCGAGCGGGGCAGGAGTCGCCTACCTCGCGCACGTGTTCGGCTTCGTGGCAGGGGGGCTCGTCGCCCTGGCCGCCCGGCCATTCCTCGACATCGGTGGGCGCCGTACGACGTCCCGCCCAACCTGGCGCCACGGCTACTGAGTGTGATCAGAGGCTCACTAGCCTGTGACGAATGGGGCCGTTGGCCCGAATGAGGCGCTGATCCGTTGATTGTGAGGTTACTCACGGGGGGATCGGGCAGTTTCGGCTTGCCAGGTGCTTGCTCGAGTTAGCACTGTGGAAGAACACGAATAACGAGCGGCCAAGCAAGTGCCGCCTGCCCCTTAGCCGCCGGCACGCCCGGCGCGCGCAGCCGTTGACGGGGTCGACGGCGCTCGAGCGCGGGGGCTCCCGAGGGTGGCCGAACCGGGGCGCCCGAGAGCTAGGAAAGGCACGTTCTTGTGAACCGGACGACGATCCGGGGGATGTCCGCTGTCACCGTCGTGGGGGGAGCCATGGCGGCGGCGCTTGTCGGACCGGCCATCGCACGCGGTGCGGAGCCGGACCGACCGGAAGCCAAGCCCATGTCCGCGGCGGACCAGCAGGCGTTGATGACCTGGACCCTGCCCGACGCGAGGTATCTGCGGCACGTGCACAAGCCGCGGCCTCGCCCCAAGCCCACTACCGCATCACGGGCGACCTACCGCGCGCCGCTGACGACCACTGACCCGCGAACGATCGCCCACGCCATGCTGCTGCGGCAGGGCTACGGCGAGGCCGAGTGGACCTGTCTCGAGTCGCTGTGGACCCGGGAGAGCAGCTGGAGCATCACCGCTGCCAACGCCAGCTCCGGCGCGTACGGCATCCCGCAGGCGTTGCCGGGTTCCAAGATGGCCTCGTTCGGCGCCGACTGGCAGACCAACCCGGTTACCCAGATCAGCTGGGGCCTTTGGTACATCCGGGCAAGTTATGGATCTCCTTGCGCCGCTCTGTCCCGCGAGAGCAGCGTCGGCTACTACTGAGTCAAGCGCCCATTCGGACGCTGACTATGCGGCACATGGTCCGAACGGGCCATGTGCCGCATGCCGTCATCTGCCGATCTCGACCTCGGAGGTGCAGGTGACACGCCTCAATCGCGGCCGATCGTTCGACGTCGCGGTGTTCGTCCTGGGCACCGCCGTCAGCCTGGTTTTTGCGCTGCCCTGGTTCTCGAACCCCACGCATGTCTCGATCGCCAACATCATCGTGCCGATCAGCGTGGTCCTCCTCGCGCAGTTCCCTCTCGAGCTTCCGAGCCGCGCCGGTGATGTGGTCATCGGCTTCGAGGCGGCGGCTCTCGTCTATCTCGCCCTTGTCTGCGACCGCGGCCTGGCCGTCGGCCTCTGGCTGCTCGCCATGGTGCTGGCCCACGGCCTGGTGCAGCGCAAGGAGTGGAACGTCCGGCTCTTCAACATCGGCTGCACCTCGATTTCCGGCGTGGTGCTCACCTGGTGCGTGTCGGTCGGCCACTCGCAAGGTGGCTGGGGTGAGCTCGCAATGATCGCGCTCGGTTGCGCCGCCTACTTCGTGCTCGACCTCGTCGTGACCGCGCTGTCTCTCGCGGTCCTCGAGGGCACCTCGGTCGCCGAGGCGCTGCCGCTGCGCACCGCCGCGCTGCCCCTCGTCGTCTTCGTCGGCATCGACACCTTGGGCTTCCTGGCCGCGTTGCTCTACTGGGCCTACCAGCCATTGGCGCTGCTGCTTCTCGTCGTCCCCGTCGCGACCATCCTCGTCGCCGCGCGCGCTGTCACCCGCGCGCGGGACAGTGAGCGTCGCAGCGCCGGCCTGTTCACCATCGCTCGTGTCGCGGCCCATCTGGACGCTCCCATGGACGTCGCGGGCCTGCTGGTCGACCAGCTCACGCAGCTCATGCCCACTCGCTCCGTCGAAGTTCGTACGACGCCGCCAGGCGATGAGGAGATCGGTGCGCCGCTCGCGGCGACCGGCCAGTCCGAGCGGTTCGTCGTTGTCAGCCGGGGCCGTGGCGACGCGCGCTTCCGCGATGTCGAGAGGCGCACGGTCGACGCTCTCGTGGCTGTAGCCGGTGAGACCCTGGAGCGGCAGCGACTCGTCGCGGAGATGACCCGGCTCGCGCGCTTCGACCCGCTCACCGGTCTCGCCAACAGGGCTCTGTTCGCAGACCGGCTCGAGCACGCGCTCAACCTCGCGCGCCGCGGTCACGGCACCGTTGCTGTTCTCTACTGTGACCTCGACGGGTTCAAGGGCGTCAACGACCGGTTCGGACACGATGTCGGTGACCAGGTCCTCGGCGAGGTTGGTCGACGGCTGCAGTCGGTGCTGCGCTCGGCGGACACGGCGGCCCGGCTGGGCGGCGACGAGTTCGCGATCCTGGCAGAGGACCTGCTCGATGGGGACGAGGCGATCACCGTCGGCGCGCGCGTGGTCGAGGCCTTTGCGGCACCGATCGAGCTCCGCGAGCAGTCGATCCAGCTGGGCGTCAGCGTCGGTGTCGCCGTAAGCCATGGCGAGCTCGGCTACGAGGAGCTGCTGCGCAACTCCGACATGGCGATGTACCGCGCCAAGGCCTTCGGCAAGAACCGGGTCGAGTTCTTCGATCCGGAGATGCGGCGGGCCAGCGAGCAGCGCATGCGCCTCGAGGACGAGCTCTGGGTCGCGCTCGAGAACGAGACGTTGGCGCTGCACGTCCAGCCTGTCATCGCTCTGGGCTCCGGCCAGGTCGACGGCTACGAGGCGCTGCTGCGCTGGTCACACCCTTCCCTCGGCAACGTGCCGCCGGACGTCTTCCTGCCCGTGGCCGAGCATCTCGGCGTCATGAAGCAGCTCGGCCGCTGGGTTTTGCACCGGGCGCACGACATGGGTGTGGAGCTCGCCGAGCTCGCCGGTCGCGAGATCACCATGGCGGTCAACGTCGCGGCGGAGCAGTTGCACGAGGAGCAGTTCCTGGTCGAGGCGTCGGAGCTGGCAGGCGATCCCCGGGTCCACCTCGTGCTGGAGCTCACTGAAACCGCGCTGGTCGACGATCACATGGCAGAGGTTGCGCTCCGCCGACTGCACGATGCAGGTGCCGGCATCGCGATAGACGACTTCGGCATCGGGTACTCGTCGATCGGCTATCTGCACCGCTACGAGTGCATCGACATCGTGAAGATCGACCGGTCGTTCGTGAAGACCGTCGCCACGGATGAGCGCACTCTCGCCCTCGTCGAATCCATCATCGCCATGGCCAACGCGTTCGATGCGGTCGTCGTCGCCGAAGGCATCGAGGACCGCGCGGCGTGCGCGGCATTGAAGAGCGCGGGATGCGAGCTCGGGCAGGGCTATCTGTTCAGTCCTGCCGTGCCGATCGACCAGGCCCGGCGGCTGGTGATGACGAACTTTGGTGGCGAATCGGTCAACTTGGTGCCGCAGCAAACGCAGCTGACGGTGCGGGTCGATTCCTGACACCACCCATTGGGGTGGCCCAAGTCCGCCTTATTGCCTCATTGACGATCGAGGCGTAATCGCAGAGCGTTTCTTCCGGAGGCGGGGGGATTCGTGCGGCGTGCAGCTGTGGTGGTCGTCTGCGCCGGAACAGCCGGCGCCGGCGCAACGGTGGCGCGCGTCTTCGACCCCGGCCTTCTCGCTGTTCACAGTCCCTCATCGTCTGCGGTTCTCGAGTCCTCTGCTGCGATGGCAGCCCTTCTGCTCGCGTGTCTGGCCTACGGCCGCTGGCGGCAACGCGGGTTGCTCGCGGACCTATGGGTCTGTTACGGGCTGGTGGTGGCAGCGGCCGGGAAGCTCATGTTCGTCATCGTCCCGGTTCTCACCGGCTTGGGAGGCGAGAGGCACAGCCTGCGAGCAGCCGCGCTGATCGCAGGAGCGTGCAGCGCGCTCTTCCTGCTGCTCGCGGCTTCGGTCTCGTTCTCGACCACTGCGCCGGCACGTCGCCCTCTGCTCGACCTGACCGCGATCCTGTCCGTGGTTGTTGTGCTCTCGGTCGGCATCGGGATGCTCGGCCACCTGTCCGGCGACACCTTCCGGGGGCTCACTGAGTTCGTCTCGACCGAGGCGACCGGCGACCGCGGGGAGGTCGCGGTCACGGTGCTGCAAGGCGTCATCGCCGCCTTCTTCGCGCTCACGGCTGTCCTTCTCGCCGTCCGACGCCCGCCGGTCAACGACACCTTCTTCGCCTGGCTGGCGGTGGCAGCAACACTGTGGGCGCTGGCGCGGGTCAACTACATCCTGACCCCCGAGTCACTCTCCTCGTGGGTCACTGTCGGCGACTGGCTGCGACTGGCCGCGTACGCCGCCCTCATCGCAGGCGCCGTCCGGGAGCTGCGCGCCTACTGGGCGCGACTGGCCGAGGTCGCCGTACTCGAAGAACGGCGCAAGATGGCGCGGGAGCTGCACGACGGGCTGGCGCAGGAGCTGGCGTTCGTCGCCGCCCAGTCGAGTGTGCTCGCCCGCCGCTATCCGGAGTCGTCGCGACTCAAGCTGCTCCGCAGCGCAGCCGAGCGCGCACTCGACGAGTCACGGCGCGGCATTGCTGCACTGTCGCGGGCCACTGACGAGCCCGTGGCTCTGACCATCGGACAGGCAGCCGAGGAGGTCGGCGGCCGGCTCGGAGCACGGGTGCATCTCGAGCTCGCCGAACACGTGCGGCTCAACGCGGAGACGCGGGAGAACCTCGTCCGCATCACCCGAGAGGCGGTCACCAATGCGGTGCGTCACGGCGACGCCGGGACGGTGACGGTTCGGCTCGCCAATCAGGACGGCGTGACGCTCGAGGTGCTCGACAACGGTTCGGGCTTCGACCCGTCGGACCTCGATCATCTCTCGGGTCGGCTCGGTCTGCAGAGCATGCAGGAACGGGCTGAGCGCATGGGTGCCAGCTTCGAGCTGACCTCGCGACCTCGTCGCGGCACGGTCGTCAGGGTGCGGCTGCCGTGAGTGTTCGTGTCCTCGTGGCTGATGACCATCCGGCGTCTCGGCTTGGAGTGCGGCTGTCGCTGGAAGAGGCGGGGATGGTCATCGTGGCCGAGGTCGCGACCGCAGAGGCCGCAGTGGACGCTGCCCTCCAGCACCGCCCGGACATCGCGCTGCTCGACATCCACATGCCCGGAAGCGGGATCGTCGCGGCGCGTGAGATCTCCCGTCGTGTGCCGGACGCGGCCATCGTCATGCTGACGGTTTCTCGGGACGACGCCGATCTGTTCCAGGCGTTGTCCGCCGGCGCCAGGGGTTACCTGCTCAAGGACACCGACCCCGATCGGTTGTCCCTCGCGTTGCAAGGCGTCCTCGACGGCGAGGCGGCGCTTCCACGATCGCTGACTGCCAGGCTCGTCGAGGACTTTCAGGACCGTGAGCGTAGTGACCATCGTCGCCGTGGTGCCCTGGCGAAGCTCACCGAGCGCGAATGGCAGATCCTCGAGCTGTTGCACGACGGAAACGACACCCGCCAGATCGCTGCGGAGCTGTTCGTCTCACCGGTCACCGTGCGCTCGCACGTTTCGGGCATCTTGCACAAGCTGCGCGTTCCTGACCGTGCGGCAGCCGTCAACCTGATCGACTGACCTAGCGGACGCGGGCCCACTCGCACCCCAGACGACCCCTGTCGATGCGTTGAGCACATTTCAACGGGCCATCCCTGCCAAAGCCCCCTACGAAGTTGCCTTTCCCAGCAATACGTTCCTCGATGGAACTGGGGCGCGTTCGCCCCGGGACGACTGTGGTGAGGCGAGAGTTTCAGGGGGAGGACCGCATGAACCGCAAGAGAAAGGCGCTCGGCGCTCTAATAGCGACCGCAGCGACCGTGGGGGGACTCTCGATCGTGGCGCTGACGCCGGCCGTAGCCGACGTGGTTCCAGGCAAAGTCTCCGGTGCGATCATGACGACGGACGTCAACAGTGCCGCGGTGAACAAGAACCAGTACACCGACAAGGCCGATGTGTATCTGAGCGGCGGCCCCAACAATCCGAACGCGCACTTCCTCGAGGTCGGTGACTACTTCCTCGCGATCCTCGTGCCGAGCGGGCAGAGCAACCCCAACGACGGTGGCGACGGCAACCTGAGCGACGACGTCGACTCCGCGGTCGGTCGTACGTTCCACTCGAACGGCGACGGCACTGTCTCAGCTCTGACGGGCCTCACGACCCACGTCATCAGCGCCGCCGGTGTCATCCAAGCCGGACTCCCTCCGAACTACTTCGCTGACACGAGCAACCCCGGCGGCGTCTACATCGCGGCCGTGTGCCAGTACGTGCCGATGTCAAGCAGTGACCCTACGCCGATGACCGTGCGTCCGCAGGACTGCAAGTACGACGCCTTCAAGGTCAACTCGACGACGCCGCCGCAGACCGAGCAGGGTGCCCCGACGGCTGAGAAGACTGCTGTGCCGACTCACGACCGGAAGGTCGAGTGGTCGATCACGAAGACGGTCGATGGTGTCCACAGCGAGACGTTCACACAGCTCGGCGCACGGACCCTGCACTACTCGGTGTCCGTGGACAAGACGGTCGACTACGACACGTTCGGTCTCACCGGCACGATCACGGTGTTCAACGGCAACGTCGATCCCATGACGGTCGATGTGACGGAGGACGGGCTCGCCCCTACAGTCACTGGATCTTCCTGCGATCTTGATGGTTCCGGGTCACTCATCGTTCCCGGCGAGGACACGACGACTCTTGATCCCGGTTCGAACTCCGTCGACTACACCTGCACGTTCGACTCGTCGACCCCGCCTGACCTGGTGACCTTCTACACCAACACGGCGACGGTCACCTACGACATCGGGAATGGGCCGCAGGACCTTCCGGTTGCGTCGGATCCGTTCAACTTCCCGGCAGCGACGCTCTCGAGTGACAGCGCTCCCGAGACGATCAACGTGACGGACGCATTCGACGGCGGATCTGACATCGCGCTCAGCCCTCCGACGGCATCAGACGACTACACCTGGACCTACACCCGTAGTGTCTTCAACACCTACTGCCACCAGTACGACAACACGGCCACGATCACTGAGACGAGTCAGACTGACTCCGACCATGTCACGTTCTGCGGCCCCAACTCCGGTGGCCTCACGATGGGTTGGTGGCAGAACAAGAACGGGCAGAGCCTGCTCAAGGCCAACCTCGCCAACGCCTGCTCGACCTTCAACGGCTACCTGCCGGCGGTCTTCACCCACGGCTTCGGCACGTACCTGCCCGATGCCTACTCGTCCTACTTCGGGAAGACCACCGTGGCGCAGTCTGCGTACTACTACAACTCCGCCAACTGCGGCGGGCCGACAAATGTGAAGAGCTACCTTCCGACGTTCGACATGAACGTGTTCACGGCTGCGAACGCATCCGGCACCGGAACATGGATGGTCGAAGGCCAATGGGTTGCGGCAGCTCTCAACACCGCGAGCTACCCGAACTTCACCAGTGCAGGCCGGCCCACGCTGACTGCGACAGGCAACATCGTGATTCCGGCTTCGCTCCAGGGTGCTGGCGGAATCGGTCTCAACGCTTGCGACTCGATCGGGAACCTTCTGACGGCCACCGCCGCCAGCTACCCCTCCTACGCAGCGAACAAGACCGCAATCACGTCCGCACTCATCACGCTGCTGACGAAGATCAACCAGAACCAAGCGCTCACCTGCAGCCCGTAGCGGGCGGCTGAGTCAACTTCTGCGGCCCCGGACTCCCAGTCCGGGGCCGCAGCAGTTCCTTGCTATGCAAAGTAGCCGACTGACAGCTGGAACTTCGTCTTGGTGCCCGCGCCCTTGACGACGACCGTGAACCCGCCAGCCGGCACGGTGGCCGTGATGCTGACTCCACTGGCTCCCGTCGCGCTCGCCAGGGTTGCGCCGGACGCCACGATGGAGACGGTGACGTTCCCGCTCATGCCGGTCACCTTCGCGGAGACCATGCCGCCGGACGTCGTCAGAGCGAACGACTTCGAACTTGTCGCGGTGACGTTGCCGCCATAGGTCACGCTGGTCGCCGTCGGGCCGGCCGACGGCGTCGGGGCCGGCGCCGGCGACGTGGCGGTGGCGGTGGCGGTGGGGCTCGGCGTGGGCGACGGCGGCGCGGTCGTCGACGTGGGGGTTGGCGTGGGACTCGCGGACGGCGACGGTGCCGTGGGCGGCGCACCTGCCAGGAGCGCCATCGCCTTCGCAGCGTTGACTCGACCAGTCGCGATCGAGCCGGACGTGAGCGGATCCGTCGTCGTCGTGATCGCGTTGGTCACGTCGGCGGCTGTGGCGGACGGGTTCGCGGAGAACAGCAACCCGGCAAGGCCGGCAACCACCGGTGTCGCCGACGAGGTGCCGCCGAAGAGGTAGATGCTCCCGCTCGGCCAGGTCGAGTAGTTGGATCCGGGGGCCGCAACGTCGACCCACGCGCCGAAGTCGCTGTAGCTGTACAGCGCGTCGTACTGGTCAGTGGCAGCGACTGAGAGCACGCCGGGGTAAGCCGCGGGGTAGAACGCTGCGCTGCTGCTGTTGTTGCCTGCGGCCGCAACGACGAGAGCGCCGTGACTCTGCGCATAAGAAACGGCGTTGGCGAGTGTTGCGCTAGTCGCCGTTCCGCCCAGCGACAGGCTGAGAATCTTCGCACCGTGATCGACGGCCCAGGTGATGCCCGTGGCAGTCACGCTGTCGGTTCCACCGCCGGTTGAGTCCAGCACCTTGACGGGAAGCAGATCGCAGGACCAACACAGGCCGGCGACACCCGTTGCGTTGTTCCCTTGTGCCAGCGCAACGCCGGCAGCGGCAGTGCCGTGGCTGTTGTCGTCGGTGACGTTCGTGGAGTTCGCGACGAAGTTGTAGCCGGGTAGCGTCCGACCGGCGAACTCGTTCAGCGCAGTGTTGACGCCCGTGTCGAGCACCGCGACGACAACCGAGCTGCTCCCGGTCGTCGTCCCCCACGCGGTCGTCGCATGGATGAGGCTTTCACCCCACTGCTTGCTCCAGTAGGGGTCATTCGGCACGACGTCCGACGCGTGCACGATGCCGTCACGCTCGGCGTAGACGACCTTGCCGGAGTGCTGGAGCGCCGCAATGACCTTCCCCTCGCTGCCGGAGGACACCTCGAGCACATGTACGCCGAGTCCATGAATCGATCCGACCGTCCGCGCGTGGTTGCTTCGCTCGAGCTGAGCACGCGCGGACGCCGAGGTGGCCCGCGCGAACTTCACAAGCACGCGGCCGGATGCGAAGGCGGGGCGTACGGACGTCTGCGCGACGGCCGCCACAGGGCTGGGGCTGCCGGTGCTGTTTGGTTCTGCTGCGATCGCGATGCCGGCGCCGGCGGCGATCACGGCGGCGGTCAGTTCAGCGACGAGCTGTACGCGAAGAGGACGCTTCATGGTGGTGGCT
>Ga0070681_10006932_pt1 | contig 11028 bp, 8 predicted proteins | sample KBSC83BmetaG_FD_65650 | JGI IMG/M metagenome (GOLD analysis project Ga0070681, IMG submission 65650) | Corn rhizosphere microbial communities from Kellogg Biological Station, Michigan, USA - KBS C8-3B metaG | ecosystem: Host-associated > Plants > Roots > Rhizosphere | place: USA: Michigan...
GGTGGCGACCGCGGGCCCGTCGGAGTCTCTGGAATTTAAGGTGGACGGCGAGTGGACGCCAGAAGAAATGGCGCGTGGACAGGAGCCAGGTCGCAAAACTCCCTTGACTCCGGTTGCACTTCCGCCGCCGACACCGGTTGCCCCGCCACTCGCGCAAGCCTCGCAGCGATCGGGCGGTCTTTCCAGAATCAGGATTGCGCTGTTTTTCATACTGGCGTTCGTCTTTGCCGGCGCCGGTGTTTTGCTGTATCGAGAAACGCGCGATACCGGGTCGACATCGCCATCGGGTGTAATCACCGCAAAGAAGGAGACTGCTAGCGAGCAGACTTCGCCATCATCGGCGCCGGACGCGGAGCTCGCAGCGCCGAGTGCCGATCAATCCCCGCGGCAAATATCGCCAGACGCATCCGCGCAAGCCCGCGATCGCATCGTTTCGTTGCTGCGAAGCGATGAGGATACGGTTTTTCAGACAGCGTTCAAGGAACTCACCCAGCTTACGACGAGCAACGCGCCGGCTGCGATGGCAATTGCCGAGTCTATCGCCGCAGAATATGGTGACGCATTGGCGTCTTCAGGTCAGCCGGCCAAAAGATCGCGCGCATTGGGCCGCTTGATCTGGATGGCAAAGGCCGGCAATCCGGCTGCCGCGCAGCGCGTCGCTGCATTCGAAAAAAACTACGACGAGATCAAGCAAACCGTGGCCAAGTCTCTCTGGTGGGTGCGAGGTCAAGGCTCGCAACCAACGGCAGCAGTGCGCTGGATCGAGGATGGCCGGCTGTTGGCGGAAAACGGCGACCGCCCTGCCATGCTCGATCTGGCCTTTGCCATCGGTCACGGGCGTTTGCTCAGGCAGGACCGCGCGACTTCCGTGGAAACTTATCTGAAGGTGATTGCTCGTTCCGATGGCGGCGATGCGATCTCGACCAGGATCCGGCAGTCTGCCGTACGCGGGGTTGCGAGCATGCTCAATATTATCGTCGAGCAAAAGGACCGCGATGCGGCGAAGCGACTGTTGCCCGCGCTCGAGTCGGGCGCCGACTCGGGCGCGGCCGATATGCAATACTATATGGGCCTGTTGAGCGAATGCGTCACACGGCCCGCCAATCTGGACGCGGCGCTGCGGTGGTACCGCAAAGCAGCCGCCGATCCGGCATGGAAACGAACGGCCGAGCGCAAAGCGCACCTGCTCGGCAAGTGGTGTCCGCGCCGCCCGGCTTAGTGATTTTTGCAGTAGGTATGCCTGCGGTTTGCGCATCACACACCGAAACGATGATCGGTTCACACAAAAAGGACAGCCATGACTTTGACGTACCCGCTGGTGCACGTGAACGACGTTGCTCCAGAAAACATGAAGCAGCGCGACGGGTGGGCGATTTCCGAATTCCGGCTGCCGATCTCCGGGAAGCACGGAAGCGCCACCACGGTTTTCCATTCGATTTTCCGTCCCGGATCGACACACGCGAAGCATCTCCATAGCCGGTGCGATGAGATCGCCGTTTATCTGCAGGGGCACGGCGTTGTCGGGCAGAGCAACGAACGCACTGAAGTCCGCGCAGGCCACTGCCGCTTGATGCCGAGAGGATCGGAGCACTTCTTCTTTAACGAGACGAAAGATGAGGAAGCGCTCGTCATTGGATTCTACGTCGGCGCGAAAAACGTCGCGGACACGGGATACGAGTTCCGCGGCGCCGTCACCGAGGGCGACATCGCGATGCCGCGCCGCGAAAGCCTGGGCCAGGGCACGCTCGTCCACATCGACGCCGTCAAGCCGTCGCAGATGAACGCCGGCGACGGCTGGAACATCACCGACTTTCGCATGCCGATCGGCCGCCACAACGGCAGCCCGAACACGCTCTTCTGGGGGAAATTCATGCCGGGTGCTGTACATCAGAAACACCGGCACGAGAACTGCGAGGAAGTCTACTACGTCATCCGCGGCCATGGGCTAGCGGGCGCTGGTCCGGACCGCGCCGAAGTGCGCGGCGGCCACTTCCACTTCATTCCTAAAGGCGTCGAGCACTTCCTCTATAACCTGAGCTCGACCGAGCCGCTGGAAGTGATCGGCGTCTACACCGGCGCAGGCAACGTCGAGGAGACCGGCTACGTTTATTTAGGAGACGTGACCGCGACGGACATTCGCGCGCGCACGGCATAGCGTCCACTGTGTTCGTTTATACTGTAGTGTCGCATTCACATAAAAAACGAGGAGCAAGCCATAACCCATCACAGCGTTGGATTTCTCACGGCCTCAGGTTGTTTGGCTTTGTTTGCGCTACCGCTGCACGCGGCGCAAAACGATCCCGCCGCCAGCTACCCGAGCAAGCCAATTCGCTTTATCGTGCCGTTCTCGCCGGGGGCAGGAACGGATACTACCGCCCGCACCATCGCTCAGAAGCTGAATGACAAGTGGGGCCAGCAAGTCGTCGCGGACAACCGCACCGGGGCGGGGGGCGCAATTGGCGTCGATGCCACCGCGAAAGCCACGCCGGACGGCTATACGATCTGCCTGATTTCAGCATCGAACTCTGTCAATTCAGCGACCAATCCAGACTTGCCGTACGACTTGGTCAAAGACCTTCAGGGGATCTCGCAGGCAACTTCACTTTTTTACGTCGTGTATGTCCATCCGTCAGTGCCTGCGAACTCGGTCAAGGAGCTGATCGCGTACGCTAAGGCAAATCCCGGAAAGCTCAATTTCGGCACGTCCGGTAACAACACGCTGCAGCACTTTTCCGGCGAGCTCTTTAACCATATGGCCGGCATCAAAATGGTGCACATCCCATACAAAGGCACGGCCGCGGTGATCCCAGCCATGCTGTCGGGCGAAGTTCAGGTCGGCTTCGGTTCATTGATCGGCACGCGTGCGCAGATGCAGGCCGGGCGGCTTCGCGGTATTGCCATCACGGCTGCGAAACGCTCGCCCTCGATCGATTTGCCAACCGTCGCCGAGTCCGGAGTGCCCGGGTTCGAAGTCGATCAGTGGTACGGCGTGATTACGTCTTCGATGGTGCCTCAGCCAATTGTGAGAAAGCTGAACGCGGCCATCGTCGAAGCGCTCAAACAGCCCGAAGTCGCGACGCGCCTTGCCGCGGACGGTTCGATCCCCGTCGGCAGCTCGCCCGAGCAATTCAACGCGCATATCAAGTCCGAAATTGCGAAGTGGAAGAAGCTCGTGAAGGAAGCGAATCTGCGGCTTGACAACAAGTAACAAGGAGTCGGGCGCGCAACCCATCGCGATTGGTTTGCGCGCGAACCGGCAGCCATCGCGATTGGTTTGCGCGCGAACCGGCAGCCATCGCGATTGGTTTGCGCGCAAAGCGGCAGCTGCAAGGCGAAAAATAAGTCTGTGAAGATGGATTAATCGCCAGTCGGAAATCAATTCCGCACGGGCTCGCTCAGCTACCCCATCGATGGATCGATCTGGCTGCAGCCGTTCCGGGAGAACAGATTGAGTAATTCGCATCCACCGCCTGTTGTCAGAGCGACCGCTGGCCTCACGCTTGCCGCGCTGGGGGTTGTGTATGGCGACATTGGTACGAGTCCGCTCTACGCCTTCAAGGTCGCGTTTTCAGGCTCGCATGCGCTGCCTGTTTCGGAGGAGAGCGTGTTTGCGGTTCTCTCCATGATGTTCTGGGCGATCACGCTCATTGTCTCGCTCAAATACGTGACGCTCATGCTCCGTTACGACCATCGCGGCGAGGGAGGTGTTCTCGCGCTGCTGACCTTTGCATTGCGTTCGGTGAAGGACCGCGGTGTCGTCTGTACGGCTGTTGTCATTCTGGGCGCATTTGCGGCATCGCTGTTTTACGGGGATGCGATCATCACCCCCGCCATCTCGGTGCTTTCCGCAGTAGAAGGCCTTTCGGTTGCCACGCCACGCTTCGAGCACTGGATCGTGCCGATCGCAATCGCGCTGCTCGTAGGCTTGTTCGTAGTTCAGCGACGCGGGACGGCACGCATCGGCCGCGTGTTCGGGCCAGTCATGGCCTGTTGGTTCCTCGTGCTGGCACTGCTGGGCGTTATCAGCATTGTAGAAACCCCAGGCATTCTGGCAGCGCTCAATCCTGGGCATGCCGTTAGATTCGCGTACGAGCGGCCAGCGCTGGCTTTCCTCGCGCTGGGAGCGGTGTTTTTGTGTCTTACCGGTGCCGAAGCGCTGTACGCGGACATGGGGCACTTCGGCAGGATACCTGTCCGCATCGCGTGGTATGGGCTCGTATTTCCATCGCTCATGCTGAACTATTTTGGGCAGGGCGCCCTGGTGCTGCGTGACCCGGAAGCCGCGAAAAATCCTTTCTATCTGTTGGCGCCCGAGCCACTGCTCCTGCCGATGGTCATCCTTGCCACGTGCGCGACGATCATCGCTTCACAGGCGACTATTTCAGCCGCCTATTCGGTTACGCAACAGGCCTCGCGTCTTAATTTTCTGCCGCGTCTGCGTGTGCTTCACACCTCGGACACCGCGCAAGGCCAGATCTATGTGCCGCTCGTGAACTGGTTGATGCTGCTCGGTGTCGTGTCGCTCGTGCTTGGGTTCGGATCATCGAGCGCGCTGGCCGGCGCATACGGTATCGCCGTAAATGGAGATATGATCATCGGCTCTTTGCTGCTCATCATCGTTCTGATCGCCAAGCCGGGACGCGTCAAGTTCGGCGTTCTCCCCGCGCTTGCAGTTTTCATTTCGATCGAAGCGGCGTTCCTTTCATCCAACCTCACTAAAATCGTGGACGGCGGCTGGTTCCCGCTGGTGCTGGCCACCGCGATTTTTACAGTGCTCAGCACGTGGAGGCGAGGCGTCGAGCTGCTGCAAGCGAAGGGAGCCGCTCAGGCTGAAGCGCGCGCTGGCAAAGCCCGGAACGCACTCGCGACGGCGGTACGAGTGCCACGCACCGGCGTATTCTTCAGCGCCAGGCGTACTGGTTATCCCAGCGCCTTCCTGCATAATCTGACACACAATATGGTGGTGCACGAAAAAACAGTATTCGTCACCGTCGAGTTCATCGATGCGCCCTACGTTGATGATGAAGAACGCCTGGACATAGAGCGGCTGGCCGACGGGACCTTGCGGCTGATCGTGGTATTTGGCTTCCGCGAAGACCCGGATATCGCGAAAATTCTTCGGCTCGCGGCCCGGCGTGGAGTCCGCATGGACGCCGAAAAGACCTCGTTCTTTACGAGTAAGGCTGACGTCGTATCGGTGAGCAGGCCCAAGGGACTTGGATTGCGCCGAAAGCTCTTCATCTGGATGCTGCAAAACTCGACCACGGTCGCAGACTATTTACGACTTCCTCCGGATCGTGTGGTTGAACTAAGAGTGCAGGTCGGCGTGTGAGCGATCGTGCCCGGGATCTGATGAAGCAGTGATGAAATGTCGGGCGAACAATAGATTCGCCATTTGCATCAGCTGCTGGTGTGGCCTCACGGCCGGGGAACGTAAAAGTAATAGGCAGCCCGATAGGCGATCCGCGCGTCTTTTCCAGCCTGTGCCTGATTGCAGCCGCCCACAGGCGCCTTGCCGCCAACGGTATTCAAGCGCTGGATACTTTGCGTTTTGCCAAAGACGCCATTTCCTGAGGTGGATTTTGCGTTCAGCAACAGCCATGGAATCGCGTTGGCGTCCGGGCCATCGTCGCGCGCTTTGGCTTCGCCGATGACTTTACTTCCGTCATTTGATTCCCACGTCGGACCCGCATAATGTTTGCCGATTTTCTTGCCGGTCCGATCGAACAGGTCCGCTTCCGGAGCCCTGAAGACCCACTCGAATTTTGCCGGGTCAGTCTTGCTGGCGCTGCAATCGTAGATCTGTACTCCACTGGCTTGCGCCACAACCGACAATGTTTGTGTTGCCGGAACGTTGAGACTGGCAGGCACCGACGGCGCCTTTTCCATTTCGGTAGAAACGCAGCCGGAAAGAAACGCGGCAATCGATGCGCTTGCGATCAAAGTTGTATTGAGAGTTTTCATGTCCAGAACTCCACTTGAAACCAGCGATTTATGGATGATACCCGACACGCGCTATGTGGCGAGCCCAACGTCCACCAGCACACATATGTATTCGTGATATTCGCGCTTCGGATACCTGCGTCTCTGCGCGCTCTTCATGGACGCGGCTCATCCGCCGCCTCGGCGGCGATTTCATGATGAACCTTGACCATATCGAGACCGCGCGCCTGCTCGATTACGCTGTCCAGGCCTTCCGCAGTCATCGCGCCCGGCTGCGAAAAAAGCATCACTTTCTCGCGGAACAGCATAATCGTCGGGATCGATCGAATCTCGAAATAGCCGGCGATATCGCGTTCAACCTCGGTATCGACTTTGCCAAAAACGATATCCGGATATTTATCCGATGCGGCCTCGAATATCGGCGCGAACGTCCGGCACGGCGCGCACCACGACGCCCAGAAATCGAGGATCACCGTGTCGTTTCCGGCAATGACCGCCTCGATATTTTCGTGTGTGATTGCTAGCGTCGCCATCGCTTGCATCATAGCATGCGGCAAAAAGATGAACGATGAAGGCGGAAGCATGTGGCAGCGTTTTTTGCAACTGGCGTCATCATCGCGTCAATGCAGTTTCACACGCGGCTCCGTGCGGCGCGTAATGATGCGCGCCAGTGTCTCAAAAAATACTCGAGCAAAGCCATGCAGCGCCAAAAGATGCAGCTTGTAGAGCGATACGTACATGAGCCGCGCGAAGTGACCTTCGATAAAAAATGCGCTGCCGATGAGCTTGCCCATGAGGCTGCCGACGGTGCTGTATTCACCGAGCGAAACCAGCGAGCCGAAATCGCGATAAGTCCATGGCCGCGGCGGCTCACCGCGCAGGCGGCGTCTGAACGTGCCGACAAGGTGCGCTGCCTGCTGGTGCGCGGATTGCGCGCGCGGCGGGACTGGATTGGCGTGTCCGGGCCACGGACATTCGGCGCAATCACCGAGCGCGAAAATATCGGCATCGCGCGTGGTCACCAATGTCTGTTGCACAACGAGCTGGTTCAAGCGGTTGGTCTCGAGCCCGTCGATGCCCTTGAGAAATTCCGGCGCCTTAATGCCGGCCGCCCACACTACGAGCTCTGCGGGAACGAGCTTGCCGTCCGCGGTGCGCACTCCGTTCGCCATCACTTCGGTCACGCGCTCGCCGGTCAGTATCTGCACGTTAAGCGCACGCAGCAATTCCGCGGTGGCTTTCGACAGACGCTCTGGCAGCGCGGGCAGGATGCGCGGCGCGGCTTCGATGATGCTGAACTTCACGTCGCGCTCGGGGTTGATGCGATTGAGCCCGTACGCGAGCAGCTCGCGCGTCGTCTTATGCAGCTCGGCGGCAAGCTCGACGCCGGTTGCGCCGGCGCCGATGATTGCAACGTGCAACTGCTCGGGGCGCAACGGTTCGCTTTGCGCATTGGCGCGCAGACACGCGTTCAGCAGGCGCTGATGAAAACGCTCCGCATCGCGCGGCGTGTCGAGACTCAGCGCGTGGTCATGTGCGCCGGGCGTCCCGAAATCGTTGGTGCGGCTGCCAACCGCGATCACCAGTGTGTCGTAGCCAATCGCGCGCCGCGGAATGACTTCGGTGTGGTTCTCGTCGAGCCACGGCGCAACCGACACCCTATGCCGTGCGCGGTCGAGACCGTCCATCTCGCCCAGTTGAAAACGGAAATAATGCCAGCGCGCCTGCGCCAGATAATCGAGCTGGTGCTGATCGGGATCCATGCTCCCCGCCGCGACCTCGTGCAACAGCGGCTTCCACAAATGCGTCTGCATGCGGTCGATCAGGGTAATGAGCGCGCGTTCTTTGCGGCCCAGCGTATCGCCAAGCCGGGTGGCCAGCTCGAGCCCGCCGGCGCCGCCGCCGACAATAACGATGTGATGTGGCGTTTTAGACACGGAGATGCCGGATGCGGTATTTACGACGCGCTGTTCATTGGATGCCGACGTGGCTCGACGCGGTCTGCTGCAACAGCTTCAGCATCGCCGCCGCCTTGTCAAAAGTTTCCTGGTACTCATCCTCGAGTCTCGAGTCGGCAACGATGCCGCCGCCGGCCGAGAAGCGGATAACGCCGCCCGCATAGACGAGCGTGCGGATCGCGATGTTGAGATCCATGTTGCCGTCGTATCCGATATAGCCGATCGAGCCGCAATAAACGCCGCGCCGGTGCGGCTCGAGCTCCTCGATGATTTGCATCGCGCGCAGCTTGGGCGCGCCGGTGATCGATCCGCCCGGGAAACAACCGCGCAGCAGATCGAACGCGTCGCGACCCTGGCGCAGTTGACCAATCACGGTGCTGACGAGGTGATGTACGGTGGCAAAGCTTTCGACTTCGAACAGCCTTGTCACTTTGACCGACCCGAGCTCGCAGTTCTTTGACAAGTCATTGCGAAGCAGATCGACGATCATGACATTCTCGGCGCGGTCCTTGGCGCTCGCCTGTAACTCGGCAATCCGTTCGGCGTCGAGCCGCGGGTGACCGGCACGCGGACGCGTGCCTTTGATCGGCCGCGTTTCGGCGCGGCCGCGCTCTAGCCTGAGAAAACGCTCCGGCGAAGCCGACATTATCGTGCCGTACGGCGTGTTGAGAAAAACCGAATAAGGCGCCGGATTCATAATGCGCAGCGCCTGATAAGCGAGCCACGGATCGCCGCAGGCGGGCGCCGCAAAACGCTGCGCCAGATTGATCTGGTAGCAATCGCCGGCGTTGATGTAATCGAGCACGCGCCGGAAGCGGTACGCGTAAGCGTCGCGCGACAGGTTCGAGGCGAGCGGCGCGGTGATTCGAAACGGCACACGTGCACGCTCGATCGGCGGCGCGCTGAAACGCGCTATCAGCCGATCCCATTTCCAGTCGGTATCGGGATCACGTCCCTGACCGACAAGCCAGCTGCGCCGCTCGAGATGGTCGACAACGACGGCCCAGTCGTAAATGCCGAGCGCCATTTCGGGCATTTTTTCAGCGTCGTCCGCGCGTGCGGGCAAGCGTTCAAAACGGCGCGCGAGATCGTACGAAAAATAACCGATCGCACCGCCGCAGAACGGCAGATCGCACGCTGCAGCGGAGTCGGGCGCAAGATGCCGCCGCAACAATACGAGCGGATCTTCACGCGACAACTCGCTTGCTTCGCCGCGCATTTCGGTCAGCTTGCCGCGCGTAACAAGCGTCAGATAGGGCTCGGCGGCAATGATGTCGTAGCGCGACTGCGTCAGGTGGTGGCTGCCGCTGTCGAGAAACACCGCCCACGGCAGATCGGCGACGGCTTCAAACAGCGCCGCGCTGTCGTCGCGATACGGCACTTCAGTGCGCAGCAAGCCTGACATGGAACACTCATTCTGCCCTAGAACGCGGACCCGCGTTGTGCGAGCAACTCAATTTCCTCGGGCGTCGAGTTGCGACCCAGAACCGCATTGCGCTGCGGGAAACGCCCGAAGCGCTCGATCACATCGTAATGCTTGCGCGCCCATGTCGATGGTTCGACCAGTCCGGCATCGGCTGCCAGGCGTCCGAACAGTTCGAGCGAACGCCGCTGCAGCGTGGGATTCTCGGCGTGCTGGTACGGCATGTAAACAAAGCACCGTTCGAGCGGCTCGAGCTCCTGGTCCCACCCGCGCGCCACCATGCGCTCGGCCGCGGCAAGCGCCGCTGCGTCGGTTGCATACGCGCGCGCGTCGTGCCGGAAGATATTGCGTGGAAACTGGTCGAGCACGATGATCAGCGCAAGCGAAGACTGGGGCGCAGTGTCCCAGGTCGAAAGCCCATCGCTTGCGGCGGTCTCGTAGAGCGGCAAGAAGCGCTCGCGCACCTCGGCATCGAATGCGTCCGATTTCGTGAACCACACTTCGCGCGGCTTGCCGTGTTCAGGCGAATCCGGGGCACCGAACCAGAAGTCCAGCACCGCGCGTGGCGTCGTCATGCTCTTGCAGCTAGCTTGCGTTAAAAGACCACCACGCTTCGGATCGACTTGCCTGCGTGCATCAGGTCAAAGCCCTGATTGATGTCGGCGAGCTTCAGCTTGTGCGTGATCAGGTCGTCGATATTGATTTTGCCGTCCATGTACCAATCGACGATCTTCGGCACGTCGCGTCGGCCCTTGGCGCCGCCGAACGCGGTGCCTTTCCACACGCGCCCCGTCACGAGCTGGAACGGGCGTGTTTTGATTTCCTGCCCGGCGCCGGCGACCCCGATGATCACCGACACGCCCCAGCCTTTGTGACAGCACTCGAGCGCCTGGCGCATCACTTCGACGTTGCCGATGCATTCGAAGCTGTAGTCGGCGCCGCCTTTGGTCAGGTTCACGAGGTACGCGATGAGATCGCCTTCGACTTCTTTCGGATTGACGAAATGCGTCATGCCGAACTTCGCGGCGAGCGTCTTGCGCGCCGGATTGATGTCGACACCGACTATCATGCCGGCGCCGGCAAGGCGCGCGCCCTGGATCACATTGAGACCGATGCCGCCCAGGCCGAACACCACGACATTGGCGCCGGGCTCGACTTTCGCCGTGTTGATCACCGCGCCGATGCCGGTCGTGACCCCGCAGCCGATATAGCACACCTTGTCGAACGGCGCATCTTCGCGGATTTTCGCGAGCGAGATTTCGGGAACCACCGTGTAGTTGGAGAACGTCGAAGTGCCCATGTAGTGGAATAATTTCTTGCCGCCGAGCGAGAAGCGGCTGCTGCCGTCCGGCATCACGCCCTGGCCTTGCGTGATGCGGATGGCCTGGCACAGATTGGTCTTGTCTGACACGCAGTATTCGCACTCGCGGCATTCGGGCACGTAGAGCGGAATCACGTGGTCTCCCTTCTTCAGACTCTTCACGCCGGGACCGATATCGACGACGACGCCCGCACCTTCGTGGCCGAGGATCGCCGGAAACAGGCCCTCCGGGTCGGCTCCCGACAGCGTAAATTCGTCGGTGTGGCAAATGCCGGTCGCTCTGATTTCGACCAGCACTTCGCCGCTGCGCGGCCCGTCGAGTTCAACTGTCTCCAGCGTCAACGGTGCGCCCGCCTTGTGCGCGACTGCGGCTTTGACCTGCA
>Ga0070681_10006933_pt1 | contig 11028 bp, 9 predicted proteins | sample KBSC83BmetaG_FD_65650 | JGI IMG/M metagenome (GOLD analysis project Ga0070681, IMG submission 65650) | Corn rhizosphere microbial communities from Kellogg Biological Station, Michigan, USA - KBS C8-3B metaG | ecosystem: Host-associated > Plants > Roots > Rhizosphere | place: USA: Michigan...
GAAAGTAGATGGCGACGCGGAGCTCACCCGCGAGCGTTTTCCCGAGCACGGCCTGATACCACCGCCATTCAACGGAGCATGGGCAACGCAGGCTCAGCTCGAGGCTACCGCGAACTACGAGTTCGATCTTTGGGGAAAGAATCGCGCGGCGTACGACAGCGCCGTGGGCCAGGCGAAAGCCGCTGAGATCGACGCTTTTGCAGCGCGCCTGACGCTGTCCGTCAACGTTGCGGCCGCGTATGTTCAGCTTCAGCGCGCGTACATGCAACTCGACGTCGCCGAGCACACGCTGGACCAGCGCAAGCAGATCTACAAGCTCACGCAGGACCGCTTCGACGCCGGCATCGACTCGCGTCTCGACGTGAAGCAGGCGGAAGCCGCTCTGCCGGCGTCGCGCGAGCAGATCGCGCAGCTGCACGAGGCCATCGACCTCTCGCGCAATCAACTCGCCGCGCTGCTCGGCAAGGGGCCCGATCGCGGTCTTTCGATCGGGCGGCCGACCGCGACGACGCTGGCGACAGTTCAACTGCCGACCGACGTGCCGGCCGAGCTGCTTGGGCGCCGCCCCGACATCGTCGCGCAACGCTGGCGCGTCGAGGCGGCAGGCAAGAGTATCGACGTCGCGAAGGCCGACTTCTATCCCAACGTGAACCTCAGCGCCTTCATCGGCTTCGGCAGCATCGGTCTGCCCGGTTTCCTGCAAGCCGAGAGCAGGACCATGGGCATCGGGCCGGCGATCACGCTGCCGATTTTCGAAGGCGGGCGTTTGCGCGGAAATCTGGCTGGCCAGAACGCTGCGTACGATGCGGCCGTCGAGACCTACAACCAGGCTCTCGTCGATGCGCTGCGCGACGTAGTCGATCAACTGACTTCGTTCCGCAGCGTCGACGAGCAAAGCAAGCAGCAGCAGCTCGCGCAGAAAACCGTGCAGGACGCCTATGACTTGGCGCTGCTGCGCTATCGCGAGGGCGTCGGCAATTACCTCGAAGTGCTGACGGCCGAATCGCAGCTGCTCGCGCAGCAAAGCCTCGAGGTCGATCTACGTGCACGCGAGCTGGTTCTCTCGATCAACCTGGCTCGCGCGCTCGGCGGCGGCTTCCAAGGCGCTTCGCCTGCGCTTGCTGGCTCGCCTACTCACGTCAACTGAATATCGCCCTGAGAAGGATTCGTCATGGACGACAAACAACCGACCAATACCCCTCGAGAAGTGCCACGCCCACCGAACCCGGGGCGCAGACGCAAGCTGTGGATCGGCGCGGTGCTCGGAGCGGCTCTGGCGATGGGCGCCGGCTATGGCGCCTACTGGGCCTCCGCGCTGCGATATCTTGAATCCACCGACGACGCGTACGTCAACGGCAACGTCGTACAGATCACGCCGCAGATCTCCGGGACGGTGGTCGCGATCGATGCGGACGATACCAACTTCGTGAACGCGGGCCAGGTGCTGGTCCAGCTCGACCGCGCCGATGCCAAGGTCGCGCTCGACGAGGCCGACGCACAGCTCGCGAAGACCGTTCGTGAGGTCCGAAACCTGTTTGCGACGACCGCGCAGCTCGAAGCCAACGTACAGGTGCGCGAATCCGATCTGGCGCGCGCCTCCGAGGACCTGGCGCGGCGAGAGCGTCTGGCCAGCTCCGGCGCCATTTCCAAAGAGGAAGTACAGCATGCCCGCGATACCGTCAGAAGTGCGCAGGCAGCTCTGCTTGCGGTAAAGCATGAGCTGGCGGCGACCCGCGCACGCGTCGACCGCACGACCGTGGCCGACCATCCCGACGTTCGCAACGCGGCAGCGCACGTGCACGACGCTTATCTCACCTACGCGCGGACGACCCTGCCTGCGCCAGTTTCGGGCTTCATCGCAAAGCGCGCGGTGCAGCTCGGTCAGCGCGTGAGCCCGGGAACGCCGCTGATGGCGGTGGTGCCGCTCGATCAGGTCTGGGTCGATGCGAATTTCAAAGAGCGGCAGCTCGCGAACATGCGCGTCGGCCAGGCCGTGACTTTGACCGCCGATCTGTACGGCGGCAAAGTCGTGTATCACGGAAAGGTCGTCGGCTTCGGTGCAGGAACCGGAAGCGCGTTCGCGGTGCTCCCTGCGCAGAACGCGACCGGCAACTGGATCAAGATCGTGCAGCGTGTACCCGCACGCATCGCGCTCAACCCTGCGGACCTCGCCGCGCATCCGCTCCAGATCGGCTTGTCCATGCAAGTGGACGTCGATACGCACGACCGCGGCGGCAAACGTCTGCCGCAACTCACGCAAACGGCGCCGTCCTACGCGACCGACGTGTTCGAGTCGATCGACAGGATCGCAGCCCAACGCGTGAATACAATCATCGCGGCGAACGATCCCAGATCCGCTGCACAAAGCATTGCTCCAGCGCAGGTGTCCGCCTCGCCGACCAATCATGTCGTGCGGCTCGATCGCGCCCCCGCAACGCCTCGCACGCCGACGAAGGTTCAGTAGCGCGTCTGTCGGTGGAATGAGCGCGATGAGCGTGCAGACATCCTCCGCTAGCCCGGGCGTCGCTCCGGCTGCAGGCGGAAGCCCAACGGTCCCAACGCCATTGACCGGAGCCAAGCTGGCTATCGGCACGATCGCGTTGTCGCTCGCCACGTTCATGAACGTGCTGGACACGTCGATCGCGAACGTTTCGATTCCGGCTATCGCGGGCGACGTGGGCGTCTCGCCCGACCAGGGCACCTGGGTGATCACGTCGTTCGCGGTCGCCAACGCGATCTCGCTGCCGCTGACCGGCTGGTTGACGCAGCGTTACGGGCAGGTCCGGCTGTTCATGGTGTCGGTCGTCCTGTTCGTCATCTCTTCGCTGCTTTGCGGACTGGCGCCTTCGCTCGGCACGTTGATCCTGTTTCGTGTCATTCAAGGCGCGGTGGCGGGGCCGATGATCCCGCTGTCGCAGGCGCTGCTGCTGTCGAGCTATCCGAAGGAGAGAGCCAGCTCCGCGCTCGCGATGTGGTCCATCACGACCCTGGTCGCGCCGGTTGTCGGACCGCTGCTCGGAGGCTGGATCACAGACAACATCAGCTGGCCGTGGATCTTCTACATCAATGTGCCGGTCGGCATCGCCGCAGCCGCAATCACCTGGCTCATCTACAAAGACCGTGAAACGCCCACACACAGGCTGCCGATCGACCGCGTCGGCTTGCTGCTGCTGGTGATCTGGGTCGGCTCGCTGCAGCTCGTTCTGGACAAGGGCAAGGACCTCGACTGGTTCGGCTCGGGGCAGATCGTCGCGCTGACCGCAGCGGCGGTGCTGGGCTTCGCCCTGTTCCTCGTGTGGGAGCTCACCGACAAGCATCCGGTGGTCGACTTGCGGCTGTTCGCGGGCCGCAACTACTGGACCAGCACGCTCGCGATGGCGCTCGCGTATGCCACCTTCTTCGGCAACCTCGTATTGCTGCCGCTGTGGCTGCAGCAATACATGGGCTATACCGCGACCGCAGCGGGAATGGTGCTGGCCCCCGTCGGCGTGTTCGCGATCCTGCTGACACCGCTGGTCGCGCGCAACATGCGCAGGGTCGATCCGCGCATCTTCGCGACGGCAGCGTTCCTGATCTTCGCGCTGGTGCTGCTGATGCGCTCGCACTTCAACACGCAAGCCGACTTTGCAACGCTGATGGTGCCCACACTCGTGCAGGGCGTCGCAATGGCGGTGTTCTTCATTCCGCTGATCACGATCAGCCTGTCGGGTCTGCCGCCGGAGCGTATTCCGGCCGCGTCGGGGCTGTTCAACTTCGCGCGTATCACGGCAGGCTCGTTCGGGACATCGATCGCGACGACCTGGTGGGACCGCAGGGCAAGCTTCCACCACGCTCAGCTCACGGAACACGTGACACCGTTCGATCCAGCGTCGGCGCAAGCGCTGTCGCACCTGCAGGCCGGCGGCATGGGACAGCAGCAGAGCTACGAGCTGCTGAACCGCATGATCGACCAGCAGGCGTTCATGCTGTCGGCCAACGACATCTTCTACGTCTCCGCGGTGGTATTCCTGCTGCTGATCGGCGTGATCTGGCTGGCTCGTCCGGCCAAGGCCAATCAGGATGCCGGAGCCGCGGCCGGGGCGCACTGAGCGGCTTGACAATCCACTGACTTGCCTTTACATAGCACTATTAAGCCGGTACTATAAAGCTTGTAAAGTCAAGGTAGCCAGAGCCATGAGCAAAGCCAGCTCCACGAAGGGTCGAGCATCGGCGCGCAAGCCGGCCACGAGGATGGTGCGTCGGCCCGCAACCAAGGATGCCAAGCGCGCGAACGCGGCAGCCATCCGCTTCGGTCTCCCGGAACAGTCGGTCACTGTCGGCGTGGAGGGGCTGCTCAAGCTGCGGCCGGCGAGTCGAGCGCTGCTGGAGCGCCTCACGGGTGCCGTGCTCAAGCGTATCGAGCACGTCCCCGAGCGAACGGCGCTCGACCTGCTCAAGCAGGGGACCGATGCCGAGATGATGGTCGGCTTCGCGACAACGGCCGAAGTCTTTCCCGAGCTCTCGAATGTGCGCATCGATCCGCTTTCGAGGGCGCGCGCACGTGGGACAAGTCTCCGCCAGCAGATTCTGAGCGGCGACGACATGCTATCGCTTGCGCAGGCCGCGCAGGCGCTCGATCTCACGCCGCCGGCGATCAACGATCGTTTCCGCGCCGGCAAGCTGATTGCGTTGGAAGCCGGTTCGCGCGGGCGCCGCTACCCGGCCTGGCAGTTCGAGGACGAGATCGCGGGCAAGCCGCTCGAGAGCGTGCTCGCGGTGCTCAAGGGGCACGACCCTTGGGCGATCTATCGCTTCTTCACAACGCCGGATAGCGCGCTCGAGGATGCGACGCCGCTGGACGTGTTGCGTAGTGGCGATGTCGACGCGGTGGTCGAAGCCGCCCGGTTGTTCGCGAGCGGAGAGCAGGGCGGACATTGATGGCGAGCCGCAGCCCGCCGCCACCGCCCGCCAATCTCGACCGCACCGATCTTCCGACTGTATCCGTCAAGCCGGGAGAGCTGCTGCGGCTGTTCTCGCTCGGCCGGCATCCCATCTACTTCCGGACTCCGAAGAAAGGACTGCCCGCATATCGGTTCGACGCGCCAGAGGGAGAGTACGGTGTGATGTACTGCGCGTTCTCGCTCGACGTGTGCTTTGCCGAGACCTTGCTGCGCACGCGTTCATACACGCGCCCTGCCAACCAGCCGACTCTGATCGGCGAGAGCGAGCTGCGCTCGAAGGGCATCGCGCAACTCGGCACGATAACCAATAGAACCTTGACGCTGGCGGACCTCACCGGAAGCGGCCTGGTGCGCCTGCACTGCGACGGCAGCATCTCGACAACACCCCGCTACACGATCCCGCGCCAGTGGGGCCTCGCGATATGGAAGCATCCGAAGCAGGTCGACGGCATTCGCTACGTGTCGCGGTTCATGAACTCGCAGTACGCCGTCGCGCTGTTCGATCGCGTCGCCGATCGCTTGAGCGTTGCAGCGACGTTGCCGTTGATCGAGCTCCCGGATCTGCCTCGGGTGCTCAATGCGTTCAACGTCGGGATCTGAGCGACATTCAGCTGTACGTCGAGCCGGGATCAACCCCGCGCCAGCAATCGTGGCGAATGACCGTTGGGGCAAGTCTCGGGTTCCAGCTCTTATCTCCAACACGAAGTTTGAAGCCGGTCCTCAATTCCGCGAGGGAAAGATGCCTTCGACCGCGATAAAGCAATGCAACGTCACGTACGGTGGCATCAAGGGCACCGGCGTGCTCGATCCAGCAGTCGAAGTTACGATTGGAGCCATCGCAACCGGGGTAGGGCTCGGCGGCGCGTACAGCGTCGTGCGCGCCTTGGTGGAAGGAACCGCGTCTGCCGGCGACGATAGCGTCGCATCTGTGGGGCTGCCGAGCGGCGTGACCAAGTGGGCATGCATTGGAAGTTGTGCCGTGTTGAGCGTGATCTGTTCGGAACCGCCCGTTTCTCCTTCTCCGTGGTTGGGACGTCCCGGTCCTTGACCATCGTTGAGTGCGAAGCGCCCTCGCATATCCGGCAGCGCAAACGTGGTTTGGCCGTTGCCTCCATATGTAGTGCCGAGCAACGCGAACAGAGCTTGATTGACATTGATCGCTAGGAGCCGGCCATCGAGCGGCAACCATCCTTTCGGTTCGAAGTTGAATGCCGCGCACATGATCTGCCCTATGAACGGCTCGTTGGCCGTCTGCGCAGATGCGCCCTGATGCAGTCCACACAGCGACAAGAGCATCGTAACGACGAGCACGGCGCGCGACAAAAGTCGAGACATGGCAGTTCTCCTAAGGTTGGCGCAGCATCAGCGCTGCAAGGTAGGAAGCGTTGCGAATCAGCGCCTGCGAAGACCGCCGGCTGCGGCGATACCAAGGCCGGCGAGCATCAAGATCCAGCTGCCAGGTTCGGGCACCGGCGCGGCTGCGCTTGTGATGTCGTCCGCAGTGAATGCGAGAAACGCTCCAGGCGCATCCTGAGGAACAATGCCGCGCACCGTCGCGCTCGTGAAGCCGTGCAACGGATCCGTCTCGACCAAACCCAAGAAGAATGCATTATTACCCGGAGTGATGATGAGTGGATTGCTGCCATTGAAAACCGAGCCAGTGGACGTGGATAGTTCCAGATCGCCCGGCATCGCATCATCACCCGCCACCAGATAGAGCCCCACTGCATTGACAGTGCGCCCGAAACTGATCGTGAAGCTGTCCCCCAGGTTGAAAGCCTTATCCCCGAACGTCAGCGAGGCATTGTTCAACCCAAGGAAATTCGTGCCCGATGTAGTCTCGAATCCGCTGTTCACCGTCAGGAGATATCCCGGAATGGAATACGTGAATGTGAGCGGCGCTGGCCCCGATCCCGACGGGTACTGGGTATTCTCGGGAATGCCGTCGAAATTCTCGAGCTGCGTAGCGGTCAACGCGGCGGTTGCTGCGTCGTACGAAGACTTGTCGGTGTATGCGACGGTCGTTGCGCTCGCTGTCGCCGACAGGAGACTGCTCAAGGCGACCGCAGCCGCAAAGCTATTGAAGTTGATCATGCAGGTCCCCGTGTAATCTCGGCGAAAGGATTCGCTCGTTTGTGACTCATTATTCGACACTCGTACCGGGCCCAGTCAACGTTTGTGAAATATGTGCCCGATCATGACGGAGGAATGTTGGGGTCGAATGCGATACATTTCAGGTTCACAAGCCGAGGTCACCTAGCGCGCTGGCGTTCGACTATCGATCCATGCACGACCGAGCCGCCCAACTTATCGACATGCTGCGCGTGTGCAGCCGCGCCGTAATCTTCACCGGCGCCGGCATCAGCACCGAGTCCGGCATTCCCGACTTCCGCAGTCCCGGCGGCATGTGGTCGCGCATGCCGCCGATCGAGTTTCAGGATTTCCTGGCGTCGGAAGAAATGAGGCGGGAGGCCTGGCGTCGCAAGCTGGTCACCGACCGAACCATGCGTGCGGCCGAGCCCAATCGCGGCCATCAAGCCATCGCGCATCTGGTCGGTACTGGAGCCTGTGCCTGCGTGATCACACAGAACGTCGACGGCCTGCATCAGCGCTCGGGTGTGCCGGAGGAGAAAGTCATCGAGCTGCACGGCAACAGCACTTATGCAGCGTGCCTCGATTGCGGGTTACGTCACGAGCTGGAGCCGATCCTGTCCGCTTTCGAGAAAGACGAAACGCTGCCGCTATGCGGCGATTGCGGTGGCATCGTCAAGACTGCGACAATCTCGTTCGGTCAGCGCATGCCGATCGATGCAGTACAACGCGCGGAGCGCGAAGCGCTCGCATGTGATTTGTTCATCGTGCTCGGCTCATCGCTCGTGGTTTTCCCGGCGGCGGATCTCCCACGCCTTGCGAAGCGCAGCGGCGCGAGACTCGTGATCGTGAATCGCGAGCCGACCGATCAGGATGTGAACGCGGATCTCGTGATTCACGACGAGATCGGTCCGACGTTGAGTGCCGCGGTCGCGGCGCTAAAGCCGGTGCACCGCTAACAAGCCCATCCAACCCCATCCCCACTTTGGCCCTCCCCTTGAAGGGGAGGGGAATGTTGCGCTACCGGATTGGAACGGAGGGAAGTTGTATCTACTGCTCCTGCAGACGCGCGACGCCTACCGGATCGCATCCCCCATGCGGAACTCATACGTCAGCTCGTCGAGCTTTGCCTTCAAGGCCGGATCGAGCTTGTACTCGGCGGCGGCCATGCTCGCTTTGAGCTGCTCAGGTTTGCTCGCACCCAGAATAGGTGAGGTGATCACCGGATTCGCCGCCACCCATGCGACCGCGAGCGTTGTGATGTCGACACCGGCTTCCTTCGCCAGCTTGCTGATCGACTCGATCGCAGTGAACTCGCGCTCGTGCCAGTAGCGGTCCGTATACATCTGCCCGGCGGTGCCGAGCGTGAACCGCGATCCCTCGGGCGGACCTCCCGCGCCCTTGTGCTTGCCGGTCAACAGGCCGCCCGCAAGCGGGTTGTAAGGAATGACCGCGATGCCTTCTTCCTCGCACAGCGGAAACAGCTCGCGCTCGAACTGCCGGAACAGCAGGTTGTAGCGTGGCTGCACCGAAATGAATTTGGCGATGCCGAGCGCCTCGCTGCGGCCGAGCGAGCGTGCGAGACGCCATGCCTGATAGTTCGAGCAGCCGATGTAGCGCGCCTTGCCGCTGCGGAAAACGGTGTCGAAAGCCTCGAGGATCTCGTCGGTCGGCGTAATCCCGTCGAGGAGATGGACTTGGTAGAGATCGACATAGTCGGTGCCGAGTCGTTTTAGCGACGCGTCGATCGCATCTAATACGTGCTTGCGCGAAAGGCCTTGCTGCCAGGGCAGGTTCCCCATTTTGCCGCTGCACTTGGTCGCGACGATGAAGTTGTCGCGCTTGCCGCGCAGCCACTTGCCGATGATCGCTTCGGTGCGGCCGGCGGTGTCGGGCGTGCCGCCGAGCGGATAGACGTCGGCGGTGTCGAGGAATGTGATGCCCCCTTCGGCGGCGGCGTCGAGAATCTTGAACGAGGTTGCCTCGTCGGATTGCAGGCCGAACGTCATCGTGCCGAGGCACAGCCGCGATACCTGCAATCCAGTCTTGCCGTAGCGAACGTGCTGCATGCTGTCTCCTTGCGTGTTCACGGTTCCCGCGTAGGAGTGTGATGGTAATCGAATACAGCGCGCTTATCAGGACGCATCGGAGTTCCTTGCCCAACCCCACCCCCACCCTGTCCTCCCCTTCAATAACGGCCCCACCCCCACCCTCCCCGTGAAGGGGAGGGACCCTATGTGTGCTGGGGAGGCACCTTGTGTCGCGTGGGGAGAGTGGTCGCTTCTCTCGCAAGCGGACAGCCCGGCTAGTGCATCATTGCTGATCGACGAACGACACCAGCGCGGGAATCGTCTGCTCCGGTGCTTCCTCCATCAGCCAGTGCCCCGAGCCTTTGATGATGATGCCGGTCACATTCGTGTCGACCATCCTCCCCTGATCGATCAGGAATTGTCCGCCGGCTTTTTCGCCCGACAGAACCAGCATCGGCATGTTGAGCGGCGTTTTCGCGAGCTCGGCGAAATCCTTCGCATCCTGCTCGAACGCCTTGAAGTATTCGAAGCCTGCGCGCACACCGCCGGGCTGCGCGTACGCCGCCGCATAGAACTCGCGATCGGCCTCTGGGATCGAATGGTTCCGGTCCGCGGCGAAGTCGTTCCAGAAATGCTCGAGGTAGATGCGTTCGCGCCCCGTGACGAGCTTGAGCGGCGTCTCGCCATAGAAGTGGAAGTGCCACAGGTCGCGCAGCAGCCATACCTTGGTCCAGTCGCCGACGCCAGGCAGGAACGCGTCCATCAGCACGATGCTCTCGACCTCGTTCGGATACTGCGCAGCGTAGGCGTAGGCCACCATCAAGCCGATGTCGTGTCCGACGATCTTGACTTTCGGATATCCGAGCGATTTGACCAGCGCATGGACGTCCCGTGCCAGAGTCTTCTTGTCGTATCCGCTGGCCGGTTTCTCGGAAGAACCCGAGCCGCGCAAATCCGGGGCGATGACGACGCGCCGATCGGCCAGCTTCGGCATCAGCGGAAGCCACATGTGGCTGGTCTCCGCATAACCGTGCAACAGCACGACCGGCGTCTCGCTGCCTTGCCCTTCCTGCAGATAACTGATCTTGACGCCGTTCACCGTGGCGCTATGGGATTCGATCGGGCCCGCTGCGTCAGCATGCCACGCAAGAAGAACGAGTGAAGTCGTGGCGACACCGCGGATGAAAGCTCTAAATGTGCTCATGAAATATTCCTATCTCGAGGTGGATTGCGTTGGCTCAGAGCTGGCTCATGCCGCCGTCGGCGATGATCTCGGTGCCGACGATGAAGCCGGATTCGGGCGCAGACAAGTGCAGTACTGTAGCCGCGATCTCCTCCGGTTTCCCAAAACGACCGAGCGGAACCTGGTTCTGGATCTGCGCGGTCACGGTTTCGAGCGTCGCTGCATCGAATCCGAGCTTGCCGTAGAGCGGCGTCGTCACCGGCCCGGGGCTCACGACGTTGACGCGTACGCCAAGCGGCAGCAGCTCAGCCGACAGCGTCTTCGCCAGCGAGATCAACGCGGCTTTGCTCGCCGCGTATACAGACGAGTTCGGCATGCCGATGTGAGCATTGATCGATCCGTTGATCACGATTGCCGCACCGCGATTCAGTAATGGCAGCAGCGCCTGGATCTGAAAATAACCGCCCTTCACGTTGGTGTTGAAGCTTTCGTCCCAGAACGCTTCGCTCACATCCGGGAACGCGGAGAACTTGGCGATGCCCGCATTGATGAACACGGCGTCGAGCTTGATATTGCGGCTGATCAGCGCCGTGGCGAGCGACTTGGCCGCGCCGACGTCGCCGGCATCATTGCGCAGCGGGATCGCCTTGCCGTTCAGCGCTGCCAGGGCCTTCTCCAACGCCTGAGGGTCACGACCCGTGATCACGACGCGCGCGCCCTCTGCTGCGAACGCCTGCGCGGTTGCAAAACCGATTCCGCTGCTGCCGCCGGTGACCAGAACGGT
>Ga0070681_10006934_pt1 | contig 11028 bp, 9 predicted proteins | sample KBSC83BmetaG_FD_65650 | JGI IMG/M metagenome (GOLD analysis project Ga0070681, IMG submission 65650) | Corn rhizosphere microbial communities from Kellogg Biological Station, Michigan, USA - KBS C8-3B metaG | ecosystem: Host-associated > Plants > Roots > Rhizosphere | place: USA: Michigan...
TGGTCGCGCGACCAGAAGGCCGGCGGCAAGATCCGCTTCATGGCCGACGGCAGCGCCGAGTACACCAGGAAGCTCGGCCTCACGCTCGACCTCACGGCGCGCGGCCTGGGCCTGCGCAGCAACCGCTACTCGATGCTGGTGGATGACGGCGTCGTGAAGACGCTCAACGTCGAGGCCCCCGGCAAGTTCGAGGTGTCCGACGGCGCGACGATGGTGAAGCAGGCAGGCTGAGGCGCGCCGCGGCCGCGGCTTAGCCGAACACCAGCATCGTCTGGCGGCCGAGGGCCACGAGGCCGCCGTCCGGGCCCCAGAGCTCGAGCGACTGGTGCGTATAGCCGGCATCCGCGGCGGCGAGGTGGGCGTCCATGCGCCAGCCCTCCAGCGCGAGGCCGCCCACGTCGTCGCGGAGCAGCTCGAGCATCCACGTGAGCGACGCCGCGGCGACCGGCGCCCGGAGGAACGACAGCGCGATGGGCGGGATGAAATCCGCCATGGCGAGCACGTGCCGCTCGCTCGCGGGCCCCGGATCGCGCATCGCGAGCTCGATCACGTTGTCGCGTTCGGTGGCGCCGCTGTAGGGCGGTCCGCCGCGCAGCCAGCGTGCCTTGAAGTGCTGGGTGAAGCTGGGCACGACACCCGCGACGTAGCGCATCTCGATCGGGCGGACCGCCTCGACGGCCGGCTGCACGGGGACGACCTTCACCGCCGAGTCGCGCGCCAGGCCGAACACCCCGATCATCGATGCGAGCGTGGTCTCGCCATCGGCGATGCGCGCCTCCGCATGGGTCGTGTTCTTGCCGCTGCGCAGGAGGCGGGCTCGCGCCTCGACCTTGCCGCCCGGAACGGGCCCGACGAACGTGACCTGGAGGGAGCGCAACGGCGCCGCGGGCACCAGCGTGCGCAGCGCCGCGAGGCCGATCGCCGCCTGCAGCCCGCCGAAGAGCGTGCGTCCCTGCAGCCAATCGTCGGGCACCTCCACGCGCGCCTCTCCCGGTGCGGTCTCGATCCGCGACATCAGGACTGAAAACGGCGTGGGCTCGCTCACTGCCGGGCGACGGGCCTAGTGCCTGCCGCCGACCACGAGCACCACGAAGAGCGCGGCGAGCACGGCGATCACCAGCAGCGCCACCTTCCACCACGACTTCGGGCTCTCGCCCGAGACCTCGCCGGTCTGGCCGTTGATGAGGAAGCGGAAGGCCTTGTCGCGGTAGCGGTAGGCGGAGATCCACACCGGCAGAAGCACGTGCTTGTAGGTGATGTCGCTGTAGCGCGTGCTGACGCCCTCGATCCGCTGGTGGTCGCCGCCGATGTCCTGGCAGATCGCCTGCGCCACCTGCTGGTCGATGGTCTGCTTCGCGATCGGAAAGCCATCGGCGAGCCCGATGCGATAGGCCTCGGCCTGGAAGCCGCTCACGTACTCGGGCTGGTAGGCCACCAGCTGCTGCAGGTTCCAGCGCCCCGTGGCGCCCACGATGTCGGCGGGCAGCGATCGCGAGGCCATCACGAGCACGTCGTCGTGGAACCCGTCGACGTGGCCCGAGACCCCCGTCCAGCGCGTCTGGCGCACCTGGCGGGTCTGCGTCACGGTCTCGCCGGCGGAGTTGCGCGTGGTGTAGGTCTCGGTCTCCCAGTAGTCGTCGCCGCGCTCGCCGCGATAGTCGCTCGCCGTGTTGCAGTCGTACGTCCAGAACGGGATGTACATGCCGGTGAGGCCGGTGTCGCTCTGCGCATAGCGCTTGAGGTCGCCGGGCGCCAGCCAGAGCTTGCGCACCCACTTGCGGAACTGGTCCTGGGCCGCCGCGCGGTCCACGCGGAAGGCGACGATGCCGCCGGGCTTGATGCGCCGGTGGTCGTAGGTCGCCGAGACGATGGCCGCGCCGCAGAACGAGCACTTCCCCGCGAAGAGCGTGCCGGGCAGGTTCTGCTCGGCGCCGCACTTGTCGCAGCGCACGTGCTCCTCGGTGAGGGTCTCGGCGGCGCCTTCGAGCGCCTTCAGCTCCGCCTGGTAGTCGAGCTCCGAGACCGCCGCGCCGCTCGCGGCGATGGTGTTGGTCGCCCCGCAGTGCTCGCACTTGAGCGTCGTGGTGCCGGGCGCGAACGACAGGCGCGCACCGCAACCCTTGCAGGGGAAGGTGCGGACGGCGTCGTTGCGAGGCGTGGTGCCGGCGGGCTGGCCCGTGGCCTCCATGTCACTGCGGGACCGGCGGCGGGACGTTCTCGAAGAGCGCCGCCAGCTCCGGCACCTCGCCGGCCTTCACCCACTGCGCCATGCCGTTGCGCCACACGAGCGAGCCGCGCGTGAGCTGGCCCGCGCCCACCTGCTGGCGCAGCGCCTCGAGGCCGAAGGGGCCGGTCTGGCTGCCGCCCACCGCGACGTGGAAGGCGGGGCCCGCGCCGGGAATCGGCGGCGGCGTGCCCGCGCCACCCCCGCCGCCGGCCATGCCGCCGCCCATGTTGTTCATCATCTGCGCGCCCATCGCGATGCCGGCGCCCAGGCCCACGCCCGCGCCCGCGGCGCCGCCCGGGTTGTTGGCCGCGTCGCGGATCGACGAGGCGGTCTCGTACTGCGTGTAGGCCTGCAGGTTGCCGACCGCGGCCATGGCGCCGCGCGCGTCGATCGCCTTCTCGACCTCCTCGGGCAGGCCCACGTTCTGCACCTGCACCTCGACCAGCTCGAGGCCCAGGGCCTCGAAGTCCGGCGCGAGCCGCTCGCGCAGCCTGTTGCCCATCTCGTAGACCTTGGCCGACATCTCGATCACCGGGATGCCGAGCTCGGGCATCAGCTCCTTGATGCGCAGCCCGATCTTGCCGCGCAGGTTCTCCTCCACCTGCTGCACCGAGAAGCGGCCCTCGGTGCCCACCAGGTCCTTCACGATGATGCCGCCGTCCTTCGCGCGGATCGAGTAGATGCCGAAGGAGGTGGCGCGCACCATGCCGAAGTCCTTGTCGCGCATCATCGCGGGCCCCGGCGTGCCCCACTTGAGGTCGGTGAACTTGCGCGTGGAGATGAAGTACACCTCGGCCTTGAACGGGCTCTCGAAGCCGTATTTCCAGCCCTTCAACGTGGCGAGGACGGGGAGGTTCTGGGTGGTGAGCGTGTAGGTGCCGGGCTTGAAGACGTCCGCGAGCTGGCCCTCGTTCACGAACACCGCCATCTGCCCTTCGCGCACCACGAGCTTGGCGCCGTACTTGATCTCGTTCTGGTAGCGCTCGAAGCGGTACGCGAGCGTGTCGTTGGTGTCGTCGAGCCATTCGACGATGTCGACCAGCTCGCCCAGCAGCTTGTCCCAGAGGGCCATGTCCGGATCCTTTCCCTTGATCATCGTTCCCGCACCGGCGGGAATCCAGCCTGGGTCCCCGGCCTTCGCGGGGACGACGGGCTAAGGTACCCTTAGACGGATTTCAAGACAATGGCGGATTCCACCCGTGTCGCTCACCGTCTCCGAGCTCAATATCTACCCCGTGAAGGGCCTGAAGGGCATCGCGCTCGAGCAAGCGCGCGTGACCGAGCGCGGCCTCGAGAACGACCGGCGCTGGATGGTCGTGGACCCGGCGGGCACGTTCCTCAGCCAGCGCTCGGTGCCCAGGATGGCGACGGTGTGGACCGAGCTCTACGACGATGCGCTCGCCCTCTCGGCGCCGGACATGGAGGTCGTGGAGGTGCCGCTCGAACCCCGGGACGGCGAGCCGGTGCGCGTGGTCGTGTGGCGCAGCACGTGCGACGCGATCGCGGTCTCGCGCGCCGCCGATGCGTGGCTCTCGGAGTACCTCGGCACGCCGTGCCGCCTCGTGCGCATGCCCGAATCGACGCGCCGCTACTCGAACCCGGACTACGCCGGCCGCGGCAAGCTCGTGGGCTTCGCCGACGGCTACGCGTGCCTCGCCACCTCGGAATCCTCCCTCGGTGAGCTGAACGAGCGGCTCGGCGCGCAGGGCCATCGGGCGCTCGCCATGAACCGGTTCCGTCCCAACATCGTGGTGGCGGGCGGCGCGCCGTGGGCCGAGGATGCATGGCGCGAGATCGGCATCGGGGGTGCGATGTTGCGCGCCGCGAAGCCGTGCGGCCGCTGCCAGGTGACGACCACCGACCAGGCCACCGGCGAGGTGCGCGGCCCGGAACCGCTCGCCACGCTCGCCACGTATCGCGAGCATCCCGAGTTCGGGATCATGTTCGGCATGAACTGGGTGGTGGACGTGGCCGGCACCATACGCGTCGGCGACGCGGTCACCGTGCGCGCGCACGCGCCGGAAATGGCGAAGACGTAATTCCTTCGCCGTAACCTTGCATCGCCGCAAGCTCTGCGCCGATGTTCGTCGCCGCGCGGAGACGTTCCGGCCGGAATGCGGAATCTGCCGCAATTCGCGCGTCGACTCTTCCCGCGGGATCGCGCGCGGCGCGGGGCTATCGTGCGCTTGCATTTTCCTTCCCTCGGAGATCCCGCCATGAACACCCGCATGCTTCGCCTCTGCGCGATCGCGCTCCTGGCACTGCCCGCCGCCGCCTTCGCCGCCTCGCCCCTGATCCTCAATTGCCAGACGATCACGCAGCCCGGCTCCTACGTGGTCGCGCGCAACCTCTCGTCCACCGGCGATTGCATCGTGGTCGCCTCCGGCTTCGTGACGCTCGACCTCGCCGGATTCACGATCTCGGGCAACGGCAGCGCCTCGAGCGTCGGGATCCACGAGGCTCCGGGGACGGCATTTCCCGGCCTTCGCGGGGTCGTGATCCGCAACGGCAACGTCACCAACTTCGGCGTCGGCATCGAGTTCTTCGTCTCGGACGGCGTGACGGTCGAGAACGTGAACGCGAGCGCGAACGCGAACAACGGCCTGATCCTCCTCAACCGTGCCGTCGTGCGCTCGAGCCGCTTCGACGACAACGGCAACAACGGCGCCACCGTGGGCGACGGCGCGATGATCACCGGCAATACCGCGACTCGCAACGGCAACGTGGGCATCGCCGCCGCCACCGGCGCCATGATCGTGAACAACGTGGCCATCAACAACAAGCTGTCCGGGATCTCGCAGGATTGCCCGGGCGCCGCGGTCGCGAACACGGTGAGCGAGAACGGCCCCACCTTCACCGGACCCAATCTCGTGCAGATCAACGGGTCCTGCATCTCGGACCACAACTCGACGTTGTGATCAGCTCGTGAGGGCGTGGATCGCGAGGCAGAGCCATCCCGCGATGAAGGCCATGCCGCCCGTTGGGGCCACGGGTCCCAGCGAGCGGCCGGTGAGCGCGAGGATCCAGAGCGCGCCGCAGAAGAGCACGATGCCGGCGAGCAGCAGCGCGCCCGCGCCGAGCAGCCACGCCGAGGGCTGCGTGCGCGCGACGAGGGCGACGGCGATCACGCCCATGCCGTGGACGAGCTGGTAGAGCACGGCGCTCTGGAGGAGCCGCGCGGCATCGGGGTGGACGGCGCCCTTGGCGGCATGCGCGGCGTAGGCGCCCAAGGCCACGCCCAGCGCCATCGCGACGGCGCCGGCGACGAGGAACGCGCGGGCCATCATTTCAATGGGGCCGGGTTCCCGTCGTCACGGGGATGACGGCGTTCGCGGCGCGGGACGTTCGCGGCGCAGGAGGAACGCCGCGAGCGCGGGCAGCAGGAACAAGGCGCCCAGCATGTTGAGGAAGAACATGAAGGCGAGCAGCACGCCCATGTCGGCCTGGAACTTGAGCGCGGACCACGCCCACGTCCCCACGCCGATGGTCATCGTCACCGCGGTGAACACCATCGCCGTGCCGCGCTCGTTCAGCGCCTCGAAGAACGCGTCGGCGAGCGGCTTGCCCTCGCGCAGGTGCGCCTCGAGGCGGTCGTAGAGGTAGATCCCGTAGTCGACGCCCACGCCCACGCCGAGCGCGATCACCGGCAGCGTCGAGACCTTGAGCCCGATGCCCAGCGCGGGCATCAGCGCCTCGCACAGCACCGAGACGATGGCGAGCGGGATCAGGATGCAGAGCGTGGCGCGCAGGCTGCGGAAGGTGACCATGCACATCGCGAGCAGCGCTCCGAAGATGGCGAAGTTCATCTCCCAGCGCGCCGCGTCCACCGCCTCGTTGGTGGCGGCCGCGACTCCCATGTTGCCGGTGGCGAGCTTCAGCTCCAGCCGGGGCGACGGGTTGGCCGCGGCGAACCGCTTCACCTCGGCCACCAGGCGCGCGAGCGTCTCGCCCTGCTGGTCGGTGGTGTTGATGAGCACCTGCATCGCGCTGCAGTCCGGGTTGAGCAGGCCCGTCGAGGTGTCGATCGGGGAGACCGCCTGCGCCATCACCTGCGGGTCCCTCGGGAGCTGCCGCCACTTGAGGCTGCCCTCGTTGAACCCCGAGTTCACCATCTTCGCGAGGCCCGGGAGCGAGATCACCGATTGCGTGCCCGGCACGTTCTGCATGTACCAGTCGAAGCGCTCGATGGCGCTCATCACGTCGTACTGCGTGCAGGCGCCCTGCACGTCGTGGGTCTGCGCCACCACCCCCAGCGTGTTCACGCCGATCGCGAACTTCTCGACGATCTTCGCGTTGTCGAGGTTGTAGCGCGAGTCGGGGCGCAGCTCCGGCACCCCGATTCCGTAGTCGCCCACCTTGAGGTGGCGCGCCTGGTGGATGCCGGCGGCGAGCACCACCAGCGCCACGGCGACGATCGCGGTGGCGCGGTCGCGCTCCACGCAGCGCGCGGCCACGCGCCACACGCGGTTGGCGCGATGCTCCTGGTAGGCCTCGCGCCCCAGCACGCGCCGGGACAGGCGCAGGTACGAGAGCAGGATCGGGAGCAGCATCTTGTTGGTGACGATCATCCAGCCCACGCCGAGCGAGGCGGTGATGCCCAGCTCGCGCACGATGTCGATCGGGATCAGCATGATCACCGCGAAGCCGAGCACGTTGGTGAGCAGCGCCAGCGTGCCGGGGATGAAGAGCTTCGCGAAGGCGCGGCGCGCGGCGCCGAGGCTGTCGGCGCCCGAGACCACCTCGCGCTCCCAGGTCTTGGTCATCTGCACCGCGTGCGAGACGCCGATCGAGAAGATCAGGAACGGCACCAGGATCGAAAGCGGGTCGATGCCGAAATGCAGGACCGGGAGCGTGCCCAGGAGCCACAGCACCGGCATCATCGCGACCACCAGCGCCACCAGCGTGAGCTTCACGTCCTTCACGAACCAGACCATCAGCGCCAGCGTGATGACGAACGCCACGCCGAAGAAGAGGATCACGCCGCGCGCTCCGTCGCGGATGTCGCCGATCGCCTTCGCGAAGCCGATGATGTGCACCGTCTGGCCGTCGCCCTCGTACTTCGCGCGCAGCCCCTCGAGCTTGCGGGCCACCTCGAAGTAGTCCAGGCGCTTGCCGGTCTGGGGATCGATCTCGAGCAGCCCCGCGGCGACGAGGGCCCCCGAGAAGTCGGTGGCGACCGTGCGCCCCACCTCGTTGGACTTGTCGACGTTGGAGCGGACGGCCGCGAGGTCCGCGTCCGTGCCCTGGAAGGTCGCCGGGATCACGTTGCCGCCCGCGAAGCCCTCCTCGATCACCTCGATGAAGCGCGTGTTGGGCGTGAAGAGCGATTTCACCGACGGCCGGTCGACGCCGTTCAGCAGGAAGACGTCGTCGGTGAGCCCCTTCAGCTTCGCCATGTACGGCTTGGTGTAGATGTCGCCCTGCTTCTGCATGAGCGCGATCGCCACCCGGTTGGCGCCCCCGAACACCTTCTCGTACTGGCGGTAGACCTTCATGTACGGATGCTCGAGCGGCACCATCTTGTTGAAGCCCGCGTCGACCGTGAGGCGCGAGGCCGACGCGGCGAAGAGCGCGGTGAGGACCGCGAACACGGCGAGCCACGCCCTGCGGTGGCCGAAGATGGCCCGCGAGACGGCGTCGATGAAGGCGGCGAGCGTCATTTCGCCCTTTGGGCCTGCCCTCGAATGCTTCTGTCGGGGGCCCGCGCGAGCGGCACCTCGAGCGCGCCCGCCTCGCCCAGCACCATCGTCGTGTTGGGCGCTCCCAGCACCGCCTTGGACCATGCGCGCGTGGTTCCCGTGGCGAGCGGCACGAACGATGCGCCGTTGTCGCGGCTCACCAGCGCCGTGCCGGCACCGCCGGCGAGCACGAGGGTGCCGTCGGGCAGGCGCGAGCCGCCCATCAGGGTGGCGGCGGTGGCGTCGTCCACCTGGGTCCAGGCCTGCCCGCCGTCCGTGGAGCGGTAGATGCGCCCGCGCAGCCCGAAAGCGACCACCGAGCCATCGGCGGCCACCACGGCGCCGAAGAGCGATCCCTTGTACGGGGACGGCACCTTGGTCCATTGGCCGCCGTCATCGGAGGAGACGAGGATGGTGCCCTCCTCGCCCACGATCAGCAGCCGGTGGTCGGCCACCTTCACGATGGCGTTGAAGTGGCGGTCCTCGGGAATGATCTTGCGCGCATTCCAGCTCTTGCCGCCGTCGGCCGTCTCGTAGTACGCGCCGTACGCGCCCACCGCGATGCCCTTCGCGGCATCGAGGAAGAGCACGTCCAGGAGCGGGCGCTGCTCGGCGGGCGCCGAGAACTGCCGGGTCCACGTGTCGCCGCCGTCGCGGGTGGCGAGGATGGTCGTGTCGTGCCCGACCGCCCAGCCGTCCTTCGCATCGACGAAATCCACCGCGGTGAGCAGCGGCGCCGCGGGCGCGGCGGCGCGCTTCCACGAGGCGCCGTCGTCATCGGAGACCACGATGTAGCCGCGGTCGCCCACGGCCACCACGCGCGATCCCACACGCGCGGCGTCGAGCAGCAGGAGCCGCTTCACGGTGGCGGCGGCGAGCGGGCCCGAGTCCGGGAGCACGCGCTCGGAATCCGCGGCGCGCGGATCCGGCGCGCGGTCGCACGCGGCCGCGAGGACCGCGAGCACCGCCAGCAGGAAGGCGCGCCCGGCGGCGGCGCAGGGCTTGCTCATCGCGGCCGCCGGGTGCGCGTGGGGTCTAGCGCGTTCCGACGCCGCGCAGGTTGGCCGGCGTGTAGTCGGCCGGCGTGCGCTTGAGCGGCTCGTAGATCATCTTCTCCTCGTTGCGCAGCCCCAGGGCGATGTAGCGGCCCGACTGCAGGTCGTTGTGCACCTCGATCGAGGCGTACAGCGCGGGGATGTTGTACCAGACCTCGTTGTGCTGCTCGGCGTAGCGCCACAGGTCGCCGCGGCCGTCGTAGGCGTCGATCGCGAGGATGATCCAGCTGTCCTCGTCGATGTAGAACGTGCGGCGCGAGTAGATGTGGCTCACCCCGGGCTTCAGCGTCGAATCGACCACCCACACCCGATGCAGCTCGTAGCGCGCGAGGTCCTGGTTGATGTGGCCGGCCTTGAGGATGTCCGAGTACTTGTACTTGGGATCGTCCAGCCGGTACGAGTTGTACGGGACGTACATCTCCCTCTTGCCCACGAGCTTCCAGTCGTAGCGGTCGGTGGCCCCGTTGTACATGCCGAAGTCGTCGTTGGTGCGCAGGCCGTCCGCGGCCGTGCCCGGGTTGTCGTAGCCGACGTTGGGCGCCAGGCGCACGCGGCGCTGGCCGGGGTTGTAGGTCCAGGCGCTGCGCGGCTCCTTCACCTGGTTCACGGTCTCGTGCACGAGCAGGATGTAGCCCGCGAGGCGCGGGGGCGCCGTCGTGATCTGCAGGTAGTTGAGGACCATGTTCGGCTCGCGCTTGTCCGGCGGGATCGAGCAGTTGCCGTACTGGAAGTCGTACTCGTACTCGAAGTTCACCGGCACGTAGTTGCCGTCGCGCGTGACCGAGGCCTGCGACCAGTGCATGCCGTAGGTGTCGCCGCGGTAGCGCAGCAGCGTGTTCCAGATCGCCTCGTTGCCGTTCTTCGGGATCGGGAACGGCAGGCCGCCGGTGCAGCCGTCGACGCCGTTGCCGCCGGGCGCGAGCTTCGCCTTCGGGGCGCACGCCTTCGCCTCCTCGATCGCGCAGGCGGGCAGCGACGCCGTGCGCCGCGTGGGATACACGACCATCTTGTAGTCGGGGTACTTCTTCATCATCGCGATGGCGCCGGGCGCGAGGTTGGCCTTGTACTGGTCCATGTTCTTCGCGTCGATGGTGAAGAGCGGCTTGTCGCCCGGGAACGGATCGATGAAGGGACCGCCGGGCTTGTAGCCCGCGGGCGCCCGGGTGAGGCCGCCGTCGTACGCGGGGATGGTGCCGGCGGCATTGCCGGCCTTCTCGGCGCCGTTGATCGTGAGTGTCGTGCCCAGCTTGGCCAGGTCCTCGGCCGAGAGCTCCGCGGCGGCGGGTGCGGCGAACATGGCACCCACCGCGAGCGCGGCCCAGGTCTTCCTAGTGATGAACCCCATTGTCGCTCCTCCTGTCATTGGTGTCGGCGTGCGCGCTTCGCGGGCGCGCCGTCAGAACGAATAGCTCACGGAGATCGAGTAGAAGTCGCGATCCTTGAGAGGGTTCGCGCTCGAGCACCAGCTCGCGGACTGCCCCGGGGTGACCGCGCTGCCGGCCGGCGGCTGGTCCGTGCCGCAGTAGGTGCGCCCGCCGAAGTAGCTCGTGTACTGGGCATCGACCACCCAGCGCCGCTGGTACTCCCAGGAAGCCCCGATCGAAGCCGACTTCACGCCCTCGTTGAAGGTCGGGCCCGAGCCGCTCACGTCGTGCGACCACGCGAGGCGCGGCGCCACGTTGCCGCCGAAGAGCAGGTTCGCGTACTCGAGGCGCCCGAGCAGCCGGTAGCCCCACGAGAAGTTGGTCGCATAGCCGCCGGGCTGCGTGGAGAAGGCGCTCGCCACGATGGAGCCGAACTGCGTGGCGGGCAGGTAGACCGCGGGAGCCTGGAACTTCTGGTCGGTGGGCAGGTTGTGGAAGTAGTTCATGCCCGCCTCGCCCACCAGCACCAGCGACTCGGCGGAAGCGAAGTTGGGAATCGACTTGGTGACGGTGAACTGCGCCGTGCTCATCTTGGCGCGCTGGTAGCCCTGGATCACGGTGCCGTCCGGGACGAGCGCCGCGGCGGTGGCCCCGGCGGGCGCGCCCGGGATCTGCGTGAAGCCCGTGATGAGGTTGGGCAGGCC
>Ga0070681_10006935_pt1 | contig 11028 bp, 9 predicted proteins | sample KBSC83BmetaG_FD_65650 | JGI IMG/M metagenome (GOLD analysis project Ga0070681, IMG submission 65650) | Corn rhizosphere microbial communities from Kellogg Biological Station, Michigan, USA - KBS C8-3B metaG | ecosystem: Host-associated > Plants > Roots > Rhizosphere | place: USA: Michigan...
ATCTCAGAATCTCAGAATCTCAGGATTTCAGGATTTCAGGATTTCAGGATTTCAGGATTTCAGGATTTGGGTTCGGGGTTTAACGATTTGCGAATTTGAGGATTGCAGAAATCGCGGCTGAAAAATCACAAACAACCAAATCTTGAAATCCTTAAATCCTTAAATCCTTAAATCCTGAAATCCTGAAATTCATGTTTCGCCTCCCTCACCCCCTCGTATTGATGCTCGGCGGCATCGCGATCGCCGCCGCGCTCACATGGATTCTCCCCGCCGGCGAATTCGATCGCCGCGACGATCCGGTCACAGGACGAAAAATTGCCGTTGCCGGCAGCTATCACGCTGTGGCGTCGCAACCGGTCGGCCCTCTTGCGGCGATTGTGTCCATCCCCCGCGGGTTCGTGGAGGGCGGAGAAGTGATCGCCGTCGTGCTCTTCGTGGGGGGCGCATGGGTGCTGGTGGATCGTCTCGGCACGATGACTGCGGTCGTCGGCGCCCTCGTCGGCTTCTTCCGATCGCGCGGCTTCCTGGCCATTCCGCTCGTGTCTGCGTTCTTTGCGACGATGGGCGCGCTCGAGAACATGGAAGAGGAGATCATCCCGCTCATGCCGGTCCTGCTTCTGCTCGGCAAGGGACTCGGAATTGATCCCGTCGCCGTTGTCGCAATGAGCGGCGGCGCGGCGATGATCGGATCGGCGTTTGGACCAACGAATCCGTTTCAAGCGGGCATCGCGTTGAAGCTGGCGCAGCTGCCTCCTCTTTCCGGCGGCCTGCTTCGTCTGATGATGTTCCTCCTGGCGGTGGGCAGCTGGATCGCATTCACCACACAGTACGTTGCGAAAACGCGCACGGCAGCGATGGTCCGGTCACACGACGGCCCGACGCGCCTGGATCGCAAGCATGCCATTTCACTGGCCGCGATGCTCACGCCCATGGCGTTGTATGTGTACGGCGCCTTGCGGTTGGACTGGGGACTGAACGAATTGTCGGCGGCATTTTTCGTCGGCGCAATCGTCGCGGGAATGGTCGGAGGACTCGGGTTGGCACAATCGCTGACCGCGTACCTCGACGGGATGAAAGAGCTCCTTCCTGCGGCGTTCATGGTCGGCCTCGCGCGCAGTATCTCGCTCGTGCTCACGGACGGACGTGTCGTGGATTCGATCCTGAACACGCTCGCATCACAGTTGGCGCACTGGCCTGCGGTCGCGACGGCGTTTCTCATGGTGCCCGTGCAGTCGCTGATTCACGTCGCCGTGCCGAGCGTCAGCGGACAGGCGGTGTTGACGATGCCGCTCATGGTGCCGCTCGCAGACCTGCTCGGATTTTCACGACAGGTGCCGGTGCTGGCCTATCAGGTTGGCGCGGGACTGACGGAACTCTTCACACCCACCAACGGCGCGCTCATGGCGATCCTGCTCGGCGCCAATGTGCCGTACGACCGATGGCTGAAATTCGCGTCAGGAGCAGTGATTATTCCAGTCCTCGTGGGACTGGCCGGCATTGCCGCGGCGGTGTGGTTGAAGATCTAAGAAACGACGATCACCGCGGAACCGGCCGAACTCGACCGACACTTCATACCTACACGAATACCAGGAGCGTCTTCGCGTGTTCTCCGATTTCTGCGGCGATTGCTGTTCAGGGGATGAACGTGAACCTGACCTGGCCGGTCACTGAGTTCGTCAAACCCAGAATCGACTGCCCCGGGCGCGAGCGCGCGATGATTCGCACGTAGTAATCGCGATTCGCATCCAGCTTTGAGGTTTCACAGATCGGCAAACGGGTAAGGGTGGTCAGCCACTGACGCACCACGGCGTCATCGTCCGTCGTGATCGTTTCCTGGACGCGACCGTCCACCAGACGCGACAGGGTGTGGCGCCGCGTCAGGTTGTCGTACTGGTCGCTGATGTTGACGACCGCGCTGGCCACCGTCCGATCGATCCACGCGGGAACCACCATCCGGAGCTCGATGTCGTAGGTGAACTGTGTGCGAAGGCCGCTGGCAATCGCCTGACGAATGTCGTCGTTGTAGGCGTCCGAGAGCTCGACGGAGACGACGACGGAATCATCGCTCGTGATGGGCACGATGCGCAGCGACTCGGCGGCGCGGGCCATGGTGCCCACCGCCAGCACGAGCGCAAACGTGGTGCAGAACACGATCCGTCGAATCATCGAAGCTCCGAGAACGAAGGGAACAGTAAAGCTTGGCCCGCGAGATCCTAGTACAAGTCAGTAACGAATTGCGAGCGCCATTTGCGCCCGCCAATAAGAAAGTCTTGGCGACCCCGTACTTCGGAAGAGCGACAGCTCGGGCCCCCCATTGAAGCTCCTGAAGTGGCGAACGTCCCAGTTCAGCCCAATCCGCTTCGTCAGGAACCCGGTGACCCCGCCCCCGAAGTCGGTCGTCTTCATATTGAGCGACACGTCGAAGATGTCGATCTGCTGGTTGATTCGAACGGCCATCAGTCCAGCCCCGCCTACCAGGTACGGGCGAAGCGTGTACTCCACCAAATGGCTGGGAAGCGTGAGAATCGCATTTCCCGTCAACGTGGTGACGCTGCTGCCCTGAACGATCCCGGCGCCTTGTGCCTGTGACGCCGGGAAAAATCCGGAACGTCTGGAGAAATCAGCCTCGAGCCCCACAATATCGCCGAGTAAGGCGACGTTACCCCCCCAGCTGATTCTCCCGATCGACCCGCCAGCCTGGCCGATGCCGAAGGTCGTGTCCTGGGCGAAATTCACGCCGACCGCCGGTCGAAACTGCCACTCCGCACGCGCCGTCCCCGCCAAGCTCAGCCACAGCAGCGCGAATCCCGCTGCAAGCCGCAAGACCCTTCCCATCTCAGGGCGCGTAGAGGCCGAGGAATGCGCGCGCAAATGGCGACGACATGATGTCGCCGCCGTTCAATCCAAACCCCTTTACGAGTCCGGTGCTGTTCGCCGCGAGAATCATCGTGATGCTGCGTGTCGGCAGCGTGATGAATACCGACGACGACCCGTTATCCCCAGTGCCGAACTGCCAGACGACGTATTCGTTGTTGTACGGCTGCACGAACCAACCGATCCCGTGCGGGCCGCCTGACGCCTTCCACGCTTGCGCCAGCGTCTCCTTCTGCATCACGAGACCGCTCTTCAGTCCGATGTCGAACTTCGCGATGTCATCGACCGTGGAGATCAATCCGCTTGTCGGCGTCAGCGTCGTCGCACTGTATTGGGTGCGACTGGCTTTTTTCTGTCCGTCGATGGCATACGGAACGGGAAGACGCGCGAGGATTCGCGAATAGCGCTCAAACTCGGAGGTCAGCACCCCTTCCGCGGGCGGCACGAGGAAGATCACGTCCGGTCCAGGAACCGAGTCGGCCATCCCGTTTTCGTCGAGAAGATTGGCGAGCGTCTCGCGGAATGAGTCGTTCGTGCACGTGCGAATGACGGTCGAGAGAATCGCCAGACGGTCCGGACGATAGCTGTACGGGCCATCGCCGGTGTGCGTAAGTACCTGTCGCAATGTGAGTGCGGCGTCGGAACTGCTGGGCTTGAATTGCCCGACCGTGTTCTCGAGCGAGATGCGCCCCTGTTCGACACATCGCATGACGAGCGACGCTGAAAACATCTCCGTGAGGCCGTCGAGGTGCATCGGCGTGTCGGCCCGCGTCAGGATGCTCTTCTCGATGTCGTCGTAGCCGAAGCCGCGCTCGTACTGCACGCCGCTCCGGCCCACGACGGCTACGGCCAGCCCAGGGATGCCGGCCTGAACGCGCAGGGATTCCAGATATTCGCCCAAACGACCATTGACGAAGTCGTCGGCGCGCAGCGGCACCCGGATGGCCACAAACAGCACGCCAAGGGCGGCGCAAAGGGCGAGTCGACGGAGGGGTCGGACCCGGGTGCGCAAGGTCTCCCGATAATAACGGATATCGGGTCCGGGTTCGTAAATTCCGCGCATGGAAGCCTTGGAGGGACTTGTATCGGCCGATGGTGGCTGCCTCGATGAATCGGCACGCGTGAGAACGGCGTGAGCCGCCGGGCGAGGCTGCGCAAAAGCGGGGTTCTACGGGAACTGTCGTCGGCTTTACGACTAATTCCGCGGAATCTGTATCGTTTGCGCAACATGATTTGTCGTTCGTCACTGCCAGGTCTACGTTCGTCCCGTTCGTTGTCGATTAACATTCGTTATTCCTCCAGAGTCGACAACAGCGTTCGGGAGCGGCCCTTACAGGATTCGCGCTGTTCAAGCGCTGGTTTGCCGTCGATACAGCAGAAACAGGAGCGCTGCGGGCGCTCTGAATCCCCTGAAGGACAACCTATGAAGATGCGTGTGCTTGCAGCGGTCGCGGTCGCGATTCCACTCGCCTTTGGGACCTCGCGTCTCATGGCGCAAGGCAATTCAGATGTGCACGTTCCGGATTCGAGCGTTGAGCAGCCGGGTGACCGTGGGGTGCGGGCGCACACGAACCACGTGATCTCGTTGCGCAACGCCTCACCGAATGCTGGTTCAGGGCCCTCCGGGATGTGGCCTTCGGACATCAGTACGGCGTACAGCTTCACTCCCGGCGGTACCGGAACGATCGCGATTGTCGATGCGTTCGATTACCCGACGGCGGTGAACGACTTCACCGTTTTTGCAAATCAGTTCGGATTGCCTGTGTCTAACGACACCGGATCGTTGATTCAGGTGGTCTACGCCAATGGCAAGCCTCGAACTAATTGCGGATGGACGCAGGAGTCGGCACTGGACATCGAATGGGCCCATGCTACTGCGCCGAATGCGAAAATTGTGCTCGTGCTGGCGAAAAGCAACTCGTTCACGGATCTTTTCCAGGCCGTGCAGGTTGCTCGAAACCTTCCTGGTGTGACACAGGTTTCAATGAGTTGGGGCGGCAGTGAGTTCTCTGGTGAACTCAGCTACGACTCGAACTTCACTACCACCGGAAACGCGCTGTCTTTCTTTGCCGCAAGTGGCGATACCGGCGGGCAGACAATCTATCCGGGTGTCTCGCCGAACGTCGTTGCTGCCGGTGGAACGTCGCTCAAGCTTGTTGGCGGGAATTGGACCGAAACCGGATGGAGCGGTAGCGGTGGCGGTCCGAGCAAGTATGAGCCGCGACCGGCGTATCAGGGTCTGATTGGCGATATTTCGGGTAATCACCGCGGAGTGCCAGACTTTTCTTTCGATGCCGACCCGAAGACGGGCGTTGCTGTTTACGACAGCACCCGGTGCCAGGGACTTGTGGGCTGGTTAGTGTTTGGTGGTACCAGCGTCTCCTCACCGGCGCTCGCTGGGATCGTCAATTCGGCACACGCGGTCAACTCGACGAGCAGCAACCAGACCGAGTTGCAGGTGCTCTACAGCAACAAAGCGAATTACGGTTCGCAGTTCCGAGATGTGGTTGGTGGCACTGCCGGAAGCTTCACCGCCGACGCCGCGTGGGACTTCGTGACCGGAATCGGATCGAACCTCACGCTTGACGGAAAGTAAGCCGCCGAGGGGCCGACCTGCCGTCGGCCTCTCACTTCCGCAAACGCGGCTAAAGCCGGACACTACGATTGGCTAGGCGGTGGCCTGAGTCTGGGATCGCGAACTGTGGAAGATGCTCGTCCAGCCGCCGGCGATGAGGGCGCTGACATACGCAATCGCCACCGGCCACTCCCACGCATCCTGATAGGCCATGTAGCGCGGCACCCACTCGGGATTGAATTTGTCTTTGTAGAAGCGCAGGCCCTGGAAGTTGTACCACTGCTCGCCGCGCTGGAACAGCAGGCGTGCGAGCCGCTCCCGCGCGTGCGCCCCGCGCTGCTCGCCGACCGATGACAGCGGCGCCATGCCGAGATTGAATTCCCGATAGCCTTCCGCCTTGCCATGCAGCAGCAGCGAGACGATCAGAAAGTCCATCACGCTCGGTCCGTCCGTGCGATAACGCATCAAGTCGACCGACAACTCGCCGCGATCGGGTGCCTCGAGCAAATTGGCAAATCCCATCACGCGGCATGGCTCGCCGGCCTGCTCGACGATCGCGCACGGAAACCGCCGCATGTAGGCCTCGTCGAAATACCCGATCGAAAACTGCCGCTCGGCCAGATCCTTCGCCTGCAGCCAGTCGCTCGAAATCTTTCGAAGCTCGGGCAGGTAGGTGTCGACTTCGTGATTCTGCAGGATTCGAAACCGCAATCCGTCGCGTTCGGCGCGCCGCAGGATCTGCCGGTACATCTTGCCGGCGTGCCCTTCGAGCGTGACGGTTGCGAGCTTGACGTGCGCTTCTTCGCCGAGTTTGAAGAAGTCGTAGCCGCGATCGTGGAGCACCGGAATCCAGTCCAGCGACATCTGGTAAAACGCCGGCCGGCGATCGAGCTCGCCGGCAAACGCGAACAGCGCGTCGAGAAACGCGGCGCGCTCGCCGAGCGAACGGACAACCGGATCGGAGAAGACGACGAGGTACGGACCAATCGTCCGGTACAGACAGAACCCGCGATCGTCATCGACGAACACGGCCTTGTCGCCAACAGCGACCATCAGCGGATTGGTACCCGTGCCGATTTTGGCGTTTAGCGCCAGCGCCTTGTCGATTTCGTCGCCGCGCAGCCGATTGAACCGGACCGGCGACCGCATGAGCACGTACATCGAACCGGCGCCGACCGCCAGCGCCATCGAGGCGGCGGTGCGAAGGAACCGCGGCGCCTGAACGCGGTAGCCGATTCGCGTCAGCCGAGTCAGCGTGTTCGCGCTCACCCGATGCGAAAGCGATCCGAACACCAGGAACAGCGTGAGCGCCGCGAAGGCGACGATGAGATCGGGACCTTCGATCCAGGGATCGCCGCGGCTTGGCCGGTCGAAGAGCGCCGATTGAGACCACGTCGCGATCGCCAGACCGCCGAGGACCACCGCTTCTTCCCAGTCGAGTCCTTTGAGAATCGCGCCACACCCGGCGATCGTCAGCAGGACGAGCGTCAGGCGGAACGCCGCCCGATAGCCACGTCCGAGTCCGCGCGCAAGCACGAGCAGCAGCAGGCCGGCGAGCGCCGCCGCGACGTGTCCGGTTTCGACGAGCGGCAGCGGGATGAACCGCTCGAGCAGCGGCAGACGCGCGTACAGGGCCGGTGACGCGCTGCTCAGCATAATCAACACGCCGCCGCCGCCCACGAGTCCGGCGACGACACGGCGGGCAATTTCCAGACGCCGCGGCGCCCGCTGTGTGACCCACGAGAGCAGGAGCAGCGAAGCGATGGCCCAGGGGATCACGTAGTAAATCAGCCGATACACGGCGAGCACGGCCGCGGTGGCGCTCCGCGCCAGCGGTAAGTGGGCGATCCAGAACGCGTCGCTGCTGCCGAAGCCGCCGGGCACCAGGCTGATGACGCCAATCGCCTGCCCGAGAAAAAACGACCTTGCGAGATCGGTGAGTGGCGCTGCCGAACCGGCAGACCGGAGGCATGCGACAAACACAATTGAGGCGAGCAGCCAATCGGTCCAGCCGATGGCGGCGAGCTCGAGCGCGATGCGCGAGGTCGCATGCTGCTCGAGCTTGCGATTGAACCACCGCGCGACCAGGCTGATGCCAACACGCGCCATCCACACCGCGGCAAAGCAGAGGATGAGGGCAAGAGCGGCGAGCTCAAGCAGATTTGCGCCGAGCCGGTTGCCGACCACAACCGCCAGCGTCCAGCCGACCAGACCCGAGGTGAATGCGGTGGCGACTGACACGATGCCGTCGTGGAGATCCGATCTCTGATCGACCGCCGGACGATACAACCAGAACCGCATCGCCGGACCGGCGAGCGGACCGAGCGTCAGAAAGTTACTCCACGCAAATGCGACGGCGCCGTAACGCCACCGTTCCGTGGACCGCGATCGCGTGTTGCTGAACGCGATCACGTCGTAGAGGCCCATGGCGCCGATGTTGATCGCGGTCAACGCAGCGGCAATCAGCAACCAGGTTTGATCCAGGCTGCGCAACGCGACACGGAATTCCTGAGGCCGGATCTGCCGAAGCGCGTTCCACGACAACGCGAGGACGATCGCGAACACGATAAACGGCCAGGCCCTCGCGCCGTGGCCGACGAGCCAGACGAGAACGACCTCAGCGCGTGAAAGAAAGCGAGAGCGAAACCGCTCAGGGAGGACAGTGGACACGACTTCGTCCAGCACGCCGAAAGGTGCTTCGTCTCAAGGATAGCCCGCTTTTACGACGCATAGGAAAATGTAAATAGATCGCAAGGACGCGGAATTTCTCGAGCGCCCGCCGCATTCCAACGGCATTCCGCGTACGATGGATCTCAAGTACAGGTATTCGGCAGTGATCAGGCGCGTCGTCATTGGCGTGGTGATCGCGTTCTGCGCGAGCGGGTGCGTGCAGCGCATCCCCCAGGGCACACCGGCTCTGCTGCAACTGACCCGCGGCGTCACGTTGAACGGGTATCCGGTCACGTTGCACCTGGTTCGACCGGTCGTGACGACGCTGGGCCGTCCGCTGCTGATCTACTCGACCGGCGATGGTGGATGGCGCGGAAAAGATCTCGATTTGTTCCGTCACCTGTCCACGTTCGGTTACGCGACTGCCGGCTTCAGCGCGCCCGAATATGTAAAGCATCTTCGAGGCGACCAGGAGACGACGACGCCGTCACTCCTCGCTCGTGATTTCGCCGCGATTATCGAGTCGGCGAAGCACGAGCTTTCGCTGCCGGCGACGACACCGGTAATTCTCGTCGGTGTCTCGAGAGGCGCTGGGTTATCCGTGGTCGCCGCCGGCCAGCCGCCGCTCCGCAATGCGCTCGACGGAGTGGTGGTGATGGGGTTGACCAAGGAAGAGGAGCACGTGCGGTGGCGCCGGCGGCGGCAGGCCACCGAGCTCGAGATTTACGACTACCTGCCACGTCTCGATTTGCCTCTGGCGGTGATCCAGTCGACGCGCGACAACTATTTGCCAGCCGATCAGGCCCGCAACTTGTTCGGCTCCGACACCGATCGGCGGCAGTTCCACGCGATCGACGCCAGAAATCACAGTTTCGCCGGCGCTCGGCCGCTGCTCTACGAGACGCTGCGGTCCTCGCTCGAGTGGGTGGTACGGATTACCACCCCACATTCGACGGAGAAAGCTAGATGAATCGATGTGCACGGCTCGCCGCGGCGGCCATGCTCGTTGTTGTGACGTTCGCGCCGGTCGTGCGCGCTGAGTCGGTCGAACGCGTCGACTGGTCGCACCGGGGCAAAACGCTCTCGTTGGCGATCTATCACCCCACAGGTGTGCAGAGGGGCACAGTCTTCATGGCCGGTGGCGACGTGGGGTGGGTCGGTCTGGCCGTGACGATGGCGCACCATCTCGCCGCTCAGGGGTACCTGGTCGTCGGCATCAACGTCCGTCAATATCTGTCGGCTTACACCGTGGGCAGCTCGCATCTCTCGCCGGCAGACATCCAGCGGGACTACGCAGACCTTTCTCAATACCTGAACACCAGGGGCTTGCTGAAGCGACCTGTGATCGTTTCGGGGGTGTCGGAAGGAGCGGCCCTGGCGGTGGTGGCGGCAGCTGCCCCGGAAAATCATTCGTGGATTTCGGGCGCGATCACGATGGGGCTGCCGGCCATTGCGGAAATCGCCTGGCGATGGTCCGACTTCACGACCTGGATCACGAAGAAGGATGCCGCCGAGCCGTCGGTGAGAGCGCGCGATTATCTGGCGTCTGTTTCCCCAGTGCCGCTGGTGATGATTCAATCGACGCGCGACGAATACGTGCCGAGCAGCGACTACCGCGATCTCGAGAACGCCGCGCGCGCTCCGCATCAGCAGGTGCTGATTAACGCGAGCAATCATCGATTTACGGACAAGATTCCCGAACTGCAGAAGACCTACAACTCCGCGCTCGCCTGGATCTCTTCAACAGCAGAACTTGCGACCATCCACTGAGCCTCAGAACTTTCATACGTGGGAGCCGGCTTCAGCCGGCTCAACTCAATCTGTCTGAAGGCGAATCCCACAGCGGTAAGGCTGTGGGATGCCGCGCAGCTGGCGTCTCCCGTTCGGGCATCGCCCGCGTTTCGTCGCTCCCTTTCAGCACGAGTAGCGCGATCCGCCCGATTCAGGCCCGACGCAGCTGACGGCTGTCGCGCAGCGCCCGGGCGCCGCACGGCAACTTGGCGAGCCTACGGCTGCACGCGGTGGAGCACCGCGGTATTGTGCGCGGCGACGGCGGCCATGAACCCATTGGTGGCGACCATTGTCAGCACGGCGCGGACGCGGTTGTTGTCCTTCCACATGCGCTCGGCGGCCATGATCGACATCATCGTCACACCGGCTTTCAGTCCGATGAACGCCACGGGACTCTTCGTGATCCCTTTCATGAGCGGATTCGCCTCGGTGCCGCCGTTGCTCAATGCCGACAGCGTTGAATACGCGTCGTAGCTCTGAAGGAACACGGATCCTGCGTAGAGCGACGGCAGCGCCAGCGGACGACGGCGTACCGCCATCCGCGGCGCGACATTCAAGTTCGCCGTGAGGTCGGGACGCGCGAGCGTCGCGGCCGCGGCAGCCATCGCCGGCGTCACCGTGGCGGTGGTCTCGTCGTCGGCGGCGAAGACGGACGATGACAGCAGAAGCAGACCGACGAGCGAACCAACCAGGGTGCGGCGCATTGCAGCTTCTCCTCAAAAGGCCCGGTGCGTCATGCACCGTTCGCCTCGAGGAAAAGCCAGCGACGTACCGAAAGATTGAAACGCGGTAAGTGTCGAGCGTCGAGAGGGTTAAAAACGCGATTACGGTTCTGTGGCGTGTGACATTGTGCCAGCTGCGCACGGTTCGTCGTTGTCGCGTGCGCACGCCTCTACGGCGGCGTGTACCGAGCTAGCGCACCATCGTCAGTCTCGATATTGTCGATTTCGTAATCGAAGTTCTGTTCTGAGTCACTGCGCCGGACCGCAATTCCCTGAAACGGTTCCCACTCGATGGTGAAGAACTGCGACCGCGGATCCAGTTCCCAGACCGAGTTGTCCTCGAGCGTCACGCGAAGACCATCTCCGGAGGTCGCCTTGATGTAGTGGCCGCCGCCG
>Ga0070681_10006937_pt1 | contig 11025 bp, 11 predicted proteins | sample KBSC83BmetaG_FD_65650 | JGI IMG/M metagenome (GOLD analysis project Ga0070681, IMG submission 65650) | Corn rhizosphere microbial communities from Kellogg Biological Station, Michigan, USA - KBS C8-3B metaG | ecosystem: Host-associated > Plants > Roots > Rhizosphere | place: USA: Michigan...
ATGGATTCGAACCATCGTAGGCTGCGCCAGCGATTTTACAGACCGCCTCCTTTGGCCACTCGGACACCGACCCGAGGCCGCCTAGCATAGCGGCATGCCGAGTTTCGACGTTGTGTCCCAGGTCGACATGCAGGAGGTGCGCAACGCCGTCGACCAGGCGCACCGGGAGATCGCCAACCGCTTCGACTTCAAGGGGACCGAGAGCACCATCGACCTCTCCGGCACGGAGATCACGCTCCACTCCAATTCCGAGCAGCGCCTGAAGGCACTGGTCCAGGTGATGGAGGAGAAGTTCGTCCGCCGCAACGTGCCGCTCAAGGCGCTGGCCTACGGGAAGGTCCAGGAGGCGGCCAAGGGGGCGGCCCGCCAGGTGGTGACGCTCAACGTCGGGATCTCCGACGAGAAGGCCCGGGAGATCAACAAGTTCATCAAGGCCGAGGCCCCGAAGGGCGTGCAGAGCCAGGTCCAGGGCGACCAATTGCGGGTGACCGGCAAGAAGAAGGATGACCTGCAGGCGACCATCGCCGCGCTGAAGGGCCACGACTTCGACGTGCCCCTTCAGTTCACGAACTTTCGCGATTGATCAGAACTGCGCCGCGCCCTGGTGCATCCGCCGCAGGCGGCCGATGCGCTCCTCGGTCGGCGGATGCGTCGTGAACATCTTGGCGAAGCTCATCTGCCGGCCGGTCAGCGGGTTCACGATGTAGGCCTGGGCCTGGGCGGGGTTGACGTCCATGGGGATCGCCCTGGCGCCGGCCTCGATCTTCTCCAGGGCCCGGGCCAGCGGCTCGCCCGTCCCCAGCAGGAGCGCCCCGCTGCGGTCCGCCTCGAATTCCCGGGACCGGGAGAGCGCCATCTGCAGGAGCATGGCCGCCACCGGGGCGAGGAGGGCGAAGGCCAGCCCGCCGAGCGGGTTGCTCCGCTTGCGCCCGCCCCCGCCGCCGAACATCGCTCCGAACATCGCCAGGCGGGCGACGAACGTGATGGCCATGGCGATGGCCGCGGCCACCGAGCCGATGAGGATGTCGCGGTTGCCGACGTGGGACAGCTCGTGGGCCAGGACGCCCTTGAGCTCGTCTTCCGACAGCATCTGCAGGATGCCCTGGGTGCAGGCCACCGAGGCGTGGTCGGGGCTGCGGCCGGTGGCGAAGGCGTTGGGCTGCATCGACGGGGTGACGTAGAGCCTGGGCATCGGCATGTTGGCCCGGGTCGTCAGCTCCCGGACGATGCGGTACAGCGCCGGCGCCTCGGCCTCGCTGACCGGGACGGCGCGGGCGGCCTTGACGGCGATCGTGTCGGAGAACCAGTACGACCCGCCGACGAGGGCCAACCCGAGCAGCAGGCCGATCATCAGGCCGCCGCTGCCGCCGGCGGCGCCGCCGACGAGGATGAGGAACCCGCCGAGGGCGGCGAGGAGGGTGTACGTCTTGATCGTGTTCGTGCTCACCTGGCATCACCTACCTGATCCAACGGTACCGGGGGTGGTCTCGTTCCCCGACCGCGGCGGGATCTCGCCTTCCAGATTCGGCCCGAAAGCTGTGAACTCGCCGGGAGCCGGCTGCGAGTTCGTTCAGTCGTAATAGCCGGAGTGGATGTAGATGCAGGGCACGCCGGCGTGGCGGAACATCTCGGCGTTGCGCCGGTCGTCCTCGAAGGCCAGGCGGAGGTCGAAGCCGCGGTTGCGGAGCTCGTCCACGGCGTCCTCCTTGAACTCCCGGGCGAGGGCGTAGTCGCCGCCCCGGCGCATGAGGAGCGCGTCCCACCGGATGCCGTACCGGCCGAGCCAGGCCTCGGTCAGGTGGTGGACCCGGGCCGGCCGGCCGGTCAGCAGCAGGACCCGCAGCGCCGGGTCGAGCAGGTCGAGGAGGATCTTCACCTCCTCGATCACCGGGTCCTCGCCGCAGGCGTCGAAGAACCCCCGCCAGTCGGGCCAGGGCTCCTCGAGGTAGTGCTGCCGGCGGGCGGCGTCCGACAGGACCCCGTCGATGTCGACGACCACCGCCGCGCCGGGAGCGACCGGACCGGCCCGCCACGTCCAGTGCGGCTCCACCGCTAGACCCTCTTCCCCAGGATCGTGACCCGGTGGGCGCCGAGCCCGGCCGGGTCGAGAAGGGCGTCGGCCTCGTGGACGCGGCTGCGGGCGGCGACGGCCGCCAGATCGGCGACGCTCCGGCCGTGCCAGGCCGACCGGGCCTCTTCCACCAGTTCGTCGACCCCGAGGGACCGGAGCCACTGGGCCTGGGTCGTCTCGTCGAGGACGGCGAGACCGGCGGCGGCCGCCGCCCGGTGGAGGGCCTCGACGGGGACGTCGGCGGTGATGTCCTGGCTGCCCGGGTGGTCGAAAGGCGAGCCGCTGCGGTGGTGGGCCCGGTAGGTGCGCAGCCAGCCGTCCTGGCCCCGGGCGGCGAGGTCCTCGACCGGTGCGGCGTAGTCGACGACGGCGATGACGCCCCGCCGGAGCAAGGCGGCCGCCGAACGGAGCCACTCCGCCAGCGCGGTCGGGAGCGGCAGGCGGGCGCCGGCGGGGACGTCGCGGCCCTCGGCCAGGCGACCGGCGGCGGCGGCGAGCGGCTCCTCGGCGGGGAGGACCAGCGGGCCGAAGCCGTCGGCGCCGGCCGTGACGCGGACCTCGTTCCAGCCCTCGGCGGTGCGTTCGACGATGCGGAAGGGAAGGTTGTCGGCCAGCTCATTGGCGATGACGACGCCGACGGCCGGCCCCGCCGGGAGCTCCCCGAGGGCGGTGACGACCGGGCCGGACCCGGGCACCGCCACCGGCTCCTCGTCGGGCTCGGGGGGAACGGCGGGCCCGAGGGCCAGCTCGGCGGGCTCCAGCGGGAGAGACTCGCCCTGGGCCGCCCGGAGGCGGGCCGACCGCTCGACGAGCACGTAACGGAGGGCCGGCGCGCACCGGGGCGCGGCCCTGAGGACGTCGCGGGCCAGTTGCCCCCGCCCGGCGCCGGCGTCGACCACGAGGAACGGGTCGGGGCGCCCGAGGCGGTCCCACCATCCGTCGACCGCCCTTGCCACCAGCGCCCCGAACAGCGAGCCCACCTCGACGGAGGTGACGAAGTCCCCTTCGGCCCGTCCCGCGCCGCCACCCGTCCCGGCGAAGAACCCGCCGTCGGGGTCGTAGAGGGCGGCCTCCATCCACTCGTCGAACGGCAGCGGGCCCCGGCGGTGGATGCGCTCCGCCAGCCGGGCGGCCAGATCGGCGTCGCCCAGCGTCTACAAGCCCCTGGTGGCCAGTTCGCCGAGGCGGGCGAAGAGGTTGGGGTAGACGCCGATGACCAGCACCACCGCGGCCGGCAGGGCGATCGCCGCCCCCAGCGCGGGGGGAATCCGGCCGGTGCCGGGCTCGGCCGGGGCGGACCGGAACCACATCAACCCGGCCACCCGGGCGTAGTAGAAGAGCGCCACGACCGAGTTGACGGCGGCGACGACGCCGAGCGTCACCGCCTGAGCGGTGCCGGCGTCGATCACGGCCTTGAAGATCACGAGCTTGGCGTACCAGCCGGCCAGCGGCGGGATGCCGGCCAGCGAGAACAGGAACAGCGACATCAGCACGGCCAGGGCCGGGGCGTACTCGAACAGGCCGGCGTAGCTGTCGATGTCGGCCGAGCGTGTCTTGCGGGCCACGCCGATGAGGACGGCGAAGGCGCCGAGGTTCATGGCGCCGTAGATCAGCAGGTAGACGATCGTGGCCGAGAAGGCGCCGGGCCGGGCCGAGCCGTCACCCTGGTTGGCCACGGCGAAGGGCACGAGCATGAAGCCGCCCTGGGCGATCGACGAGTAGGCCAGCATGCGGACGAGGTTCGTCTGCCGCAGGGCGATCAGGTTCCCCACGGTCATCGACGCCGCCGCCAGCACCCACAGGATCGGCTGCCAGGCGTCACCCCGGCCGAAGAACCCGACGTAGACGAGGCTGAGCAGCGCCACGAAGCCGCCGGTCTTCGACGCCACCGACAGGAACGCCGTCACCGGCGTCGGCGCGCCCTCGTAGGCGTCCGGCGCCCAGAAGTGGAACGGGACCGCCGACACCTTGAAGGCGAAGCCCACCAGCGTGAAGAAGATGGCGACGTCGAAGAGGTGCCCCCCGGCGCCGGTGCGGACGTACTTGGCGATCTCGACGAGGCGGGTGTCGCCGGCCAGGCCGTAGACGATCGACATCCCGTAGAGCATCACCGCCGACGACAGCACGCCCATCAGGTAGTACTTGAGCGACGCCTCGTTGGACCGGGCGTCGTGCTTGCGCCAGCCGGCCAGGAGATAGGTGGGGATCGACAGTGTCTCCAGCGCCACGAAGATCGTGACCAGGTCCCGGGCCGAGGCCATCACCGTCATGCCCAGCAGGGCCGTGAGCAGCAGCACGTAGTACTCGCCCTGGTAGTAGTCGCCCTCCTCGATGTAGTTGGCCGACAGGAGAACCGTGATGTAGCCGGCCACGAGGAAGAGCGTCTTCATGACGAGGGCGTAGTTGTCGACGACGTAGGCGCCGCCGAACATCGAGCGGTCGTTGCCGTTGCCGGCCAGGTAGAGGATCGGGACCAGCGCTCCGAGGCAGCCCAGGCCGGCCAGCGTCGACGTCCGGTACTTCTCCCGCTCCTCGAACAGCAGGTCGGCGATCAGCACCACGACGATGGCGCCGGTGAGGATGATCTCCGGCAGGAGAGCGGTGTAGTCGAAGTACGGCGCCGGCATGGCAGTGCCTCCCCTAGCCCCGCACGAAATGTCCGCTCACGACCTGCACCGCGCCGTCGGTGACGTGGAAGATCGTGCTGGGGAAGACGCCGAGGCCGAGGATCAGGATGAGCAGCGGCGTCCAGGCGATCCACTCCGGGACGTGGACGTCGTGGATGTGGGCGTCCTCCCACTCGACCGGGATCTTCCCCATCGCCACCCGCTGGAGCATCCACAGCAGGTAGCCGGCGGCGAGGACGGTGCCGATGGCGGCCGTCACCATGAACGCCCGGAACAGGGCGACGTTGAGGCCGACGGCCGGCTGGTAGGACGACAGCACGGCCGGGAACTCACCCCAGAACCCGGCCAGGCCGGGCAGTCCCAGTGAAGCCATGCAGCAGAAGCCGAGGATCCAGCCCATCTTCGGCGCCTGGAGGAGCAGACCGCCGAGACGCTTGAGCTCCCGTGTGCCGAACCGTTCCTGGACCGAACCGGCGATGAAGAACAGCATCCCGGTGATGAGCCCGTGGGCCACCATGCCGAAGATGGCGGCGTTGATGCCGAAGCTCGTCAGCGTGGAGATGCCGAGCATCACGAAGCCCATGTGGGCCACCGACGAGAAGGCGATGAGCCGCTTCATGTCCCGCTGGGCCAGGCAGCCCAGCGCGCCGTAGATGATGCCGATGACGGCCAGCAGCCCGATCCACGGCGCCCAGCTCCGGGCGGCCTCGGGCAGCACCGGCAGGGCGACGCGGATGAAGCCGTAGGTGCCGAGCTTGAGGAGGACGGCGGCCAGGATCACCGACCCGACCGTCGGCGCCTCGGTGTGGGCGTCGGGCAGCCAGGTGTGGAAGGGGAACATCGGCACCTTGATGGCGAAGCCGAGGAACAGGCCGCCGAAGATCAGCAGCTGCGTCCCGTGGGTGAGGCCGGCTCCGTGCTGCTGGGACAGGGCGACGATGTCGAACGTATGGGGGTCGCTCTTGAAGAACAGGGCCAGGAAGCTGAGGAGCATCAGCGCCGAGCCGAACAGCGTGAAGAGGAAGAACTTGATCGAGGCGTACTCCCGGTTCGGGCCGCCCCACACGCCGATCATGAAGTACATCGGCAGCAGCACGAGCTCGAAGAAGATGAAGAACAGGATCAGGTCCTCGGCCAGGAAGGTGCCGATCATCCCCGTCTCGAGCACGAGTAGCAGCGCCAGGAACGCCTTGGGGTTGTGCGGTTCGGGGAAGTGGTCCCAGGAGTAGACGACGCACAGCAGCGTGATCCCCATGGTGAGGATCACCAGCGGCAGCGAGATCCCGTCGAGGCCCATGTGGTACCGGGACGAGATCACGTCGATCCACGACTTGTTGACCGAGAACTGGAGCTTGTCGACGTTGTCGTAGTCGAACCGGAAGAGAATCACGACCCCGACGGCCAGCGTCAGCGCAGTGGCGACGAGAGTCACCTGCTTGATGAGCTCTTCCCTGGCCCTCGGGATCGCCAGGACGACCGCCATCCCCACGATGGGGATGAACGTGGCCAGGCTGAGCGCCCAGGAGTCGAACCAGTTCATCCGATGCCTTCCCTCTCAGGTGAACAGAATCAGAGCCAGCCCGAGCAGGCCGACGGCGGCGAAGAGCATAAGGGCGTACTGCTGGACCCGCCCCGACTGCACGAGGCGGAGGACTCCGCCCGTCTCCGAGGCGCCGATGCCGATGCCGTTGACGACACCGTCGACGCCCTTCTGGTCGATGACGTCATAGGTGAAGCGGCCGACGGCCTTGGTGCCGACCCCGACGGCGTTGACCACGCCGTCGATCACGTTCTGGTTGACCCAGTAGGCGGCGCGGGCGATCGGTCCCTTGATGGAACCGACCACGCCGCCGACGAAGATGTGGTCGAGGTAGTACTTCTCGACCAGGAACGTGTTGAGCGCCCGGAAGGCCGGCACCCTCGTCCAGGCGCCCTTGGCCGGAGCGTTCTTCCAGTAGAAGACCATGGCCGCCACCAGCAGGCCGGCCACGGCGATGGCCAGTGACAGCAGCGCCAGCCCGGGGTTGAACTTGTGCTCGGGGATCTCGAACGGCGTCCGCAGGCCGGGAACCTCGAAGCGGACCCAGTCGGTGAACTTCTCGACGCCGGGCATGTTGATCAGCCCGATGAGGGCCGACGGGATCGCCATCAGCACCAGCGGCACGGTCATCGACCGCGGCGACTCGTGGGGATGGCCGTGGCCGCGGTACTCGCCGTGGAAGGTGAGGAACACGCAGCGGCCCATGTAGGCGGCGGTCATGAAGGCGCCGATCAGGCCGAGGACGACGATGTAGGGGTAGCCGTTCTTCACCGCCCCGAGGATGATCTCGTCCTTCGACCAGAAGCCGGCGAAGGGGAAGACCGCCGCCAGGGCCAGCGTGGCGATGACGAACGTCCAGTACGTCGTCGGCATGTACTTCTTCAGGCCGCCCATCTCGCTCATATTGTTGCTGTGGACTGCGTGAATGACCGAGCCGGAGCCGAGGAACAGCAGGCCCTTGAAGAAGGCATGGGTGAAGAGGTGGAACACGCCGGCCGTCCAGGCGCCGACGGACAGGGCGGCCACCATGTAGCCGAGCTGGCTCACCGTGGAGTAGGCCAGTACCCGTTTGATGTCGTCCTGCACGAAGGCCAGGGCGGCCGCGATGATCATCGTGATGCCGGCGATGAACGCCATCCAGTTGAGACCGCCGTGGCCGATGGAGAAACCCTCCCAGAACACGCCGTAGGCCCGGGCCACCAGGTACACGCCGGCCACCACCATGGTGGCGGCGTGGATGAGGGCGGAGACCGGCGTGGGGCCGGCCATGGCGTCGGGCAGCCAGATGTGGAGCGGGAACTGGGCGCTCTTGCCCATCACGCCGAGGAACAGCAGCAGGGCCCCGGCCAGCAGGAGGCCGTGGGAGATCCCGTGGTCGAGGGCCAGCCGGTTGATGGTCTCGATGTGGAACGTCTGCCCGGCGGCGAAGAACAGCGTGATGGTGCCGAGCATGAGGCCGACGTCGCCGAATTTGGTGGTGAAGAAGGCCTTCAGGGCGGCGCTGGAGTTGTTCTTCTCCTCGAACCAGTGGCCGATGAGCATGAACGAGCACAGCCCGACGAGCTCCCAGCCGATCATGAGCTGCAGCAGGTTGTCGGCCAGCACCATGAACAGCATCGAGGAAGTGAACAGCGACAGGGCGGCGAAGAAGTAGGTGAACCGCACGTCTCCGTGCATGTAGCCGGTCGAATAGATGTGGACCATCAGCGACACGAACGTCACGACGACGAACATCATCGCCGTGAGCCCGTCGACGTGCTGGCCGATGGTGATGTGGACCTTGCCATTGGTCCACCAGGTCAGGTGCTGGTCGACGATCTCGCCCTGGCTGATCCACTGGGCGGCCACGATCACCGCCAGCACGAAGCTCGTACCGACGGCCAGGATCCCCGACTCCGACCCGCCCTTCGGCAGCTTCTTGCCGAAGAAGAGGATGACGAAGAACGACAGCGCCGGCAGCAGGGGGATCAACCAAGCTTTGTCGGCCATCAAGCGCGCTAGCCCTTCATGAGGTCGATCTCGTCGAGGTTGACGGCGACCCGGTTGCGGTAGATGAGCAGGACGATGGCCAGGCCGACGCCGACCTCGGCGGCGGCGATGGCGATCACGAACAGGGCGAAGACCTGGCCGGCGGCGTCGCTCAGACGGGCGGAGAAGGCGACCAGGTTGATGTTCACGGCGTTGAGCATCAGCTCGATGCTCATGAGGACGAGGACGCCGTTGCGCCGGGCCAGCACGCCGTAGATCCCGGTGCAGAAGAGGAACGCGCTCAGCAGGAGGTATTGCGTGATGGGCATCGCCGCTCAGTCCCTTCTCGCCAGGACGATGGCGCCGACGAGGGCCGCCAGCAGCAGCATGGACACGACCTCGAAGCCCACCACGTAGGTGCGGAAGATCGAGTCGGCGATGGCGGCCGTCTGGGTGGGCTGGCCGAGACGGAGCTTGTCCCCGCTGAACTGCTGGGAGAGGAGCGACGCCAGCACGCCGAAGATCAGCAGCGAGACCAGCCCGGCCAGGATGCGCTGGTCGTTGTCGAACTCGCCCGTCTTCCGCATCGGCGCCCGGGTCAGCATGATGCCGAAGAGGAACAGCACCACGACGGCGCCGATGTAGATGAGGACCTGGACGATGCCGATGAACTCGGCCTGGAGGAGCAGGAACTGGGCGGCCACCCCGGCCAGCACGATCACCAGCGCCAGGGCGGCGTGGACGATGTTCTTCATGCTGACCACGCCGATGGCCGCCACCGCCATGGTGATGGCGATGATCCAGAAGGCGACGTTCTGGGCGGCGTAGCTGGCCAGGACGGGGTGACTCACTTCTTCCCCTTGACCTCGGCGCCGACCTCGAGCGGCTCCGGCGGACTGACCGTGAGCATCCACTCGCCGAGCTTGTCCTTGTCGTGGAGGAGCGCACCGATCCGGGGTTCGGAGTACTCGTACTCCGGGCTCCAGAACAGGGCGTCGAACGGGCAGACCTCGACGCAGATGCCGCAGTACATGCACAGGGCGTAGTCGATGTCGAAGCGGTCGAGGACGCTGACCGTCCGCTCCCGGCCGCCGGGCCGCCGCGGCGGGCGCTTCTCCTTGTGGCCCTCGATGTAGATGCACCAGTCCGGGCACTGCCGGGCGCAGAGCATGCAGACGGTGCAGTTCTCCTCCTTGAGGGCGATGACGCCCCGGGCCCGGGCCGGCGGGTCCTCCCGCTCGTGGGGGTACTGCACCGTCACGGCCGGCTTCGTCATCGTCCGGAAGGTGATGCCGAGGCCCTTGATCAGGCCCTTGCCGGGAAGTTCTCGCTTGGCCATCAGAAGACCACCTTGAAGATGCCGGTGGCGAGGATGTTCACGAGCGACAGGGGGATCAGGTACTTCCAGGCCAGGGCCTGGAGCTGGTCCTCCCGGAACCGCGGATAGGTGAAGCGCACCCAGAAGATGAGGAAGGCGACCAGCATCACCTTGGCGAAGAGCACGAACGGGCCGAGGAGGTCGGCGGCGCCGCCGTGGACCCAGGGCACCGACCAGCCGCCGAGGAACAGGGTGGCGGCGATGCCGGAGAACGCGAAGGCCGTCCCGAACTCCCCCATGAAGAAGAAGAGGAACCGGAACCCGGTGTACTCGACCATGTAGCCGGCCACGAGCTCGCTCTCCGCCACCGGCATGTCGAAGGGCGTCTGCGTGAGCTCGGCCTGGGCGGCGATGAGGAAGATCCCGAAGCCGAGGAACTGGGTGAGGACCAGCGGGAAGCCGAGGCCGCTCCAGCCGAAGAGGCTGCCGCTCTGCTGGAAGTGGACGATGTCCTGGAGGCTCATCGAGCCGGCCTGGATGACGACGCCGACCACGGCCAGTACCAGCGGGAGCTCATAGGCGATGAGCTGGGCGGCGGCCCGGAGAGCCCCGAGGAGGGCGTATTTGTTGGCGCTCCCCCACCCGGCCATGAGAATGCCGATGACCGACAGCGACGACACGGCCAGGGCGTAGAAGACCCCCATGTTGAGGTCGGAGACGACGAGCCGGGGCCCGGCCGGCACGACGATGTAGAGCAGGAACGTCGAGATCAGCACGACGACGGGAGCGGCGGCGAACACCTTCCGGTCGGCCTGGTCGGGAAAGATGTCCTCTTTCTGGATGAACTTGATGCCGTCGCCGATCAGCTGGAACCAGCCGTGGAACCCGCCCGGGTCCATCGGCCCGAGCCGGCTCTGCATGTGGCTCATCATCTTCAGCAGGAAGACGTAGCCCAGGATCAGCGCCCCGGCCGGGATGATGGCCAGCACGATCACCGTCTTGATGGCCACGATCCAGCCCCAGGGGACGTCGACGGCCAAGGGGAGCGCGACGGGCATCGTCACCGGTCGATGTCCCCCAGGATGAAGTACAGGCTGGCGAGGATCGTGATGATGTCCGGAACGTACACACCCTTGAGCAGCCAGGGGAGGATCGACACGTTGGAGAAGCTGGCCGAGCGGATCTTGCACCGGAACGGCCCGGTCGCTCCCTTGGAGATCAGGTAGTAGCCCATCTCCCCCAGCGGGTTCTCGGTGTTGACCCAGACCTCGCCCTCGGGGACCTTGATGATGCGGGGGACCTTGGCCATGACCGGCCCGGCGGGCAGCCGGTCCAGCATCTGGACCACCATCCGCGCCGACTCCCGCGTCTCCTGCATCCGGACCCAGTAGCGGGCGAACGAATCGCCGTCGGGGTGGGTCCACACCTTCCAGTCGAGGTCGTCGTAGACGAGGTAGTGCAGCCCGTCCCGGCGGAGGTCCCAGTCGACGCCCGAGGCCCG
>Ga0070681_10006938_pt1 | contig 11025 bp, 14 predicted proteins | sample KBSC83BmetaG_FD_65650 | JGI IMG/M metagenome (GOLD analysis project Ga0070681, IMG submission 65650) | Corn rhizosphere microbial communities from Kellogg Biological Station, Michigan, USA - KBS C8-3B metaG | ecosystem: Host-associated > Plants > Roots > Rhizosphere | place: USA: Michigan...
CCGCAGCTTGCGCGCGCCATCGTCGACGAGATCGCGGCGGAGGCCGGCGGAGATCCGCGCTGGTCGCCCCATCTCGATGACGGCGAGCTCGCCATCGCCGAGACGCTGTGGCCGGGAGGATCGGTGCGTCAGCTGCGCACGATCGTCACGCGGATCCTGAGCGGCCGTCAGTCCCGCGCGCGGCAGTAATAAGATGCGGACCAACATCGAAATCACGGTGCCCTGCGCCGGCGAGCCGTCCCGCGTCATCGCGTTCAAGGCGGCCTCGGAGCGCGTCGAAGGCTCGCATGGACCCACGAGCTCGGTCGTGAGCCAGGGGCCTGACTGGTGGCCCTGCAGGGACTCGCTGGCGGGCCGACCGGAGGGTTTCTGGCGGCTGGTGGCAAACGCGGCGGCCTTCGCCGCCAATGAGGAGGAGAAGCGCTGATGCTGCGGATCATCGTGGAGCTCGTCCCGGGAGGCGACGATCGCCGGAGGCGCGAGATCGCGCGTGCCCATATCGGCAATGTGAGCGATCTCGCCGACCTGTCGGATTATGCGGTTTGGGCGCGCGAGGGTGAAAACCCGATCGCCAATTCGCCCGCCTGGGAAGGCCGTGGCAGCATTGAGGGCCGTGATCGCCGGCAGACGGTGTGGCGCCTGATCGAGCGCGCGGCCGCCGTCGCGGCGGCCGCCGCAAGAAAAGGCTAGGGCGCAAAAACCGGCCGCATCACAGCGCGGCATCCGAGCCGCCGTCGCAGGCCCGCCGCACGCGACGGGTGTTGCCGCCGGCGGCGTGATCCATGTGGCCCGAGACATCCCCGCAAACCCATCAGCGCGGCGTCGCGCGCTCGTCGCGACGCGACGCCAATAGCACCGATGGCCCGCACAGAGGCACTTGGGCCTCAGCCGCTTCGGGGCTCGCCGGCACGGGCTGGCCAGTCGGCCTCGCCAGCCGCGATTGTGCTCAGGCGGACGGCGATCGAGGCCAGCTCGGTCGGCCGATAGTCCCAGGCATCGACACCGACGTCGAGGCTGCGCGCGGTGCCTCCAAGGCGCGCATGCGAGTGACCGAAGAGATGGATTGCGCCCTTGGCCTGTCGAGGCCAGACCCGCATGGCGTAATGGCACAGGACGACGCGCTGCCCGAGGATGGAGGCTTCCGCGATCTGCTGCGCCGATTCCCAATCGAGCGACAGGGTTGCCGCGTCGTCGTGATTGCCAACGACGAGATGCTTGCGACCGTTGAGCCGCTTGAAGATGCGCTCGCGGCGGGAGGGCTCGCAACGGAATGCGAAGTCGCCGAGATGCCACACCGTGTCCTGCGGCCGCACCATCGCATTCCAGTTCGCGATCAGAGCCTCGTCCATCTCGTCGGCGGTCCCGAAGGGACGCTGACAGAGCCGTAGAATGGCTGCGTGGCCGAAATGGGTATCGGCCGTGAACAGGGTTTTGCAGGTCATGCGGGTCTTGCCGGCCGTAAGGCGGCACCTTTCACATCGCCCCAAGGGCCGATCGAGCGCCCGAAGCGACACCCCGCGCGGCGCGCGGCTTCTGGCCGCCGCGATGCAGCACCTCGACAATGCGTCGCGGATCGAAGAAACGATTTTCGCTCGGCAGCGATTTAAGGCCCGGCCCATAGCCTTTCGGGTTCGAGACGACACGCGTGCGTCCGACCCGGTAATCGACCGACTGGTGAATGTGGCCGTGGATCCACAGATCCGGCCCGCGCGCGAGGATCATCGCTTCCAGATCGCTCGCATAGGCGGGATCGAGCAGCTGATCGTCCCTCGGCAGCGGAGGCAGCGAGCGCGCCGACGGCGCGTGATGCGTCACGACGACGGTCGGCCCGTCGAACGGGGTGGCGAGCATGTCGGCGATGAAGCTGCGCTGATGCGCATGATACCAGGCCGTGTCCTTCGGTTTGAGGCGGAAGCGGCCCTTCTGGCCGGGCGTGCAGGCGCGCCGCCGGATCAGCCGGTAGTCGTTCATGCCGGTGCCGGCCGCGTGAAGTGCCCATTCCCGGTCGCCGTACAGGGCGAAATCCGTCCATAGCGCCGCGCCAGCAAAGCGCACGCCGTCGAGAATGACCGTGCTCGCGTTGAGAAAGTGGATACCAGTCCGCCGGGCGGTTGCCAGGCCCTCCTCGAGCCTGTCCTCCACCACGCCGCGATAGTGCTCGTGGTTGCCATGGACGTAGACGACCGGCTTGCCCTGGAAGGCGGGGAGCGCCGCGAGCCAATCGATCGCGGTCGCGGGCGACCCGGCAATGTCGCCGGCCGCCACCGCGACGTCGAATGCGGGCAGGTCGGCAGGCATCGCCCAGGCCGGTGCGAGCTCCAGATGCAGGTCCGAAAAGTAGAAGATCTTCATCTCGTCCTCGGAGACGCGTGTCGGGTAAGGAACGACGGGTCGGACGCGTTGTCAGCGCGTGGCCGCAGCAGGACCGTCTGATACGGCAGAGCTGGTCATACCATAACTGACCAGACGGGGCAATAGCCTGTCCGGGCGTCGTCGAGTCCGGCCGTGGCGGCCCGGTCCTTCACCCTGGGCTTTGGATGGATCGTGGCCGGCATTCGCCGGATCGCAGCCATGGAATGCCGGCGCACCGGCAGCGAGACGGCCTCGCGCAGCGCTCAGCGTCCGACGAGCGCGGAGAGCGCCGCATCGCTCTCTGGGTCGGCGAGCCGCGTGACTTCGCCGCGTCGCGCGCGAAGGTCCCACATGAGGTCGGCATTGGCGAACCCGCCCTTGGGTCCCTTGGTCAGCACTGCCAGACCGGCGTCGGCCACGGCCTGGACCGCCCGCCGCACTTGCGGACGATCGCCAGAACCGAGCTTGCGGGTTTCGGCGCTGCGCAGCAGCGCTTCCAGCGCGACGCTGCGCTGCCCGTGACGGTAGGGAGCGATGCCGTCCGCGGCGATCACTTCGGCGATCAGGTCTTCCTTGAGATTATGGAAGGAACGATCGAGCGATACGCCTCTGGGCGCCATGTGACGCGGAATCCGGCGACCGTGGACGCGGCTGCAGGCCCGAAACACCTCGGCCGCGCTCCAGCGTCCGTCTTGGGCGAGAGCGAATTCCGTATCCTTCTCCCTGCCTCCGCGCGCGATCGCGCAGAAGTGCTCCTCGGCGCTGACCAGCATGCAGCCCCTGGCATGAACGAGTCGCTCCACACCTTGGCGCGAAAAGGTGCCGTTCTCGTCAGGTCCGACGTCAGAATGCGCGTGATGGTCCGGCATGGAATCCTCGGCCTGGCCTCCCGAAGCGCCTATGCGGACGGAGCGCTCAAACCGGCTGAAGCTGTGCGCGCGATGCCGAGCCTGCCGCCGGCGATGCCGGGCCCGCGCCCGGGACGCCCGGTCGACTACCGAAAAAACCGCAAAGGCGCGTATCGCAGGAGCGGACAATTTTACGGTTATGAAGCCAGCCGGCCCGTCCTCGACAGCCGTGAGCGCCCGATCACCTGCCGCGCCGCGCACCGAGGCGTGTTGGCCACGCGTCGGTGGGATGGTCTGCTTGCGAGGAGACGGACGGCCGGGTTGTAGAACTCAGGGTCGGCGGGCGCAGGCTCTTTGCCCTGCCAGCTCGGCACGCCGAAAATTTTCGGCCCCCCGTTACACCGCAGAAAAGTAACGCAAGTTTCGAGAATTGTCGCAGGGATCGGCTAAGACAATTTCGGCGGCTATCGAAATAGTCGAAGCGGCGCACACGCTTCGGTTGTCTCTCGATGACCAGAAAGCGTGCATTGGCCATCACGCAATGAGTTTTACCCACCAGGCTCAATAACTTGCAGAACCGGTGTAACGCCGGATCCGAGATGTGTCGCAAGCGGCTTGTCTATTTCGTGGGCACTGGTGAAGCCAATGAGGCGCTTGCGACACCGCGGCCCGGCGCAGGCGTCTAGGCTATCCCGGACTAGATGGAGCAAGGGTCTCGCTTGAAGAGCGTGACGGGCTGTTCCGGCTGGTGCCGAAGGTGACCACGCTCGGGCCGGCGGCCGGAAAGGCCCAATTCAAGACAATGCGCCTTTCCGTTTAACCCGTTGCTTTTACTGTATTATTATGCCAGAAGGTCCCGGATCTTGGCGAAAAGTTCTTTGCAACCTATCGCGCAGGATGCTAATTGATCCGGTGAAGCGATAGATCGGTTGAAAAAAGCGCTTCCCCACCGGGTTATGACGCCCGGCCCACGCGTGAGCGAGATAGGCGAAAGCCGAAGTGGAAACCGAAAACAAGGGCCCCCTTTCGGGGGCCCTTTGCTTTTACCGGGGTGCGAACCGCACGGCTTGGCCTGTCAGCACCTTGTGCGCGAGGATCACGAACCTGATCGCACGGGGCCGCTTTTTGAAGACGGACCCATCACTCGCATATGCGCTCTCGACGGTCAGCCGCAAATCCGCCCCGTCGGCCGGCGCCGCCCGCTGCAGCATGAAAAAGACCAGGTGCTCGCTCGCCTCGAATGCCAGGGACATCGCGTAAACATAATTTCGCTGTTGCGAGGTCTGGTGCACGCGTCGCGCCGGGAGCTCGGCCCTTATCGCGGGAAGCCGGCGAGAGAGACGATACCGTATGGGACAGAAGACGACGCGCGCACGCCCCCGGCCTTCGCGAAACAATATATCCGACGGGCGGTGCCGCACCGGGTCGAACCCCTCGGTGACACAGTGGTTCGTGAACGCCCCCGCGAATCCTCAGAGCCCGGCCGATCGGATCGCAGGGGCAACCGATCGTCATGGAGGAAGATGCGCCATCGGATCGCCTTGGCCGTTGGGGAGCGCTATCGGCATCCGCTCCCCTCACCCGCGACCCCGGGATTGTCCCGCGCCCTCCGCTCATTTGTCGCCGCCACAATCCCCCTCCTTCTTGCGGCGACGAAGGGCCCGCTGCCGCAATTTCGTGGCAGCGGCACGTTTCGATGCATGCGCCTCGCGGTCCACCACTTCCTGCGCGGTCGCCGCGCCAGGCTCTTCACGCAGAATGGCCTTTGCCCGCTCCCTCTCCTCCGCCGTCGCGGGCAAGGCCCGAATGGCCTCGCGCGCCCAGTGGGCGTATGACCGCCACGAGGCACCGACGCAATCGATGCGCAGCCCGAGCGCCCAGTTCGCAAAGCCGGCGATGTCGACCGAGAACACCCCCCGCGCGCCCGTTTCGCGCCGGTAGCGCCTCAGCAATTGGCGGGCCCTGCGGTGAAGCCTGTCGTAAGCGCCACGCCAGGGGTGCTGCGGCCCCGGCTCGTCCTCGTCCCGTCCGAAGACCACAACCTCCCGCGGAGCGGCAACCGGCCGCGTCGACGGGCCGAACCTCACCTCCGGATCCTCCAGCCATTCCTCGAGTGTCAACGGCTGTGCCATCGCCTGTCTTTCCTTTGCCTGCACGTTGTTTGGCGGCCGAGGCGCTGTGCCTCCGGGCGCCGACCTAGAGCGCGTTCGGGTGCTATGCCGTGTGCCCCCTCCTCAGACGGCTTTCGACCGCGAAGCGCACGTCGACGCGCCGATGCCGTCGCGCGAAGCCGAGTTCCGCCCAGCGGTCGAGGATTTCGCGCGTCCAGGCACGCACGACGGCGACGCTCACGCCGGCTTCTTCGGCGGCGACCTTGAGGGAGAGTTTAGTTCGGGTGCCGGGGAGCGTCACCGACCAAGCATCCAGCACGTGGAGCCAATGACGGATCCGGAGCGCCGTCACGCGGTCCTCCTCGGCCGCCTGCGCTGGTGCGGACGGCGGCCGCCCGCGAACGCTTGTGATTGGGTGCTCGGCGCGGGCGCGCTGGACTGAAGAGAGCATGACGCGGAACCCATGAACAAGATTGCGCTAGACTTGCTCAATCTTGACACAGAGCCTCAATCGGCGCAAGGGTCTCCCGTCAATCTCATAGATGCTTCAGGGAATAGGTAATGAACACGATGAACCGGGATTGGCTCCCTCAGGAATTCCATAGAACGCGCCTGCCAAAGGCGGACCTTGCAAGGTACCTGGTTACGGATCCCGCCATCGTGAGCCGAGCAATCTCGGACCCCGGGAGCTTCTCTGATTTTCAGCACGTCCAGGCGCGCGCGTTCTTCTCGGTCGTGCCGGACGATGCATCGGCCGAACTCACCGATGCGGTACGGCGTTTGCGCAGTCCGGCCATGCGAACCCGCGTCGTCACCGCGCTCGGCCAATTCCTGAAGGCCCATGGCGTGCAGGCGGCAGGCGACCACCCGATCGACCGATGCCTGCGCGGGGAGCCGTTACGAGCCGACCAGATCGGCGCGCTCTGCCGCGTCCTCGGCATTGCGCTCGCCGATCTCACGCGCTCAACCGCCGTCGACATCCGCCCCGCTCTCTCCGCGCCGGCAAGCCGCGCGGAGCTCCTGGACCGTCTGGAATTGGAAGCGAAGCATTGGTCTCGCGGCCTCGAACCGCGCTATTACATCGAGCAAGGGCGTGCGGCCGTATCCATCTCTCCTCTCGCGCGCGACGGCGAGCGCGACACAAATGCCGTTGGGCCGGTCGAGCTTCGACAGACTCGCGCGCCTTCATTCGATGATGTCACGGACGGCTTTCTCATCTTGAACGACCTCCTGAAACCCCGTTACGAGTGTGGCGAGATTCTATGCGTCGCCTGGAACGAGGACGCGAGACGCATCGGCCGCTGGGTTATTCTGTTCGACGACGCGACGATGACGTCGTCCGTCGTCGGGCGTCTCCTGGCGGAATATGAGGGCGGTTTCCTGCTCGAGCGGCCAAATGGCGCACGCCAACAGGTCGCGCGCACGGACCAAATGAAGATCGCGACCGTGGTTGCAACGTGCCATCCATAAGAGGCGAATTCATCCGCGCATGGGAATGCTTGCCTCGCGTCACCTCACTGTGGAAGTGGTCAAAATCAGAGTCAGGCGCACATCGGATAGCCATTCGCGTCGCCGCTAGCGGCTGGATGCCGCCGCAATCGGCGCCTGCAGACTGCGATTTCGCTTTCTGGCCTGCCGCGGTGTGGCGGGACGACGCCAGGCTGTGGAAAAGGGCCGAAACTTGCGCCTGGAGATTGCCCGAAGCGATCGTAGCACTGCCGCTGGACGTCGGGATTTCGCCGCCTCGGCGCTCTCGGCCCGGATGGTTCTCGTCCGCGAACTGGACAGAGATCTTCCTGTTTCTACCGCTCGTACTCGTTAGAATACCAATTCATTAAAACAATAAAGTCCACGAGGAGACGACATCCGTCGCGAGCAGGCTGCGCACACAGCCTGTCTAATTATAGAGTTATCATACCACGATCTGCACTGATCGGCATTCCGCGCGCGATTGTTCCGAAGTTGCGGCAAAGTACATCCGGCGGACTTTCACTTCGTTCCCGTCCGGCATTTCGCCGCCTCCTGGCGCTCGGCAGCATCCTGCGGCTGGCCAATAGTAGAAGGCCCGCGCAAGCGCAACTGGCTAAAGAGCGATGTAGACATCCATGCGACCGAGATTCCTGTGAACGCTCCGGCCAGTACGTCTCCGGCAAAGTGAAAATTAGAGCCCACAAGCCCTGCTCCGACGAGAATAATAAGCGTGATACAGACTGCACGCAGCCGAGGATAGTAAATCCAAAGCACGCTCAGAACTGCCGCCGCGGCCGCCATGTGTCCGGAAGGAAACGAGCTATATGCCGCGCCTCCGGCAAGCCAGTGAAATGCATAATCTCCGGTGCGAATTAGTGAAGGGTCCTCGCCTCGCCAACTAACCGGCCAAGGACGGCCGAACACCCATTTCAGGACGTTTTTGATCGTTTCGGTGGTCATGAGGGCAAACAAACAGACAACGATCACGGATGAAGATCTACCCAGGCGCCCTCCTGCCAGCGCCCGTAATCCGAGCACCAAAAAGGCAAGAGCGCCCATTGGAATGAGCGGGTCCGGGAGTACGGTTAATGGTCGAAAACCACTGCGCGCCACTTCGCCGAGCCGGTGCGCATCGATCCAAAAGGCGAGCGGGCGATCGATCCATGCCCAGCACACCAACACTGCGCAAGCGGTGCAACATAGGGCAGCCAACCACCAAACTAGTCGAGACATCAGGGCATTTCCAACACGGCAGCGCAGCACCTTGATCGCCGGTTACGGATCGAACTTCATATGCTTACGCCCGTCGTGTCTATATACCAAACCAGCCCCAGGCGGACCGAAGGTTATTGCGTAGATTGAGCTTGGTCAGCCGGGGCGGGATTGCGAGCGGCACAGGCGGCGATATCCGAGAGGTGAGTGAACGCGCATTGGTTCATGGGCTTTGCTGACGCCCAGGAAAAATTGGACGGTTAGTATGATTAATAGGACGAAGAACGCCTCCACAGGAGGGCCGTGCCAGCCGATCTCCGACTCGAAGTGCTCGGCCAACGCGATTAGCATGGATTCACAATCAGGCCGGCCGACGACCTGCAATCCGCGCGGCATGCCGCGTTCGCGACTGCGTCTTCGCGGGTTGGATCCTCGTTCACTTCGGCGGCCTAGAACGACACGTCCGCGATATCCGACACGTTGCAGATCCGCATCATGTTCGAGATCGCGGAGATGCGTCCGCTCACTAACTCGACCGTAACCTTCGACGCCCACGCCTCCTGTAAGAGATCTGGCCCGCGACTGGGCGCCGGTAAACAAATTTGGCCCGCGCATAAGCAATTTGTCCCGCTCAGTTCCGCGGATTGCTTTCGCGCCGCGCACGACGAGCTGGACGATCCGCCGCAGCCGGCGGACTGAGCTGCCGCGCCAGAGGCCCTCGACGGTCGCCGCTTCGACGTCGTCGAACTCCGGGGGAAGCGCTGGTCTTCGCCGCTTTCGCGCGCAAGCTCGCCGACGATCGTCCGCGCGATCGCGATCATGTGCTCGGAACTTGGCTCATCGGCATGCGGATCCTGAGTCGGTCGCGCAGCGGCCCGGGCAGCCCCTCGGAGTTCGCCCTGGCGATGCTGGACAGGTGCGAGATATCCGGCGGCGCGTCGAAATACTTGTCCGGGTAGGCTCGCGACGTCTCCGGTTCGAGCATCGTCAGCAAGCCGCTCGTCAGCCTCCCGCTGTGGTCGCTGCCGCCCGGCTTCTCGATCTCGTCGATCAAGAACAGCACGTCGGCCCGCCAGCGCGAAACAGCAAGCGACTCTACCGGGAAGACCGAAGGCAACGTCCCGCTTCAAGCTGTGTTCCGCTGCTGAACCTGCCGTAGCCGACCGTTTGATAGAGCCGGGACCTTTTTCGAACCCGTTCGGTGACCGCCGTTCGCACGTCCAATCGTCTCCAGAAGCCTGTCACCGCCTCGTGCCCTACCACCCTTCAGGCGCAGTCGATTCACTTTATTGCGTAAGTCATTATGTTCAGACCGAAATCAACGCCTTCATACAAATGAAAACTTTTATTTGTCGGCGAATCATATCACAGTCCTAATCTCATAGCCGTTTCGAATTCAAACTGAGGGGCCGGACCATGAATCCGAAGACACCACGCTTTGCGTCTTCGAAAGTGATCGTCGTCGCCAATCACAAAGGTGGTTCGGGCAAAACGACTTTAGTCGTCAACCTCGCGGTCGCGCTGATGCGGGCCGGAATGTCCGTTGCGGCGGTCGATGCGGACGCGAGCCAGGAGTCGCTGACACACTACATGCAAAATCGCGACGTCTGGGCGCGGCGCCGCGGGACGGCTCTCCCGGTCCCGATGCATGAGACCCTCGGATATGCTCACCCCGAGGAGACGACAGCACACGCGCTGCGCAGGATCGATGAACTGGCGGCCGGCTTCGACGTAGTGGTGATCGACACAGCCGGCCACGACGATCCCCTCAATCGGTCTATTCATGAGCGCGCAGACGTCCTTGTAACCCCATTGAACGACAGCTTCGTCGATCTGGACGTGCTTGCCGCGTTTGACCCAGAAACGTTGGCGATCGCCAAAATCGGGAAATACGGCAAGATGGTTCAAGACCTGCGTGAGGCCCGACGCGCTGCCGACCGGCCGGATCTGGAGTGGATCGTGGTCCGCAACCGTCTGTCGGCCTTGAACACGCACAACAAGAAGCACATCGCTCGGGCGTTGTCGGACTTGTCGCAGGTCCTGGGATTCCGGTGCGCCGAAGGTCTTGCCGAACGCCTGATCTTCCGCGAATTCTTCCCCCGAGGACTCACAGCGGCCGACGATCTCAGCCAGGCGGCGCTCGGGGTGCGGCCGACAATGTCGCACGCGACGGCACAACTGGAGATTCAGAGTCTCGTGCGAGACATCCTTCTGGGAGAGGTTGAGGCCGATACCGGTCCCGAGGAACTCCACGTGAACGCGGCCTAGGTGAAAGCGCCGGCTCCGAGGAGCCTGCGCCCACCCAGCGAGCAAAAAAATGGACCGCCAGAGGCAGTTCACGTCGACCCGGTCAATATTGTTCTGCGCGGGACCGCTAAGGTCGTGCCGAAGAGGGTCTCGCCGGTGCCACCCGTGTCCATATAGAGATATTTCGAACTTGGCGCTCCATTTCGGAGCGAACATCCACTCGCCGCCACCGCCGAGGCCCCCTCTTCGTGGCGTTGTGATCGACCGAGGCTCCGAGCGCGCTCACGCTGAGCTTTTAGTTCTGCCACGAGGCACCCGCCGGGACATAGAGCATGGCCAGGCCCCAGGCATAGCCAAGGCGGCCGCGCAGGGTCGCGAACCACGGAATGTCCTGGTCAACCGTGTAGGCAATGCCGCCGAAGCTGACGGAGTCGCTGCGGTGCTCGCCTGACCCCTGGAAGTCGCCCTAGATGCCGAACACCAGGGGGCCGGTCTGCGGGTTGTAGCCGAGCTGGCCACCTCCGATTACGCCAGTGAGGTCATTCGAGACCCTGACGCGCCGGCATTGGCCCAGCCATAGGCAAGATTGGCACCGATGTAGAAGCTCGTCCCCGTGGTCACGCTCTCCGAGGAGAATACAAGCCAAATGATTGAATACCACTGGGACATTGCCACTCTTTACGCGGCCACGCTGAGAGGCACTTAGTCTGGGCTTGCGGGGGGCTCACTGCCGGCCAGGCGTCTGCCGACAATCGACAATTTCTGCAATTGCTCTTAGACTTTTA
>Ga0070681_10006944_pt1 | contig 11020 bp, 10 predicted proteins | sample KBSC83BmetaG_FD_65650 | JGI IMG/M metagenome (GOLD analysis project Ga0070681, IMG submission 65650) | Corn rhizosphere microbial communities from Kellogg Biological Station, Michigan, USA - KBS C8-3B metaG | ecosystem: Host-associated > Plants > Roots > Rhizosphere | place: USA: Michigan...
CGCAACTTTGTGAGTTCGCCTCACCAAAACAGAGACAGTGCGATTCTAAATCTCGCATCACACCACGTCAAGCTTGGGGGCAGCTTTCTTGGCGACTTTATTTCACCCAGTTTCAGTAGATTATCGAGGAGCAAGAGGCTGCCTGATCTTGCACAAATGTGCGTTAACAGACGTTTGGGCTATCCCCTTTTCTTGGAGGCGTCCAGCGCGAACACAAAACAAGAGGCGTAAGCTTTGGGCTCCAACATGTGATATGACTGCCTGCCTGCTGACGCGAGCGCTGACTGGGCTGGATCAGGTGACGAGAGCGTAGCCGGCACCGAGTAGAACGGCAAGCGCGGCGCAGCCGATGATAATGCCCCATAGTCGGCCGGTGCGCTTTTCAGAACTGCTGTCTCAATGACGAGTGCTCCTCATTTTTGAGCGAGGGGCATTGCGATCTGTTAGCAGCAGCCGGGGCATGTCATGGGCGGCAGCCGAACTGCTGATTCGATAGCGCAGGCGCGTGCGCGCCAGGTGCTTCCCACCTTTTTGACGCTAAACACCGATGACACCAGTTACGGTGCCGGCTACTTTTCTGCGGAGCTCGGGCCCTTCAATATCCCCAGCCTCAGCGGCATGGGAATGGACAGCGGGGATCCTCCCGATGACCCCGATCGCTTCCGCAGGCGCTACGATTTGCTTGGAAATCTGCAGGCCGCAACCACCCTCACCGGCCGAGATGACCAGGTTGTCCCCCGAACAAATCCGAACCCGTAAGAGAGCCTCCGGGTGCGGGTCACGGTGGCCGTACGAGAGGATCGGCATACGTGTCCTCTCACGCGACCCGGACCTAGGGGTCTTTCAGCACTTGTTTGAGCAATCGGTTGATAGCATCAACCTTTGCGGTATTGGGGCGGAGGGTCAGATCGAATGCCCGCGCTTGCCGTCCTTTTGCCAGATGATGAGCGTGGTCTCTCCTCGCGCTTTCGCGTTCACTAACACCTCGCGTGGCGTCACCGCGAGCGCCTCTGCTATCTTGGCGTTGCCGATGGAGACACGCACGATGGGTGTTGGGCTGTCGATGATTAACGACTTGCCCGACGTCACAACTAGGCTTTGATCTTCGGATGCAGGAGCTTCTTGGTGGGGCTTGGATGGCGATTGTCCTTCGGCGATCTCGGCAAAGTAGCGTTATTCAACGCGAACTGAGTTGTCCGGGGGCGTCGTCTTCTTCTCACCGGAGCCGCCCGAGAGGCGTTTCGTCACACACTCTTCGGGGACCCGAACAAATCTCCCCGCCCTGTGGTTAACTGCCCTTGCTGCATCCCTGTCCTGCGAACGGAACGTGCGCGTCCGTCCAGCCGTTAACGAGCGGGTGGCCTGCCGAAATCTTCGGGGGACCCGAACAAATCGGCCCACCCTGTGGTTAACTCCGCTTATCTGCTCGATATTTTCCAGTAAGTTCCCGGTTGCCGGGCGGCAGGTGCACAGCGGCCGCATCTGCCCAAGCTGGCATTCAATGACGACCGTGCGGAAATTGTTCGCGCAGGTCTTACGCACCAAGAAGCCGGCATCCTAACGATTTTCATGGCGCTTGTCATGCCGACTTGTTAGAACGGATCAGGGTGTGCGATGGCGCAAGGGTAAACGGATAGGGAAATCGTTCAATGTTGTCATTTCGCAATTACGGGGATTCAGGATCAGTCGTCATTCTCCTGCATGCGGGACCGGGCTCTGGAACCTCTTCGCCTTGACCGGATCCGCTCCTCGCTATTCCTACCAGCACGGCACCCAGATTCGCGCTCGCCAGCGCCCAGCCGCCGTTACGATAGTCAACCCCTGCACTAAGTTCCGTGGTGTATCCGAACGGCTCGCCCAGCTCCACCTGGAATGGCTGCGTGGTGAATATCTGATCTACCGGGCATCAGTGGCATCCGGATGCGTCAATCGCGAACGGCTCCGAATCGGTCCCGGAGCTAAACGTAAACGAGCGACTCACTCCCGTACCGTCCTTTACTATCACGCCGCTAACCTCAAACGACATGATGGCAAGGCCAATACCGTCGCCGGGCAGTATCGCCGTGCCCGCGCTCTTGGCGTAGGTCATTATGGTCAGGGGGAGAGGTATCCGTCAACGCTGTGCATCGAAAAACTGACATGCGAGCCAGCAGCGGATGCGGAGCCATTGGACCCGACCCCTCCCAGGAGGTCACTGAAGCACGCGGCATCAACTGATACCAGACCACCGGTTGCGGACTCCTCGGTTTGCGTGGGGCAATCCCCGGAAGTGATGGAGACGGAAGTAAACGAACCGGCGTGCAGGAGGGTAGAAGCAGCAAGGATCAGGAGGGTTCGCATGGCAGGAGACCTACGAAGATGCGGTCGCGATCCCGTAGAAGAATTCGCAGTCAACCATATATTGCGGATCTGGTTTGGCACTACGCTCGTGCCAATTACTACAAACGAGTCACTCGAAAAGCACTAATGCCTTAATTTCACGTACGCTGGCGGTTCATTTCCATCACAAAGCGCATGGACAACTGGTGATTGGAAAACTAACAACTCATTTACGGACATTTTCTCGGTCTGTGCGACACCTGGCTCGCCTTTGTCTCCACCTCCCAGTAGTTATAAACTCAACGGCACTAGCAAGGTTTTCAATGAGACCGAAAAATTCTGAGTAGGTTCTCCATACCAGTTCAATCGAGTGTGTGTCCAACGAAGAGTTGTGACTCTGTACACGGACCACGGTACAATTTCACCGTAACATATACCCATTACGAACAAGTCGGACTGCAACGTAATTAATCAAAAGAGAATGTGAAACTCATGTGGAATACTAATGCTCTTCATAGAATCAGCCGAGGTGTCTTATCGTTGTTTCCGGCGATGTTGATCCAGGCGAGCCGGCGTAACGGACGTGGCATCTTGGTTCGATCACAACGCGCGTTGAAGCCGCTGACAGTGTCTCCTTTGATGTCGACGTGCAGAGAGTGCTGGAGGGTCGAACCTTGCCCCCCAGTGGTACACGTGGCCTATGCATAGACCCGAAAGGGTATTGTTTTTCCTAATGCTGCCGCGAACGTCACGGCGGACTTTGTCGGTATTTGAGCTTTAAATTGCCAATTAGTTGTGATGTTATTGTGCGGATTTAGAGGTAACTACGCCTTGTTCGTACTCAGACACCCCGTAACTGCACATAGGTGACCGGATGTTCGCTTTTGTACGCGAGGGCGGAGTGGTCTATTGACCTTACTATGCCGTTGCCGTTATATTCGAATAACTCCGCTGGATTGCCAATTAGTTGTGACATATTGTGCGGATTGAGTGGTAACTACGCCTTGTTTGTACTCAGACACCCCGGAACTGAACATAAGTGACCATTACTTGTCTGATTGCGCACGCGTGAACTATTCAGTTCACGTCAGCGGCGCTAGGGTCTCATCTTAATCCTAATCCTTACCCACTGGATGTGGGTCCGAGGGGGTACCCTTATGCGCCATTGGTACGCCTTACAAGTACGGTCGAAGTACGAATGTCCAGTCGCAAACGCCCTGACATCGAAGGGGATCGACACGTTCCTGCCGGTTTACCAGGTTCAAAGGCGATGGAAAGACCGGCTTCGCGAATCAGAACAGCCACTGTTTCCTTGCTATCTGTTCTGCCGTTTTGACGTTTCCAGCAGGCTCCCGATTCTGGTAACCCCAGGAGTGCGGGCAATCATCAGCTTCGGCGGCGGCCCAGCCAGAATTGACGACAAAGAAATGGAAGCAATTCAGGCGATTGCCCGATCTCATCTCCGGGCCGAACCATGGCCTTATCTCCACGTAGGCGACCAGGTCAGAATCGAGAAAGGTCCGCTCGCCGGCTTGACGGGGGTGCTAATACGTGTCAAATCCTCGTTTCGCCTCGTGGTCTCCATCAGTCTCATACAAAGATCGATTGCGGCGGAAATCGAGGTGGATATGATTGGCCGTCCGCCCAGCCATAATGAGAACACGCGAGAAGCCCGGGGTACCGTGTCGGTGGCCGGGACGCTGTGTCATAGCTGCGTGTACAAAGCTCTGTAGACCACTTAGTATCGCCGGTATATTCGGCAATTAGTGCGCCGAGTACCATGCGAGCAATAGCTTATGGGGGAATACGATGAGCCCGGTCATGCAATATTCCCGGTCGGGAAACATTCCTGCCGGCATTTTTCTATCCGTGATCTCGGCGTGGAGCCTCGCGGCCCAGCAAAGTTTGCCCACACCAGGTGGGTCGTCGGCTTCGGCGTTGACTCCGCCGGGCCTGCCGGCCGGCAATGCTCCTTCGCCAAGGGATTATGTGCTGGGACCTGACGACCAGATCTCGATCTGGGTTGCGGACGCAGCCGATATCTCCGGTAAAGCCATGAATATAGATCCCGGCGGGGATATTACGCTGCCGCTGGTGGGCAGCGTGCGGGCTGCCGGACTCACCACCCACGAGCTCGAAACACAACTTCGCGCGAGATTTAAGGAATACTACGTGAGCCCGCAGGTGGTCGTATCCATCACCGAGTTTCGAAGCCAGCCGGTTTCGGTAATCGGCGCAGTCAACGCTCCTGGCGTTCACCAGTTACGAGGTCGCAAAACCCTGGTCGAGGTATTCTCGATGGCCGGCGGTGTCCGCAACGACGCGGGTTACACGGTTAAGATCACCCGAAGCCTCGAATGGGGACGCATTCCTCTGCCAGGTGCAAAGGACGATCCCTCCGGCCGGTACAGCGTTGCCGAGTTACAGATTAAGGACATGATGGCGGCCACCAACCCTGAGGGCAACATTCTGATCCAGCCGCATGACGTCATTTCGGTGCCCCGTGGCGAACTGGTGTATGTGATCGGAGAGGTCGGGAGGGCAGGCGGATTTGTGCTGACGGAACGTGAAACGATGTCCGTACTGCAGGCACTGGCGCTCGCGGGTGGCCTCGGGCCACAGGCAGCCGGGCAGAATGCTCGGATTCTCCGCGACAAGGAACGCGGCGCGCCGAGAATCGAGATTCCTGTCAATGTAAAGCAAATCCTCACAGGCAAAGCCAAAGACATTCAACTGAATTCGGAGGACATCCTGTTCATTCCAAATAATGTGCCGAGGAAAGTCTCCATACGGATAGCCGAATCGGTGCTTCAAACGGCCACGGGCGTGGCGATATTCAGGAGCGGTCGATAGCATGCGCAGGCAACGGGGTCTCTCGAAAGGTCGCATTGCGGAGTTGCTTCAAACGGCTGGAATCGTCCGCCGTGCCAACCGGCTCCAAGGGCCGGCTGAAAAACCTTGTGATCGTTCCAAGGCCGGGTTGTCATCCGCGGGCAGTCCGATTGAGGGGACGGGTTGATCCCAATCCCGCTCTCAGCGTGAGCCGTCGCGGACGGCTGTAAAGCCAGAGGGAAGAAACTGCAATGCCTGAAGAGTGGTCCAACAACGATCTGCCGCGGCGACGCCAACTCGTGACACTGCCGGTGTACCGGGATTTGCAATCCAAGGGAGATTTCGAAGCTGGTTCCAAGGCGTCGGGCCCCGAGGGATCGCTCAATTACCTAAGCCTTTTACTGCAGCACAAGTGGACAATTGCCGGCTTCATCCTTCTTAGCGCGTTCGCGGGGCTTGCAATCACCCTCATTCAGACGCCAATCTACGAAGCCCGCGTTTCCATGGAAGTGCAGAAGTTCAACCAGGAGTTTCTCGATGTAGGCAAGGTCGATCCGACTGCCGTGAACTACGAAGCGGACTCCTACTTGCAAACTCAGATGAAAATGATTCAGAGCGATGGGTTGCTCGATCGCGTGGCGGCTCGTGTTCCTTTTAGAGGTCCTGACGCCAACACGCCGGAGCCTGTGCACTCATCATGGATACGAACCCTGCTTCGCCTTCCGGAAATCAAGTCCCAAACCCCCAGGCAGAAGGCACTGAGTCTGGCGATCAGCAGCCTGCGAATCAGGGGATCAGGGATGACACGATTGATTGAGGTCTATTGCGACGCTACCGACCCTCAGTTCGCCGCCGACTTCTGCAATACTCTGGCCACGGAGTTCCTGCAGCAGAGCCTGGAGGTGCGATGGAATTCCGCGCTGCGCGTCACGAACTGGCTCACCGAGCAGCTTGCCGGCCTCAAAGACGCCCTTCAGCTATCAGAAGCGCGCTTGAATGAGTTCACTCGTTCCACAGGCGTGGTGTCGGCCGCCGATAAAGACAACGTTGCGGCGCAGCAGCTCGCTCAAGTTCGAGAAGAGATGTTTCGCTCGCAGGCCGATCGGGTAACCAAGCAATCGAAGTATGAGCTTGCCGCAACCAACCCTGCGGACACCCTGCCCGAAGTCCTCGACGACCCCAGTCTGCGGGACTACCAAATGCGGTTCGTGGACCTGCGCCGGCAGTACGCTGAACTCTCGTCCGTACTCACGTCGAACCACCCCCAAGTGAAGCGCATCGAAGCCCAGATCAATGAGCTCAACGCCGGTCTCGAACATCGTCGCAGCAATATCATCAACCGCGTTCACAATGAGTACAAAACCGCGCGCCTCCGGGAATCCCTGCTTCAGGAAGCGTACCGAGCTCAGTTAAAGGTTGTGGCGGACCAGGCGAGCAAGAATATGCAGTTCAGCGCGCTCAGACGAGACGTCGATTCCACGCGCGAGTTGTATGAGTCCATGCTCCGCCGCTTCAAGGAGGCCGGAATTGCGTCCGCCATGCGAGTGAGCAATATTCGTGTAGTCGATTCGGCGAAGCCTCCGGAGTTGCCCCACCGGCCAAACCGCAAGTTGAACCTAGCCCTCGGCCTTGCCGGCGGACTCTTTCTTGGAATCGCGTTCCTTTTCGTACGAGAAGGTCTCGATTCAAGCCTCAAGAACCCAGGGGATGCGAAGTTCTACCTGCGCGTGCCGGAGCTGGGGCTCATCCCTTCGGCGAGAGTGGATCCTGCGCATCGCGTGATCATTAAGATTCCCATTCCTTTTCGCGCAATGAGACTCCGCCGGCGCCTACCCGTACGGCCGGTTCCCGCTGACCCAGGCATAACACGGCGTGAGTTGCCGCCGCGGGTGGAATTGGCGGCTTGGCAGAACCGGCACTCCTTCACCGCGGAATCTTACCGGTCTGCGCTTACCTCTGTCGTCTTCTGGGGCGAGCGGGAAAACGGCAAGCGCCCAGGCGTGATTCTGGTGACGAGTCCCGGGCCGCAGGAAGGGAAGACCACAACGCTCACCAACCTGGGAATCAGCCTCGCCGAAATCTTATGCGAGTCGAACCGGCGCGTCCTGCTGATCGATGGGGACTTGCGCAGACCCAGTCTTCATAAGATTTTCGATCTCCCAGCGACCCAAGGACTATGTGACCTGCTGCGGGACGGGACCGCCCCGGAAGACTGCAGGATCGAAGACTGCGTGCATCAATCCGAGGTCCCTGGTCTCTGGGTTCTTCCCAGCGGAATGGCCCGCGGGCCTGTGACGATTCTCATCCATTCGCCGAGGCTGCCCAGGTTTCTCGACCGATTCCGCCGCGAATTCAACACCATCTTGATGGATGCGCCTCCCATGGCGTCACTTTCGGATGCCCGTGTGCTGGCTCGCTGGACCGACGCGGTCCTTCTTGTCGTTCGCGCCGGCCGCACCCACAGGGACCTGGCAATGGTTGCGTGCGAGCAGCTGAAGGACGACGGCGCGCCGCTGCTCGGAACCATTCTCAACGATTGGAATCCCAAGAAGGCCGGCGCATCGCAGGCCCGCGCGAAAGAATATGTTTCCTCCTATACGCGTTATTACCGCAGCCAGACGCAAGACTAACCGTCTCTAGGCCCTGGAACCAGGAGGTTCGATAACATGCGGCTGCTCGTAACTGGCCATCTCGGTTATATCGGCACGGCAATCGTCCCCATGTTTGTCGCGGCTGGCCACGAGGTGGTCGGATTAGACGCGAACTTTTTTGAAAACTGCACCCTTGGGCCTGAGCCAGGACTTGTCCCCGGGATCAGAAGGGACGTTCGCGACGTCGACCCGGGAGACCTTCAAGGATTCGATGCCGTATTGCATCTTGCGGCGTTATCTAACGATCCCTTGGGTGAAATGAATCCCGGCGTCACTTACGACATCAACCACAAAGCTGCCGTCAGGCTGGCTAAGATGGCGAAGGCGGCCGGCGTTAAACGGTTCCTGTTCTCTTCATCCTGCGCCATTTACGGAGCGGCTGGCGACGAAATGCTGGATGAGAACGCGACGTTCAATCCCGTGACCGCGTATGGCCGGTCAAAAGTGCTCGTGGAGCGTGATCTTGCCGGCCTGGCGGATGCGCGGTTCGCGCCCACCTGTCTTCGGAACGCCACGGCGTACGGCTTTTCACCTCGCCTGAGACTGGACATCGTGCTCAACGACCTGGTAGCGGCGGCGTTCACCACGGGGTGCATCTTGATGCGGAGTGACGGGACGCCGTGGCGACCCATCGTGCACGTCGAGGACATCGGACGGGCGGTGCTCGCGGTCCTTCGTGCGCCCGCTGAAGCAGTGTGCAACGAAGCCTTCAACGTTGGCGTCGACGAAGATAATCACCAGATCCACGATCTCGCCGAGATGACGAGAGGAATCGTTCCGGGGTCCCGGATCGCGTACGCCCCGGGCGCGGGACCGGATAAGCGATGCTACCGCGTCAGCTTCAAGAAACTGCGTACCAGGCTTCCGGACTTCAGACCCGAATGGACCGCAAGCCGCGGGGCGCAGCAGTTATACGGTGCCTTCCGCCGCTTCCGCCTCACAGCTGACGATTATTCGGGACCTCGATTTCGCAGGCTGACATGGATGCGCGACATGCTCAATGCGGGCGCGCTCGATTCCAGCATGCGATGGGCTGCCCAAACCGCTTCGGAAAGGGCCGGGATCGCCGGCCACGGCGCCAGTTGAGGCCCTGAGAACCAGTTCTGAGGAAGTTACTTTGACTGATCACCACTCCGATTATGTGGACCCCCCAGGCGGATACACGTTGAGCGCCCAGGCGCCGAGCGCTGTGCTGGCCGGCTCTGGTTCCATGACCTGCCGGTTCTGCGGCCATGTTGCGACGGATACGTTTGTCGATCTCGGTACGACTCCGCTGTGCGAGAGCTATCTCCGCCCGGAAGACCTGGTCCGAGCCGAGCCAACCTATCCGCTTCACACATTCGTCTGTGCGAATTGCTTCCTGGTTCAGGTAGCCGAGCTCGTTAACCCTGGTGGCATCTTCAGCGATTATGCTTACTTCTCGTCCTACTCCGACTCCTGGCTCGAACATGCGCGCCGCTATGTCGAAGAGATGACTGCGCGCTTCGGGCTCAGCCCGACCGACAGTATCGTTGAAATCGGCAGCAACGATGGATATCTCCTCCAGTATTTCGTCCGCAAGGGAATGCAAGTTCTCGGCATCGATCCTGCCGCCAACGTGGCCAAGGTTGCGATCTCGAGGGGAGTGCCAACCCTCGTTGCCTTTTTTGGCGAACAGTTGGCGATCGATCTTGTCGCGTCCCGGCGAAAACCACATCTTCTGCTCGGCGCCAACGTGCTAGCCCAGGTCCCCGACCTGAACGACTTCGTACGTGGCCTGAAGATCCTTTTGGAAAAAGACGGCATCATCACGATGGAGTTCCCCCATCTGATGAAACTCGTCGAACAGTGCCAGTTCGATACGATTTACCATGAGCATTTTTCCTACTTTTCCTTTGTAACCGCGGAGCGCATTTTTTCCTCCCACGGCCTGACGATCTTCGATGTCGAGGAGTTACCCACCCATGGTGGCTCGCTACGCATTTACGTCCGGCATTCCACCGAGCCTTCGAAAGCTGTCGGACCCCACGTTGACGAAATGCGCGAGCGGGAGATAGCAGCCGGGCTGGAAACCCTGCAATATTACGGCGGCTTCGAAGCACAGGTAAAGGATACAAAACGCGTGCTGGTGGAATGCCTCACCGATGTCAAGCGCGCGGGAAAACGGATCGCCGCGTATGGCGCGCCGGGAAAAGGAAATACACTGCTGAATTACTGCGGGATTCGCGACGACGTCATCGACTATGCGGTAGACCGCAATCCTTTCAAGCAAGGAAAGTATACGCCCGGTACACGAATTCCGATACTACCACCGGAAACGATTTCCCGAACGAAACCGGACTTCCTTCTGGTCCTGCCGTGGAATCTTCAAGGGGAAATCATGGAGCAAATGCGCTACGTCCGGGAGTGGGGCTGTCGCTTTATCATCCCCATACCATCGGCGCGCATCTGCTGAAAGCAACCCGAACCACGCTGAAGGCGCCAACGATGCTTTTTGCACAGAGCACGGCAGTGGTGACAGGGGCCGGCAGCGGAATCGGACGAGCGATCGCGATTGCGCTCGGTCGCGAAGGCTCCACACTGTGTCTCGTGGGAAGACGGCCGCAAGCGTTAGAGGCCGTCGCGGGCTGTGTCCGCAACATGGGGGGGCGGGCTATCTGCTTGCCCGCGGATTTGGCTTCAGACTCCGACATTCAGGCGCTGGCAACGCAGGTTCGGACGGAATTGCGCCAACTCGACATCCTGGTGCATTCTGCCGCGATCTACAGGTCGGGCCCGGTTTCCGCGGCGCCGCTGGATGACTTCGACGTACAGTACCGAACTAACCTCCGTGGACCGTATGCGTTGACCCAGGCGCTGCTCCCCATTTTGCGGCAGAGTTGCGGCCAGGTCGTCTTCATCAACTCCAGCGCAGGGCTGTCCGCTAAAGCCGGGTGCAGTCAGTACGGGGCGACCAAGAATGGCTTGAGGGCGATTGCGGATAGCCTGCGCGAAGAGGTGAACGGCAACGGCGTCCGGGTCCTTAGCCTCTTCGCAGGCCGGACCGCCACTGCGATGCAGGAGGCGATTCGGATGCAAGAAGGCCAGGTGTATCGGGCGGAGCTTTTGATCCAACCCGAGGACGTGGCCGCGATGTTGATAGCCGCTATGGCCTTGCCGCGTTCTGCGGAGGTAACCGAAATCCGCATTCGGCCGATGACAAAGAATTGATCGGGTGGGCCGAAAAGGTTGCGATCCTC